>Ga0222622_10000181_pt1 | contig 22769 bp, 25 predicted proteins | sample PLM2_5_b1metaG_FD_177335 | JGI IMG/M metagenome (GOLD analysis project Ga0222622, IMG submission 177335) | Groundwater sediment microbial communities from an aquifer in East River, Colorado, USA - PLM2_5_b1 | ecosystem: Environmental > Terrestrial > Soil > Riparian zone | place: USA: East...
GTCCCGAAGCCACTCACCTTCAGTCTTAACGAAGAGGCGTTGCAGCGGTTGCGCTGGATTCTTTTGGTGTTCATACCGCTGGTGCCCGCGTTGATCGGAACGATGGTGTGGTGGCAGCGCCGCGTTTAGTATGAAGTGGAGGAATACCCTCATCCTGGCGGTCATCGCGCTCGCTGGCGTCGCTTACTTCAGGTTCTTTGAAATGAAGCGGCCGAGCACGGAGGAGGCAAGACGGCAGGCCCAGAACGTTGTCAATTTCGACAGAAGCAAAATCGACGGCATCGTCATTCAAAATGGCGACCAAAAGATTGAAATACGACGCCGCGAGAACAAGTGGCGACTTGAAACGCCGATCAAAGACCAGGCAGATGGAGCTCTTGTTGAGAATTTGTTGTCCGACTTGGAGACGTGGCAGAAGGAGGGGACCATCCCCGCCAAAGATATTGACGCCGATAAGAGCAAACTGATCGAGTATGGCCTGAACAATCCGAAACTAAAGCTCAAGCTGCTCGGCCGCGATAAACCGCCGGAAATTTTGTTTGGCAAAGACGCCGCGTTGGAAGGCAAAATGTATGTGCGCTTCCAGAACTCAAAGGAAACGTTTCTCGCGACGCAGTCGGTCAAGAAAGATATCGACAAAAAACCGGAGGAATTTCGCGACAGAAAACTTACAGATGTGACGGCTGCGCAGGTACGCCGCGTCACATTGAAAACGCCCGCTGGTGAAATGGAGCTGAATAAGAACGGCGAGCACTGGGACATCCTCAAGCCGCTCCGCGCCCGGGCCGATGATGGGAAAGTAAGCGACTTGATTTCGCAGATCACCTCGGCGCGCATTCAACAATTTATAGCCGATGATCGTGGCGACCTGCGGCCTTACGGTTTGGCGGAGCCCCTCGGATCGATCACGTTATACGATCAGGAGCAAAAGAAGGATCAGAAGGTCGAGATCGGTGACTCGATCAAGGTATTCGGGCGGGAGGACAAAGGTCAGACGCTGCAGATCGGCACCGTTCCGGAGAAAGAAAAAGACCAGGTATATGTGCGGTTCGCCCCTCGCGGATCCGTTTACACCCTGCCGAAAAAGATCGAGGAAATGTTTAACACAAAGCCATCCGATTTGCGGGACTCTCATTTGGTTCGGGTCGATACGAACATTCTCGATCGGATCACCATCGACGCTCCAGGCAAAGGCAAAACCGTTCTCGCGCGCAAAGATGGAAATTGGACACTCGTCACGCGAAACAATGCGCCAGTGGATCCAGGTGCGGTTCGGCGCTTGATCGACACGCTGCAAAATGAGCGGGTAACAAGATTCGTCGAAGACGTCGCGTCCAATCTGCCGAAATACGGCCTCGATAAGCCGCAGATTGAATTGACGTTCAGTTCATTTGCTTCTGAAAACACGGCTGAAACCAAGGCGGGCGAGCAGCCGTTTGCGGGGATCGCCTTTGGAAAAGGAGACGGCGATAACGTTTACGCGCGGCTGACCGATGAGCCTTTCGTCGTCGCAGTGCGCCGCCGTTTGCTGGACCAGATTTCACCAGATCCCCTGCAATGGCGGGAGTTATCGATCTTTAAGTTCAAGCCGGAGCAAATTCATCGTTTAAGCATCACAGCTGAGAAGGAGCTGTCACTTGAGCGCGACCAGACAAACCAGTGGCAATGGTTGAAAGGAAGCGGCCAAATCAACGAAGCTAACCTGCAATCACTGCTCAAGACATTGTCGGCCTTGCATGCAGTGCGGTGGCTAGGCCCAACTACGCCGCAACACGGCTTCGAAAAGCCACAGCTGGTTCTCGCCTTCACTACTTCACCCGACAACAAAGAATCACATAAGTTGACCATCGGGGCTCAAAACAATGACGGCACGTGGTGCGCGCGCGTGGACGGGAGCGAAGGCACGTTTGAGATCAGCAATTCGGACTTGAACACCTTGAAATTGCCAGTGGCCAGCCAAGCCATTGCGCCGCCGAGCGCCTCAGCGACAGCAATTGCATCTCCCAGTCCCAAGCAATAAAGGCCGGTGGCTGCGGGCCAACTCTGAATAGCTTCGGAATTGCTGAAGGATCGGGATCGCCCGGCCGCTCCTTTCTGCAGTTACTGCTTCGTGGCCGTATAAATCGTGACGATTCCACCAGTGAGCGGTTCGAACGTCGGGGACCTGAAACCGTTCTCCACCATCAGCTGACACATTGCATCGCCACTTGGAAATTCCTCGATCGAATCGCCAAGATAATCGTAGGCATTTTTCTGGCCTGTTAAGGAAGAACCAAGTAGAGGTAAGCAGCGATGTAGATAGAAACGGTAGAGTGCGCGTAAGATTCGTGTTGTTGGCAGTGAGAACTCCAGCACGAGCAAGTGACCGTTGCTCTTGATTACGCGCGACATCTCGCCAAGCGCGGCTGTGCAGTTTTCCAAATTGCGCAGCCCAAACGCGATCGTGACACAATCAAATGAGCCATCGTCAAATGGCAGGTTCATCGCATCAGCAAGTACGGGTTGACGCAGACCCTTTTGCTTCGCGAGTCCCAGCATCTCCGGCAGGAAATCGACACCTGCGATTTCGGCATCTGGCAATCTCTTTTGCAGCGCCAGCGCCAAATCTCCGGTGCCAGTCGCAAGATCTGCAACACTATGAGGGTGCCAGTCCGTGACAATTCTAGCCGCGCGTTCTCGCCAGGAGAAATCTATCCCGCAGCTAAGCAAGTGATTTGCGATATCGTAGCGTGCGGCGATGGAGCCAAACATTTCTCGAACCCGAGCAGCTTGCGTAGTCATTTCAGGATTTGATAGAACACCGGCTCGCAGTTTTGGAACAGTTAATTTTACTGGTTATTGCATGTTAACTACCAGGCAAGGCCGACCAAGGCACCTCACCCATTAACTTGTTATGAAAAATAGGGATTGCTATCCCGTCAACTCCGGCTATCTAACAAGGATGGATACATCTGTTAAAGCTCTAGAAGAAGCGATTTCAATTCGCCGACAAATTGAGACTCTGGAAAGCCGCCTTTCCTCAATTCTGGGAGGACGTGCGCTTCCGACGACGACGACGCGCGCCGCGACGACGCGCCCGGCGGGTGCCCGTTATTTTTCGCCTGCTACTCGGGCGAAGCTTGCGGCTGCCGCCAAAGCTCGTTGGGCAAGACTAAGGGGCCCGGCTCCCACGGCTCCTGCAAAGAAGAAAGGCCAGCTCACGCCTGCCGGACGAAGAAAGCTCTCCCAGCTAATGAAGGCTCGCTGGGCGGCGCGGAGGAAATCCGCGGGCAAGAAAGCAGCTCCTGCCAAGAAACGGGGCTCACTCACGCCTGCCGGGAGAAGGAAGCTTTCTGAACTAATGAAAGCACGTTGGGCAGCCAGAAGGAAAGCTGCGAAGTAGCCTTTCATTAACCGTCGCGTTTGTGTGTCCTCCTGATTGCAGGTGGGACAGGGCTTCTAATGCTCGCGAGAGGACTCGAACCTCCACGGGTTTCCCCATACGGTCCTGAGCCGTACGCGTCTGCCGATTCCGCCACGCGAGCAAAGGCAGTAAGAGTACAATGTGCGGTCACCAGGCGGCCTGCAAGGTAAAATACAGCGCGCTAACATAGGATGAAAGCGGGGAACGTTTGGTTGAATCAGCCCGAGCGCTTCTTCCGGGCGCGAACCTCCAGCTGGTGCGCTTTGCGGACCTGGCCAATGGAACGCAAAAGGTCGGCATAATTCGAAACAACGATATCGTAATCCTTCGAGGGTTTCTCCGGCACGTGCTCCCACGTTTTTATCGAAGATTGATAAAGTTCCGCGGCTTTTGCGTAATCACCGCGAGAATGATAGACGACCGCCAGGTTGCATTTTGATTGCGCAATGTCGGCAAGCGGAGGTGGATTCAATTTCTCCCGGATGCCCAATGCGCGAAGATGTATCTTCTCAGCTTCGGTGTAACGGCGTTCGTTCGTGTAGAACACCGCCAGGTTATTTAGAACCGATGCCACATCAGGGTGGTCGGGGCCAAGTTGCTTCTCATAAATCTCCAAAGCGCGCACATAGCATGGCTCAGCGGCCTTTTGCCGGCCAGATTTGCGCAGAATCAGCGCAATGTTGTTTAACATCGTTCCGATATCGGAATAGGGAACGTCGTCGATCTGGGTACCGGCGGCTATTGCTTTCTGATAAAAATTGATCGCCTCCTCGGATTGGCCAAGGCTATCGCATAAGGATGCTAGCCGCCGCGCTGAGCGGTAGATGGCACGCTGATCGGGTGGTTTCCCCTTTTCCAGGATTGCATGCGCCTTCAGCAGGTTGGCCTCGGCGGCAGTGTAATCTCCCTTTTGTTCGAGTAGCTGGCCTAGCTTCTCGAAGCTGGTGGCAAGTGGAACCTCGTTTCCCTTGAAAGCGCGCTTGGCGATTTCAAGCGCAGTTTCGGCTACGCGAATCGCTTCAGGCAGCTGATTTGTGGCACGGAGAGTATCAAGTTTATCGTTGAGGATGGTCCAAAGTCTTTCTTCCCCCTTCATCACTCATCACCAACCCTCGCTTATTTGGCTAACTAGTCGGGTGGCGAGATCCTCAGTAGCCAGCGGCAGGGCTTGCCGTTCATCAGTGGTTACGTCGCTACTCACGAAGAAGCTCGTCGTTCCGATCGCTTCATTTGCCGCCGCAAGCTGTTCGCCATTTCTTCCGGTTAGCGAGTACTTTACGCTTAGTGTCAGAGCAAATTCGGTTGTGGCCAATACGTTGCCACGAACCGAGCGAGCCGGCGCGCGGACGATTCGGAATACCTCACCATTCAAAGTAGCGTCCGCTTTGTCCCCGTTCTCAATCTGAAACGTCCCATCCTGTTGCAACTGCTTGATTACTGTATCAGTGACCAAAACTTCGATACGGGGGACGAGGGTGCGGTTTTTAAAAGTCGGGACTGCGATGCTGTGAACATCGCGCAGATAATACGGTTTTACCGGCCCAACATGATAGCCAAGGCAACCACTCAAGGCGAGGCAGAATACTGTCGCAAGTGAGGCTTTCAAGGCGCCGGTGAGGCGGATGCGTCGGGAGAAGCCGAGGTGCCTGCACCGGGAGACGTATCCGAACCTGTACTTGTGCCCGGCAGAGGCGGCAGTGGTTCAGGCGCAGTCGTAGTATCGGGCGCTAGCGAAGCCGGCGGCGGAAGCGAAGAATCAGTCTCCGGTGCAGGTAATGGCGCGTCGTTATTTGGCGCACCCGGCTTTGCGGAGCCGGTTTCGGCAGTCCGCCTGCCATGCGCTTCGCCCTTCTTCTTGCCAGTTTGCGAGACGGCCAAAGCCGGCTGAAGCGCAGCGTCCCCGAACTTTGCGCGTAGCTGATCGATCCGCTTTTTGGCCTCATTGCTTTCCTCTGACCCTGGTTGCTGGCGAATGACCTCGTTGTAATAGATAACGGCCGCCCGGTAATATTTTTGTTTATCGTAAAATTTCGCGACCTTGTACGAGTTGGCCGTTTGCTTGTGTTCGAGAATGTCGAGGTTAGCGCGCGCCTGCGCCGCTTTCTCGCTCTTTGGATAATGGAAGAGGAAATCCTGGAACGCAGTTTTGGCGTTGGCTGATGCCGCCGCGTCCTTTGTGCCGGTTTGGGCTGCCGTGAACCAGATGTAACCGATTTGATACTGCGCATCCACTGCCACCGGTTCATTCGGAAACTTGTCCGCTACTGCCTGGTAAGCTTGTAGGGCCGCATCGTTTGCGCCCTGTTTCTCGCGCGCAAGTCCAATATCAAACTGCGCACGGGCTGTGTACTTTCCGTACGGCGCGGTGCGAACAACATTGGCGAAAATAGTCACCGCGCGATCCAACGCAGATGCAAGTGGAATGCCGAGAAATTTCAATTTCTTTCCGTTTAGATAAATCTCGCCGACACGAAACTGAGCCTCGATCGCTTCCTCGAAATGCGGGCTGCCGGGATATCTTTCCACCAGCTGGCCAAATGATTCGGCAGCCGGTGTGTATTCGTGGAGCTGTTCCTGCAACTGAGCGCTGCGATAAAGCGCGCCGGGTGCCAGTGTGTCTTTGGGGTGATGTTTAACAAGACTTTTGTAAGCTTTGATCGCGCGTTTAATGTTGCCTTCTTTTTCCGCGGTTTGTCCGATTTGATACATCTGTGCAGCATCGCCACTTATTTCCTCTTCGCCAGGCGATACGTACTTCGCTTTTTGTCCCGGCTTGAAAACGACAGAGGCCTTGCCGGATTCGGGCAAAAGAAGCGCAGCAACCGCAAAAACTAAAAAGGCGCGAATAATGAATTGCATTCGGCTGTGGCAGGGTAGTTAACTTATCTGGCCAGTCAAGTTTTCAGCAGCTTCCGCGCATCGCGCATCCGGCGTACCGCCGTTATTCGTCGCATTTTGCACTATGAAGGCTTTTCGCAAGGGACAAACTGACTAATCTTTCATTTCCTTTGAATCTGACCGATCAGCAAAAAATTCGCATAGGCTCGTGCGCATGGAGCTTTCAAGATTGGCGTGGCGTTTTTTATCCCGCGGATCTACCGGAGTCTCGCTGGCTGGAATTTTGCGCCAGCTATTTTCCGGCAGTTGAAGTGGACTCCACCTTTCATGCTGCTCCGGCGGAAGACACTGTTCGTCGCTGGGTCGAAATGACCCCCGCCGCTTTTCGCTTCACCTGCAAGCTTCCCCGCCAGATCACGCACACGTGCCGGCTGCATAATTGTGCCCTCGAATTAAGCTCGTTTCTCCGCGCCATCGAGCCGCTAGGACCAAAGCTTCAGATAATCCTCATTCAGCTCCCGCCTTCTTTGGCCCCAAAGGATGGCAAGCCGGCGCTTCGCAAATTTCTAGCGCAACTGCCGCGAGATTTCCGGTTTGCGATTGAATTTCGTCACCCTGGCTGGCATCGGCCACAGTTCATTGGGCTCTTGGAAAAATATCGCATTTGCTGGGTCTGGGCCGATACCACTCCACTCAACCAACGAAATCTTGCTCCTTTTGAATTCCTGCCGTGCACGACAGATTCTCTGTATCTGCGTTTGCTTGGTGATTACGCAACGAAATACGACGTTGACGGTGGCCACGTCCATCGCTACGAAAAACTGCTCTGGAAACGCGAAGCCGCACTGGAAAGCTGGTCCCTTAAGATCGAACGGCATCTTCCAGAGGTGCGCAACGTCTGGGCATTTGCCAGCAACCACTTCGAAGGATTTGCACCTGAAACGTGCCAACGTCTTGCCCAGCGTCTCGGCTTTATGTTATCGCTGCCTGCGCAGGCAGAAAACGCGTTTTCAACAGGGGAACCGCAGCTCGACCTGCAGCTATAATAGGAGCTGGGTGCGCTTGTGCCCTTGGAAAACGCAGACTTCCTGAATTCCAAGACCCGCCATTCTTTGCGCCAGGCTCGCAAATTTATCCCCAAGTTGCGCGTGTGAGTGCGCGTCGGATGCAGTGGTGAAAGGAATACCTTTCTGCATTGCGAGCTCAATGATCCGGTCTCCTGGGTAAGCTTCGTTCACCGGCTTGCGCCATCCGGCGGTGGAAAGCTCAATCGCGAGGTTCTGCGCTCGAATAAAGTCAAGTGTTTCATTGACCAAACTACCGATCTCTGCACTCGGCCGATGACCATGGATTTTGATGAGATCGAGATGGGCAAGGCAATCGATCAAACCCATAGCTGCTATTTCTCGCACGCGACCAAAATAATTGGCGTACATCGCGTCGACATTGCGGCGTTTGAATTGCGCCGCGCCATCCGGCACGCTGTCGAACATCTGATCGGGGTTATCGAGGAAATGAATCGAGCCCAGGACAAAATCGAGCTTGTCCCAATGCTTCTCAATCCAGTTTCGGCCGACTGCCGAGTGAATGGGATCGTTATCGAGCTCAATGCCGGCGCGAATTCGCAAATCGGGGTTTCTTTCCCTCAAACGATCGATCTCATCGAAATCGATTCCGGCGTGATAACGATCGTGATCGGTAAAAGCAATATCGGTCAAACCCAAGTTACGCGCTGAATCCGCCCAAGGCTGAAGTAACGTTTGGGTGTACCGTTGCACCCGATGTCCCTGCGGATGCGTGTGGTAATCGGAGAAAAGCTGATATTTTGTAGTTGATCGTTGATTGGCACCCACGTTTGGCTTTATCGGCTACCAGCTTTCGATTATGAACAGGCTCAAGGGACAGCGAGGAATTTTTGTCGGATTCGCAGCTCTGGGTATTGGGGAAAGAAGACTTCGGCGATAAAAACCTTGTTTGGAGTGAGCTCGCGCGTCGCGATTGTCTCGTTGTACTCGACCCGCTCTTGAGAATTTATTAAAATCGTGACGGGTTTTTCGGTGATTGCGTGGTTGTCGGACCATTTTGCCAGAATGTCTCCGGTGGAATCCATCAGGTAAATCTCGATCCGCTGATTGGTGGGAAAGTCGAGGGGCACAGGACGCTTGGATAGATTTGCCAGCGTCACTTTCACGCCAAGCTGACGAACCTCAGACAGCTTCACTGTCTGCGGTGTGATTTGGAGGTCAAGAGCGAGCCCACGCAACCTTGGATCTTTGTAATGCGGGACCACTTCCGGCGAAAATGGATGGAGAATGCGGCTCAACCACCCGCGCCTCCGCGCCGGAGTCGGTGTGGGCGTGATATCCTGGCCAAAGATGTTCCCGGCCATTAAAAGCAATAGGAGAAGCAAGATTATCCGGCGCGTCATGAGCAGGCTAAACAGGCCAAAAGTTTTCGGAGTTGCAAAATTCGTGTCAAACCCATTATCAAGCGGCATGAAGACTCTATGTGTATTCGCGATCTGCCTGGCGTTTGCGTTGGCTGACGGCATCGCGAAACAACGACATTGCACGTTCCGGGTGCACGCACAAGCCAACCCGCGGGATAGCGAAGTGTTCGCGACGTCTGTTCGCGCCCAGGTCTCGGGAAAAGACGTGGCCATTGAAAAGACGCCGTGGATTTCGGAGCACGATGTCACCGGGTTCTCTTCTTATCCGGCCCAGAACGGAACTTATGGCGCGCTGATTCAACTCGACGACCACGGACGCGTGGTGCTGGACACGTTGAGCGTTGAGCGCCGCGGCGGTTTCCTCTTTGTGTTCGTCAATGGAAGGGCCATAACCGAACTCCAAATCGATAAGCGCGTCTCCGACGGAAAGATTTACATCCCGTCCGGATTGACTGCAGCCGACATTGATTTGATGAAAAAAGACTGGCGGTCGATTGGGCAACAAAAACCTCAACGGCCCTGATAAATCATGCCATTATTTGCTGCCGCAATTGTGCTTGCTTTTTTCTGGTCAATCTCGATGGGGGTTCAGACTTCGCTAAGTCAGGGATTAGATCTTGTTCTGCCAACGGACAATGACGCGTTGTTCTCCGGTGACGGTGCCGCGTTTTACCAGTATGTGGAACGCAATTACAAAGGAGGGAAATCGACCCCATGGGAGGGTGGCCAATACGGGTTTGTGCGCGATCCCACCGACACCGCAGGTGGCGTTGTTTATACCCGCTTTCACGAAGGCATCGATATTCGTCCATTACACCGGGATGCGAATGGCGACCCACTCGACGAAGTGCGCGCGATCGCCGATGGAAGAGTCGTCCACACTAGTCTTGTGCCTGGCTATTCGAATTACGGAAAATACGTCGTGATCGAACACCACTGGGACGGCTCCAGTTACTACAGCCTGTACGGGCACCTTAGCTCGATTGCAGTGCAGTCCGGCGAGATGGTGAAACGGGGCCAGCGCATTGCAGTAATGGGTTACACAGGAACCGGGCTAAATCGAGAACGTGCGCATCTCCATTTGGAATTGGACCTGATGTTCAGCCGTCAATTCGAAGCGTGGTACAACACATTTTTTAGAAGCGATCCAAATCAGCATGGTATTTACAATGGCATGAATCTCGCAGGTCTCGATGTCGCGCGCCTCTTTTTGGCGCTTCGGAAAAATCCGGCGCTGACGATTCCCGAGTTTCTCAACGACGAAGAGACCTTCTACAAGGTTGCTGTGCCGAAAGCTCGGCATTTCGATTTGCTAAAGCTCTATCCTTGGATGCTCGCGGGAGGCAAACGAAGCGAAGGATCGTCGTGGGAAGTTTCGTTCGCTCGCTCTGGTGTGCCTCTGACAATCGCGCCCAGCGAAAGACACGTGATCCAACCGGAACTAAGCTATGTCAAGAAGAGCTCGATCGAATATTCCCATTTGACTCGCGACGTAGTTTCAGGTCACGAAAATAACGCGCATCTCACAAACTATGGCAGCCAGCTCATGCGACTGCTGGTTTGGCCTGACTGACGGGACGGTAAAAAAAGCGATAGGAGGCCCTGCCGCACTCCGAGCATCAGCATGATGTGGGCGTGCCTTGCGCCAGCGCGACACCATGCGGGATTGCGCCTTGCACGAAACCGAGACATTCTACAGCACCACTCGGTTTTCCGGGCAGCGCGATCACCAATGAATGATCGACAATGGCCGCTAAACTGCGCGAGAGAATTGAGTTGGGCGTGATCTTCATGGATTCCGCCCGCATCACTTCTCCGAAGCCGGGCAGCTCGACGCGCATAATCCCGCGGATCGCTTCCGGGGTGACATCGCGGGGTCCGATTCCTGTGCCACCAGTCATCAAAATTAGTCCGCAACCCTGCTGGGCGAACGAGCGAATTGTTTCTTGGATGCGTTTCAAATCATCCGGCACAATCGCTTCCGCGAGAAGCTGCCAGCCCGCTCTATGCGCCTCGTCTTTCAGCGCGGGCCCGCCGAGATCTTTGTAATCGCCGGCGCTTGCGCGATCCGAGATCGTGATGATGCCAACGGTAATTTGCATGTTCGTGTAGGCTACGACTTCCGTTTGATTCGTGAGTCATTCGTTGTAGCCGTCGCCTTGTGGGCGACTCGACGCTGAGATGCTCTTACATGCGACCGACGCGGTTCGCACAGCGAAACGGCTACAGTACTTTTCGTCTTCTCGATTAGTCGGACATCGAAAATCTGCATTTCTTTATCTACTGCTTTGCACATGTCGTAAATGCTAAGCAACGCGACGGTGGCGCCTACGAGCGCTTCCATTTCGACGCCCGTCTGCGCAACTGTCTGCGCCGTGCACTTCACATTGGCGCTCTCGTTCGAAGTGACAATGTCGATCTTAACTTCGCCGAGCGGCAGGGTGTGACACAGCGGAATTAGCTGCGCCGTTTGCTTCGCAGCCTGGATGCCGGCAATTCGCGCCGTCGCGAAAACGTTGCCCTTTACGATTCGATCCTTTTTGATCAGGTCGAGTGTCTCGCGCCGGAGTCTGATTTTGCCGGCCGCAACAGCTCTTCGCTTACTCATCGGTTTTGCCGACACATCGACCATCTGTGCCTTGCCATCGGAACTGACGTGAGTCAGGCGTTTCATTTTTGCATCGTTGTCATTCTGAGCGAAGCGAAGAATCTCAGATATTGTTGCGGCAACCGTAATCAGAGCTGTTTCACTTCGCTCAACATGACACGTCCTTCAGGGTCAGCCGCCGATGGCGACCATCTTGCGGTTCGGTCGGTAATTGTCTCTGAAATCGTGCTGCTCGGGTTTGCGCTCGACGACATCGAGAAAGAATTGCCTCAGCTCCGCATCACTCGCGCCGGCCCGCAGCGGCTTCATGATGTCGAACTCCAGGTAGCTGCCGAGACATGGACGCAATTTCCCGTCGCATGTGAGGCGAAGTTTGTTGCAGCTTTCGCAGAAATGCAGGTTTGTCATCGCCCCGATGAAGCCAATACGCTGTTTCCGACCGGGAATTTGGTAGTACGCGGCTGGACCGTTCGTCCGAAATTCCGCCTCTGGAATCAAACACCCGTACAACGATTCAATTAGCCGTTTCGCTTCAAGAACCGAAATGAAATTATTTTCGTCCAGAACGTCGATTGTGCTCACCGGCATCATCTCGATGAAACGCAGAATCAAATCTCGCGCCCTGGCGAATTCTACCAACGGGATTAGTTGATCTTCGTTTCGGCCACGCATTAATACGGTGTTCAGTTTGATTTGATCGAAGCCTGCGCTAATGGCTGCATCGATTCCCCGGAGAACGTGTTCATGGAAATCCCGCCCGGTGATTTGTGAGTAAGCATCTCGATCCAGCGTATCGAGTGAAACGTTTACCGATTGCACACCTGCGTCCCGCAAGGCTGCCGCCATGGTCTTACCCGATGTTATTTCGCGCGCAAGCAGCGTCCCGTTCGTTGAGAGACCGATGTTCTTGATCCCAGGAATCTCAGGGATCCGCCGAACGAAATTGAGCACATCCCGGCGCGTCAGCGGCTCGCCACCAGTAACTCTCACCTTTGAAACACCCAGCTCCGCGGCGATCCGAATGAGCCGCAGCGTTTCCTCGAAGCTTAGAATTTCCTCGCGCGGCAACCATTCCTGCAATTCCTGTGGCATGCAATAGCTGCAACGCTCATTGCAGCGGTCTGTGATCGAGACGCGCAGATAAGAAATCCGATGGCCGTGACGATCTTGCATCCGCCGACACGTTACGGAGAACGCGGTCATGAATCAACCAAGCGCATCAATTGACTGAATGTAGTTGAGACGTATGATCGTCACGCTATGCAGCGTCGAGTCTTGTCCGTCGCGCTGACATTTGGGATGGCAGCTGGGACCCTGATTTTGAGTAGTTGTGCAACGACAGAAGCGCGCATTTCCCAACATCCCGAAATCTACCAGCGTCTCTCGGTGACCGACCAGGCATTGGTTAGCCAAGGACAGATTCGCCCAGGTATGACGATGGACGCGGTATGGCTCGCATGGGGTACACCTGATCAAAAGCTGCCCGGCAATGTGCGTGGTCGTCCCACTGAAACGTGGGTCTATATACGTTACAATACGCCTCCCAGCTACGGCGGGCCCTATTATTATGGCCCATTTGATTGGTCTTATATCCCGCCAAAGTTCCCGTACCCGTCCAAAGGGGTCACCTTCTCAAACGGCACAGTTGTGTTCTTCCGGTACCTGCCGTCGCCACCGCCGCTGTAACGCCGAGTTTGGCTTGCCAACTTCGTAGCGGATATGATTTCCTCATAGCAATGAAGCGTCGATTTTTCGTTGCGGCATCGACACTCGCCCTTACGACGGGCGCGCTCATTCTCACCAGTTGTTCAACACCGCAAACGCGAATGTCGGAGCATCCAGACCTTTACCAGAGTCTGTCGCACAGAGACCAATCGCTGGTTGGCCAGGGGCAAGTTCGTATTGGCATGTCACGAACGGCCGTGTGGCTGGCGTGGGGTTCGCCCGATCGAAAAGTTGTGGGCAACATGGGCGGCGGCCCGACGGAGACCTGGCTTTACATTTACTACGTCACGTACCCCTATTATCCAGGCTACGGGCCGTGGGGCCCATATCTCGGGGCTCCTTGGTACGATCCATTTTATTATTCGGACATCCCACCAACTATCCCTTACCCAGGCAAGGTCGTCACTTTCGCCAACGGCAGGGTTGTAGCCTTCCGTTACCTGGCTTCGCACTAGAGCCGACCAAAATTCTGTCGCATTTCGCCGCCGGAGGAGTCACTATTCCGGTGCGTTTCATCAATGGCTTATCGCTCATTTCGGGAATTCCTCAACGCACTTGAAAAAGAGGGCGAACTGAAACGCGTCGCAATCCCGGTGGATACCGATCTGCTCATCGCCGAGTGGGCGGACCGCGAGATGAAATCGCCCGGCGGCGGAAAAGCTCTTTTATTTGAGCATCCGATTGTTGGGAGACAAAAATCAGAATTCCCGGTTGCAATCAATACGATGGGATCGCGTCGACGGATGGCCCTGGCACTACAAGTCGCAGACGTCGCAGATATCGCACAGGAGATTCAACTTATCCTCAAAGCAAAACCCCCAACCGACCTGCGTGAAGGCTGGAGCTTGTTGAAGCAGGGAATCCATCTGTTGCATGCGCGTCCAAAATCTGTCCGCGAAGCACCGTGCCAGGAAGTCGTGCACAAGCTTGGCAATGGAGAAGCTTTTTCTTTGCGGGATCTTCCGATTCTCAAATGCTGGCCAAAAGATGGCGGGCATTTCATTACCCTGCCAAATGTGCATACGCGCGATCCTGAGACCGGCGCGCGCAACATCGGCATTTACCGGATGCAAGTCTATGACGAGGCCACGACCGCAATGCATTGGCAACTTCATAAGGTAGGCGCGCGCCACGGCAAACGTTATTACGAACGCGGTGAACGCATGCCAGTCGCAGTCACACTCGGTGGCGACCCTGTTTACACCTTCGCGGCAACTGCACCGTTGCCGGACGGATTGGACGAACTGTTCTTTGCTGGCTTCCTGCGAAAGAAATCAATCGAGCTTGTTCGCTGTAAAACCATTGACCTCGAAGTGCCCGCAGACGTCGATTTCGTTCTCGAAGGTTATGTGCAGCCGGGTGAAATGCGGCCTGAGGGACCGTTTGGCGATCACACCGGCTTTTATACCGCGATCGAAGATTATCCCGTTTTCCATTTAACAGCGATCACGCATCGGCGGGATGCGATTTATCCAACAACAATCGTCGGCAAGCCGCCTATGGAGGATTACTACATCGGCGACGCTTGCGTGCGGATTTTGCTGCCGGTGTTCAAAATGAATTTCCCCGAACTCGTGGATATGACACTGCCGCCCGAAGGAGTTTTTCACAATCTAGTCTTTGTCAGCATTCGCAAACAGTATCCCTATCAGGCGTTTAAGGTGATGCACGGTCTCTGGGGCATGGGCCAAATGATGTTTAGCAAATACATCATCGCCGTGGATGAAGATTGCGACGTGCACAACACAAGCGAGGTGCTTTTCCGCTTGTGCGCGAACACAGATCCGGGGCGGGACACAACCATCATCAAAAATCCAAGCGATTCACTGGACCACGCGCCGAGTGAACAGAACATCGGTTCGCACATGGGATTTGACGCCACGCGAAAATTACCGGGCGAAAACTATCACCGTCCATGGCCGGAGTTGTTGAAAATGACCGACGAAGTGCGAGCGCTCGTCGATACGCTTCAAGCGCAGGCGCGCTGATTTGACGCTGACAGTCGGCTATGGTTTGCGAAAAAGCTGGCCGGTATCAACGTCGCGAGTAAGGCCACCGGGCGGCACGCCGCGCAGATCGTAAACGCGCCCCGTGTAAGGGCTATAAAAAAAGCCTGGCCTTCCCGCCCAGCGCGCATATGGATAACCGCCCGGGGGCGGCGGCCCGTAACGCGCGGCTTGATTCTCCTGGACAATCTTGCCGGTTAAAGCGCCAGCGGCGGCTCCTGCCGCTGCGCCAATTGATGCGGCGCGCACATTGCCAGTCGCCGCACCGCCGATGATCGCGCCGGTGGCAGCGCCCCATGCGGCCCCTTGACCGACAGGCGTGTCACAAGAACTTAGAAAAAGAGAACCCACCGAAATTACTGAAACAATTACAACAGCATTCGTCTTCATAGGTTTGCCAACGAAGTAATTAACCACACGCGTGCAGAGTTGTTGCGAAGCAAATCTGCACACCTCGCCTTGCCTCGGTCGCGCCGTCTGAGTTGCTGGACGACTACGGTCTTACGAAGACTTTATTTACTTTAACATCAACAACCAAGCCGCCGTGTGCGACTTTCGAGCAGTCATACTTTTCATGCGGCGGATATGGACTGACGACAACACCGGATGGATCATGAGGATCTCGCTGGCCGGGGGGGTAAGCCCCTCCCTTCATCGGATATTTTTTTTCAGCCTCTGCTTTGGTGATCGCTTTGGCTTCAACCGCCTGCTTTTCCTGCCGTTCACGCGCTATACTGCCTATGCGCGAGTCCGTGCCTTGCGCGTACACGGTTGTGCCGAGCACAAACAGCCCTGCTACTACTCCCGACATAATTTTTAGAGATGTATTTTTCATAGCTTGTCTTTGTAACATTTTCGCAGCCAGCAGCTCAGACGGATGTTCGCGGCGGCAAATTCAAAAAAGATTTAAGGAGTTGCGTCGCGATCCGGCCTGCTTTCTCCAGCTTGCTTAACCGATATTCTTTCTCGAAAACGCGAAATTTGTCCAGCTCCATTTGGCGAAGTAGACCGCGATAAATCGACGCCATGATTTCCGCAGGGCCCATCGCCCTGCGGTCTTCGGCGGGAAGTGCCGCCGCTGCACGGGAGAAAAAATCCCGTGCACGCGCCGCTTCGAACTCCATCAGGTGGACAAAACGGTCGTTATATTGGCGATCTTGCAGCTCTGGCTCTAAGTAATTAAATCGCGCCAGATCTTCCTGCGGCAGATAGATGCGATCAGCCTGCAAATCCTTTCCCACATCGCGGATAATGTTGGTCATTTGTAACGCCAACCCCAGCTCGATTGCATATTGTTTGCAGCCGGCATTTCGATAGCCAAAGATCTCGATGCTTACCAGTCCAACTGCACTGGCGACCCGATAGCAATAGACCCGGAGCTCTTCAAAAGTGGCATAGCGTCGAATGCTCAAGTCCATTTCTACTCCGGCGATAATTTCCTCGAACATTCCGACCGGCAGTGAATATTTCTCAATCAAAAGTCTTACGTCCTGGGCAAGGAGCGGTTCGTCTGGAGCGGGCGCCTGGAGCATCTGGCGCCATTTAGTCAAACGCAGTTCCTTCTCTGCCAGCGTTAACTCCGCGGAATCGGCAATATCATCGATCACTCGGCAAAATGCGTAGAAAATAATGATGTCGCGTTTGCGTTCGCGGCCCAAAGAAATGAACGCCAGTGCCAAATTCGATTTGCTCTGGCGCGTGATCGTCGCGGCATTCACATCCGCCCTCTTGCACGCCAGCTTTTTAGTACTGAATCCATTTCTCCTGATTAATGCGGCGGTTTTCGCATTGGCGAAATAGACAGACCCACGAAGCCAGAAGCCATCCGGTAACCATTCCGCGAAGAAAAGCAAAACTGAATTTCCACAGAAACAGTGCGCCCAGACGATCGGCAATTGCGCTGCGTATGACGGCATCGCAGATCATGATCGCAAAAAAATGCAGCCCGCAAATGATCAAAAACCAGGCGAGGCGGCCTGCATTTTGACGGACGAACTGGGCGTGGGCGCGCATCGCTTCGATCAATGTTTCGTTGTGAAGCGCCAGTAAGATTTGGACCGAGCAAAAGGCAATGATCAAACCGCTCATCAGCACCCGCGCAATCGGCAGGTAATCGAGGACGCCGGGAATATTCGTGAAGTAGGCAAGGACGAGCGGTACCCGGACAATCAACGTGCTGACTGCGACGACAATGCCCGCCCATTCCAACACATAACTAAAGCGCCGCATGGCGAAGCGGAATAGTTCTCCTTCTTCAAAACTAACGCCTTTGATCCAGGCCAGACACACAGTAATGAGATACACTTGGATATAGACTCCCAGCAGGTATTCGAAAATGAATGCCGCTGCATCCACAGTAGCAGAGATTCGCAGGAGGCCGGCAGCCGGGACCAGACCGCTCCACTCCGGTAATTGCCAGAATACAATCGGTTTCAAGAGCGACGCGAGTGCGCTCAGCAAGAGAATTAAGTAAACAAGATAACCCGAGAAACCGTACCGTTTTCGCAACGCGCGAACCAGCGCTCCATGCAGACCGCGCCAGTTGACGAGCATGAACACGGCGGCTACGACTGAGAGGGGGTAGGTGGTGGTGGCGTTGTCGAAAATTCCTGCAACCCCTTCCAGCGCAGGCAACGGCGTTTCCGTCCAAATCTCTGCAAATCGCGGCCAATACCATTGAGGTAATGAGGCGATCTGGGCGATATCCAGATCAGACCAGTTTCGAACGGGCGTGAACGTTACGAACTGAAAAACGAAATAGCCAAATCCTAGCAGGGAAAACGTGATCCAGATCCGCTTGTAGCGGCCGATACAACGAAAACCATCGGCCAGCGCACGCCGCACTGGATTGAAAAACATCACCAGCGCGTAGCCGCCCAAGAGTCCCAATAGCGGGTAGAAGGGCGGTACATTTTGCCACATATCAGCAATCAATGTTTTGATAGCGCGCGACCGTCCCCCACGTCGAGCACAAGCAGATGTCCCGGCGGTTTGTCCTTATCTTTTGAATTGGTCCTAGCGAATTAAACCCCAGTGTGGGTAAAAAGGCCAATAGACCAACAAGCCGCGCCCGACCAGGTTTTGCTGAGGAACCGGTCCCCAGTAACGGCCGTCGAAGCTGTTATAGCTGTTGTCGCCCAAGGCAAAATAGCCATCCTTCGGCACCGTGTACGTTCGATCCGGCTGCGACAGCTGTTCTTTGCCCGGAGCATAACCGCGGTACGGAGGTTTCGCTGACATGACGCGCTCGAACCCGAAACCTTCAGCTTTCTTGCCATTCACATAAAGAAACGGGGGATCGATCCGCAGAGTATCGCCAGGTAATCCAGCCAGCCGTTTGATATAAAAGGGCGGCCCCGTCTCCGGGTCCGGGCGGATCGCCGGGATATTGTCCGTGCGGAAAACGAAAACGTCGCCGCGATGAGGCTTAACAAAGTTGTAGCTAAACTTGTCCACGAAAACCTGATCGCCTGTGTCAATTGCGCCTCTGGCAATGATTTCACCGCGATGATAAACGCGACCCGGAAAAACGTTAAAATCATGACTGAGCGTGTCGGGCGACGCATACACCAGAAAGTTCTGCCGCTGGCAGATCAGTCGCGAAAAGGTAAAAAAGAAGAGGATCTTTTTTGGCACAATTTCAGAAACCTGATCATCCTCGCGTGAGACCACGTTGATGTAATTACGACCCATCGCAATGAAATCGCCGATCTGTCGCAGAATATTTGGAGCCGGATCGCTGCTGGGGTGACCGATAATCCCATTTAATGTCGGTTGCATCGAACCGGTGGGAATTTTAAATGGCTGCAAGAAATAGGAGCGAATGCCTACCGCCACAACAATTGCCACCAAAATCACCTCGCAATTCTCCCGCCAATGCGATTCCCAGGTCACAGGCGTCAACCTGTGCAGCGTCTTGTCAAGCGTATCGGCCGCACTGTGAATTCTATCGCGGTCTTTATCACGTAACGCTTCGCGGAGGCTCTTCATACCGGCGAGGATCTCGCCGCGGTCCGACGTACTGAGCCGGTCATCCTTGTAGCGCAGGTACTTCCGGGCATGCCGCAGGAGCAATCTGCTGTGTTTAACGTGACGCGATGTGAACATGATTCAAAAAATGACCAAGCTCGAATGTCGAATGAAGAACCACGAATGACCGAACCCGCAGCCCATTGTCATTCCGAACGGAGCGAAGCGCAGTCGAGGAATCTCTCATCGCAAGAGTCACTGCGCCTTTAACACCTCGATAAACGCTTCCTGAGGAATGTTGATTTTCCCGATACTTTTCATCCGTTTTTTTCCTTCCTTTTGTTTCTCCAGCAATTTCCGTTTACGAGTGATATCACCACCGTAGCATTTCGCGGTCACATTTTTTCGTAACGCCGAAACGCTCTCTCGCGCAATAATTTTCCCGCCAATAGCCGCTTGAATCGCTACCTGATAAAGCTGCCGCGGGATCACTTCCTTCAGTTTGGCTGCGAGCTGGCGTCCGCGCGCCTCGGCGCGGTCTTTGTGTACGATTGTCGAAAAGGCATCCACTGGTTCGCCGTTCACGAGCAGGTCCAGTTTTACCAACTTCGCGACCCGATATCCGGCGTGCTCATAATCCATCGAACCATAACCGCGCGTGATGCTTTTAATCTTGTCGTTAAAATCGACGAGAATTTCGTTGAGCGGCAATTCGCAGTGCAACATCACCCGCCGCGTATCGAGCGACTCGGTGCGTTCCATCTGCCCGCGTTTCTCCAGAATCAATTGCAGTATGTCACCTATATTTTCATTCGGGCAAAGTACGTACGCTTTTACAATTGGCTCACGAATTTCCTGGATCAAGCTCGGGTTGGGCAGGTGAGCGGGGTTATCAATTAAGAATTTTTCTCCGCGTGTGGTCAGTACCTCATAAACCACGCTGGGACTGGTCGCGATGATGTCCATGTTATACTCGCGCCGGAGCCGTTCCTGGATGATCTCCATGTGAAGCAGGCCGAGAAATCCGCACCGAAAACCAAATCCCAACGCGACGGAGCTTTCCGGTTGATAAACAAAAGCGGCATCGTTCAGGCGCAGTTTGCCGATTGCGGTCTTCAAATGTTCGAAGTCACCGGTGTTAATCGGGTAGATTCCGCTGAACACCATGGGATGAATTTCTTGGAAACCGGGAAGCGCCTCGCGCGCGGGGTGACGTTGGTCGGTGATGGTATCGCCAATCTTTATGTCGGCTGTCGTTTTGATGTTTGCGATGAAATAGCCGACGTCACCGGGATTTAACTTTTCCTGCGGAAGCATTTTCGGCGTAAACACGCCCACCTCCTTGATCTCGTACCGCGAGTTGTTGTTCATCAACATGATCGCGTGATTCGCTTCCATTGTTCCCGAAACGACACGCACATAGCCGACTACTCCGCGATAAACATCAAAGACGGAATCAAACACCAGCGCGCGCAGCGTCTTGTCCGCCGGCGGTTCCGGCGCCGGAACCCGCGTTACGATGGCCTCGAGAATTTCGTCGATGCCAATTCCCATCTTGGCGCTCGCCTCAATCGATTCCTCCGCAGGGATGGCAAGAATTTCTTCCAACTGGCGTTTCACTGAGGCCACGTCGGCATTCGGCAGATCGATCTTGTTGATAATCGGAATAATTGTGAGCCCCTGTTTGTGAGCTAGGTGAACGTTCGCCACGGTTTGCGCTTCTACTCCTTGCGCCGCGTCCACCACCAACAGGGCGCCCTCGCATGCGGCGAGGCTTCGCGAAACTTCATAGGCGAAATCGACATGCCCCGGGGTGTCGAGCAGGTTCAGCCGATAACTTTGGCCAGATTTGCTGGTGTAACGCATCGCCACCGGATGCGCTTTGATCGTGATCCCTCGCTCACGTTCCAGGTCCATTGAATCAAGGAGCTGGTCCTGTTTTTCACGCTCATGGATCGTGCCCGTCCGCTCCAGCAGCCGGTCCGACAAGGTCGTTTTGCCGTGATCGATGTGCGCGATGATGCAGAAGTTGCGCGTGAACTCAATCCCCATGAGAAGCGGCACTATGCGAGTGCGCCGCTATCGGGTCAATTGGCTACGCTATTGTCATTCCGAGCGGGTCGAGGAACCTCTAAATATTGACAACCGGAGATATGTCGAGTTCGCTCGGCATGACAACTTGGTATGCCAAAGGTCCCTATTTCAGAAGCTGCGAACGCCGACTTAAACGGAGCGTCCGCCGGGTTTAGCAACGCGTCGCGCTTCTGGCATCAAAGAGAGGAGGCCGACCCGGTTCGCAATGGAATTTTTATCGGCCTGGCAATTGTGCTGTTCGTCTTTCTCGGCAGCATGATCGCGGTGCTGATGATGCATGCGCCGGCTTTGTAATCTGGCGGCGGTCTTTACCCCAACACGTTTCCGAGTCCAAACTGTCGATTTTGAAAATGCGCAGCCCGCAAAATCAGATCACTTTACAACGGCCTGGCAGACAGAGCGCCGCTAGGGAAATGCAAGCCCAATCTCCAATCCGCAGCCGACGATCCGCAATCGCAAAGCGCCTCCTCCTTTTTGATATCGACGGTACATTGATCCATTCGGGTGGCGCGGGCGTTCGAGCACTCAAATGCGCCTTCAAAGAGCGTTTCGGTATCGATGATGATCTGCACGATATCGAGATTGCTGGCATGACGGATTCCGGAATTGTTGTCAGCATCCTGAACAAACATAAAATTCCTCCGACCAACGAGAACGTAAGCGCGTTCCTTGATAGCTACGTGCATTTTCTTTCGCTGGAACTACCGCGCCGGAAAGGCAAACTGCTTCCCGGAGTGCTCAAGTTGCTCGAAAAGCTAAAGTCGCGGCCGCATGTGGTGCTCGCGCTTCTCACAGGAAATGTCTCCCGCGGAGCGCGGCTCAAACTTGAGCATTATGGCGTCTGGCACTTTTTTGAATTTGGCGCTTTTGCTGATGATCATCATGACCGCAACGAGCTCGGGCGCTTCGCTCGCGCCCGTGCAAAAGAGAAGCATCGGCGGGAATTCGCCGCATCCGAGATCGACGTCATTGGCGATACTCCGCGCGATATTGCCTGCGGCAAGGCGCTTGGGGCACGCACTGTTGCGGTGGCGACCGGCAGGTGGACCCGTGATGACCTCGCAAGATATCAGCCGGATTTCCTGATTGATGATCTCTCAGATGTGGAAACCATTATCGATACGCTCGGATGGTGATCCGTTGACGATTGGAGGGTGAAATGAACAAAAATGCTTCCGCGGCTGGCCCGACGCCAGAACGAGACCGTTCCAATATCCTGCCGCTCAAAGGCGAAATCGATCTCCACGTTTCTCCTTCTGTTACGGCGTCACTCAACAGCATGATCGAGAAAAAACCGCAACGTTTGGTGGTCGATCTCTCAGACGTGACTTATATCGACAGCGCTGGTTTGGCGGCGTTGATCGGAGCGATGCAGAAAGTGGAAGGCTACGGAGGCAAATTTCTGCTCGCGGGATTACAGGAAACCGTACGCTCGATTTTCGAAATCTCGCGGCTCGATCAGGTATTTCAGATTTTTCCAGACGCGGATGCTGCGCTGGCTGGATGATTTATTTTAGGTCAATCCGCTGAAAATAGCGGAGGCTACAACGCGAGGGCCATCAAAACCTTGAGGGTTTGCTCAACGTTCCTTGAAATGTCGAACTGTGACGCACGCTCGATGTTCTCCGAACGAGCCGCTGCGCGGCGCGATGGATCGGACCAGAACCGAATTGCGTC
>Ga0222622_10000182_pt1 | contig 22489 bp, 30 predicted proteins | sample PLM2_5_b1metaG_FD_177335 | JGI IMG/M metagenome (GOLD analysis project Ga0222622, IMG submission 177335) | Groundwater sediment microbial communities from an aquifer in East River, Colorado, USA - PLM2_5_b1 | ecosystem: Environmental > Terrestrial > Soil > Riparian zone | place: USA: East...
GGAGCCGGGGTCGGCAGCGGCGAAGGGGTGTACAAGTGAGCGACCCCCTCGGCGCTTTCCTCACCGGACTCGTGGGCGACTCCGAGACTCCGGGGTTTCAGGGCGGTTATGCCTTTCGCCAGCACCTCCACGACCGGAAGCGGAAGCTCGCGGCGGAGCAGGAGACCCAGACCTACGAGCGCGCCAAGCGGTTGCGCGAAGACGTGGGCTTTCAGCTCCAACAGCGGTACATCCAGTCCCAGATCGACCGCAACGAGCGGACGCCCATTCCGCGCAACATCGACCCCAACTCGCCCGAGGCGCAGGAAGCCGATTATCGGGACTGGCAGCGGCGCTACGACTACGAGCGGCAGCATCCGAAGCCGACCAAGAGTCGGGCGACGGCGCGGCAGGACCTGGGTTCGGTCGAGCGCCAGGTGGACGATACGCGGGCGGACCTCGGCCGCGCCGAGCGGGAGGCGCCCACGAAGCCGATGTTCTTCCTCACGCCGTCCGACTCGACGCAGTACGCCGCTGACAGCGCCTCCTCCGCCGAGCGCGTCGGGGGATTGCGCCAGCGCGCGGACAGCCTGAGCACGGTCCGCGACTCGATCGCGGCCGATGTACAGGGTCGTCGGTTCCAGCGGCCCGGCGCCGCCGGCAAGAAGACGCCAGCGGATCGGTGGGAGGAGCTCGTCAACCAGGGCGTGACACCTGCAGAAGCCACGCGCCGGGTCAAGCAGGAGTTCCGGCTGCCGTGACGGCGCCGTATCGACCGGACAACCCGTTCGCGCCACAGCGCCAGCGCTCGGAAGTCACGACGCTGCCAGCGGGCTCGGAGCCGGCCTTCCGGGACTGGCTCACGCGCAACCAGGTCACCGACCTCGATCACCCCGACAGCCACTACGACTATCGCGGGGCGTTCCGCGCTGGGGTGAATCGGGACGCGGCGAGCGGGCACTGGCCGGACCGTTTCAAGCAGCACGGGCACCCGACGTTCTCGGTCGAGTCGGAGTACTCCGCCGGTTCGACGGACGGTGGTCGGTGGGCAGGGGACAGTTTCGTGGCCCGACCAACGGCGCCGCAGCGTCCGGACCAGCCGTCCGAGAACCCGTTCGGTGCGTCGCGGTACCGGCCCGACAATCCGTTCGCGGAACAGCCGGAGCCGATGACGGCGGCGCCGCTCGAGGCTCGTCCGCCAGCCCCCCCGCTCGACTTCGGACAGCCCCAACGCGCCGCCGCAGACGTGACGTTCGCCCGGCCAACGCCGGTGCAGCGACCCGAGCGTCCGTTGCCACCGCCGACGCCGGAAGAAGAAGTCCCCGCCTACCAGCGGCCCGGGGTGCCGATCTACGACCGCTTCGGCGAGCAGCGCGGCACGCGGCCGACGCCGTCCACCGAGCCCGGTATCTACGCGACCGCGCCGCCGAGCTTCGTGGACCGGTTGGTCGAGCGCGTCCGCGAGAAGTACCGCTACAAGAGTGCCGCCCCCGGTGCGCCGTCGGCCCTGCCCCGCGGTGAGCGCGACGTGCAGCGGGCCATCTCGCAGGCGCTGATCTACGGGGAGCGCCAAGGCCAGAGTCCCGAGGAGATTCAGCGCACGCTCGATCAGGACATCGTTGACATCCAGGCCGACGAGGGGAAGTGGCAGAACCAAGTCGCGACGATGCTGGCCGACTTCGTCGACCCCACAATGCTCGCAGGCGGGGTGGTGGGGGAACGCGCGGCCATCACGGCCATCGAAGGGGCGGCCAGTCGCGGCATTCCGTGGGCGATGCGTGTCGAGCGTCTCATGCAGACGCCCGAAGGGGCGCCGCTCGTGCGCCGCCTGATCGCGCGGGCCACACACGGTGTCGCGACGGGTGGCGCGGCGAATGTGGGCTTCCAGGTCGCCGGGGCCGCCGAGGAAGGCCGCGTGCCGAGCCCGAAGGAACTCGCTTACACCTTCGCGGTGGGCACGGCGCTCGCGCCAGGGCTCGAGGTGGGCGGGGCGCTGGCGGCGGCCCCGTTCCGCGGTGGACGACCGATGCCTCCCCCAGCCGCGAGGCCCGACCTCGAAGGCTTCATGGGCACAGGCGCGAAGAGCATGACACCCGACGACGTGGCCGCGGTCCGTATCCTCGGCCGCGAGGAAGCGGGACCGACGGCGGCCCGTCCCGGTCTCCGCCAGCGCATCGCCAACGTGATCGACCCCGAACGCGCGCAGCGCGTCCAAGCCCTCGAGCACGAGTTGCGTGGCGCCCAGCGCGCCGCCGAGACGGACCCGATGACCGGCCTCGGCAACCAGGCCGCGTTCCAGCGCGCGCGGACGACCGCCGATGCGGACCCGGGGACAGAGGTCGTCGCGTTCGACTTGAACAACCTGAAAGCCGTGAACGACGTGCAGGGCCACGAGGCGGGGAACGCCCTGATCCAGCGCGCCGGCGCGGCGCTGCAGGAGGCGGGCGCGCGCGGATTCCGGACGGGTGGCGACGAGCTGGTAGCCATCGTGCCGCGCGGCCAAGGTGCGGCGGTGCGGCAAGCGGTCGAGCGGTCCGTCGGGGAAACGTCGGTCGCGTTGCCCGACGGTCGCACCGTCTCCGCGTCCGTGTCGGGGAATGTGGGCCCGACGTTCGCGGAGGCCGACGCAGGGCTCCAGTCCGCCAAGCAAGCGCGGAAGGGTGGCGCGAGCTACCGCGGCGCAACGCCGCCGCCCTCCAACATCGTGCGGATGCCGACGGCCGAGATTCAGGCCGACCCGGCCCGCTTCCAGTTCAAGGCGCTCGGCTCAGAGGGCGTGAGTGGCGAGCTCAAAGGCGTCACCCGGTTCAACGAGCAGCTCGCTGGTGTCGTGTCGGTCTGGCGCGATCCCGCCGACGGGAGTGTGTACGTCGTGAACGGGCACCACCGGCTCGAGCTGGCGAAACGGATGGGCCAGCGCGACCTGAACGTGCAGTTCATCGACGCGCCGACCGCCGAGGCGGCTCGGGCCGAAGGGGCGGTCATCAACATCGCCGAAGGTCGTGGCACTGCCGTCGACGCTGCGAAGGTGATGCGCGACATGGGCGCGACGCCGGCGGACCTCCTCGAGCAGCGCGGTGTGAGCCTGCGCGGGGAAGTCGCCCGCGACGGCCTCGCGCTCTCGAAACTTGCCCCCGACGTGTTCGACCAGGTCGCGACCGCGCAGGTGCCGCAGGGCTGGGGCGTCGCGATCGGCTCGCTCGTGGACGATCCGGTGCTCCAGCGTGAGGCCCTGGCGGCGGTGCGCGGCTCTGGGAAGCGGCTCACACAGGCCGAAGTGACCGAAGTGGCCCGCCAGGTCCGGGATGCGGGGACTGAAGGGGTCAACCAGGAGACGCTGTTCGGGTCCGAAACAGAGCGCCGCGGCCTCTTCGTCCAGCGGGCACAGCTCGCCGCCGCCGTGAAGAAGCGGCTCGCCGGGGACAAGCGCCTGTTCGGGTACGTGGCGAAGGAGGGCCGGGCGGAAGAACTGAGCCGCGCCGGCGGCACGCAGATCGACGTGGAAGCGGCCCGGGGCTTGGCGGAGGGCTCGGCCCGCTCCGAAGAGGTTTTCGACCGCCTTTACACACGCAGTGGCCCCCTAGCAGATTTGATGAGTGAAGGAGCCCGGAGGATCGCCCGTGGAGAAAAACCCAGCAGTGTCATCGCCGACATCTACCCCGCCATCGGCGACGCCGTCGGCCGAGAACTCGAAGCGCGTGGAGCTCGACCGGGTGCTGTCGAACGTGCGGTTCCTGCGGGCGAACGGTCACTTGCGGACGAAATCCCCGGAGCCGCCGAAGAGCGAGTAGGGACCTCCCAAGATCCAGCGCAGGCGGGCCTGCTGTCCCCGGCCCGCCCTTCGCGTGCCCGTCCGCTTCAGGGAACCGAATCTCCAGCCGCCGCAAGCGGGCCTGGGCGCCCCGTGGAGCCTCGAACGGAGGCTGGTGCGCCTGGCAGGCCGTCCCTCGCCCTGACCCCCGAGCCAGAGGGCCCAGCGCAGCAGGGGATGTTCGGTGCGAAGGAAGGCACCGCTGCCGCGCGGAACCTCGCCCAGACAGAAGCCGCGGCCCGTGGCGAACTCGAGACGCTGCGCCAGCGGTTCGCCGCCGAGCGCGACCCCGCCCGGAAGAGCGCCCTCGCCGCTCAGATCGCTGAGCGCCAGAAGCTGTTGAACCGTGGCGGGGCGATCAGTGCCGAAGAGTTACGCACCCGCGCTGCGGCGGAGTCGCCAGAGCCCGTGTCAACCGGGCCCGACCAGCTCGCGCTCCTCTCGCCGGACCTTCCCGCCTCCTACATGAGCCGACTGAAACAGGCAGGCGCGAAGGTGCCGTCGGCCGCCGAGCAGGCCGAAGTCAAGACGCTCATGGAGATCAGCCGTGGCTTTGCCGAGGCGCTGGGGCTTCCCATGCGGCAGGGGCGGTTCAACGCGGGACTCCGCCGGGCTGTTGGTGTGTTCAAACCGCACGAGGAAGTGGGGCGCGTCACGCGGCTGGACAAACTCGACACCGTATCCCACGAGGCGGGGCACTTTATCTCGAAGAAGTACCTCCGCAACCCCACCACCGTCCGCGGAGGGCGTGGCGCACGCTTACCCAAAGAGGCGGCACGCGAACTGGTGCAGATGGGCCGCGACCTGTACGGATCGCGCAAACCTGTCAGCGGCTATGGTGAGGAAGGGATCGCGGAGTGGGTGTCGTTCTACGTCACCGAACCGCACACGCTCGCCCAGAAGGCGCCGACGTTCACGGCGTGGATGGACGGCGTCCTCGCCCAGGAGCCGATGCTCCGCGCGGCGATGGATCAAGCGCGCGCCGACTTCGCGACCTATCAGCGGGTGCCAGAGGCCGCGCGGGTGGACACCGGGATCTCGGTCGGCGAGCGCCAGCGGTTCGCGCCTACGATGCGCGACTACATGCGGGTCGTGGCGGACGACTCCTACGATGTGCGCTGGGCCGTCGAGCAGCTCGGGAAGCCGCGCTCCGCGGCCGAAGATGCTGGCGTCCTCGCCCGGCTCACGCGTGGGGCGTTCGGCGAAGCGCACGAGTGGCTGGAGCGCGGGGTGTTGAAGGCTGGCACGGTGGAGGAGCGGTTGAATCCCGGTATCGCCGAGACGTTCGGCCCCCTGGTTCGGGCGGGTCGCGCGCAGGAACTCCGTCGCTACCTGCACGGCGAGAGCGCGCTTGAGCGGTGGTCCAACGGGATCGACCCCGGGACAACCCGTGCCGACGCACAGGCGATGGTCGACCTGTACGGGAAGGACCCCGAAATTCGCGCCGCCGCCGAGGCGGCGTGGCAGCACAGCCTCGCGCTGCTCGAGGCCAAGCGCGCGGTCGGGCTCATCGACGACGTGCAGTTCAAGCAGATCGCCGCGAAGAATCAACGGCGCGTCGGGTTCTACCGCATCTTCGAGCCCGAAGAGACGGCCGGGCGTCGGGGCGGTGGCCAAGGCGGTCTCGCCAGTTCCGGCATCAAAAGCCAGACCGGGTCGGCGCGGCGCTCTGTGGACCCCATCGAGGCCATCCTCCGCGACACCTACGACACCGCGAAGAAGGTGCGCGCCCACGAAGCGAAGCGGGCGCTCGTCGAGCAGGCGCTCCGCACCGAGAGTGGTGGGAAGATCGTCGAGGAAGTCCCTGCCCCGCTCCGGCCGGTCAGCATCCCGATCGAGAAGCTCGAGCAGCAGCTCGCCGACTTGGGGATCGTGTACGAGGGCATCGACCAGAAGACGGGGCAGGCGTTCACCGCCCGCATCGGGGGGCCGGGTGGTGCGCAGATCGACGCGCTCTTGCAGGCGTTCACGGAAGCCCGCACCGCCGGCGGCGCGGAGGCGAAGGACCTGGTCTTCCCGATGTTGATGAAGGGCGAGCTCCGGTGGTTCGCCGTGAAGGACGCGAAGCTGTACGACGCCCTCGTCGGCCTCGGGCCCCAGGAGCTCGACATCTGGCGCCGGGTGCTGTCGTTCCCGAAACGGGCGCTCCAGACCGGCGCGACGACGACGCTCGAGTTCGCCTTCGGCAACGTCAGCAAGGACGTGTTCAGCGCCTCGATCTTCTCGAAGGCGAGCTGGCGGCCGCCGCTCTGGCGGCACCTCGAGGGGCTCTATCACACGCTGCGCCACGATCCGGTCTACCAGCGGTTCCGCCTACACGGGGGCGATCAGGCCACGATGGGCGGCGTCGATCGTGGAACGGCGCAGCTCGAGGCGCGCCGGCTGTTCGGCTACTTCCGCACCTTGAAGCAGGCGTGGCTTGACCGACAGCAGGCGTGGTCGCGGGCCAGCGTGGGCGAGAAGGGCCTGTACGCGCTGAGTGATGTCGGGCAGGTCGTCCTGAGCCCGTTCGAGGCGCTGCGCACCGTGAAGGAGTGGTCGGAGACGATGGGCCGCGTCGGCGAGTACGCCGCGGTCGAGCGCCAGGCACTGCGGCGCGGCGCCGAGCCGGTGGCGGCGGCGAAAGAAGCGGCGCTCGGGGCCCGGGACGTGGCGATCGACTTCCAGCAACTCGGCTCGGCCACCCGCGAGGTGAACCACATCGTCGCGTTCTTCGGGGCCTGGCTCCGCGGCTGGGCGCAGCTCGGCCGGGGACTGAAGACGCGACCGCACATCGTCATCCCGCGGATCGTGGCGGAGGTGACGGTGCCGTCGCTCGCGCTCTACTACCTGCAGCGCAAAGACCCGGTCTACAACGACATGGCCGCGTGGAAGCGCGACCTGTTCTGGGTCTACGTGCAGCGCGGCGACGACCGGGGCGAGGGGTGGGACAATTACGGGTCGGGCAAGGTCGAGCACATCTGGATGTTTCCGAAGCCGTTCGAGCTCGGGATTCTGTTCGGCACGCTGCCGGAGCGCATGGCCGAGTGGCATGACCGGCACGACGCGATGCAGGCGGATCGGATGGGGGATGCGCTCAAGCGGATGGCGCCGCCGTGGATCCCGACCGCGGCGGTTCCCCTGATCGAGAACTACGCGGACCGCTCGACGTTCCGCGACCGGCCGATCGTACCGCGCGGGCGGTCGGACCTCGACCCGGCGGAGCAGTCCGCCCCGCAGACCGGGGAGACGGCCCGGTTGCTGGGCAAGGCACTCGGCTACAGCCCGGCGAAGATCGAGAACCTGGTGCGCGGGTGGTCCGGTGGCGCCGGCATGTATGGACTCTCCGCGACCAACGCGGTGGTGCGTCTGTACCGTGCCGCCGAGGGACTGCCACCCCTGAAGGCACCGCGGGCGGCGCCGACAGACGAAGACCCGCTGCTCCACGTCCCCGGACTCAAGCGCTTCCTGTCGCGGTTGCCAGCCGAGGACTCGGAGAGCGTCGAGCGCCTCTACCAGGACTTCGAGCGCGCGGAGCGCCACCGGCAGACCTGGCGCGCCATGCTGAAAGAAGGAAGGCGCCCGGAGGCGAGCCAGTACTTGGAGCAGCACCGCGACGACATTCTGTCGGTCGCGACGGCCGAGGAGGCGGGCAAGGGCCGTCACGGGGCGCTGCGCGAAGCGTACCAGCAGATGCAGGATCTGCAGCAGGCGAAGCGCGCACTGACGGAGGCGGCGGTGCCCGGCGGGCGCGAACGCGCGATTGAGGTGATGCGGCGGTTGGGAGGCACGATGCGCGAGCGGACGCCATGAGCGACGATTGCGAGACTGTGGCGCTGCACGCACTGGCGGCGGAGTTCAGAGCCTTCCGCGAGCTGATGGACGAGCGGGACCGCCGCTACGACGAGCGCGACAACGCCAACAAGGAGGCGGCGCGGCAGGCCATCGCGGCGGTGGATCGCGCGAACGAGAAAGTCGAGCTCGCCAACAAGGAATACAAGGCGGGCGCGAATGAATGGCGCGACACCGTGAAGGACTTAGTGGGGCGGATGCCGACGCGCGACGAGCTGGATCGGCGGATTCATGTGCTGGAGGAAAAGATCGCCGACCTGCGGGAATCGCGCAGCCAAGAATATGGCGGCGACGCGGCGATGCTGCTGGCGCGCACGACCCAGCGGTGGCTCATCGGGCTGGTGGTGACGGTGGTGCTGGGCCTCGTGGCCATGCTCTTGAAGCTGTAATCAACGTTCTCCAAGGATGGCGTCGATGAGTCTCACAATTCGCTTGACCAAGAAGCAGAAGAAGCTCCTCCATGCGGTGGTGGTCGGGTTCGCCACCGGCGCCCTGACATCACTCCAGTTCGCGCTGACCTCGGGCCTGACCGAGAAGAAGGCGGTCGTCGCGGCGGTCTTTGGGGCGCTCGTCGCCGGGCTCGCGCGCGTAGCCGGAGCGGTGCTCGCCTCCATCGACACGTCCGAGGGGCCGCAAACGTGAACATCAGTTACGCCGGCATCGAAGCCCTGAAGCGCCGCGAAGGCGTGGTGTCGACGATGTACCGCGATACGGCGGGGCTGCCGACGATCGGCGTCGGGCATCTCCTCACCAAGGACGAACTCACCTCGGGGAAGCTGGCCCTGTCGGTGGACTGGCACCAAGGGCTCACCGACGCGCAGATCGACGAGTTGCTGCGGCGCGACCTCGATGCCGCCGAGACGGCGGTGGCGACCGGGGTACGCGTCCGGCTCTCATCCCAACAGTTCGACACGCTCGTCTCGTTCGCGTTCAACGTTGGGGTGACGGCGTTCCGCCACTCGACGCTCGTCCGCCTCCTGAACGCTGGCGATTACGCCGCCGTCCCCGCCCAACTGCGGCGGTGGATCTACTCGGCGGGCCAAGTGGACCCGATCCTCGTGAAGCGCCGCGAGGATGAAGCGCGTCAGTGGGCGTCGGTGTGAAGGGCACCGGCGCGCCGTGCCACGTCTGCGGCCAGCGCTCCTCGAATGGCGGGAAGGTCAAACGCTGGGCGGAGAACCTGTCGGACACGCAGATCGTCGACCTCATTGGACGACTGAACCGCACGTTATCGCAGAGTGCGAGCATCGACCCCGTGAAGTTGCGGGAGACCCTGGTCACCTTTGTGAGCCTCTAGGAGGTACCGATATGAGATTCGTCCTCTCCACGTTTGCGCTCGCTGGGGCGCTGCTGACGGTTCGGCCAGTCGATCGCACCATCGCCCCCGCGCGCGTAGCGGATCTGCGCGTCTCGGCCGTCACCGACACGACGGCGGTGCTGACGTGGACGGAGGTCTCGACAGGCGGCACGGGTGTGGCGCGCTACGTCGTGCGCTTCGGGCCGGCCGGCGCCTTCGCCTGGGGCGCAGCGAGCGACGTGACGACTGGCGGCTGCGCTGCGCCGCTCTATGGCTCGACCGCCGGCGGCGGACGCCCCCGCTCCTGCGTGCTCGGCGGGCTCGCGCCGAACGGCGCCTATGAAATCCAGCTCGTCGCATATACGGGCGTCCTAAACAGCACCGCGGTCTTCGGCCCGTTCTCGAACGTCGCCCCCGCCGTGACGGCGCAGCGCATCGGACCTATGCTGGTCCTGCGCCCCCGGCTGTCGCTCGACACGATGGAGTTCTTCACCGCGAGTCTCCCGTTTGACTTCGGCGAGCGTCGGTATCCGATTCACGGGCGGTTCCCCTTCGGGGATCGGCTCGCCTACTTCTATGACATTCGCGACTCCCTGGTCGCGCGCGGCTACCTGCTCGTGGTGAAGCCATGACGCGCCCCAACCTCCGGCGCGTCACGCGTTGGTGTGCGAAGTGGGCCAGCGGCATTCTGCTCGTGGCCACGCTGTTCCTGATAGGCTGCGCGCCACAGGCGGTCGTCCCATCGACCGTGGCGCCGGAGCAGGTGGCGCGTATGGACACCGTCGCCGTCGGCCGCCACCGCTGTCTGTTCCTGACCCTGCAAGATGGCACCCACGCCTTGCCGCCAGAGCAGCCGCGCGCCTGTCAGGCGGCCTTCGTTCGGTGGGCGGTACGGCAGCCATGACGAACGTCCGGCTCCGCGTGCCGCTCGTAGCGATCGTGCTCGCCGCACTCGCGCTGTATGTCTTCGGGAAGTGGACCGCGACTCAGGGGCTCGAGGATCAGGGGATTATCCGCGCCGCCGAACACGCGATCGCCACCGGCAAGGCATGGCGGGCTCGCAGCGCGCGGCTCGCGGCGATCGCGCGGGCGAGCGCCGACAGTGCGCGACGGTGGAAGGCGAAGGCCATCGTGGCCGCCCCGGTCGCGGCGCAACTCGACACCGCCCTCGCCCAGGCGCAGACGATGCGCGATTCGAACACCGTGCTCACGCACCAGACCGCATTCTACCAGGGCCAGGCGCAGCTGTGGGAGGCGTCGGCGCGGGGCTTCGAGCGGGCCTGGCTCGCAGATTCGACGCGGGCGGACGACGCCGAGGCGCGCGTCGCCGAGCTGGAGCGCCACCTGGCCAGCGTGCTCACCGTCGCCGACTGCCGAGTCCTCAACCTTAGATTCATGCCCAGATGTCCTGGCCGCACGACCGCGTTCTTCCTCGGTGCCGGGGTGACGGCGGTGGCGTTCGTCGCCACGCGGCGGTGACTGCCAGTCTCTGCACTATCGCGAGTTGCGGGTGTCCGCCGTGGGCTTGCCGTGGCGGGTACCGGTCGTATCTACTGAAGCGACGCCAAGAAAGCGGGCGCGGCATCGGACGTGCGGCCCATAGTGCAGGCTCGTCCTACCACGCGCTCCGTAACGGTTGGGTTGTCTGTCGTCGCGACGCTCCATATGTTGTCGGTCTCATCACACAGAACCCGCGAGGTCGGCTATGGGTGCGGATCGTTTTCCCGTCGGCGTGAAGATCGTGCTGGCGGTCACGAAGCCCATCCCGGGCTTTGGGGCGCTGCCCGGCGACGAGATCGTGGTGCGCCCGTCCGATCCTGACTTCCCCATCGTGCTGCGACGCAGCTTCGAGCACGAGATGTTGAACGCCATCCCCATGGATAGCGTCACTGAGCTTTACGCCGTGCCCGATGCCGGCGTCCCAAGCCCTCCGGCTGTGTCCGAATCTCCTGCGCCTCCTGCTCTTCCTGCCCCAACGCCTTTGCGGCTCGTCGGGTAGCCGCCGGAGTCTTGAGCAGGCCGTTCCACCGCACCCCGAGGTCACGCAGGCAGTCCTCGATCGCTCGCCGCACCTCGTCTAAGGCCGCGTGCCCGCCTTCCAGAAACCGAGTATCCGGGCCTCCCCGTGCGGGGGGCTGCTGGTCGCCCCGGTTCGCGAGGAGCCAGTCGGCCGACACGCCTAGCACATAGGGAAGCTCGAACAGGACATCCGCCCCTGGCAGGGCGCCGTGGCGGAGCCAGCCGGTGACGCTGGACTCGGCTACCCCGAGGCGGCGTGCTAAGTCCTTCTGCGTCCACTCTTTCGCGTCCAGCGCCCGTTTCAGCCGCGCCCGGAAGTCGAGCTGCTGTTGTTTGCGCCGTGCCTCTGAACCGACCGCCATGCCCCCCCTCCCTTGACAAGTGGATTCGGTTTACGCAATGTTCAGTCCACGCAAGCGCACGCTTCCGCGTGACGGTTGTAACGCAACATGGGAGCATACGGCGACATGGGGCATCTCGTCAAGAAGAAGGGGCTTACCGTGCGGCTGTCCCACGCACAAAAGCGCCTGCTGCGCCAGGCCGCCGAGCTTGAGAGTGTGGCGCGGGGACGGCGCATTACTGCGGGAGAGTTGCTACGCGATAGCGGATTGCGGCGCGCGTCGGGCATCGTGCGGCGAGCCGATAAACTCGTCGTGGTCAGCGAGACCCCATGAAAGCGGCGTTCGCTCGCCTCTCCCTCATCGGTCGCTGGTTGATCTGGATTCAGGGGCTACGCTGCGCGTACTGCCAACTGTACTGCCCCGAGCACTACGGTGTTGACCATGCGATCCCGGTAGCGCGGGGTGGCACGGATGACATCGAGAATCTGTTCGCCGCTTGCCGCAGCTGTAATACCTCCAAGGGCACGTTGACACCGCTGCAGTTCTGGCTGCGGATGCGGGCGAGGTACGGACCCGAGTGGCAATTCGGTTGGGCCTCTGGCTACGAGAGGCAACGTCCAAGTTTTCATCGTCGGAAGAACGCAAAACCGGCCGCCAGCGTGAACTGACGACCGGGTCCTGCGTGGACGGTGATTGAGCCCACCGCCCGCGTGAATCTACCGAGGCTCGCTGGAGTCTCCAATATGAGCAGTCCGATTCAATTCACCCGCGCGACGCGGCAAGCGGTCAAGCTGAAGTTGGCCGTGCAAGGCCCGTCGGGGTCCGGCAAGACCCTCGGCGCCTTGGCCCTCGCGCAGGCCCTCGCCAAAGGCGGCAAGGTCGCCGTCGTCGATACGGAGAACGGCTCGGCCGCGCTGTACGCCGACCGCTTCGCGTTCGACACCATCGTGATGCACGAGCCCTACGAGACCAAGAAGTACCAAGCGGCGGTGAAGGCGGCGATCGACGCGGGCTACGTGGTCGTCGTCGTCGATTCCCTGTCCCACCAGTGGGCGGGCGCCGGCGGCATCCTCTCGCGCAAAGAGCAGGACGATCAGCGACCAGGGTCGAACAGCTACACGAACTGGGCGCGCTACACGAAGGAGCACGAGGCGTTCAAAGCGTTCCTCGTGAACGCGCCGATTCACCTCGTCGCCACGATGCGCTCGAAGCAGGACTACATCCTCGAGACGAACGACAAGGGGAAGGCGCAGCCCAAGAAGGTCGGCTTCGCCCCGATTCAGCGCGAGGGCATGGAGTACGAGTTCGCCGTCGTCTTCGAGCTGCAGATGGACCACCGCGCCGCGGTCTCGAAGGACCGCACCGGGTTGTTCGAGGGCACGCTGTCCGATCTGTGCCCCGAGGCGGGGGAGAACGAAGTCGCGCAGAGCCTGCTCGGGTGGTTGGACACGGCCGCACCGGTCGAGCCGAACGGGAACGGAGCGGGTCTATGACCGCCCCAGTACGTCGAATGGGCCAACCACGGTCGGCGGCTACCCGCGCCAAGATGAGCGTGGCTGGCAAGGCGGTCCAGTGGATCGTGCAGAATCGGCCTGAGGTCCGAGAGAACAAGAGCGCAGCGCGCCGTGGTAACGTGCCACCGGGATACGCCGAACTACTGCGCGCCAGTCGCCCTGCGGAGCGTCTGCGGGTCAAGTACGCGCGCACACTCTGGCAACGGTATGGGCTGACGGTCGAGGCGTTCGCGTGGCTGTGGTGGGAGCAGAACGGCTGCTGCGCTCTCTGTGAGGGTGTGCTGCTCCACAACGGCAAGGGCTACTTCGCGGTAGATCACGACCACGCGACCAGCCTAGTGCGTGGGATTCTCTGTGGTCAGTGCAACCATCGCGTGCTACCGACCATCGAGAGGGTCGGCGTGGCACGACTCGAAGCCTATCTCGCGCGCGGGAGGCAGCCATGACCGCTCCCGCTGCTGCGAAGTACAAAATTGACTTCCAGAAGTCGCATACCGTGTACAAAAACAGTGCCGGTGACCGCGTTCCTGGAGTCACGACGGTCCTCGGCATTTTGGCGAAGCCAGCGTTGATGCGATGGGCGTGGCAGATGGGGAAGGATGGGAAGGAACTCGACGCTGTACGCCAGGGCGCGGCGGACATCGGCACCGTCGCCCACGCGCTCTGCGAAGCGCACCTCCGCGGGATGGAACTCGATGCAAGCAACATCACGCCCGAGGCCCTGAACAAGGCCGAGACTGGGTTCCTGCGGTTCCTGGACTTCTGGGACAAGGAAGGGCTGACAGTCGTTCGCACCGAGCTCGCGATGGTGTCGGAACGGATGCAGGTCGGCGGGACGATGGACGTGCTCGCCAAGCGCCAGGACGGCCGGCTCGTGGTGGTGGACCTCAAGACCTCGAAGGGCATCTACGACGAGATGCTCGTGCAGGTGGCCACCTACGCCGCGATCTACGAGGAGGGAAGCCAGCAAAAGGTGGACGACGTGTACATCGTGCGGATCGGCAAGGAGGACGCCGACGATCTGGAGGTGCGTCAGGTCGGCCAGCGCGAGGAGCGCGTGGCGGCGTTCGCGGCTCTCGCGAACGCGCGGCGGGCACTCAAGGACGCCGGAGTCCGGGTATGAGCGGCCTGCCCAGTGTGTTTCAGTGCGCGCACTTCTGCCCGGTGTGCAACGAGCAATGCGCCTGTCTTACCGCCGAAGTGTCGAGCGGCGCGGACGACGAGGAGATCGTGAATGGCTGCACGCACGACTGCGCGGCGGCGGAAGCCGCCCAACCCCATGCGCCGGACGAGTGTTGTGCTTGCGCGGCGTGTCTCTCGGCGATGGGGACGTACAAGCCGGGGCACAGCGGCGGATTTCCGTTCTAGGGAGAGAGCGGGCGCCGGGTTTCACCAAGACTAGGAGACGGCTTCTTCCAGTTACCGGCGCTCCGCAGTGCGTAGGGTCCCGTGTCGCCACGGCAGAGCGTGGCAGCGATGATCTACGAATGAGGCGTGCAATGGGGTGTCCGTTAGCTCACTCAGCCCAGCCCCGCACGTCAGGCGCGCATGGTCAGGATGTGGAGCGCCCCGCTGGCGTAGGCATATCGCAGCTAGAACGCGCCCTCGAAAGCGCGACGGGAATTGGCAGGCGAAATGGGGCACCCCTGGTGTTGCGGGGGCCGAGGATGCAATGGCTCAAACCGTGACTGTCACCGCCCCGCGTCGCGGCGCCTGCCTTCACTTCTTCAACCCGGAGCACACATGAGCGACGTTGCGGCGTACCTGGTCGTGCTCCACAAACACACGCATCCCGAGACCGTCGAGGCCACGCTCGCGGCCACGCGCCAACTGCGGGGCGTGGCGGGGATTCAGACCCTCTACGACGACGTAGGACAGGAGATCAAGGACATCCGCGCGGTGCGCGAGCAGGTACAAACGGAGATGCTGCAGCGTGCCCGAGCGGCAGGTGGGGCGTGACGCTGCCCACCCCGCAAGAGGCTGAGCGGATGACGGGGGCCCAGGTGATAGAGGTGCTCCGCAAGGTGCTCGACGAGGAGCGCGCCGAGTGCGCGCGGCTCGCGGACGGCATGGCGGAGCGTCTCGTGCGGTCTGGAAAGCACGACCATGCGACCGTGGCGCTGCAGATCGGCGCGCAGATTCGTGCGCGGGGGAAGTGATGGGGTCGAACTCGTCGCCGAACCCGGTCCTGCTCGTGACGACCCACTTGCCAGAGCACGTCCGGGACCTGGAGACGCGGCTCGATCGGGCGGTGGCCAAGGTGCGGGAGATTCAACAGGAACTGGCCGTCGCACGCACTCTGCTCGCGGTAGTGCCAGCAGCCGAGATGAACGGGAAAGACATCCTGCGGAACGAGGGCTGATGCTCGACGCCATGTTCGCGCAGCTGCGCGCGGTTGCCGACGGATGGACGACGGAAGCGGCGCGCCGGCGGGAGATCAGCCGGACCGATCCGGTGGCGGACGCGCTCGAGCACTGCGCGAGTGAACTGGCCGACCAAGTTGCGGCGCTCGTGACCGACACGTATTACCTGACCGTGGAGGATTTCGCGCGACTCAACGGTGTGGTGCCTGGCACCGTCCGAGCGTGGATCAAGCGGGGCGAGCTCCGGGCCATCGCGACGGAGAGCGGCTGGAAGATTCGACGGGACGAAAGGCGGAAGAAGCGGGCATGACCGTGAGCACGGCAGTCTGGACGTACACGGCGGGCCAAGTGCCCTACGCCGTCACCGCCTACGAGCGGGCGACGAAGGGCAATGTCGTGTACCTCCGCTGGCGCGCCACGACGAAGAAGGGCCGGAACTGGGTGCACAAGAGCCTGAAGACCGCACTCCGGGACGCCGCCGGTCGGATCGACAAGGCGAAAGAGCGGCTGGTCGTGGAGGAGACGAACCGCCAGCTCGCCCGGCTGCTCGGTGAGTTGCCGAAGGCAGAGGTCGCGACCCGGCTCACGCTGAACGACGGCTGGGTGCGGATCAGCGACCGCAAGGTCGGGAAGTACCCGACGAATACGCCGCACCGGCGCGAGGTGGAGCGCGCGCTCCGCTACACGATGGCGGTCTGGGGCGCCGACCGGCCGTGGGACTCGATCAAGAAGGCGGACCTCCGGAGCCTCTGGCGCCGGCGCATCGAGGAACTCACCGGCGAGGGCGACCGGGGACTGCGCGGCGCCGAGGTGACGATCGCGCGCCTCCTCGGGGTGGCGGGCTGGCTGCGTGACGAGGAACTCGTCCCGGCAACCGCCTGCGTCCCGTCGCGCCACTGGAAGCGCGAACTCGCCGACGACTGGCGCACGATCACCGAGTCGCGCGGCGATTACGAGCCCGCGCGGCCGCGGCACACGCTGGACGAGATGCAGGCCATCCTCCGGGTGGCGCCGCAGGTGGATCCCCGGTTCGGGTTGATACTCGCGCTCGGTGCCGAGCTCCGCCCCGGCCAGGTCCTGCGCGCGATGCGGTCCGACTTGGACCTCGAGAAGGGGACGTTCACGGTGCGCGCCAAGGGACGGAAGCGCGGCGTCGTCGAGTATCTGACGAAGGGACAGCTCGCGGCGGTGCGTGAGGCGTTCACGAACGGGTATCTCCGCCTGATCGCCTACAGCGCAGGCCCGGCAATCGACTTTCCGCTGTTCCCGGCAACACAGCTCATCGGCGGGCGTTCAGGTGACCCGCGTGCCGAGATGCGTCACTTGTCAGCAAAGCCGGTCAACCGGCGGACGTTGCAGGCGTGGTTCAAGGAGGCCGAGACGCTGGCGAAGATCACCCACCAGCCGGGGCGCTCGACCTACGGGCTGCGGCGCGCCGCGGTGGACGCCGCCAAGGACCTCGGCATCAGTCGCGAGGGACTGAAGGAGCATGGCGGCTGGACCGATAGCCAGATGCCAGACCAGGTGTACGCGGACCAAGAGAGTGAGAAGGCGCGCGAGGAGGCCCGCGACGTGCGGGCCAAGATTCGGGGGGAAGAGTGAACGGAACAGTGCATCTCGGCTTCGAGGTCGGGACCGGCAAGGCCGTCGAGATCCCCCTGAAGCACATGGTCGTGACCGGTCAGACGCAGGAGGCCGGCAAGACGACGGCGCTCGAGGCGCTGATCGTGCGCTCTGGGCTCCGGGCCGTGACGTTCGTGACGAAGCGCGGCGAGGGCGCATTCGCCGGCGGGCGTCGGCTGCAGCCGTTCTTCCGTGAGCGCGCAGATTGGGTGTTCGTCAGCTCGCTCATCGACGCGACGCTCGGCGAAAAGAACAAGCTGCTGCGCGCCTGGCTGATGAAGGTCTGCCGCGGCACGAAGACGCTGGCCGAGGTGCAGCACAACGTGATCGCCGCGAAAGAGAAGGCGCGCGGGTTCAGCGAGTCGATCTACACCGAGATCGAGGGCTACCTCGAGCTGGTCGTGCCACAGCTCGCGCAGCTGCCACCTGCGCAGAAGGTCGTGATCGGCGCCGGCCTGAACGTCATGGATCTGGCCCGCTACTCCACGGAGCTGCAGGCGCTCGTGATTCGCTCCGTCCTCGAGCACGTCTACGAACACGAAGAGGGCGTCGTCACCGTCATCCCGGAGGCCTGGGAGTTCCTGCCCGAGGGCCGCGGGTCGCCGGTGAAGCGCGAAGCCGAGGCGCTGATCCGCAAAGGCGCGGGCCTCAAGAACTACGTCTGGCTCGACAGCCAGGACCTCGCCGGCGTGTGGAAGACGGCCGTCCGTGCGGCGCCGGTGGTGCTGATCGGCGTGCAGCGGGAAGCGAACGAGATCAAGCGGACACTCGCCAACATCCCGGCGGGAATTGCGAAGCCGTCTTCAAGCGCCGTCGCCCGGCTGCAGCTCGGCGAGTTCTTCGCGTGTTGGGGACAGCACACCATCAAAACCTACGTGCAGCCAGCCTGGGCAACGGAGGAGCAGGCACGCGCCGTCGCGCTCGGGGACAATGCGTTGCCGGTGCGCCCACTTCAGGGGGAGGACCTGTACCAAGCCATCAAGACGCGCCTCGCCAAGGAAGCGCCGGCGCTGTTGAAGGTGCTCACGCTCGAGCGGCGGCTCGCAGCGATCGACGCCCTCGGTGAACTGAAGCAAGAGGCTGGTCGAGCGGTCGGTAAGCCAGGGGCGAAGATGCCTGCCGTCGAGGCAAGTGGCCGTGGAGTCGATGCACCCCCGTCCCCTGCACCAGCCAACCCCGTGTCCGAGTTGCTCGTGGGGGAGGACCTGTACCAAGCCATCAAGACGCGCCTCGCCAAGGAAGCGCCGGCGCTGTTGAAGGTGCTCACGCTCAAGCCGGGGCTCGAGGTGGAGATTCGGCGCGAGACCGTGACGGTGGATGGCTCGACCTGGCTGGGCCGTACGGCCCAGCTCGTCGCGGAGGGCTTCTTCAAGACGCCGAAGAAGTCGGGCGAGGTATTCAAGGAGGCGGCTCGTCGCGGCGCGCGAGGCATCCCGGCCCGGGCCGACGAGGCGTGCAAGGCGCTGCTCGCGAAGGGTTTCCTGTCGCGGGAAGAAGAGGGATTCCGCGAGGTGCCCGACATGAAGGTCCGGATCGTCGAGGCGGCATAGGTGGGCGACCACAGCGCGATCGAGTGGACCGACGCGACGTGGAACCCGGTCGCGGGCTGCACGCGCGTCAGCGCGGGCTGCGACAACTGTTACGCGGCGACGCTCGTGGCGGGCCGGCTGAAGAACCGGCCACAGTACGAGAGCCTCGCGGTGGTCACCCCGAGCGGGCGGGCGGCGTTCAACGGGAAGATTCGGCTCCTGCCGGAGCGCCTGGAGCAGCCACTCCGCTGGCGCCGGCCGCGACGCATCTTCGTGAATTCGATGAGCGACCTCTTCCATGAGGACGTGCCGTTCGACTACATCGACCGCGTCTTCGCGGTGATGGCGATGGCGCCGCAGCACACGTTCCAGGTGCTGACCAAGCGCCCGGAACGGATGCTCGCGTATATGGACAAGGGCGTCGCGAACCGGGTCGACCTCGCTGTGATGAGATGCTTCCAAGGCTGGAGCCCTGACGCGATTGATCGCGCCCGGGCGATGCCGCTCCCAAACGTCTGGCTCGGGACGAGCACCGAGAATCAGGAGCAGTGGGACGCGCGCGTTGCGCTGCTCGGGCAGGTACCGGCTGCGGTTCGGTTCGTCAGCGCGGAACCGCTGCTCGGCCCGATCGACTGCGGCAACGCGTTCGACCAGCCGCCCGACGACTCGCCATACCGGCCGATTGACTGGGTGATCGTTGGCGGTGAGAGTGGGAGAGGCGCGCGCCCGATGGACGTGGCATGGGCCCGGAGCATCGTCGAACAGTGCCGCGGCGCTGTGGTGCCCGTATTCGTGAAGCAGATGGGCAGGTGGGTGCTCGGCGACCACGTCGGCTTCCACGTCAATCACTGGCTGCTTGAGGACGGGCGCGGCTTCGTGCCACCGGTCTTTGGGCCCGCCGCGGTCGCCCGGCCCGCGACCGCCATCGGCTTCTCACTGTGGGATGCCAAGGGTGGTGTCCCGACGGAATGGGCCTTCGATCTACAGGTTCGGGAGATGCCACGCGTAACCGAAAGCGTAACCCCCGCCGGTGCGGTTACGCCGGAGGGGGTCTAAGTGATTGTCACTGCTATGGGCCTGGGTAGAGTTGAACTACCGACCTCACGCTTATCAGGCGGCCGGGCGGTAGCGAAGAACCGCACCACACAAGCGCTTACCGCTCACGCTTTCGCTGCAACACACCCGAAGCGCGCCCCAATAAACGCCGAACCGCGTAACCCGCGCGTAACCCCACGATGAGTCGGCGCCGCCTGCACGAGCCCGACGAGGTGGAATTCCGGCCTGCGGTGGACCTCGGGCCTCTCTTCGAGCCGCCGTCCGTGCCGATCGACACGTCGGAAACGGCGGCGCGAGAGATTCGCGACCGCTGCGCGCGCATCCAGGCGCGGGTGCTCGAGCGCATCGTCGCGAGCGGCGCCTTCGGGGCGACGGAGCGAGAGATCGAGGAGTCGCTGGCGCTCTCCGGTAACACGGTGCGTCCACGGCTCTGGGAGCTCGAAGGGAACGCGCCGGCGGGGAAACGTCCACCACCGCGGCGGATCGCGAAGACACTGGTGAAGAGGCGGGGGATGCGGGTCTACGTGGCCCTTTCGTGTGCCCCGGTACTTCAGCCGACAGAAAATTGCGCGAAGTGAATCCGACCGCTATGTTGGTCGCCCCCCAATGAGCCGAGCCACCCTGTACTGCGGCGACGCGCTGGCCGTGCTCAAGACGCTGCCAGACGAGTCAGTGCAATGCGTCGTCACGTCCCCTCCCTATTGGGGCCTCCGCGACTACGGTATGCCCGGCCAGGGGGGGATCCCGAACACCCACCTCGGCCGCGGCGTGCCGTGGGAAGATACGACCGGCAAGCGGAACTCGCGCTCGGTCTGGACAATCGGCACGCAATCCTATGCCGGCGCTCACTTCGCCACGTTCCCCGAGGAACTAGCCCGCCGGTGCATTGTTGCCAGCTCCCGCCCGGGCGATACAGTGCTCGATCCGTTCGGGGGCAGCGGCACGGTTGCACAGGTCGCCACAGGAAACGGGCGGGACTCGATCTACATCGACCTCAATCCGAAGTACCTCGAGCTGGCGAGACACCGGATCGGTCCCATGCTGTGTGGGGTCGCGTGAGCGAGCGCCCACCGAAGCCACCATTCGCCGCTACGCTCGTGGTGCGCGCCTCGCAGGAACTCACCCTCGCCGAAAAAGTCGTCTGGCTCGAGGACCACGCCTTCGACCGAGGCCCCGAAGGCGCCTACGTCAGCGCCGCCAGCGTCGCGGCCCGCTGGGGCGGCAGCATCGCGCCCAAGACGGTCGAGCTCGCCCGGAACCGCCTGAAGCTGCTCGGCCTCCACGATAAGATCGCCCGGGTCGGCGCCCGGAACGTCTTCGGCTGGTTCGCCATCCTCCCGCCCGGTTGCTCACCGGCGCGCGAACGGACGACCACCGAGGAGGTGGCCCGACTCGCCCGTCGGCTCGACGACCACGTCCGGCGTGTCGGAGACCTCCGCCTAGAGAGTGGACAGAGCCCTGCCCCGCCAGCGGTCAGACCTCTGCCCCCACAGAGGGCAGACCACCGCCGGGACAGTGGTCTTGGAGCCGCCGCTTTGGGGGGTAGGGGGGAAGGTTCTGCCTCTGCTGCTACGAGTGAAAGCTCGTTCCCACCTGTAGTTAAGCAGGATGGAGTCGGTTCTCACGAACCGGAAATACCAGAGGATGGAGGGCGCCGACTGGCCGCAGAGCGTTCTACACCGGGCAGCCAGCAAGAGTTGCCGGCGCCGCGCGCGATTGACCTGCGGCCCGCCGACGAGGTGACGGACGAAGGCTTCGCCGAGATGCGGCGCCGGCGAGCGGCGTGGCAGACCGAAGCGGAAGCGGCGCGCCGGCGGAAGGCGGCCAGCGAGTGAGCGCCGACCGGCTGGTGGTGCACACCGCCGACGGCGTGATCGAGGTGCAGCTCAGCGGCGAGCCAGACCACGACGCGCTCCTCCTCCGCCTCGCGCGCCGCGGCGGTCCGGTGACGACCGCGCAGGGCGTCCTGATTCCGCCGCCGATCGAAGACCCCGACGGCGTGGCACGCCGCGCCATGAGTGAGGGCGCGTGAAGACGCTGACGCTGACCTTCCCGATGCCCGTGAACCTCGCCAACGCGCGGATGCACTGGGCCGCGAAACTGCGGAAGCACAACGACTGGAAGACCCGCGCCCTGGTCGGCGAACGTAGCCTGCGGGTGCGCCCGAAACGCCCGATGGCGCGCGTGCGGGTGACGGCTATCATGCACGTCGGCCGCGGCGTGATGGACCACGACAACGCGATGGCCAGGCTGAAGTGGTGTCTGGATTTTCTGAAGGAGCGCGGCCTCATCATCGACGACGCGCCGAAGTATCTCACCTTCACCGGCATCCCCGAGCAGCGGCAGGGTAACCCGAAACGCGTGGTGCTCACCATCGAGGAGGTCCCATGACCTACGCGCTCGGTCACGGGAAGCACTACAACCGGCCCCTCTACGGGCCGATGGCGCACCCCTACCTCGTGGCGTTCCGGACGCTGGCGGCCGCGCTCGAGGCAGCCCCGCCATCGGAGCGTGAGCAGCGCCGTGTCCGCGCGATCGCGCAACTTGCGAAGGAGCGAGGTGCCGCATTCGCCGACATCATCGCCTGGGCGCTCCGGGAGCGGGCCGAGCACAGCCCTGCCGTCAACAACCGCCGCAAACAGGCGTTTTGCCAGCGGGGTCACTCACTCTGTTGTGGGACCTGCCGGCGGGCGAGACAGCGAGAAGCCCAGGCGAAGCGGCGGGCCGGTTGACGCGTGGTTCAGTGTACGCAATATTCAGTCGAGAGAACTCGTTGGTGGCTAACCCGACCGCGGAGCCGTGACGGTGAATCCTTTGGTGGCGCTCCTCCTCTGCTGGATCCTCCTCAACCTCGGCTTCATCGCGGGCTGCTGCTGGGCGGGCAGCTTCCAGCGCCGCGGCGTCCGCGAACGCCGGAGCGACTACGAGTACGGGATCGGCCGCACCCGCGGCACCCCCATCGCCATGCCGGAGAAGGTCGGCATGGCGCCCGAACTGCCGACCGCACGCCGTGACCGACCTCGTATGGCACTTCTTCGCCGCCGATGAGCCGGTCCGGTGCCCCGGCCTACTCAGTGGCGGCCGCATCTGCAATCGCGCACAGGACATTGTGGCGCCAGGCACCGC
>Ga0222622_10000185_pt1 | contig 22283 bp, 21 predicted proteins | sample PLM2_5_b1metaG_FD_177335 | JGI IMG/M metagenome (GOLD analysis project Ga0222622, IMG submission 177335) | Groundwater sediment microbial communities from an aquifer in East River, Colorado, USA - PLM2_5_b1 | ecosystem: Environmental > Terrestrial > Soil > Riparian zone | place: USA: East...
GAGTCTTTCGTCGATCCGCTCGTAGCCGCGGTCGATCTCGCCGACGTTGCCGATCGTCGAGGTGCCTTCGGCACAGAGACTGGCGATCAGCATCGCCATCCCGGCCCTGATGTCGGGGCTCGCCATCCGCTGGCCGAACAACCTCGCCGGCCCGGTGACGACCGCGCGGTGCGGGTCGCAGAGGATGATCCGCGCGCCCATCGAGACGAGCTTGTCGACGAAGAACAGCCGGTTCTCGAACATCTTCTCGAAGATCAACACGGTTCCGTGCGCCTGTGTCGCGACGGCGAGCGCGATCGACGTCAGGTCGGCGGGGAAAGCCGGCCACGGCCCGTCCTCGATCTTGGGGATCTGACCGCCGAGATCGTCCTTGACGACGAGCTCCTGACCCGGAGGCACGCGCAAGGTGGTCCCGTCGAGCTCGACCTGCACGCCCAGCCGTTCGAACGACGGCAGGATCGGCGCGAGATCCTCCGGGACGACGTCGTCGATCGTTACGTCGCCCGCAGTCACTGCAGCAAGGCCGATGAAGCTCGCGACCTCGACGTGCTCGCACGCGATTCGCCACTCGCCGCCCCGTAGCCGCTGGACGCCCCGAACGGTGAGGACGTTCGAGCCGATCCCGTCGATCTCCGCGCCCAGCGAACGCAGAAAGCGGCAGAGATCCTGGACGTGCGGCTCGCACGCGGCGTTGCCGATCACCGTCTCGCCCTGCGCGAGCGACGCCGCCATGACCGCGTTCTCGGTCGCCATCACGCTGGCCTCGTCGAGGAAGATCCGCCGGCCCCGAAGCCCTTCGGTCTGCATCTCGTAACCGCCGTTGATGTCGATGCTTGCCCCGAGCTCGGCGAGTGCGTGGATGTGCGGGTCGAGCCTGCGGCGCCCGATCACGTCGCCGCCGGGCGGCGGCACCGACGCGCGGCCGACACGAGCGAGCAGCGGGCCGGCCAGCAGGAACGACGCGCGGATGCGGCTTGCGAGCTCTGCGTCGACGTCCGTGGTGGCGAGATCTGCCGCCTGCACTCGCACCTCGTTCGCGCCGGTCCAGTCGGCGTCGGCGCCGAGCTGCACGAGCAGCTCGACCATCGTCTCGACGTCGCGGATCCGCGGCACGTTCCTCAGGGTCACCGGCTCGTCGGTGAGCAGGCACCCGGCGAGGATTGGTAGCGCTCCGTTCTTGTTCCCGGACGCAGTGATGCGACCGTTCAAGGGCTGGGAGCCCTCGATTACGAACGTCTCCATGAGCGCGTCGGCGACTGCGGTCGACGGCAGCGGCCCGGCTATCGTACTGACCCGTGGAGACGACGCGCGAACAAGCCTGGGAGACGCTGACGAAGTACACGCAAAGCGAGGCTTTGCGGCGGCACGCGCTTGCCGTCGAGGCGGCCGTCGGCGCCTACGCGCGCAAGTTCGGCGACGACGAAGAGCTCTGGCGCGTGACCGCGCTTCTGCACGACTTCGACTACGAGATGCATCCCACCCTGGACAAGCATCCCCAGGACGGCGCGCCGATCCTGCGCGAGGAGGGCTACCCGGAGGAGGTTGTCGAGGGTGTCCTCTCCCACGCTGAGCACCTTGGGCTTCCCCGCGACACGCCCCTGAAGAAGACGCTCTTTGCCTGCGACGAGCTCTCGGGGTTCATCCACGCCTGCGGGCTTGTGCGGCCGGACGGGATCGACACGCTCGAGCCGAAGTCGGTGCGCAAGAAGCTGAAGCAGCCGTCGTTCGCCTCGGGCGTCAATCGCGACGACGTCTACAAGGGCGCGGAGCTGCTCGGCGTCGAGCTGAACGAGCACATCGCGTTCGTCACCGAGGCGATGCGCCCGATCGCGCGCGAGCTCGGGCTGCGGACTGCGGCCGACGTTCCGGCCTAGAGGCCATTCAGCAAGCGATCGACGTCCTCCTCGCTGGTCCACCAGCCGCACGAGACACGCAGCCAGCCCGTGCCGGGGACGTCGCGGATGACGACTCCGGCTTCGTAGAGCCGCGCCGCAGTTTCCGCTGCATCGCTTTTCGCGGCGAAGGTAATCAGGCCCGCCTGCTCGGGCGCGGTAACCACTTCATAGCCGGCCTCGACCAGCCGCGCCCGGCAAGACGCGGCAATCTCGGCCACCCGTTCGTAGCGCCACTCCGGCGCGGCTTCGAGCGCCGCGAGCAGCCCGGCCAAGATGCCGGGCGCGTACCAAACGGAATCGAAGCGGGGCGCCCCGGGCTTCGGCGTGAACGACTTCTCGACGTCGTAGGCAGCCTGCGACATGTAGGTCGGCAGCGCGACCCGCAGGCGCTCGGGATCGCGCACGTAGAGCGCTCCGGTCGAGTCCGGTCCGCATAGCCACTTCTGCCCGGAGACGGTGTAGAAGTCGAACTCGTCGGCCCGGGTTGGGCAGGTGCCTGCGGACTGCGCCCCGTCGACGAGGATCGAGAGCCCCGGCCGGCGGGGAAGCTCTGACGGAAGGAGCGAGTTGCCGGTCACCCAGGACACGTGCGAGAGGGCAATCAGCTTCGTCCGGCTGGTCAGCTGCTCGGAAACGAGGCGCGGGCCTTCTTCCGGCGGCAAATCACGGAGGCGTGCGACCCGCACCTTTGCCGGCGATGCGAGGAGCGGTCCGAGCAGTCCGAAATGCTCGATGTCGGTGGTCACGATCTCGTCCTCGCCTGTGAGGCCGAGACCGGCGAGCACGACGTTGCACGCGTTCGTGGTCGAGCTGACGAGCGCAACGTTCTCCGGAGCGACCTCGAGCACTGCGGCCAGCGCCTCTCGGGCGCGCCCGCGCAGGGCGAGTATCTCTTCGAAGTACGCATTCCCGCCGCGACCCCGTTCGAGGTCGCGGCGGTTGAACTCCGCCATAGCATCGACGGTCGCGCGCGCGAGCGGGCCGTTCGTGCCCGCGTTCAAGTACGCATGACGCTCGAGGACGGGGAACTGGGCTCGGGCTTCCTCGAACGTCAAGCGACTCTCGCCTCCACGGGCGTGTGATCAGAGAGGACGCGGCCGTCGACAAGTCGCCGCTCTCGCGGCCAACGTGTTAGAGAGTCGACGGACGCCCCTCGAACGAGGATCTGGTCGATGCCCTCGGCAATAGGCTCGGAGAAGCCCCACTCCTCGCTCGTCAGCTCAGCCTGGGTAGCCGACCGCGCGGCCGGAACGTTGAAATCGCCGGCGAGCACCACGATGTCGCCGCGCTGAGCAAGGCCGTCGACAAAGACCGCGGCGCGAAGCAGTTCGGCGTCGGCGAGCCGCTGGTCTGCGGGGTAGCTCGTCGCGTGCATGTTTGCGACGAGCATGGTCGACCCGTCACGCATTCGCGCCCTGACGGTCTGGACGACACGTCGCTCCTTTGCCCAGGCCACCCGTGCCACGAGCGGAAGCGAGAGCCAACGTGCCTGCGCCTTTCGGAAGTCGCGGCTGTTCAGCACCAGGACGTCGCGGCCCAGAACCTCCGCTTCGGAGCCGAGCAGGATCGCGATCGCCTGGCCGCTAACCGCTGAACGAAAGAGGCCGTGGTTCAGTGATGTGATCTCACGCCCGAGCTCCGCCGTGATCGGCAGCGGCCCAAGGCTCGGCGGATGCGCCACTTCGGTGCATGCTTGCAGTCCGCCCCACGAGGCGAGGTGGAGGCCGGCCCAGACCGGCAGCTCCTGGAGGCAGAGCACGTCGGGCCGATCGGCGACGGAGAGACGCACCATCTGCTCGAGGTAGGCGCGGCGCTCGGGCGGCTTCGCGTTGCCGTGAAAGACGTTCCAGGTGCGTATGAGGAGGGCCAGAGCGCGGCTAGTGTAGGCGCGTGTTTCGGCGCCGCCGCTTCACCGATGTCATCTCGCGGCAGCTCGATCTCTTCGTCCGCGAGGAAGCGGATCTCATCCGCGAGTGCGAGGAGGCCGAGCACGCCTACAACAGTGCGCCGCGCGACGAGGCGGAGGGAAAGTACGGCGACTACGTCGACGTCGTCGAGACCGGCACCGAGCTACTCGCCGACCTGCGCGACCACTTCGCCGCGACTCTCGACGAGCAGACGTCGGAGGCCTACGAGGAAGAGTTCAACCGCGCCGTGTTGAAGCGGCTGCCGCGCTTCGCGCTCGAGATCGAGAACCGCTAGCGGATTATCGGTGTCCGAAGTGGTGTGCGGCCGGCAACGAGCCGAACACGTCGGCGCCGTTTGCGACCTCCTTCGCAAGCGGAACCAGCGATGCGAACTCGTCCACGAGCACGTTCTGGTTCTGGCCGACCCGCTCGAACCTGCCGCGGGCGAGCACCAACGGCTCGCTGCGGACGAGCGGGCGAAAGCGCTGATAGACCGGCGGCGGGACGATCAGGTTCACCTGCCCGAACTCGTCCTCGAGCAGCATGAAGACAACGCCGTTGGCGGTCGACGGCCGCTGGCGCGCGACCGCGAGGCCGGCGACGGCGACGCGCAGGCCGTGGGGCTGGTCGCCGAGATCTCGGCTCGAGACCACCTCCTCCGCCAGCCGCGGACGAAGAAGCGCCAGCGGGTGCGTGCCGACGGAAAGGCTCGTCAGCCGGTAGTCGGCGAGCATCCGCTCCCAGGGCGTCTGCTCGGGCAGCTCCGGCGTCGCGGCAGTCGGGTCGAGCGAGAGCGTCAGCTGGCGCGCCTCGCCGCCTGAGCCGGGGACGGTTGCGGGGCGAAAGGCGAGACCGAGCTCCCAGAGCAGCCGCCGCCGCTCCCCGAACTCGTCGCAGGCGCCCGCGGCAACGAGCGCCTCGAGCCGGTCACGGCCGAGCTCGACTCGCTGCGCCAGTTCGCGGACGCCCTCGAACGGCCCGCGGCGATCGCGCTCCTCGACGACCGCCTTCGCTCCGGGCTCGCCGAGCGACTGCACGTACTCGAGCCCGATCCGCACCGCATTGTCCTCGAGCGCGCACTTCGCCCCGCTCCGATTGACGTCGACCGGCCGCACCTCCACCCCACGCCGCTGCGCGTCACGCACCAGCGAGGCCGGCGGATAGAAGCCCATCGGCTGCGCGTTCAGGAGCGCCGCAAGGAACTCGCGCGGGTGGTGATGGCGCAGCCACGTCGACTGGTAGGCGAGCAGGCCGAAAGCCGCCGCATGGGACTTGGGGAAGCCGAAGCCCGAGAAGCCGGCCAGCTTGTCGTAGACCTCGTTGGCAAGCTCCGCTTCGACGCCGTTCTTGAGCGCACCCGCTACAAAGCGAGTGCGATAGGCCTCAATTGCTTCTTCGCTTCGTTTGCGGCTCATCGCGCGCCGCAGGCCCTCGGCTTCGCCGACCGAGAAGCCGGCCAGCGCCATCGCGACCTCCAGAACCTGGTCCTGGAAGACGACGACGCCGAGTGTGTCCGCGAGCGGCTCCGCGAGCAGCGGGTGGTCGACCGGCGGCACGAAGCTCGGGTCCTCCCGGAGTCGCTGGCGATGCTCGATGTACGGGTGGACGGCCTTGCCCTGGATCGGCCCGGGCCGGACGAGCGCGACCTGCACGGTCAGGTCGTCGAGGTTCTCGGGCCGCGTGCGTAGGAGCGATTGCATCTGCGCGCGGCTCTCGATCTGGAAGACGCCGATGGTGTCGGCACTCTGGATGTCGTCGTAGACGTCCGGATCGTCGAGCGGGATGCGAGAGAGGTCGAGGGACTGTCCCTCGCCAGAGGGACTGTCCCTGAAACCGGTCCGGACTGAGGATTCCGCGATCAGCTCGACACATTCCTCGACCGCCGAGAGCATCCCGAGCCCCAGCAGGTCGATCTTCAGGAAGCCGGCATCCGCGCAGGAATCCTTGTCCCACTGGACGAGCTGCCGCCCGGCCATCGCAGCCGGCATCACCGGCACGAGCTCGACCAGCGGGCGGCTGGAGATGACCATTCCGCCCGGGTGCTGCGAGGCATTGCGCGGCAGGCCGCCGATCTCGCGGCAGAGCTCGCAGAACGCGCGCCAGCGCGGTGAGCGGAGTTTCGTCTCGGCGTCCGGCAGCGACGCCACCTCTTCTGCGACCCGGCGCGGACTGCCCTCCGTGAGCCGCGCCAGCCGCTCCAGCTCTGCATGTGGGAGGCCGAGCGCCATCCCGACGTCGCGGATCGCACCGCGCGCGTGGTAGGTCGGGAACGCGGCGACGAGGGCGGCGTGCTCGCGCCCGTACTTGTCGCTGACCGCCGGAAGCAGCTTCTCGCGGATGTCGCGCGGAAAGTCGAGGTCGATGTCGGGCACCGCCGCCATGTCGCGGTTGAGGAAGCGGCCGAGCGAGAGCCCCGCGCCGACCGGATCGACATGCGAGAGCCCGGTCAGGTAGCAGACGATCGACCCGACCGAGCTGCCGCGGCCCCGACCCGGCGGCAGCGTCGAGCGCGGCGAGTTGCGCCCGCGCACCTCGATGGCCAGCTCCCGCGCCAGCTCGAGCACCTCCCAGTGCAGGAGGAAGAAGCCGGCCAGGCCGAGCTCGTCGATCAGCTTCAGCTCCTCGTCAAGGCGGGCGCGAGCCTTCTTCTTGTGTCCGTTGCGGCCCGAGTACCGCTCCGCGAAGGCGTGGTTACAAACAACCGCCAGCTGCGCGATCGCGGGCTCGCCGTTCTCCGAGAAGTCGGGATAGCGGTAACCGAGGTCCTCGTTCAGGTCGAACCGGAGGCGCTCGGCGAGCTCGCCGGTGCGCTCGACCGCGTCGCGATCATGCGGGAAGAGCTCCGCGACCTCGGCAGGCGGCCGCAGGAAGCTCTCGCGGTTACCCCGCCGCTCGGCCTCGCAGCCGTCGAGCGACGTGCGGTTCTTGACGGCGACAAGGGCGTCCTGCAGCGCCGTCCGACGCGGATTGTGCGCATGGACATCGCCGGTCGCGACGGTCTCGACGCGGAGCACCTCGGCCAGCTCTCGCAGGGCTGCGTTACGGCGAGCGTCGCCACGTTCGAAGGGCCGCTGGAGCTCGACGAAGAAGCGGTCGCGGCCGAACGCCTTCGCCAGCCGCGCCGCCGCGTTCGGGTTCCGCACCGCAAGACCGTGCCGGGCGCAGCCCGACAGGCAGACGAGTCCCTTGTTGCGCTCTTCCACCAGCTCCTGCCGGAGCGCCGGCTCCAGCAGCTCGCGCTCCTTTCCGGGCACACGCGTGGCCGAATGCGCCGCGGTCAGCAGCCGGCAGAGGTTCGCGTAGCCCATCGCCGACTCGACGAGGAGTGTCACGTGCGACCCGTCGGCGAGCGTCACTTCGGCGCCCGTGATCGGACGCACTCCAAATGCCTTCGCCGCCTGCGCGAACTCGAGCGAGCCGTAGACCCCGTCGTGGTCGGTCAGCGCAAGCGCGCCGTAGCCGAGCTCGGCGGCCCGAATCGCCAGCTCCTCCGGCAACGAAGCGCCGTCGAGGAACGAATAGGCTGAATGCGCATGGAGCTCGACGTAGCCCAACCGCTGCTCCTAGCCCCCGGCGAAGGCGAGACGACCACCGACCGTCCCGAGCGGACACTGCGCATCCTCTGCGAGCTCGAGCAGCTGATCGTGTCGTGGTTTCGCTACGAGCCCGGCGAAGAAGGCCCGGATCCGCACGTCCACCGGCAGCACTCGGACGCGTTCTACGTCCTCGAGGGAGAGGTCGATTTCGACCTCGGCCCGGACGTCACACGAATCACCGCCGGACCGGAGACATTCGCAGGCGCGCCGCCGAACGTGGTGCATTCCTTCAAGAACTCGAGCGATGCGACGGCGATCTTCCTCAACATCCACGCGCCGAGCATGGGCTTCGGCAACGTCCTCCGCGGCGGCGGCCACGAGCATTTCGATCAGTTCGACCCGCCCGAGGATGGAGGCAGACCGCTCGAGGACGCGATCGTCCAGCCTGCAGGCGTAGGCGAGCCGGTCGAGCACGAGCACACCTCCCATCGCATTCAGGCCGAGCTGCCCGAGCTCTCGGTCATCGAAATGACCTTCCGCCCCGAGTTCGAGGGCGTCGATCCTCATACGCACGACGATCACGTCGACGCGTTCTACGTCCTCGCCGGCGAAGCCGACTTCGTGGTCGGGGACGAGGTGCGGCGAGCCGGCCCCGGCTCGTTCCTGGCCGCGCCGCCCGGCGCTCGCCACGGCTTCTCCAACCCGGGACCGGCGGACCTGCGCGTCCTCAACTTCCACGCGCCCGACGCCGGGTTCGTAAGCAGGTTGCGGAGCTAGCCCGGCATGGACGCCGCGCTCTCGCTCTAACGGCTCTCTAGCCCAGCGCCGCCCCCGCCGATAGCGGAGGCAATGCGCGCCAAGCTCACGTTTCCGCTCAGCGTCGCGTTCGCCGCCGCCTTCGCAGCTCAGATCGAAGGGATGATGGTCACCCGCTGGGCGTCCGATCGGAGCAGCGCCTGCGCTGCCTCGAGCCCCGCGGGGGCGTGCTCGCTCAACGCCACCGTCTCCTTCCTCGCCGGCACCTTCTTCGCCGTCGAGACGCTCGCCGCGACGCTCACTGCGCTCGTTCTCTACCGGAACGGGAAGAACTTCAGCGCAGCCGTCACAGCCACAGGCCTCGTGGCCGCGCTCATGGTCGAGCATGCGTGGCTTCTGACCTACGCCCGCTAAGCGTGCTGAAGGCTCTCGCTCCAAAGCTTTCGGCCTTGCCAACCTGGTTTAAACGGACGCCCGGGCAAAGCCCGGACGTCCTCCAAGCGGCATCGCAAGCGATGCCTTAGGCGCGCTGACTGAACCAAGACTGAGCCTCCCCGTCGAGGAACACGACCGCGTTCTCGCCGGTTGCCAGGACGACATCGAAGTAGCGGCGATCGACCGGCTGCTCCGTCCACCAGCGGTCGACGACGCGCCACTCCTCACGCACCAACGCGACCTGCTGCCGGTTCACACTCCGCGGCGACCCGTCCACATGCGTCTCGACCAGCACCACCTGTGGAGCGTTCAGTCGTCGCGCGGAACCAGCAGTGCTCTCTGCTCGGGGATTCGCGACCAGGGAGCGACCTCCACGACCGAGCACACCGCGCCGGAACCGGCACCGGCGCGAACCTGCTTCAAGCCTTCGCTGAGATGAGCGCGCAGCTCCAGCCCCTCCGGCTGGACGAGCTCCAGTTGCCGCCCCACCGTCTGCGCGAGTTCCACGAGCTCGAGCCCGAGCCGCGTCACCGGCGCGGGCAGCTCCGCGAGCTTCGAGCCGAGCGCGACGCGAAGCCGGTCGCGGTCCGCCGTCGCGTCGCGCAGCGTGACCGTTCGCCGCCACGAACCCCCGCCGACGAGCTTTGCAGACAGCGCGAGCTTCCGCACAGCTCTGTCGCCGCGCTCCGGCCGGGCGAGGAGCCGGTCGAGGAGGGCGCCCAGCGCCCGCCGGAGCGTCAGCTCGTTCGCAACCGCCTCGGGAAACTCGAGCGTCTCCGCAAGCTCGTTCGCGACCTTCCGCGCGCGGACCTTGCCGCGCTGTTCGCCTCTCGCCAGGCTCCAGGCCCGCCGGCCGTCCGGCCCCAATCGTTCGGCAACGGCGGCGCCCGGTAGCCCAGCAAGCTGTCCAAGCCTTCGCACCCCGAGCTCCTCCAGCTCCTCCCGGCGCTCGGAGTTGACCGGGAGCAGGGTCAGCGGCAGCGGTGCGAGGAAATCGCGCGTCTTGCGGTCGGAGACGATCAGGGTCTGTCCTGAGCGCGCAACGTGCGCCGCAGCCAGCGCCGCGAACCTCCGCTCCGCAGCGCCGATGCGCGCATCCCATGCCGCTCCGACAGCGGCGAGCGCCCGCTTCAGCGCCGGCTCGAGACCGCCGTAGAGGCGCTCGATTCCGCGTGTCTCGAAGTAGACGCAGCCGACAGCGGCGGCTTCGACCGCGAAGCCGGAGTCCTCGAGCCGTTTCAAGAGCTGCTCCCATTCGTGCTCCGCAGTCGCCGGATCCTGCTCGACGAGCGCAAGGTCAGGGCAGAGCGAGAGCGCCTCCCCCAGCCGCATCCCGGGCTGCACGCCCGCAGCCTCGGCGGCCGCAGTCACAGGCCCGAGCAGAGGCTCCTCCCCCGCAGCCGGCCCGAGCGCAGCAGGCCGAAGCGCGAGCGCGGGCCGCTCCCGCAGCGCCGCACGCAGCTCGAATCCGGGGATGAGAAGACATGCGATCACTTACGAACGTATGTTCTACACGAACACATGTTCGCTGTCAAATCACCTGTCAGCTAAAACAGCGAATCCAGAAACACGAAGGCGGCCCCTGCGGCGAGACCGCCTTGCGTCGTCAGCCGGGATAGCTTGGCGAGCCCCCATGCGGAAAGGATCCCCTTCCTACGCTGACTGGAGTAAATATCGGTTGAAGATCAGAAACCTTTAGCCCCTGTGATCTCGGCCGCTGCGCCGACCATCCGCGTGAAGCGAGGAACAACGGTCAGCGTGTTCTCCTGTGTGCACCAGCGCAGGTCGTCCTCCAGCCCCGGAGGGCCGTAGGTGCGTGCGTTCACGCCCTCCCAGGCGGTCGGATATGCCCGTGCGATCGCGGCGGAGGCGACCGCTGCGTCGGTCGGCTCGCCCTCCAGCAGGGCGACGATTCGGCCCGCGCAATAGGCGTCGTCGATCGCAAACGCCCCCTGATAGCCGGCGCAGACGACCGTGATGTCCTCGCCCGGCTCACGCGCCGCAGCCGCAACGGCGTCCAGGTTGAGCAGGCTGCCGAGCAGGACGTGCTCCGCGTTTGCCGCCGCGGCGAGAGTCGACCGTGTTCCATTCGTCGTCGTCAGGATCGCTGTCTCGGCACGCGGCTCGAGGTATTCCCGCGGCGAGGCGCCAAGATCGAAGCCTTCGATCTGGACCGCATCGCGTTCGCCGCCAACGATGGCCTCATCGCCCAGCTGCCGCCGCAGTGCTCTGGCATCGTCGATCTCGCGACAGCAGAGCACCCGCCGATAGCCGGACGCAAGCGCCTGCGCAATCGTCGAAGTGGCGCGCATCACGTCGACGACGACGGCCACGTGGGCAGGGCCGGCCTCGGCCGGAGTAAAGGCGACGTCTATCCGCATCGCGCGACTACGCTAACGAGACATGGCTTCTGCAATGAGGTGCTACCGGCACCCCGACCGAGAGACGTACATCTCCTGCTCCGAATGTGGCCGACCGATCTGCACGGAATGCATGACGGCGGCGCCTGTCGGGCAGCGCTGCCCCGAGCATTCGGGCAAGCCGCGGGGGGTGGCGCGAATGTCGCTCGGGATTGGCGGGCTTTCCTCCGCCGGCGGTGTCGGGCTCGTGACGCGAACGCTGATCGGAATCAACGTCGCCGTCTACCTGCTCGAGCTCGCCACGGGAGGAAACATCGACGGTGTCGGCAGCCAGATCTTCGAGAAGGGAGCCCTGTTCGGACCGCTGGTCGCAAACGGTGACTGGTGGCGCCTGATCACGGCCGCGTTCCTGCACTACGGGCCGATTCACCTCGGTTTCAACATGTTCTTCCTCTACTGGATCGGCACACCGGTGGAGCAGTACCTGGGACGCGGCCGGTTCCTTGCCGTCTATCTGGTTTCGGGCCTCGCGGGCTCGGCCGGTGCGCTTGTCCTCTCCCCCACGTCGGTCACCGTCGGCGCCTCGGGCGCTATCTTCGGCATTCTCGGCGCCGCCCTGGTTCTCGAGCGCCAAGGCTCGTACGTGCTCGGCGGCAGTGCGATGGGACTGATAGTGATCAACCTCGCCCTGAGCTTCGTGCTCGCGGGTATCTCGATCGGGGGCCACATCGGCGGCCTGATCGGTGGCGCGGCATGCATGCTCGTGCTCTCGCGCTTCGGCCGCGGCCATGGTGCCTATGGACGGATTGGCGCAAGTGGAGTCGCGGGTTTGGTCGCGGTCGCGGCGCTCAGTGTCGTGGTCGCGTACTGGAAAGTTCGCGGCTACGCGAGCTAGCCGAGCGCTCGACCCGGCTTCAGTCGACGACTACCCGAACCGCTCAACATCCTTCACTTGGTCGAGCTTGTCCTTCCAGGCGTGGTCCATCCCCAGCCCGCCGTTGAGGCGGTCGGCGAAGCCGTCCCAGGCCCAGATCGTGTCTCGCCCCGGGCCGCCGTAGACGGTGTCTCTACCTGCGTCGCCCTGGAGCCTGTCGTTCCCGGGCCCGCCAAAGACGACGTCGTTGCCGTCGCCTCCGCCTAGAACGTCGGCCCCAGGCCCGCCGATCACCACATCGTTACCGCCGCTGCCGCTCAGCCTGTCGTTGCCGCCGAGTCCACAGATCACGTCTCGTCCGGATGTACCGATCAGGACATCCGGCCCGCTTGTGCCCGTGATCGTGCAGGCCTGCGCTTGGTGGGTTGCAGCGTGCACCTTCGTGCCGCCGAACAGAGCAAGCGAGGCGAACAATGCGGCGAGTGTCCTGATTCGATTCGCGTCGCGCGGGGCCACGTTCGAGACCTCCTGACACTTCCGGCGTGGCCGCGCCGCCGAGCTCCTCTTTCGAGACTGTGATCGGCAATCACAGCTCTTGCGCGAATCCCTCGGCGTAGTGAAATCTCTAAGCGGCGGCGCGAATCGCCGCCAGCGCCTGCTCGGCCGCGGCGGTGCGCGTCGATGCGAACGCCGGCGGCACCGGGGGCGCCGCCTCGGCCGCCGTCGGCCGCCAGGCCGCCTCCCAGCCACCCGCCCGCTCCCGGAACGCGAGCAGGTAGCCGCGCTCGAGCGCCGCGTCGACGATCTCTGTCACCCGGTCGTCGTAGCAATCTCCGTCACACATGAGCCCAAGGTACGCCCCAGGTCAGACAGACTGATTAGCCTCCGGCGGCGACGTATGCCGCGCCCTGCTCGGCGAGCGCGGCCTGCGCCGCCGCGAGCCGCGCCAGCGGGACGCGATAGGGCGAGCAGCTGACGTAGTCGAGGCCGAGGCCGTGGCAGAAGGCGACGCTGGCCGGCTCGCCGCCGTGCTCACCGCAGATGCCCATCTTGATGTCGTCCTTCGTCGAGCGGCCGCGCTCGACCGCGATCCGCATCAGGTCCCCCACCCCGCTCTGGTCGAGCGTCTCGAACGGGTTCCGCTCGAGCACGCCGTCCTCGAGGTAGCGGGACAGGAACTTGCCTTCTGCATCGTCGCGCGAAAATCCAAGGGTTGTCTGGGTGAGATCGTTCGTGCCGAAGGAGAAGAAGTCGGCGTGCTCGGCGATCTCGTCCGCGCGGATGCAGGCGCGCGGAAGCTCGATCATCGTCCCGACGAGATATTCGACCTCTTCGCTCTCCTCGTTGGCCGTCGAGATCGTGATCGCGCGAAGCCGGTGGAGCTCCTCGGCGAAACCGACGAGTGGATGCATGATCTCGACGAGGGGCGCCTCTCCGGTCCGTTCCTCGACCGCGACGGCGGCGCGAATAATCGCCCGCACCTGCATCTCGTAGATCTCGGGCCAGAGCAGGCCGAGCCGGCAACCGCGCGTGCCCAGCATCGGGTTCGACTCCTGGAGCGACTTGATCCGCTCGCGCATACGCTCGTCCGTCGCCTCCTCGAGGGGAGGCAGGAACTCGTGCAGGGGCGGGTCGAGGAGCCGGATCGTCACCGGGAGGCCGGCCATGGCCTCGAAGATCCCCTCGAAGTCGGACTGCTGCATCGGCAGCAGCTTGTCCAGAGCGTCCCGCCGCTCGTCCTCGCCGGAGGCCATGATCATGTCGCGGACGATCGGCAGCCGTTCGTCCGCCATGAACATGTGCTCGGTCCGGCACAAGCCGATCCCCTGTGCCCCGAACTCGCGCGCCTTCGCGGCATCGTCGGGGGTGTCCGCATTCGCGCGTACCCGCAGGCGGCGGTGCTCGTCCGCCCAGCCGAGAATGGTCTCGAAGTCTTCGTTGATCTGGGGCGCCACGAGCTCGACCGAGCCGACGATGACTACCCCGCTCCCGCCGTCGATCGTGATCACGTCTCCCTCGGCCAGGTCGTGCTTGCCGATCCGGACACTGTGATTCTCGGCGTCGATGCTCAACTCCTCACAGCCGGCGACGCACGGCTTGCCCATGCCGCGGGCCACCACCGCCGCGTGCGAGGTCATGCCGCCGTGCGCGGTGAGGATTCCCTGCGCGGCGATCATTCCGTGGATGTCGTCGGGCGAGGTCTCCCAGCCGACGAGGATCATGGGCTCGGTCTCGCCCCGCTGCGCGGCGGTGTCGGCGTCAAGCACGATCTTGCCGGACGCCGCGCCCGGTGACGCGTTCAGTCCCTTGGCGGCGACTTCGTAGTCGGCGTTCGGATCCAGCATCGGGTGCAGGAGCTGGTCGAGCTGCGCCGGGTCGATCCGGGCGACCGCGTCCTCCTTCGAGATCAGGCCTTCGTCGACCATCTCGACGGCCGCCTTCAACGCCGCGGCGGCGGTGCGCTTCGCGGCGCGGGTCTGCAGCAGGTAGAGGCGGTCGTCCTCGACCGTGAACTCGATGTCCTGCATGTCCCGGTAGTGCTCCTCGAGCCGGCGCATCGTGTCGAGTAGCTGCTCGAACGCCTCCGGGAGCTGTTCCTTCATCTCCTGGAGCGGCTGAGGCGTCCTGATCCCGGCGACGACGTCCTCCCCCTGCGCGTTCGCGAGGAACTCGCCGTAGAGACCCGCCTCGCCCGTCGACGGATCGCGCGTAAAGGCGACACCGGTGCCCGACCGGGCGCCCTTGTTGCCGAAGACCATCTGGACGACGTTCACGGCCGTGCCTAGGTCGTCGGGGATGCGATGTGCACGCCGGTAGACCTGCGCGCGCGGGGTGTCCCACGAGTCGAAGACGGCGCGCACGGCCCGGCCGAGCTGTTCTCGGGCGTCCTGGGGGAATGAGCTACCGGTTTCCTGTTCGTAAAGCTCCTTGAAGGTCGCGACCAGCTGTTTCAGGTCATCCGGCGAGAGATCGACGTCCTGCTTCGCCCCGCGCCTCTGCTTGAGGTCGGCAAGCGCCTTCTCGAAACGGTCGGCGTCGATGCCGTCGACGACCTCCCCGTACATCTGGATCAGCCGCCGGTAGGAGTCTCGAGCGAACCGCTCGTTGCCGGTTTTCGCGCCGAGGCCTTCGACCGTGTCGTCGTTGAGACCGAGGTTGAGGATCGTGTCCATCATCCCCGGCATCGAGACTGCCGCTCCCGACCGGACCGAAACGAGCAGGGGATCCCCAGCTTCGCCGAAGCGCTTCCCCGTCGTCTCCTCGAGCGAGACGAGGTGCTCGTCGATCTCCGCCTCGAGTCCCTCCGGCAGCTCCTTCGTCCGCAGGTAGTCCCGGCACGCGTCGGTCGTGATCGTGAAGCCCGCCGGAACCGGCGTCCCAAGCGCGGTCATTTCGGCAAGGCCGACGCCTTTTCCACCCAAGAGCTCCTTGCCCCCTTCGGCCGATTCGTCGAAGTCGAAGACGTAGCGTCCGCTCACCGTGCGATAGATCTTCCCATGAGCAGCGCGATTACGCTGTGCGCGCCCGTCTCGCGTGATCTAGATCACAAGCTCTCGGACCCGCTGACCGGCGGCCGGTAGCCCGGCCGGCGGCGGGCGCGGAAGTCGGCAAGCCAGGCGAGCGCTCTTGTAGCCATCCAGAACGGCGTGAAGATCACGTAGAAGACGAACAGGGCCGCGGCGAGGATCCCGCTCCAGGTGAGCCAGCGCCAAAGCGGCACGGGAGGCTTCGTCGTCATGCGGTCGTGAGCGTGGCGCCGGCCTCCGCCCGCCGCTGCTCGATCAGCCGGATCACACGGGCGGCTGTCTCTTCGATCGAGAGGTCCGAGATCTCGATCACCGGGCAGCCGAGCCGGCGGTGGATGGCCTCGGCGGCCTCGAGCTCGTCGTAGATCTCGACCAACTTCGCGTACTGGCGGTTGTTCCCGCCCAGGCGCCGCACCCGCTGCTGCCGAATCTCGGCGAGCCGCCCGGCCTCGATCGTCAGCCCGATGATCTTGAGCGGGTCGATCTCGTAGAGCGCGGGGGGCGGCTCGATCCCCTTCACGATGGGGACGTTCGCGGTCTTGTAGCCGAGATAGCCGAGGTACATCGACAGCGGCGTCTTCGAGGTTCGCGAGACGCCGACCAGGACGATGTCCGCCTCGTGGAGCCCGCTCCCCATGCCGTCGTCGTACTTGACCGCGAACTCGATCGCGGCCATCCGCTTGAAGTAGCCGGAGTCGAGAGGGGGCCGCGCGCCGGGCGTCATCTGAGCGGCCTGGCCGGAGACCCGGGCGACCGCGTCGATCGGATGCCCGAGCAGGTCGCAGTAATGGAGCCGCGCGCGGCGACAGAGGACGCGCATCTGCTCGCGGAGCTCGGGCCCGACGAGCGTGTAGACGACGACCGCGGGCCGCCCCTTGGCTCGTTCGACGGCGAGCCTCAGGTGGTCGACCGTCTCGACCCGCGGATGGCGGATCTCCTCGAACTCCTGGTCGGGGAACTGAGCCTCGAGCGCATGCACGAGCCGCGTCGCCGTCTCGCCGGTGGAGTCGGAGACGACATGCAGCTCGACGGGGGTCTTGGCCATCGACCCGGAGGCTAGCGCGGGATCTGCGAAAAGTCGCCCAGCGCCCCGAGCGTGTCGCGCACGTCGAGCAGGAGACGAAGCCGGTTCGCCCTGACCGCCTCGTCCTCGGCCATCACGAGCACTTCGTCGAAGAAGCGTTCCATTACCGGCGCCAACTCCGCGCCCGACTCGAGCGCCGCCCTGAGGTCGCCGTTGCCGTCGATCGCGACCTTTGCGAGCACTTCCGCGAGCTCTTTCTCGGCGTCCTCGACGAGCAGGCCCCGGTCGAGCTGCCCGGCGGCCTCCGCCTGCGCCTTTCCAGCCAGGCTGTGAGCGCGGTCGTAGGCGGTGTAGACGCCCTCGAACTCAGGCGACTCGCGCTCGCGATAGAGCTCTTCCGCCCGCCGGGCAACCCCGCCCAGATCGGGGACATTCGACGCGCGTGCCGCGCGCACGTACTCGACCGGGACGTCGAGCAGCGACTCCAGGCGCTCCTCCACGAACTCCCGCAGCTCTTCGGGCAGGAGTTCGCGGTCGATCGTCAGCCCGCCCTCGAGCGCGAGCCGGACGAGCCCGATTGCGGCGCGCCGCAGCCCGTACGGGTCGCGCGAGCCTGACGGCTTATGGCCGAGCTCGAAGGCGACGCGCAGGGTGTCCAGCTTGTCCGCGGCCGCCAGCACTTTGCCGGGCTCGGTTTGAGGTAGCGCGCCTCCGGAGGCGTCGGGGAGGTACTGCTCCTCGATCGCCTTCGTGACGGCGTCGGGATAGCCCGCGAGCCGGGCGTACTCGGCGCCGATGTAACCCTCGAGCTCGGGGAATTCACGCACGAGCTCGGAGGCCTGATCGGCCTTGGCCAGCCTCGCCGCTTCGAACGAGGCGTCGCCGCCGCCGAGGCGCTCCACCAGCTTCCCGACCCGCTCCGCCTTCTCGGCGAACGAACCCGCGCCGGCGAAGAAGGTGATCGCGGCGAGCCGGTCCGCCAGCGCGTCGATCCCCGCCGCAACGTCGCGCTCGAACGTGAACGAGGCGTCTTCCAGCCGGGCCTCGAGCACCTGCGCGTGCCCAGGTGCAACGACGTCAGGGTCGCCCCCGTTCGCCACGAGCGCAAAGCGGTTGCCCTCAATCGGGAAATAGCGCTGGTGCGACTGCATCGTCGTCACGATCACGCGCTCCGGCAACTGGAGAAAGCGCTCGTCGAAGCGGCCCTCGAGCACCATCGGCTTCTCCACCAGGTGGACGACCTCGGCGAGCTTGCCGCCGGGGTCGCTCCAACCGCCGATTGCGTCCAGCCCTTCGACGATCAGGCGCCGGCGCTCGTCTGCGACCGGCTCGACGTCGGCGGCGCGCAGCGCATCGGCGTACGCCGCCGCGGTGGGAATCCCGACCGCGCCGTGAGTGAAGCGGTGGCCGTACGAGGTCTCCCCCACGATCGTCTCCGCGTCGAGCTTTGCCAGCACCCAGCGCACCGGGCGCGCGAAGCGGATCCCGCTTTCGTCCCAGCGCATTGACTTCGTGAACGAGAAGCCGCGAACGATCCGGTCGATCTGCTCGGGCAGGACCTCGCGGAGCTCGCGGCCCGGAACGGTGACGCCGAGGAAACCGTCGCGCAACTCCAGCTGGTCGACCGCAACCCCGTGTTTCTTCGCGAAGCCGGCCGCGGCACGATCGCGCAGGTTCTCCGGCGGGCCTTTGACCCACGCGTCGGCAGTCCGCTCCGGCAGGTCGTCGATCAGGAACGCAAGCCGCCGCGGCCCGACGAAGAGCTGGGACGGCGCCGTCCCGATGTGCGCACGCGCGAGCTCGGGCAACTGCGCCTCAGCCTCGCGGCAAGCGCCGGCCGGGAGCTCCTCGCAGCCGATCTCAAGCAGCAGCGACGGCATCTTCCTCTTGCGTTCCGAGATACGCCTCGGCAACGCCGCGCGCGAGCTTACGAACGCGGCCGATGTAGGCCGCCCGCTCCGTGACCGAGAGCGCGCCGCGCGCGTCGAGCAGGTTGAACGTGTGCGAGCACTTGAGCACCTGGTCGTAGGCGGGAATCGGCAGCCCACTCTCCAGCAGGTGCCGGCACTCCGCCTCGTACTCGCCGAAGCGGCGCGTGAGCACCTCGACCGGGGCCTCCTCGAAGTTGTACCGCGACCACTCGCGCTCGGCCTCGAGGTAGACGTCGCCCCAGGTGACCCCTGGAGCCCATTCGAGCTCGAACGCGGTCCGCTTGCCCTGGAGGAACATCGCCAGCCGCTCGAGCCCGTAGGTCATCTCGGCGGGAACGAGCTCGACGTCGAAGCCTCCGAGCTGCTGGAAGTAGGTCCACTGTGTGATCTCCATCCCATCGCACCAAACTTCCCAGCCGAGGCCCCAGGCGCCGAGCGTCGGCTGCTCCCAGTCGTCCTCGACCAGGCGCATGTCGTGCCGGCGGAGGTCGATGCCGAGCGCCTCCAGCGAGGACCAGTAGAGGTCGAGGACGTTCTCCGGAGCCGGCTTGAGCACGACCTGGTACTGGAAGTAGTGCTGGAACCGGAAGGGGTTCTCGCCGTAACGGCCGTCCAGCGGTCGGATCACGGGCTCGACGTAGGCGACGTTCCACGGCTTCGGTCCGAGGCAGCGGAGAAACGTGTTCGGATTCATCGTGCCGGCGGCGAGCTCCGTGTGGTACGGCTGCATCAGCACGCACCCGTAATCGGCCCAGTAGCGCTCGAGCGCGATGATCATCTCCTGGTAGTTCACGGTCTCCGGAGTGTCGCATTTGGCGCGACGGGTTTGGCGCCCGCAAAACGTCCCGGTTCCGGCACACACGCGTTTCCCATCCGCGCGCTTTTTCTCCGTAGGCTCGACGCGGGGAGGAGGTCGGCTGTGCCGTTATCAGAGCCGCGAAAAAGCGCCGGACGCTGTTCGTCAGCCCGCGAGCGTCCGCAGCCGGAAGCCGCCGTGAAACTCGTGTGACGAGTTGACAACCGCCAGCGCGTCCCGCGTTGCCCGCGCGCTGAGACCCGCCTCCCCCGCCTCGGCGAGTGGCCGGCGCAGCAGGGCCTCGATCCCGGTCAGGCCCTCGGGCGCGAGCGTGAGCGTCGTCTCGTCGCGGCAGGTCGCACAGACCGCGCCGCCCGCGCGCGGCGAGTAGCCGACCAGGCCCTGCTCCACCCCACACTCAGCGCAGCTCTTCACGTGCGGCAAATAGCCAGAGAGCCACAGGAGCTTCAGCTGGAACGAGAGCGCGAGCGGGTCAAGCGCGGCCCGAGCGGACCTCTCCGTTGCCGGTGCCCACTCGTCGAGAAGCTCGAGGAATCGCGTCAGGGCGCGAAAGGCGCGCGCATTCGCTTCTTGCTCGGTGAAGAGGCGGAGCATCGCTTCGAGCCCGACGAGCCCGACGTTCAGCAGATACGGATGCTCGCGTGCCGCGTGGTGTGACTCGATCAAATCGACGCCCGTGACCGTCTGCAGCTCGCCGGAGCCCTGATGCAGCAGCAACTCGACGTGGCTCAACGGTTCCAACCTGGCGCCGAAGCGGGACTTCGTCCGACGGATGCCCTTCGCGACCGCCCCGACGCGACCTCGGTCGAGTGTGTAGAGATGGAGTACGCGGTCCGCTTCGCCGAGCCGGAAGGAGCGCAGAACGACAGCCTCCGTCTTGTAGGTCCGCCCGGCCACCGTGCAGTCAAGTGTAGGGACAGGACGGGTCGGGAATCCCCAGCCGGTTTTCACCGTTTTGGAAGCGGGATGGCACGCGTTCAGATGTATACGACAGCCTGGTGCGGCTATTGCGTCCGCGCAAAAGCGCTGCTCGACGGCAAGGGAATCGAATACGAGGAGATCAACCTCGACGACGACCCCCATTTCCGGCAGAAGCTCCTCGAGCTGACCGGCGGCTGGACGGTGCCTCAGATCCTGATCGACGGCAAGCCGATCGGCGGCTATACCGAGCTCTGGCGGCTGGACAAGAGCGGCTGGCTCGACGAGCAGCTGGCCGCGCAGTTCTCGTAGTCGTTCAGCGCTGGCACCCCGGGCAGAACCAGGTCCCGCGCCCGCCGACTCTCGTCTTCTCGATCGGCGCCCCGCAGCGCGGGCACGGCTCGCCGCCGCGTCCGTACACCTTGAACTCGTGCTGCATTCCCCCCACCGCCCCGTCGGGCGTCCGATAGTCGCGGAGGGTCGCTCCCTGGCGCGCGATCCCGGCCTCGAGCGAGCGACGGATGCCGCGATGGAGCGCGCGGATCTCGGGCACATCGAGCTCGCCGGCGATCCGCCTCGGATCGATTCGCGCTCGCCAAAGCGCCTCGTCGGCGTAGATGTTGCCGACGCCCGCCAGGTTTCGCTGATCGAGGAGAGCGGCCTTGATCGGGGCCCGCCGCCCCTCGAGCCGTTCCGCCAGCTTGGACGCGGAAAATCCGCGCTCGAGCGGCTCGAGGCCGAGGCGCGCCGCCAGGTACGAGCCGAGCTCGTCCGCGCGCAGGACAAGCCACGTTCCGAACCGGCGAACATCCCGGTATGCAACGTCCGATCCGTCGTCTAGTCTGACAACGGCTCGTACATGGGAGTTCGCCGAAGCTCCATTTCGCGAGTGCGCAAGAGATCCAGTCATCCGGAGGTGAATCAGGAGAACCAGACCGCTCTCGAACCGAATAATCAAATACTTGCCGCGCCGGTCGACAGCCGCGACGCGCTCGCCAGTGAGCTCCGCAGCCACCTCTGCGGGATCGATCGGGCGCGTCAGCCGGGAGTCGAGGATCTCGACGTCGTCGAACCTGCGACCGACCAGCCTCGGTTCTAGGCTGGTCCGTACGGTCTCGACTTCGGGCAGCTCGGGCATCGCGTCGGCAGCGTAGCGCCGGGACATCGCGCCGCCTGAGCGCCGGCTGGGTCCAGGCCCGGCCGCTTAGGCCGTGATCACTTCGAGGATCACCTTGCGCTCCCGCGGAGCCTCGTCTGCGAGCTCGTAGGCTGCGAGGACCTCGTCGGCAGCGGCCGCGGCGCTCGACTCGTCGCGAGCATGGATCTCGGCAAGCGTGTCTCCGGACGCGATCGTGTCGCCGTGCTTCTTGAGACAGAGGACGCCGACGGCGTGATCGATCTCGTCGTCCTTGTCGCGGCGCCCCGCACCGAGGTGCAATGCGGCGTTGCCGACCTGAACGGCCCCGAGTGACCGGACGTAGCCCGCCCGCGGAGCGACCACCTCCCGAACGACCGGCGCGCTCGGCAGCGCTGCCTCGTCCGGGTTGCCCCCTTGGGCCGTGATCCAGCGCTCGTAGGCTGCCAGCGCCGACCCGTCGGCGATCGCCTGATCGACCCGTCCCCGTGCCTCGTCCCGAGACACTCCCAGGTCCGAGAGCGCCAGCAGCTGCGTGGAAGCCTCGACGACGAGCTGCACGAAGTCCGGCGGGCCATCGCCGCGCAACGTCGCCATCGCCTCGCGGATCTCGAGCGCGTTTCCGACGGCGTGTCCAAGTGGCTCGTCCATGTCGCTGATCACGGCGACCACCTCGCGGCCGGCGCGCCGCCCGAGATCGATCATGACGTCCGCAAGGCGTTCCGCATCCGCGCGTGCCTTCATAAAGGCGCCGTCTCCAACTTTGACGTCGAGAACGATCGCGTCGGCGCCCCCGGCGATTTTCTTGGACATGATGCTCGCCGCGATCAGGGAGTAGTTGTCGACGGTGGCAGTCACGTCCCGAAGCGCGTAGAGCTTCTTGTCGGCCGGGACGAGGTTGGCGGTCGCCCCGACGATCGCGAGCCCAACCGAGCGCACCTGATCGATGAACTCATGGGTCGTCAGCTCGACCCGGAAACCGGGGATCGACTCGAGCTTGTCGAGCGTCCCGCCCGTATGCCCCAGCCCGCGGCCGCTCATCTTTCCGAAGGGCACCCCGCAGGCGGCCACAATCGGGCCGACGGCGATCGAGGTTTTGTCTCCGACGCCCCCGGTCGAGTGCTTGTCGACGACCTTGCGGCCGAGAGCGCCGTGCAGGTCGACGGTC
>Ga0222622_10000186_pt1 | contig 22187 bp, 21 predicted proteins | sample PLM2_5_b1metaG_FD_177335 | JGI IMG/M metagenome (GOLD analysis project Ga0222622, IMG submission 177335) | Groundwater sediment microbial communities from an aquifer in East River, Colorado, USA - PLM2_5_b1 | ecosystem: Environmental > Terrestrial > Soil > Riparian zone | place: USA: East...
TGGGAGATCAGGCATCGGTCGCACACGACACGTTCGCGCGCGGGCTGCTCGATTACCCGCAGTACACGCGTCCAGCGGAATTCCGCGGGATGCACGTACCGCCGGTCCTGTTGTCCGGGCACCACGGCGATATCGAGCGGTGGCGCCGGCGTGAAGCGCTGGCTCGCACGCTGGCTCTGCGGCCCGAGATGCTGGAACAGGCGCCGTTGGATGCGACCGACCGTGCCGTCTTGAACGAGTTGCGAGTCGCGCGAGGCGATTCCGAGTAAGCGCCCGCGCGCGCGCCGCCGCTCAGATAGCGGAGTCGAAGCGTCGGGGCGCGGCGTTGCACGACAACGCCGCCGATTGAACAGAAGGAGAGGAAGCGATGAGTGCCGTAGAGACCGTCGAGCGCGGCAATATGGTCAAGCGCCCGGCGATCAAGCCGGGGGACACGGTTCGCGTTCACGTCAAGGTTCGCGAGGGCGACAAGGAACGCATCCAGGTGTTCGAAGGCATGGTGATCGGAATGCACCGCGGCGGCGCGCGTGCGACATTCACCGTCCGTAAAGTTTCGTTCGGGCAAGGCGTCGAACGCATTTTTCCGCTGCATTCGCCGATCATCGACAAGATCGACGTGGTGCGAACGGCCCGAGTGCGGCGCGCCAAGCTCTACTTCCTCCGCGAGCTGAAGGGCAAGGCCGCGCGCATGAAAGACGCGGCGAAAAAGCAGACGGCCTGACAGCCGGACCACCGACCCGTGGTCAAAGTCCGCGCCTTCAGGACGATCGAAAACACGATCCGGCGGCTGGGGTTCAACCTGGTCGCCGGCGTCGACGAGGTGGGCCGCGGCTGCCTGGCCGGTCCGGTCGTCGCCGCGGCCGTCGTGCTCGATCCCAATCGGTACATCGCTCGCATCTGCGACTCCAAGACCGTGACCGCGCTCGAGCGCGCGCGCTTGTACGACAAGATCACCCGCGGATCGATTGCGTGGGGCGTGGCCGCCGCCGATCCCACCGAGATCGACACCATCAACATCCATCAGGCGTCGCTTCGCGCGATGCAGCGCGCCATTCTCGGACTCGTTCCGCTGCCCGACTTCGTGCTCGTGGATGCCTTCCGCGTTCCCGATCTGCCCATGGCACAGCGGCCGGTCATCCACGGCGACGCGCGCTGCACCGCCATTGCGGCCGCTTCGATTGTGGCCAAGGTCACGCGCGATCGCATCATGCTCGAACTGCACGCGCACGATCCGCGTTACGGCTTCGATCGCCATAAGGGCTACGCGACGCGCGATCATCTGGATGCGGTTTCGCGCTTCGGCTATTCGGCGGTGCACCGGCGTTCGTTCCGGCCGCCGACGCTGTTTGATAGGATGGACGCGTAACCCCCTCAGACTGAACGGCACCTGGAGTGATCGGTGGCGCTTGATCGCGAAGACACGCTGAAAAAAGCGGAAAAGCTGCTTCGTCAGGGACGGCTCGACGCCGCCATCGCGGAGTACCTGCGCGTCACTGAAGATCAGCCGCGCGACTGGAATACCGCCAACACGCTGGGAGACCTGTACGCGCGGGCCAACCAGCCGGCCAAAGCGGTCGAGCAGTATGCACGGATTGCCGATCACTTCGTCCACGACGGGTTCTATCCGAAGGCGGCCGCGCTCTACAAAAAGATCCTCAAGATTTCTCCGGACAACGAGCAGGCGCAGCTGTACCTGGCCGAGATTTCGGCAAAGCAGGGCCTGCTGGTCGACGCCAAGTCGTACTTCAATGCCGTCGCGTCGCGGCGTCGCGCTCGCGGCGATCGACGAGGAGCCGACGAGATCATCGTGCGGCTCGGCACGATCGATCCGGCTGACTTTGACGCCCGCATCACCGGCGCGCGGGTGCTCGCGCTCAGCGGCGAGGACAAACGCGCCGCTGCGCTGTTTCGCGATCTCCACGCGGACCTGCGTGAAAAGGGCCGTGAGGCCGACGCCATGTCCGCCCTGCGCGAAGCCGTGCGGCTGAATCCCGCCGATCTCGAGGGACGAAGTCTGCTCGCGAAGGCCGCGCTGGCGTCAGGCGATGTCGACGGGGCGCGGACGTATCTCGACCGCAAGACGGCAGGCGACGATCCGGCCCTGCTGCTTGCCCTCGCCGACATTGAACTGCGCAGCGGGCGACTCGAGCAAGCGCGTGAGATTGTGCCCAGGCTCGTATCGGTCAGCCCTGAGTCGCGCGAGGCGGTGGTCGAACTCGCCTGGCAACTCTGCGACGGATCGCCTGACGCCGCATTCGTCTGCCTCGAGGCGGGGGTCGATGCCGCCGCTGGTGCTGGAGAGTTCGATTACGCGGCAACGGTCCTGCAGGAGTTTGTCAGCCGCCGGCCCGGATACATTGCGGCGCTCTTGAAGCTCGTGGAGGTCTGCGTCGATGGCGGCCTCGAATCCACGATGTGCGACGCGCAGACGCAGCTGGCCGACGCCTATTTGAGCGCCGGACAAGGCACTGAGGCGCGGGCCATTGCCGAGGATCTCGTGGCGCGTGAGCCGTGGGAAGGGACACACATCGATCGGTTCAGGCGGGCGCTGGTCATGTTGCGCGTGTCGGAGCCCGATACGGTGATTGCCGAACGTTTGAGTGGGGCGACGCCGTTCGTTGCGCGCGATCATTTTTCAGGCGCTGTCGAAGCACCAGCCACGCCGCCTGAAGTGGTGGCGGAGCCGCCGCGCCCGCCGGAACCTCGTGAGCCGGTCGCGCGCCAACCTGAGGCGCGTGCCTCGGCGACCACCCCGCCGGCGCCTCCAAAAAAGCCCGCATCGGGTGAAATCGATCTCTCCAGCGCGCTGGGGGAGTTGGACGGCCCCGATGAGCGGCCCCAGCGCCCCGCCACGCTCGGCGACGTGTTCAAAGGTATTCGAAAGGAAGTTCCGGCCGCCACCGGCGACGGCGCCGATCAATCCGTCCAGCATATGAAGCTTGCCCGCACGTATCTCGAGATGGGCATGCTGCAGGAAGCCACCAGCTATCTCAAGACCGCCGCGCGATCGCCTCGCCGGCGCTTCGAGGCGGCCGCGCTCCTCGGGCGGCTGTACCGGGACCACGGTGATTTGACCGACGCGATCGAGTGGCTCGAGCGGGCCGCGGAAGCGAGCGTTCCCAACCCCGAAGAGGCACAGGCACTCTTGTACGATCTCGGCTTGGCGCTGGAGGATGCCGGCGAGACGGCACGCGCGCTGGCCGTGTTCCTTGAACTGCAGGCGACTGCCGGCGAGTACCGTGACGTGGCCGATCGAGTGGACCGGCTCGCACGAGTGCAGACCGGAGGCTGATCATCTCGATCATTTCCCGCATCCTGTTCGCAGCCTATTTTCTCGAGGCCGGCTTCGTGCTGATCGTCGCGCCCTGGAAGACTGCATTCTGGGATCGGAATTTCTTCGTCGAACGTCTGCCGGTTTTTGAATCGCTGCTCTCGAGCGTGTTCGTGCGGGGCGCGGTCTCGGGAATTGGCGGCCTCACCGCGCTTGCCGGGCTGGCGGAACTGGCCGGTCTGTTCGTCGCAAAAGGCGAGAAGGACGTTGATCCTCTGTCTCATCACCAGCGGTGACGGCTCATCGCTGGAGTCGATTCACGAGGCCGCAGCGTCGGGCGTCGACCTTGTGCAGATCCGCGAGCACACCTTGCCTGCGCGGTCGCTCTTGATGATGGTGCGCGAGGCGATGGCGACGACCGCCGGCACCTCATGCCGCGTGCTTGTCAGCGACCGATTGGACATTGCGCTCGCTGCGCAGGCGGCCGGCGTGCATTTGCGAGCGGATTCTGTGGCCGCACCCCGCGTCAGAATGCTGGCTCCGGCAGGATTCATCGTCGGCCGCTCGGTTCACGGTCCCGGCGAGGCCGCCGCTGCGACTCGCGAAGGCGGCTGCGACTACCTGATATTCGGAACCGTTTTTCCGTCAGCCAGCAAACCACCGGGTCACATTGTTGCGGGCATCCCCGTCCTCCGCGACGTGTGTCGCGCGACGACGCTCCCGGTGGTTGCAGTCGGCGGCATGACGGTTGAAAACGTGCCAGAAGTCATTCGGGCGGGCGCGCGTGGCATCGCCGGCATCGAGTTGTTTCGCGACGCGGGGGCAATCCGGTCGAAGGTCGAGCAATTGCGCCAGCAATTTGACACCTGATCCGAGGTTGTCTAGAGTTAATCTCAACTGGAATCGGTGCCGAAGGCGGTCCCTGGGTCATGAACGATTTTGGCGGGAAACTGCGCCTGGCGCGGGAGCGCCGTGGGATTTCGCTCCGGCAGATTGCCACCACCACCAAAATTTCGCTCGGTGCGCTGGAGGCGCTCGAGCGGAACGACGTGTCGAGACTGCCCGGCGGGATTTTCACCCGATCCTTCGTTCGCTCTTATGCTACTTCGGTCGGCCTCGACCCTGACGCAACCGTCCAGGAATTCCTCGAACGATTTCAGAACGTCGCAGCGCCGGCAGTGCCTCCGCCTCCGACGGTGTCCGAAGCCGAGGCGGCGTTTGATACGCAGCAGCGCATCGCTGGCGTCGTCGTGAAGGCGCTGCTCATTACCGTTCCCCTGCTCGTTCTCATCCTGTATTTCACGATGCGCGTGCGCACCCCGGCGGCGGTATCGAGCTCGCCGTCCACGTTGCCGACGGCCAACGCAGACGCTCGCCCGCAACCGCAGGCGCCTCAGCCGGTCGCGGCGTCGACGCCGGTCGCGACCACCGGCGCGTCGCACGCGCCAGTGGTCGCCGGTGACATGGTCCTGAATATCGCGACGTCCGACAAGTGCTGGGTGAAGGTCACGACCGACGGCAAGGTGACCGTCGCGCGGTTGATGCAAGCGGGAGAACAGGAACGCGTGGAGGTACACGACACAGCCATGATTCGGGTCGGCAATGCCGGCGCGTTTACTTTCACCATCAACGGCCATCCCGCCAAATCCCTCGGCCCGCCGGGAAGCATCCGGACCGCCGTGATCTCGAAGGACACGCTCGCCCGTTACGTTCAATAACGCTCAATGGACCCCGGTCTCCGATCCCCTCTGATCGATCTGTTCCGTCGAGGAGAAGCGGCGCGCGACGTTCGCGTGCTGGCTGCGAAGGGCGCTCTTGCGTCGAGAGAGCTCGATCAGCTCGCCCTTCTCGTCTTGCTGTCTGACGATCCGGATCCGGAAATTGCGGCCGCGGCGAACGGTACGCTGAACATTCTGCCGAGTGAGGCGTTACAAGCGTTCCTGGTGCGGCCGGAGGTGCCGGCGGAAATGCGAGATTTCTTCGCCGCGCGCGGCGTCTCAGTCGCTGCCCCGACCAGCTCCGCGGATGTCGTCGCGCCGTCGACGGATGACGAGAGCGACGAGGAAGAGAACACGGAAGACGATCCGACGGTGCTCGCGTCGCTGCCGATCGTCCAGCGCATGAAGCTGGCGTCGAAGGGCACGCGGTCCCAGCGAGCGCAGCTCGTTCGCGATTCGAACAAGCTCGTGGCCGCGGCCGTCCTGAGCAGCCCGAAATTGACCGAATCGGAGGTCGAGGCGTTTGCCAAGATGGCGAACGTGACCGAAGACGTCCTGCGCACGATCGCCATGAACCGCACCTGGATGAAAAACTACGGCGTCATTTCAGGGCTGACCAAGAATCCCAAGACGCCGCCTGGTCTTTCCATGCAGCTCGTGCAGCGACTGAATGAAAAAGACCTCAAAGCGCTGACGACCGATCGGAATGTCCCGGAGGCGGTCAGGCTGGCAGCGAAAAAGTTTTTGAGAAAGGGTCCGAAGGACGTTTAGTGTTGTCACTCTCGGCGGCGTCCTCTCTTGAATTCCTTCCGCATTTCAGCGAGCCCTTCCATGAAGACCGTGGCGCGCGGACGCTCGGCTTCCGGCATTGCTTTCAATAGATCGATCGCGCGATCGAAGTCGCGGTCGATGGTCGCCTTCGACGCCTTGAAGTAGAGCCGGCGGAGTTCTTGGAGGTGATCGCCTGGCATAGGATCCGTTCAGTTCCGGTGGCGGCGCAGCATCGTGCGAAATACCTGGAGCGGCCGCGTATTGAGCACGTCATCGGCTTGCAACCACGCTCGACGGGCGACAGATACGCCCCAACGCAGGTTGCCCAGCGCCGCCGGTGAATGCGCGTCCGAGTCGATGACGATCTTGACGCCGCGATCGCGCGCGGTGCGCGCGTGCACGTCGTCGAGGTCGAGACGATCGACCTGGCTGTTGATCTCGATCGCGACTCCGGCTGCCGCCGCCGCCGCAAAGACGCGATCGGCATCGAAGCGGTAAGGCTCGCGCTTGAGGATCAGACGGCCGGTCGGGTGGGCGAGCACGTCAACCCACGGACAGGACAGCGCTCGAAGCAAACGATCGGTCATTCGCTCGGGATCGAGCCCGAAGGCGGAGTGGACCGACGCGATCACGATATCGAGCTGTGAGAGGCAGTCGTCGGCGAGATCCATTGTGCCGTCGGGGCGGATGTCGCATTCGATGCCTGCAAGAACGGTAATGCCCTCGAGCTGTTCGTTCAGCGATCGGATCGAGCGGGCGTGGTCGATGGCACCGGCCTCGTCGAGGCCATTCGCCATCGCGACGGCGCGGCTGTGATCGGTAATCGCGATGTACTCGAGACCTGCGGCGCGCGCGGCCATGGCCATCGTTTCGGCGTCGGCGCGACCGTCCGTTCGTGTCGTATGCATGTGCAGATCGCCGCGAAGCTCCTGCAACGTGACGAGGCGCGGAAGTGTCCGTTCGGCTGCCGCCGCAATCTCACCGCGGTTTTCCCGCAGTTCCGGTGGGACAAACGCCAACCCGAGTGCGTCGTAAATTCCCGCCTCGGTCTCACCCGCGATCTTCACATCACCATCGAGGCGGAATAAGCCGTACTCATTGAGCTTCAGGCCTTGCTGGATGGCGCGATCGCGCAGCGCGATATTGTGGGCTTTCGACCCCGTGAAGTACTGCTGCGCCGCTCCCAGGCTGTCAGCGGGAACGAGGCGAAGATCGGCCTGGAATCCATCCGCCAGCAGGACGCTTGATTTTGTTTCGCCGCGAGCGAGCACGCGCTGGACCAGGCGGTATCCAGTGAACTCGTCCATGATAGACGCGGGCGCTCCAGCGGCCAGGATGTCGATGTCGCCGCAGGTTTCGCAGCCGCGGCGCAGGCTGCCGACACTGGAAATGTCCGCCGACGGCGCATGCGCGCGCAGCGCCGCGACCAGCGTCGCCGCCGTGTCGTAGGCCTCGGGCATCAGCCGGCGGCCCGTGAACCGCTGCCGATCTTCCAAGGCTTTCAGGATCAGGGCCTCTTTCCTGGCCCCCATGCCTTTGAGTTCACGGATGCGGCCGTCGCGTGCGGCGCTTTCGAGATCGTCGAGCGACTTGATGCCGAGCGTGTAATAGAGCAGCGCCACCGTCTTGGGACCGACACCCTGCAGCCTCAGAAGGTCGAGCACCGTGGGTGGAAATTCCTGCAGCAGTTCCTGGTGGTACTGGCAAACGCCGGTGTCGATCAGTTCCGCGATCTTGGCGGCGAGATCCTTGCCGACAGCAGGCAGCCTCAGCCGTTCGGCGGCAGGCAGCGAGCCAACCGGATCGCCAAGATGCGTGATGGTGTCGGCGGCGTTGCGGTAGGCGCGAACTTTAAACGGGTTCTCGTTCTTGATCTCGAGCAGGTCGCCGATTTCACCGAGCACGCGGGCAATTGCGAGATTGTCCACGGTCGGCTAGCGGTCGGTCCGCGCGTCGCCGCTTTCCATATCCACGCGCGCCATTATAGGTCACCCCCTTGCGGTCGTTCTTCGGCACTCCGCCGGCTGAAAGCGCAATCCCGGTGTCTAATGCCCCGTGCTCGAAGTACGCCATGTCACCAAGCGTTATGGAGCCTTGACTGCCGTTCACGACGTCAGCTTTTCGGTGAAGCCAGGCGAACTGCTTGGCTACCTCGGACCGAATGGTTCCGGCAAATCTACGACCGTCAAGATGCTCACGGGACTCCTGCAGCCCACGAACGGTCACATTCTCTTTGACGGTGTCGATATCCAGGAAGACCTGGTCGGGCACAAGGCCCGCGTCGGCTATGTCCCTGAGGAGGCATATCTCTATACCTATCTGACAGCGCCCGAGTATCTCCGCCTCTGCGGGAGGCTTCGAGGCGTCCGCCCCGCGGCGCTCGAAGAGAAGATCACTGGCTTCCTGCGTCTGTTCGGCCTCGATGTCGATTACCACGCGACGCTGTCGTCCTTCTCAAAGGGCATGCGGCAGAAGGTGCTTCTATCGGCGGCTCTCCTGCACAATCCGAAACTGATCATCCTCGACGAGCCGGTATCAGGGCTCGACGTGGGTACCGCGCTCGTCCTCCGCGCCGTGGTCCGGGCGCTTGCCGCAGATGGACGGATCATCTTCTACAGCTCGCACGAACTCGAAACGGTCGAGAAACTCAGCACGCGCGTCATCATCCTGCGCGGCGGTCGGATCGTTGCCGACGACTCGGCCTCCCGACTCCGTGCGCTGATGGCGCTGCCATCGCTCGAAGATGTGTTTTCACAGCTGGCGGTCCACGAGGATGTCGAGGGCATCGCCACCCAGCTCGTCGACGTCGCCCGCCTTTAGTCTTTCACCTCCATGTTCAGTCCGCACGAACGCGAACAGATTCGGGCGTTGACGCGGGCCTTCCTCGCGCGATTCTTCGAAAACGAAATCACGACCGGCACGGACGATCTCAAGGTGTCGTTTTTCTGGTTGCTCTCGTTCCTCGCGGTGCCTGGCCTGTTCATGCCAATGACGATGGCCTTTACGTGGCAGCTGGTGGCGCTAGTTCACGGACCCGAGGTGCTGCGCGAGTTGAGCCGGGGTGATAAGGCGTTCTATCTCGGATTCACGATGTTGGCGACGGCGTCCATTACGGCGATTGCGTGGAACAGCCTGTTGGCGGACCGCCGCGACGGTCTGGTGCTGGGCGTGTTGCCGGTTCGCCCGGTCACCATCGTGGTCTCAAAGCTCGCCGCCCTCTCGCTGTACATCGCCCTCGTCGGCGTCGGCATGAACATCCTTGCCTCGCTCTCGTTTGGCCTCTTCCTGGCGAGCGGGAACACGGTCGCCTTTCTCCTCCGCGGCATCGTCGCGCATTTCGTGGCCTCCGTCGGCGCGAGCGCAAGCGTGTTTCTCCTGGTGGCGGCAGCGCAGGGCTTGGTGCTGGCGGCGTACGGGCCGCGTACGTTCGCGCGGATAGCCCCGATCATGCAGATGACGCTCGTCGCATTGATCGTCCTGGGCTTTCTGCTGCTGCCGGTAATCGATGTGTCTGTCGGCGCGACGCTCGCCGGACATGGAGCAAACCTTCGTCCATGGATCCTGGCGACGCCCCCCGTCTGGTTTCTTGGCCTGTACGAAGTCGTGCTCGGTACGACCAGCCCGCTCCTTCATCGACTGGCGATCGAGGCGGGCGTGCTCATTACGGCCGGCGTCGTCGGAGTACTGGCGACCTATCCGGTTGGATATCGCAAGGTCATGACCGCGGCGGTGCAGGGCAGCGCGGACGCCGCGCCAACGCCGCGGTTACGGCTGGTCGCCGAGACCATTACCGTGGCCGTCGGTCGGGCGCCGGACATGCAGGCGGTATCGCAGTTTCTACTCGCCACTGTCGGTCGCGTCGAGCGCCATCGCTTTATCGTCGCCGCCTCGGTCGGATTCGTGGTCGCGTGGGCACTGCCCGGTTCAATCTCGATCCTGGCGACTCGTCCGCCGGCGCCTCGGGTCGATCTTCTGGCCCTGCCGCTTGCCGCGATCATTTTTCTGATAGTCGGCGCACGGATTGCCATGTCTCTCCCGTCTGATTCGAGGGCGGGTTGGATATTTGATGTCAGTCCGCCGGGCCGTCGCCCCACACGTGCGGCCATCGAGCGGATGATGATGGGCTTCTGTGTCGTTCCCGTCGTGCTCCTATATGTGCCGTTGTACCGCACGTTGTGGGGGTGGCCGGTGGCCGTGTGGCACTCGGTGACCTGCGCCGCAGTGGGATGGCTTGTCGTGCAACTCGCGTTATGGCGGTTCACCTCAATTCCGTGTGCGAGCCCATGGCAGCCCCAAGGAGAGCGGCTCGGACGGTTATGGGGTGCGTACGCGATTGGATTCGTCGTGCTCACGATCGGCGTGTCGTCGCACGAAATGAGCGTTTATGGGCATCCAGTTCAGCTGATCGCGTTTGTCGGGTGCGTGTTCATGCTGGCAACCGGTCTGCGGCTCGTGTCGCTGCGTCGATCGACACTCGAGATCGACGACAGCGGATACGCGCCCGGCGACGTGCTGAGCCTCAACTGACGGCCGACAGGCAAGAATCCTCACCCTCAATCTATAATTGCGCGGATGTCCTCGAAGGACGTACGACGTCATATTGGGCAGCTGGCGATTACCGGCTTCGCGGGGCGTTCGATTCCGCAGGATCTCCGGCTGCTCGCTCGCGAGTTCGATCTTGGAGGGGTCGTCTTGTTCGGACGCAACGTCGAGGCGCCCGAACAGGTGGCCGAAATGTCGCGCGACGCGCAGGCGCTCGCGTCCGAGCTGCCGCTGTGGGTGAGCGTCGATCAGGAAGGTGGGCGCGTCGCGAGGCTCAAGACGCCTTTCACCGTCTGGCCGCCGATGCTGACCCTTGGGCGGAGCGGTGACGAGCGGCTCGCCGAACGCTTCGCCCGTGCACTGGCCGCGGAACTGCGCGCCGTTGGCATTTCACTCGACTTCACGCCGGTCCTGGACATTCTCACCAATCGGGCCAATCCTGTCATTGGAGACCGCGCGCTCGGCGAACAGGCGGAGGACGTGGCCCGCCTAGGCGCGGCGATCATTCAAGCCCTTCAGTCGGAAGGGATCGCCGCATGCGGCAAACACTTCCCGGGTCATGGCGACACCAGCACCGATTCGCATCACGAGTTACCGGTCGTCGATCATCCGCCCGATCGGATCGAACGCGTGGAACTCGTCCCGTTTAGAGCAGCGGTGGCAGCCGGCGTCGCCTGCATCATGACGGCGCACATTCTGATCCCTGCGCTGGATGATCAACGGCCGGCGACGCTGTCGCCGCGCGTGATCCGGATGATCAAGGAAGACCTGAGGTTTCAGGGACTCGTCCTCACCGACGATCTCGAGATGAAAGCGATCAGGGGCAAGTACGGTCTCGCCGAAGCCGCCATCAGCGCGATTGCCGCGGGATGTGACGTCGTGTTGTTGTGTGGTCCGGATCCGGGCGCGCAGGTTGCTGCCCTCGAAGCCCTCATTCATGCCGTCGAGGACGGCACTCTCCCAGTCAAGCGTGTCGAGGACGCGCTTGCCCGCCAGCGGCGCGTCAAGGAGCGTTTTCTGGCATCTCCGCGACCGGTGCCGCTGACCGGCGCGGCCCTGCGCACATTGCTCGGCCGCGAAGAGCATCAGGCCGTCGCTGCTGAAATGGCGAGGTTCGCCTAGCGGCCATGCGCAAACCTCGCGCGCTCAAACCCGGCGATCGGATTGCCGTCGTCGCACCAGCCAGCGCGTTTGTCCGTGCAGAATTCGATGCCGGCGTGGCAGAGCTTCACGCGCTCGGGTTCGAGCCAATTTACGAGGAGAGCGTGTTCGAGCGCCGGGCCTATGCGGCTGGTTCGGCAGCCACCCGGGCCGCGGCGTTTGCTCGCGCGTGGCGCGATCCCAGTATCGCGGCGCTGATTGCCGTGCGCGGCGGTTATGGGAGCGTCCACCTGCTGCCTCTGCTCGGCGAATCGCTGCTTCTCGGGCAGCCGAAGGCGTTCATCGGCTACAGCGACAACACTTCATTGCTGTCATGGTTGACATTGATGGGTGGCATCGTCTCTTTCCACGGGCCGATGCTCGAGGGGCGGCTCGCTCGTGGGGAGGCGGGGTACGATCGATCGACATTTCTCCGGTGTTTGTGCCGGCCGGAACCGGCGGACGAAATCAGCCATCCGCAGATCGAGGTGCTTCATTCCGGCGAAGCGGCCGGGATGCTCGTCGGAGGAACGCTGACACAACTGTGCGCGTCGCTCGGCACGCCGTACGCCTTCGACCCGCCGGCAGGGTGCGTGCTCTTTCTCGACGAGGTTGCGGAGCGCCCCTACCGTCTCGATCGCATGCTGACGCAGCTCTATCTGAGCGGCATTCTCTCGCGCGCCTCGGCCCTCGTGTTCGGTGAGCTTCCGCGCTGCGATGAGCCGGGCGGCGTTCCGAGTGCACGTGAAGTCGTCGAAGAACTGACCAGCGGGTTTCGCGGTCCGATCTTGTACGGTTTGCCATCCGGACATACCGCGGGTCCTACCTACACGCTTCCGCTCGGCGTCCGAGCGCGAGTTCTGACCACGCCGCGCGCGTCGCTGATCATCGAGGAGGCGGCGGTGACCGCGTGAACACCAAACGTGTCCATTTGATTGGCGTGTGTGGCACCGCAATGGCCACGCTGGCCGCGCTCTTGAAGAGTCGTGGATATGACGTGCGGGGATCCGATCAGAACGTCTATCCGCCGATGAGCGATTTTCTCGTGCAGCAGGGGATCACCACCCTGCAGGGCTACAGTGCCGATCACATTACCGCCGATCTTGATCTCGTTGTCATCGGCAACGCGATTTCACGCGGCAACGCGGAGCTCGAAGAAGTCCTCGATCGAAAGATCCGCTATTGCTCGCTCCCTGAAGCCATTCGCGATCATTTTCTGTGGGCTTCCCGGTCGATCGTGATCACCGGAACGCACGGCAAGACCACGACGACCTCCCTGGTGGGCTGGCTGCTGGCCCACGGCGGCGCCGATCCGAACGTGCTCATCGGCGGCATCGCCGAAAACTTTGAGAGTAGTTATCGCGTCGGCGGCGGCCGCGACTTCGTGATCGAAGGCGATGAGTACGACAGTGCGTTCTTCGACAAGACGGCCAAGTTTCTGAAGTATCTGCCCGACATCGTCGTCGTCAACAACATCGAATTCGATCACGCCGACATCTATCCCGATCTGGATGCGATCAGACTGGCCTTCCGGCGTTTGGTAAACCTGGTGCCGCGGCGTGGTCTGCTGATCCTTGGCGCCGACAACGGCGACGCTCTCGCGCTGAAAGCGAATGCGCGCTGCAAGGTGGAAACCTTCGGGTTGTCGAATGGCGCAGACTGGCAGGCGCACGACCTGCAGGTGACCTCGACATCGACACGATTTGGGGTGCGGAGAGCGGGAACCACCGTCGGGACATTCGAGGTGCCGCTTCTGGGCGCCTACAACGTTCGCAACGCGCTCGCTGCGCTCGCGGTTGGTGCCGCCACTGGGCTCAGCACCGACACGATGGCGGAGGGGCTGAAGGCATTTAAAGGCGTCCGCCGGCGGCTGCAGCACCGCGGTACGGTCGCCGGCGTCGCCGTGTACGACGACTTCGCGCACCATCCCACGGCGATTGCGGAGACATTGCAGGGCGTACGGTCGGCGTACCCGGATCACCGAATCTGGGCGATCTTCGAGCCACGGTCGGCGACGTCGTGCCGCCGCATCTTTCAGTCCGATTTCGCGAAAGCCCTGGCGAAGGCCGATCGCGTCGTCTTGCCGGCCGTCTTCCGGTCGACGCTGCCCGAACCGGAGCGCCTCTCGGCGGAGGCCCTCGTTACCGATCTGAAGGAGTCAGGCGTCGACGCGCGGTACATCCCCGAGGTGGCCGACATTGTTCGCACCGTGACGAAAGAGGCTCGTCCAGGTGATCTGATCATCGTCATGTCGAACGGCGGCTTCGACGACATTCATCAGAAGCTGCTGGCGGCCCTCGAAGCACGCGCGAACTGATCGATGAGCGACTTTCGAATCGTCGCGGCCGGGGACGCCGCCTGGCTTGTCGAATGGCCGGCCCGGATCGATCCGGATGTCAACAGTCGAGCAGTGATCCTTGCCGATCGTGCAAGGCAACTGAATCCAGCGGTGCGTGATGCGGTCGTTGGATATTGTTCCACGACGATCTACTTCGATCCGTTGCGCATCGATGGCACGGAACTCGAGCTGGAACTTCGGCAGATCGCGTCAACGCTGCCAGTCGCACCTGATACGAGTCGAAACGAGGAGATTTCGATCGGCGTCTGTTATGGCGACGAATTCGGGCCAGACCTGGCCGACGTGGCGGCCCGCGCTGCGATGAGTGAAGCGGACGTCATCGCCCTTCACACAGCCCGCACTTACCGCGTGTATGTGGTCGGATTCATTCCCGGTTTCGCCTACATGGCCAGCGTCGATGAGAGACTTGCGCTGCCACGCCGCGCCAGCCCCCGCCTGCGCGTGCCGGCCGGTTCGGTCGCGATCGCGGCTGGCCAGACGGGCATCTATCCCCGCGAAACACCGGGCGGGTGGCATCTGATCGGGCGGACGCGTCTCAACCCATTCGATCGCTCTCGGCCCCGTCCGTTCCTCTTCGCTCCCGGAGATCGCGTTCGATTTCACGCGATCGATCGCGCGCAATTCGAAGGGACTTCGTGAATGGCACTGGTGGTGGTGCGTCCGGGAATGCTGACGACGATCCAGGATCTTGGGCGCTGGGGTCATCAACATTGGGGTGTGCCGGTGGCCGGTCCCATGGATTGGTACTCGCACCGTCTCGCGAATGAAATAGTCGGCAATGGCGCCGATGCGGCCGCGCTCGAAATCACGTTGGTAGGTCCTGAACTGGAGGCGTCGAAAGAGACGACGTGCGTCGTCCAGGGCGCACGATTCGACGCCACAGTGAACGGGGCGCCCGTCGAAGTCCAGCGCCCGTTCGTCATTCCGGCCGGACATCGGTTGCGATTTGGTATGCGCCGCTGCGGCGCACGCGCGACCTTGGCAGTGGCCGGTGGTCTCGATGTCCCAGATGAATTCGGCAGCCGATCGACCAGTCTCGTGAGCGGGATTGGTCCGTTTGGTGGCCGCGCGGTGCGAGCAGGCGACGTATTGGAAGTGAATCCTGTGCACCGTGCCGCGTTCACCGGCACGGTGCCTTCGCTCAATATTCCTTCAGGCGGCGCACGCGTCCGAGCGATGCGTGGTCCGCATGACGCGATGTTCACTCCCGGGGCGCTGGAGCTTCTCTTCAGTGCGCGATTCAGTGTGACGCCGCAGTCGAATCGAATGGGCTATCGACTCGAGGGGCCGCTATTAGTACACGCCGGAAGCGGAGACATTCTCTCCGACGCCACACCAATCGGTTCGCTTCAAGTTCCGGCGTCGGGTCAGCTCGTCCTGCTGATGGCAGATCGGCAAACGACCGGCGGTTACCCGAGGATAGCAACCGTTATCACTGCGGACCTGCCGCTCGCCGGGCAGCTTGCGCCCGGTGACTGGATCGAATTCGAGGAGTGCACGCGAACCGAGGCCGTCACCGCATCACGAGAACAGGAAGCCCGGCTGAGGCTGCTCGCGTGATCGATATCGAATCCGCTCTGGCTGCCACAGCGGGCGTTGTGAGTGTTCGCCGCAACGCACCGCTCGCGCCGCTGACGACGTTCAAGGTCGGTGGCCCCGCCGACTGGCTGATTGACGTGCATGACGCCGCGGCCGTCGAGTCCGTGATTGCAATTGCGCGCGAGGCACGTGTTCCCCTGACAATACTCGGCGGCGGCTCGAACGTCCTGGTATCCGATGCTGGCGTGCGAGGCATTGTTCTGCGCGTTCATGGGGGAGATGTACACCAGATCGATCCGTCCACGATCCGGGCGGACGCAGGCGTCACGATTAACGGGCTCGTTCGCTGGACCGTGAGTCGCGGTGTCGCGGGATTGGAAGCGTGGGCGGGAACACCAGGAACCGTCGGCGGTGCGATTTACGGCAACGCGCACTTTAAAGGACGGCTGATTAGCGAACTCATTGGTCGTGTGCGGACGGTCGATGCGGAAGGCGTCATCCACGACGTGCCACAACGGGAGATGGATTTTGCCTACGACTACAGCCGTCTCCACCGGACGCGTGAAATCGTTCTGTCGGCGGAGTTCCTGGTTTCGCACGGGGAGCCGTCCCTCTTGCGCGCCACCGCACGCGAATCGCTCGCGTTTCGAAAACGCACGCAGCCGCTCGAATCTTCGAGCGCCGGATGTATTTTTCAAAATCCGGATCCCACCCGCGACCGTGTGCCGGCAGGTATGCCAGCTTCCGCGGGCGCTCTCGTCGACCGCGCGGGGCTGAAAGGCGCGCGCCAGGGTTCGGCCCGTGTGTCGACGACGCATGCCAACTTCATCGTCAACGAGGGCGGAGCAACGGCTCGCGACATTCAGATCCTGATCGACCGCTGCAAGTCCGAGGTGCAGTCGAAGTTTGGCGTCGCGCTCCGGGACGAAATCGTCTACCTCGGTGAAAGGGACTGATGGCAAAGCTCAGAATCCGCGGCGGACGCCGCTTGTCGGGCCGAATCGTCGTGGAAGGAAACAAGAATGCGGCGTTGCCGCTCATTGCCGCGTGCCTTCTCACTGACCAGGAATGTGTATTGACCAACGTGCCCCGCATCCGCGATGTTGACGTCCTCCTGGAACTGCTGAAGGGGCTCGGCGCGACGGTCAGTGGCGCGGGCACGGACACACTTCGGATTCAGTGCCAGTCGATCACCACCGATCGCCCCGATCCACTCCTGGTCGGAAAGCTGCGTGGTTCGGTGTTGCTGCTCGGGCCGCTGCTCGCGCGGTATGGTTCGGCCAGGCTCGCGCAGCCCGGAGGGGATTTTCCGACACGACGAACCATCGCCACGCACGTACAGGCGCTGATCGAGCTCGGCGCCATTCAAGTCGACGAACCGGGTCACGCTCTCGATGCGTCCGGTGGCTTGTCCGGTGCGTCGTTCTACCTCGACGAAGCCTCGGTCACGGGGACTGAGACCGCGCTTCTCGCCGCCGCCGGTGCAAAGGGCGCAACCGAGATCCGCCACGCCGCGATGGAACCGCACGTCGTCGAGTTGTGCAGATTCCTGCGCGCCATGGGCGTGTCGATTGACGGGGAGGGGACCTCGACGATTCGCGTCGAAGCTCCCGGACGGCTTCGCGGCGCCGAGCATCGGCTCGACGGCGACTACATCGAGGCGGGGAGCTGGGGCGTGACCGCCGCCATAACGGGTGGAGAGATCGAAGTGCTCGGGGCCCGAACGAGCGATCTCGAGGTGGTGATGGCGCCGCTGGTGCGAATGGGTTTGCAGTGCCGCTACGACAGCGATCGGCTCCTCGTCGAATCTTCATCGTTGACCGCATGCGGCCGCGTTACGACCGGGCTGTGGCCAGGTTTTCCCAGCGACATGGTGAGCCTCGTCACCGTGCTCGCCACGCAGGCTGATGGGCGCACGCTGGTGCACGACTGGTTGTACGAATTGCGGTTATTTGCGCTCGAACAGTTGAGCGCAATGCGGGCCGACCTGTTTCTCTGCGATCCGCATCGGATCATCATCAGCGGTCCGACCAAGCTTCGCGGCCGTCTGCTCGATGCCCGTGACTTGCGGTCAGGGATGGCGCTGATCGCGGCTGGCCTCGCCGCGGAAGGCGAGAGTACCGTCACGCCGCTGGAGACTGTGGAACGTGGCTACGGATCCCTCGTCGATCGCCTGCGTTCGTTGGGTGCGCAAGTCGAGCGAGAGGAATAGCCTCATTCCCCTCCGCCCGGCTTCTTGGGTGTCGTCGTAGAGCCCGGCGTTGGGGAAATCGTTCCGGGCAGACCCTGCAACGGCTGCGGAAAGGGAAGCGCCGGTTGCGCGGTTGGCGCCGGCGCAAGCAGTTCGTCGCGATCCCTCGGCGGCAGCTGAATGCTGGGCAGGTCGGCCGGCGCGCTGCTTCCCGCGTCTCGACCCAACCTGAATGGCCGCAGATCGCTCTCCGAGAGATCGAGCACACGCACGATGTGCGGCGTAATCGTCAGCACAATATCGGTCTGGGTTGCTTCCTTGTGATGCACGGCGAACAGATGGCCGATGATCGGGAGATCGCTGAGGCCGGGGGTCCCAGACAGCTCGCTGCGCTCGTCGTCGCGGATCAACCCCGCCAGGATGTTCGTTTCACCATCCTTCAACCGAATCGTCGTGTTGACTTCACGGTTGCCGAATGTCGGCAGCCCACCGAACCCCGTCCCGGTCTGGCTTGTCACCGACACTTTCAGGGCGAGCGTGAGGTCATCGTCGTGGTGCGTTCTCGGAGTGATATCGATGTTCACGCCGATGTTCTCGTAGGCAAACGATGTGATCGGCTGCTGGTTGACGCCTCCCGCCGCGATCGGCGCAAAGACGGTCGTTGGTACCGGCACTCGCTCTCCGAATCGTGCTTGCCCGGCGAGCCCGTCCGAGGTTCGGATATGGGGACTCGCGAGGACGCGCGTATTCAGGTCTGTTTTCAGCAGTCGGTAGGCGAGCGCAGGAAAGCCTGCCAGCAACACATCCGCTTGCGTCAGGTTGGTGAGAGTTTCCAACGTGAGATCCGCCGGCAGCTGAACGGAGCCCTCGACGCCCGGCGAACCGACGCTCACCAATCGCATGCCGTACTCCGCGAGTTTCGTTCGATTCACTTCGAGCAGCTCGACGTCGATCACTACTTCGGGGCGAGCCTTATCAACGGCGCTGATCAGTTGCGCCGCCGCGGCGATACGCTCGGGCGTGTCCTTCAAGGAGATCGCGTTGGTCGCCGTGATCGGCGAGATCTGCCGGACGTCGACCACGACGCGGAGAAGGTCGATCACTTCCTTGATGTCCGCGTTGCTCAAATAAAAGGTACGAACGACCGATTCCTCGTACTCGCGGCGCTTCGCCGTAGTGTCGGGGACGATGGTGACCGTCCGCTGGGCAGTGACGCGATAGAACGTGTGGGTGCTCGCCGTCAGTGAGGCCAGCGCATCTTCAAGCGAATTTTTGCGGAGATCGACGGTAATCGGCACGTCGCGAAAAGCGGGATCGAACACGACGCTCAAATTTGCAAATCGCGCAAGCGCCATGAACACCATGCGGCTGCTCGCGTTCGAAAAAATCAGTGAGTCAGGCAGCTTCACATCCGAAGGGAGATCCAGTCCCGGCGGGGCCAGCGCTCGGGTTCGCTCGATCAAAGACTGCAGCTCAGTCTTCCCTTCTCGCGACGCCGCCACTTTGGCACGCACCTTCAGGCGCGTATCACGCAGCGCCGCCTCGACGTCGGCCGATGTCGGATTGAGCTCGGAGGCGACCTGGAACTCGATCAAGGCCTCCTCATGGCGTTCTGCCGCGGACAGCCGCCGCCCGCGAAAGAAATGCTCCTGGGATGCCCGGAGGCGGGCGCGGTCGAGCGCAAGCTGCGCACCGCGGTCGTCAGGATTTGCGCGAACGGCTTTCGTGTATTCGACGACCGCGCGGTCGTAATCGTGGGCACGTTCCGCCCGCTCCGCTTCGTGAAGGGCAGAGCTTGTCGCACATCCGCCGGCAAAGATCGCCGAGCACACGCACATCGCGACGGCAAAGCCGCGAACCGCTTCAGCGCGACGAGACGCCATTGTTGGTGACATCAGCTCCCCGGGGGATCTTGAACGTGAACGTCTTATCGGACAAACCCGTATTTTCCTTGAAATTGGAAAACTGGAAGGTCGACCGGCCACCCTGACTATCCGCGGCTGTCAGGGTCCGAATCTGAAGCGTCCGCCGGTCTACTACCAGCTGCAGCCAATCGTAGTCGCGTTCGGGCAGTTTCGGTTGCAGCCGCAGCGCGTAGGTATCAGGGCCACCACCGTCGGCATAGGTCACGGTGAAATCCCTGGTCAGGTTGCCTTTTCCGACGAGAAACAGGACGGCCGTGGTGGCCTGATCCTGTTCAGGAACCGGACTGATGATCACCTGGTTGTCCGCCGGGACGTGAAGATAGATACGGTGCCCATCCGACAAGAACAGCTTCGGTTCCGGGGACTTGTAGTCCCACCGCATCTTGCCGGGTTTCTTGACGCGCACGGTGCCGCTTTCGATCTGCTTTTTCCGGAGCAGTCCGCCTTCCACCTCGTGGACGAACTCGGCGGTGAAGTCGGCAATGTGGTCGTACTTCTTCTGGAGCGCGGCGGCCACTTCCGGCGCCGGCGGCATCGGCTGCGCAGGACCGCCCAACCAGAGGCTGAGGGCAATAGCCTGAACGACAAAGGGAATACGCATGGACGATTTTCAGGATGCTCGTCCATGGTAGCACCTTGAGCGGTGGGAGTTTCGCGTGGTTGGCACACGTCACCGCAACAGCGAAGCGCGAATTCTCTGCGCTAGACTGAAACAGACGTGGCGTTGAAAGCAGGAGACACATCGATGTCAAAGCTCATCAGCTGGGTCGCGGTTGCTGCCGTCTTGGCGGCGTTTCCCGGAGTCGCGGCCGCGCAGGCGACGCGAGACACCGGGACGATTGTGAACGACGCATGGATTACGACGCAGGTCTACGCGCGATTCTTCATGGATTCAGATATCAAGGGCCGCAACATCAAAGTGGAGACCGTCTCCGGAGTGGTGACGTTGAGCGGGAATGTGCAGAGCAGTGCAGAGCGCAACCAGGCGGTCGCCAAGGCCAAGGCCGTCGAGGGTGTGAAGCAGGTCGTCGACAAGCTGGCGCTCGCACCGGCCGAAAAAGCCATCCCCTCGAGCCCTCGCGAGAAGAGCCCGGAATCGATTCCCCATAACAAAGAGGACGTGAAGGCGCATGCGAAGAGCGCAGCCGATCGCGTTGGCAAGGAGATCTCGGACGCGTGGCTCACGACCAAAGTGCAGGCGATGTATTTTCTCGATCGCGACGTGAAAGGGATGGACATCGACGTGACGACCAAAGCGGGCGTCGTGACGCTGGCCGGCACCGTTGATTCCGAAGCGGCGCGCCAGAAGGCGGTCGCTGACGCGCGATCGATCGAAGGCGTCAGTCAGGTGGTCGACACGCTGACGGTGAAGAGCGCGACGAAATAATCACCCGCCGCGACGTTTCGCGGCAATAAACGCGCGCACGTCGTCGATCGATCGCGTATTGAGCACGTGTCGCGCTTCGACCCAGCCGCGCCGCGCCGTACCGACTCCCAGGTCCATCTGACGCGCGAGGGAACGCGCGCGATGGCAATCGCTGTCGATGGTCAAGGTCACGCCCGCGGCGATGGCTTCGCGCGCACGCTCTCCCTCGAGATCGAGGTGCGACGGCGCGCCGTCGACTTCGAGCGCCGTGCCGGTCTCGGCGGCGGCAGCAAAGATCGCGTCGTAGTCAAGCGGGTAGCCGGCCCGTCGTCCAACCAGTCGATTCGCAGGATGGGTGATGACGTTGACGAGCGGGTGGCGGATCGCCTGCAGGCAGCGTCGGGTCAGCGTCTTGCCATCCTGCCGCGCCGAGTCGTGCAGCGACGCCAGTACGATGTCGAGCGACTCAAGCACGCGATCAGGAAAGTCCAGACTGCCGTCTGGCATGATGTCCACTTCGATGCCGTGGAGAATGGTGAGCTGCGGGAATTGCTCGCGGACCGCCTCGATCTCGGCCCGCTGACGCGACACCTCGCGGCGTGAGACCGTTCGAGACGCGCCGGCGCGCTCCGAATGATCGGTAATCGCGATGTACTGGTAGCCCAGCGCGAAGCACGCCTCCACCATGGCCTCCAGCGTGTCGGCTCCGTCGCTGGCGACGGTGTGCATGTGCAGATCGCCCTGCATGTCCTTCACGGAAACGAGCTGTGGCAACGTTCCGGTGGCGGCGGCTTCCGCTTCGCCGCTCCCATGGCGGAGTTCCGGCGCAATGAAGGGAAGTCCTGCCCGGGCGTAGAGATCCTCTTCCTGGGCGGCTAGTGTCAACGGACCGCCGCGGTGTCGAATCTCTCGCACATGCAGCTGCGAACCGGTGGTCGACAGGAGCACGGTGCCGTATTCGTTTGGAGCCGCGACGCGGATGTCCACCTCTGTTCGCTGTGTGGCGACTACGACGCGCCGGGCGCTGCGATGCAAGATCGCGTCAACGCCCTTCGTTAGGCAGATTTGCTCGATCGCGGTGAGTGGTTCCGCGGATCGGCCGACGACAATCAACTCCGACACCAGGGGTTCGTAGCGTCGAACATCGCCAGACGCCGTCAGTGCCTCCAGGGCTGGCGAGCAGGCGGTGATTGCGCTGGAGAGCGTCTCGAGAATGTCGCGTGCGCGGCCGAGCGGGATCGCGCCGGCATCACTCCCGATGGCGGGAGCCGCCTGGCGCAGACGTGCGTCGAGGCTTTCGTCGAACGCATCCAGGATTCGCCCCCCCTCCAACGCGTGTTGCAGCTCCGGGAGCGTCAGGATTTC
>Ga0222622_10000188_pt1 | contig 22028 bp, 20 predicted proteins | sample PLM2_5_b1metaG_FD_177335 | JGI IMG/M metagenome (GOLD analysis project Ga0222622, IMG submission 177335) | Groundwater sediment microbial communities from an aquifer in East River, Colorado, USA - PLM2_5_b1 | ecosystem: Environmental > Terrestrial > Soil > Riparian zone | place: USA: East...
GGCCCCGGGATCCCGCTCGCCGTCAAGGATCTGTTCGACACCGCCGGCCTCGTCACGACCTACGGCTCGATCCTGTTCGCGGAGCACGTGCCCGCCGAGACGGCCTCGGCCGTGCGGCTGCTCGAGGCGGCCGGCTACGCCAACGTGGGCAAGACGAACCTGCACGAGTTCGCCTACGGCACGACCTCCGAGAACGAGCACTTCGGCAACGTGCCGAACCCGCGCTGGCCGGGCCGGGTCGCGGGCGGCTCGAGCGGCGGCTCCGCGGCCGCCCTCGCCGCCGGGCTAGCCGACGCCGCCCTCGGCACCGACTCGGGCGGCTCGATCCGGATCCCGGCCGCGTGCTGCGGGATCGTCGGCTTCAAGCCAACCTGGGGGCTCGTCCCGATCGACGGCTGCTTCCCGCTCGCGCCGAGCTACGACCACGCCGGGCCGATGGCGCGCGACGTGGCGACCTGCGCCCGGATGATGGAGGTGCTCGCGCCCGGGACCGAGCCGTCGGAGGTCGAGCTCGGCGACGTCGAGGTCGGCCTCGCGTGGACGGAGCTGGCCGACCCGCTGGTGCGCGCGCGGGTCGAGGAGGCGGCCGAGCGGTTCCCGCGCCGCAGGCAGCTCGAGCTCGAGCTCCCGGAGGGCGTCTACGACAGCTTCAGCCGCGAGGTCGCGGACGTGCACCGGGAGCTCTTCCTCGAGCATGCCGACTCGTACGGCGAGAGCGTGCGCCCGAAGATCGAGTGGTGCCTCGCCGTGACGGACACGGAGTACGAGCGCGCAGTCGAGCGGCGCCGGCTCTACCGCGAGCAGCTCGCGGAGGCCGCCGCCGGGGTCGACCTCGTGCTGACGCCGACGCTCATGTGCGTGGCGCCGCCCGCGCCGGCCGACGAGCTCGAGCTCCGGGGCGCCCTGGTCAAGCTGACGTTCCCGTTCAACGCCGCCGGCTGGCCTGCCGCGGCGCTCCCGTGCGGGCCTGCCGAGGACGGTCTGCCCGCCTCCGTGCAGCTCGCGGCGCCGCCCGGACAGGACGCGCTCGTGCTCGGCGCCGCTGCGGCGCTGGAGCGGGCCCTGTCCCTCGATTGACGTCACTCGATCGAGGGACGCCCCGAGGCGTCGCGACTGCCGACAACTGCTCCTGATGGCCTGCGCCCGTCTTCTCGTTGCGCTTGCTGCCGCGCTTGCGGTCGCAGCGCCTGCCGGCAATGCGCTGGCGGCATCCGCGCCGAAGAACGTGCACGCCTTCACGCTGCGCGCCGACGAGCCCGTCGTCCACACCTTCTCCCGCACGCCCTCCTTTGCCTGGAACCCCGTCGCGGGCGCCAAGGCGTACCAGTTCGAGCTCTCGACGAGCAGGTCGTTCTCCGAGAGCGGCACGGTCTGGTCCGCGAAGGGTCTCAGGAGCCCCGCGGTCGCCGTCCCGATCTCGCTGCCCTGGATGACCGGCAACCCGTACTCGCTCTACGCGCATGTGCGCGCGATCACCCGTAAGGGCGTGACCGCTTGGAGCAAGCCGTTCGGGTTCAACATGCGCTGGTCGGCGACACCGGTCCCGGTCACGCCCGCCTATCAGGGCCTGTTGCGCTGGACGAACGTGCCCGGCGCGAACGCCTACATGGTCTGGCTGGTCGACACCGGCAAGGTGTTCACGACGCGCTCGAACATGGCGGACGAACGCGAGTACTACACCTTCCACCAGGCCGCCGCCTACAGCGGCGTCGTCCACTGGCGCGTGAGACCGGTGCGCTGGCTCTACGGCTCGACCGACAACGGCATCCCCTCCGTTTCGTACGGCCCGTGGAGCCCCGTCTACACGAATTTCAACCCTCCGTTCCCGACAGGCCCGCTGAGCGCGATGGCGACGGTCTCCAACGTCGTCGGAGACGCCTCTCGCACCGCGACTCACGAGGTGATGCCGGCGTTCGTCTACCGGGGGAACACCTCGATCTGGAACACGACCACCGAGCTCTACCGCGTCGAAGTGTTCACCGACGAGGACTGCCTGAACGCGGTCTTCCGCGGTGCGATCACGGGCGCCCCCGCCTACGTGCCGCGACCGACCGGCCCGCTCGGCATGCCGACCGACACGACGAGCGTTGCCGCGGCGCGAACCGTCTACCTCCTGGACGGGACCGAGCCGAACTCCTACACCTTCGAGCACATCGAGGTGAAGACGAACGAGCTCGACGTCTCACCGACGCCGCCGAGCGGCGGCACTACCGGCCTCCTTCCGGGCCAGGTCGTGAAGGGCGCCAAGGTCGACCTCTGGGACAGCAACTGGAACGGCGGCCGCTACTACTGGACGGTCATGCCCGTGAACATCGTCAGCCAGGGCGACGTCACGACCTCGTTGACCGGCCTTGCCCTCGCGGGTGAAACCGCGATCAACGTCGCGAACGCGACCGGGATCCTGGCCGGTGACGCGCTTCGAGTCGGCTCCCCGGGCGAGGTCGCCATCGTGCAGAGCATCGCGGGCAACGTGATCACGCTCGCCTCCGGGCTCACCACCGGCCATGCGGCCGGCGAGCAGGTCGCGCGCCAGGGCGGCGGCGTCATCTACCAGGATGCGGAACTGACGCAGGACGCGTGCGCATCCGGCCGCAGGCTCACGTTCATGAAGTCGAGTGAGCCGGTCGTAACGGGGCACGTCGCTCCGTACGCCTCCGGCCTCTCGCCCAACGGGAGGCTGGTCGGCGCCTCGACTGCGAAGCCTCGGTTCTACGGCCAGCCGCTGATTGCGTGGCAGCCGGTCGCCGCGGCCGACCAGTACGAGGTGCAGTGGAGCAACAAGCTGTACCCGTGGCGGACAGCGGGCTCGAAGTTCGCGTGGGGCACCGCCGCGACCCTGCCGCTCTCTCCCGGCTCCTGGTATTACCGGGTGCGGGGGCTCGATTACCTGATGGCCGGCTCGAAGCCGCAGATGTCGTGGTCAGACCCCGCGCGGGTCATCGTCACGAAGCCGCGCTTCAGGGTCGTTCGCTAGCCAGCAGCCGGCCGTCGGCCCGCCTGCGAGCCGCGCGCGCTGCCGCGATCCCCGCGCCGCCCAGCAGGAGGAGCGGGCCTGCTACGACGAGCGCGTAGAGCAGGATCTCGAGCTCCCGCAGGAGCACGGCGCCGGCGTCGTCGAGCGTGCGGTCGAAGCGGGTCGGCGCCGCGGCCGCCTGCTTTGCGGGCGTCGTCAGCGCCAGCGTGATCTTCGCGAGCCGGACGCTCTTCAACAGGCGCGCGCGCTTGGCGCGCAGCGTCTTCAGCCTCTCTCGGATCGCTGGCGCCTGTTCTGGATCGGCCGCCGCCAACTCGCGCTCGAGCTGGGCGATCTGCTTGGACTCGCGGCTAATCCTGCGTGTGACGTCGAGGATCCCGGTGCGCTGCTGCAGGATCGTGCCGAGCGTCGTCAGCTCACCGAGCGCGGTCTGGACGTTCGCAACCGGGACGCGCAGGACCAGGGTCGCGCCGCCGCGCTTGCCGCCGCTTGTCGAGTACTGCACCGCGGCGACGTAGCCGCCGAGCCCGCGCGCCAGGTTCATCGCCCGCTTGGCCGCGCTCGAGAGCGCATCGACGTCCTTCACGCGCAGGCGCAGCGTCGCGTCGTAGCGCTGCAGGCGCCCGACTGCGGGCGTGTCAAGGTCATAAGCCTGCGTGGCCGCGCGCCGACTCGGGACAGGCGCCTTGAGCCTCGACTGGAGCGCGCCCTCGCCGACGGCATTGCCGCTGGTCTTGGTCGTGTTGTGATCGAGTCGCTTCACGTTTCCGCCCAAGACGCTCTTGCGGTCCGACCCGCCGAGGCCCGTGATCCCGGCCGCGACAAATGACGCGAGCAACGCGGCCACCGCCAGCGCGAGCACCACGCGGCGGCCCGGCAGGCGGAAACTCCACCGCTCCTTCGCGGTCTTCGGCTCTCCGAGCGCGCGGACGCCCTCGCGCAGCGAGTCCGAAGCGACCGGCCGCGCTGCGCGCAGCTCCGTCGCGAGCTTGTCGAACCGGTCATCTACGAGCTCAAGCGGCGACACCGGCGCTCACCTCCTTCTCCAGCTTCTGCAGGGCACGGCTGAGGCGGGTCGAGCACGCCGTGGTGCTGATGCCGAGCACCCGCGCGGCGGCCTCGCCGTCGAGCTCGAGCAGCACGCGTAGAGCCACGACCTCGCGCTCGGCGGCGGAGAGGCGCCCCAGCGCCTCCTCGAGCGCAGGGGACAGACCCTCGCCGAAGACTGCCTCCTCGCCCTCCCGCAGCTCGGCGACGGCGTAGCGGCCCTCCCGCCGGCGGCGCCGGTCCTCGGCGCGAAAGTGGTCGAGCGCCGTCGAGCGGGCGAGCTGGCAGAGCCAGGTGCGCGCGCCGCCGCGGCGAGGGTCGTAGCGATGCCACCGCTCCATTGCCCGGGCGAACGTCTCGGCCGCGAGCTCCTCCGCGGTTCCTCTGTCTCCGGTGAGATACACGAGATAGGCATGCACGTCGTCGAGGTGGCGCTCGGCCGCCTCTGCGAAGTCCCGGGCTCCGTTGCCCCTCTTCACGACGTCTATACGCCGCCGCTGTCCAGCCGTGTCACATCACGGCGGCGCGGACTGCTTCCTCGTACACGCGGTCGCGCGAGAAACGGTCGAGCTCGTCGCTGAGCAGGTCGGCCGGGTCGGGCCGGTCGCCCGGCGGAAACGGCGCGGGCTCGCCGTCCACCTCGACGCCGGTGAGCTTGTCCGCCGGCTCGTGCTCGAGCTCGACGTCGTGGCCGAGCCGTGAGCGCAACCAGCCCGCGAGCAGGTTTGCCTGCGCCTCGGTCCCGGTCACCTTGATTTGCTGCACGTTCGCAATCTCAGGCCAGAGTGACGCCAGCTGCGGTCGCCAGCGGCTCGTCCGCGCCCAGGCGATGTCCGAGACCGCGACCCGATCGAAGATCCCCGCAAGCCGCTCGTACGGCCCCGGCAGTCCGGGCCACTCGGTGCTGTCGATGATCAGACGGTCGACCACGTCCACCAGCTCCTCGAACGGCCGCTCCCCGAACGGCGGCAGCCCGCGCCAGCGCAGGAAGACCGGCAGGTCAGGCAGCAGCAGCGGCTGGACGACGCTCGCCGGCACGTCGGCCCGCGAGCCGGAGAGCCGGACGCGGATCGTCTCCACACACACCTGGCGGCCCTGGCCCGACGGGTAGCTGGTCACGTCGGCCCTCGCATCTAGCCCGTCCTCGGCGTCCGGGTCGGGGACGAGCACGATCGTCCGCGAGGGATGGCGGTCGGCGAGCCCGGTGAGCACGTCCTCGGCCGCTTCGACCCACTGCGTGGGCACCCACGCGATGTGCGTCATCACGCTCGTTCGCTGGATTGGCTCGCCGGTGTTCGGGTCGATCCGCCGGAGCGCGAGCTCGCGGTCGATCTCGGAGATCGTGCCTAACGCCGTCGCCACGCCCGCCCGTCCCGGCGCATGAGCTCGTCTGCGGCTCCGGGCCCCCAGGTCCCGGCCGCGTAGTTAGGGAACGACGGCCGGTCGCGCTTCCAGAACGCGACCATCGCGTCGACGAGCGACCACTGCTCCTCGACCTCGTCCGCGCGCGTGAAGAGCGTCGCGTCGCCGAGCAGGCAGTCGAGCAGCAGCCGCTCGTAGGCCTCCGGTATCCCGGTGCGGAAGGCCCCGCCGTAGAGGAAGTCCATGTGGACAGTGCGCAGCGTCATGCCCTGGCCAGGCACCTTGGCCGCGAACTCGAGCGAGACACCCTCGTCAGGCTGGATGTGGCAGACGAGCACGTTCGGCCGCAGCCCCGCGTCGTCCGTGATCTCGAACGGCGGGTGCGGCGCGCGCTTGAACTCGATCGCGATCGTCGTCTCGCGCCGCGCGAGCCGCTTGCCCGCGCGCACGTAGAACGGCGTGTCCGCCCAGCGCCAGTTGTCGACGTACAGCTTCGCCGCGACGTAGGTCTCCGTCAGCGAATCGGGCGCCACGCCCGGCTCCTCCCGGTAGCCGGGCACCTCCTCGCCCTCGATGAAGCCGCGTCCGTACTGGCCGCGGACGACGTGCTTCGGGCCGGGCGTGTGGAGCGAGCGGAGCACCTTCACCTTCTCGTTGCGCACCGAGTCGGCCGTGAAGTCGATCGGCGGCTCCATCGCGGTCAGCGCGACGAGCTGGAGCAGGTGGTTCTGAAAGACGTCTCGGATCGCGCCCGCCTGCTCGTAGAAGGCCGACCGGCCCTCGATCCCGATCGACTCGGCGACGGTGATCTGCACGTGGTCGACGAACTGCCGGTTCCAGATCGGCTCGAAGATGCCATTCGCGAACCGCAGCGCGAGCAGGTTCTGGACCGTCTCCTTGCCGAGGTAGTGGTCGATGCGGAAGATCTCGTCCTCGGTGAACTGGCGCTGGATCTCCTCGTTCAGCTCCTTCGCGGAGGCGAGGTCGCGGCCGAACGGCTTTTCGACGATCACGCGCGTCCAGCCGTCGGCCGAGCGGCGCTCGCCGATCTCCCGGATCAGCGTCGCGATCGCGTCGGGCGGGACGGCCAGGTAGTAGACGCGGTTCCCGGCAGTGCCGCGCTCCTGGTCGAGCTCGTTCAGGGCCACGACGACGCTGTCCTCCCCGCCCTCGTCGGCGAAGTCCGTCGAGACGTAGCGCATCCCCTCGGCCAGCCAGTCCCAGACGTCGTCGCGGAACTCGTCGCGCCCGAACTCCTGGACGGCCTCCTTCATCCGCTCGCGGAACTCGTCGTCGGTCTCCTGGCTGCGCGCGACGCCCACGATGCCGAAGCGCTCGGGGAGCATCTGCCGCAACGCGAGCGAGTAGAGCGCGGGGAAGAGCTTGCGCCGCGTGAGGTCGCCGGAGGCGCCGAAGATCACGAGCGCACACGGGTCGGGCGTGCGGCGAAGGTGGAGGCCCTCGAGGAGCGGGTTCTCCTGCGTCGGCTGCGCGGTCTCGGTCACTCGGGGCTCTTCTCGAGGTGGCCGCCGAAGGCCTGGCGCATCGCGGACAGGGCGCGGTTGCCGAACTCGGCCTCGCCGCGCGAGGAGAAGCGGTCGAAGAGCGAGGCCGCGAGAACCGGCACGGGCACGCCCTCCTCCACGGCGGCCTGCACCGTCCAGCGTCCTTCGCCGGAGTCACTCACCCGGCCCGCGTACTTCTCCAGGTCGGGTGACTCATGCAGCGCCTGCGCGGTCAGGTCGAGCAGCCAGGACGCGATCACCGAGCCTCTGCGCCAGAGCTCCGTGACCGCGGCGAGGTCGAGCTCGTAGCGGTAGTGGTCGGGGTCGCGGAGCGGCGTGGTCTCCGCGTCGGACTCCTGGTCGTGCAGGCCGACGTTCGCGTGCTTGAGCACGTTGAGCCCCTCGGCGTACGCCTCCATGAGCCCGTACTCGATCCCGTTGTGAACCATCTTCACGAAGTGGCCCGCCCCGTTCGGGCCGCAGTGGAGCCAGCCCTGCTCCTCGGGCGCCGGATCGCCCTCGCGGCCAGGAGTGCGGTCGGCAGCATCGACCCCGGGGGCGAGCGCCTCGAAGATCGGCGCGAGGCGGGCGACCGCCTCGTCGTCGCCGCCCACCATCAGGCAGTAGCCGCGGCGCAGGCCCCAGACGCCGCCGCTCGTGCCGACGTCGACGAAATGGATCCCACGCTCGCGCAGTTCGGCCGACCGGCGCAGGTCGTCGACGTAGTACGAGTTGCCACCGTCCACGATCGTGTCGCCGTCCTCCAGGTGCGGCGCGAGCTCCGACACGACGGAGTCGACGATGCCCGCGGGCACCATCAGCCAGACCGAGCGCGGCGGGTCGAGCTGCTGTGCCAGCTCCTCGAGCGAGGTCGCGGTCGACTCGACATGGACGTCGAACGTCTTCAGGTCGTGGCCGGCCGCTTCCAGCCGCTTCGTCATGTTGCCGCCCATGCGGCCGAGGCCGACCATTCCGAGCTGCACTAGAGGTCCTCCAGTCTGACTCGCACGATTCTCCTGCCCAGTTCTTCGAGGGAGGCGAAGTCACCTGCGGCCTGCGCCTGGATCAGCCGCCGGAAGCCGAGCTTGCGGCCGGGGATCGAGAGCTCGTCGCCCGGATCGTCGACGACCTGCACGAACAGGCCCGTGTTCGGGCCGCCCTTGTGCAGCTGGCCGGTCGAGTGCAGGTAGCGCGGCCCCAGGCCGTGGGTGACGACGCAGCCGGTCTCGGCTCGCGCGCGCTCGATCAGCGGCCGCAGCTCCCCTTCTCGCGCGGGGTCGATGAACGCCTGCACCGCGACGTAGTCGCCGGGTCGCGCCTGGGCGAACAGCTCCTCGAGCGAGCCGCGGGGCTCGACATCCGGGTTGCCGCCCGTGGACAGCACCTCGTTCGTCTTGTCCTTTGCGGCCTGCACGTTCGGCTGGTCGAACGGGTTGATCCCGAGGATCGAGCCGGCGACCGCGGTCGCGAACTCCCAGCGATAGAACTCCTGCCCCAGCTCGTAGGGCGCCGGCAGCCGCACCTCGGGCGCCTGGCGGTCGGGGCCGTCCGGCGACTCCTCGGGCGCGGGAATCAGACCCTTGCCCTCCTTGCCGGTCGACTCCGCGAGCAGCTGCTCGGCCCAGAGCCCGAAGCCACCCGGGTTCGGGTTGATCGTCACCTTGTCGCGGCCCTCGAGCCAGCCGTTGCCGAGCTCGAGCCCGAGCTCGAGGCCGGGGTTTCCCTCCTCGCCGTGGCACGCTTCGGCGACCTCCTCGACGCGCTCGAGCAGGCGCTCGAGGTCGACGCCCATCAGCGCGGCCGGCACGAGCCCGAAGGCCGACAGCGCCGAGTAGCGCCCGCCGATCGTGGGCTCGCCGCCGAAGGTCGCGAGGAAGCCGCGCTCCTTCGCCACCTGCCCGAGCTCCGAGCCCGGGTCGGTGACCGCCGCGAAGAACTCGCCGCGCTTGCCGGCCCGTTCCCAGAACCAGTCGAGGTGGCAGCGCGTCTCCAGGGTCGTGCCCGACTTCGAGGCGACCAGGAAGAGCGTCGAGTCGAAGTCGAGCAGCTCGGTCGCGGCGCGAACCGCCGCCGGGTGCGTGGTGTCGAGGACGTGGAAGCTCTCGGCCCCGAAGGTGCGCTTGATCACCTCGGGCGCCAGGCTCGAGCCGCCCATCCCGAGGAGGACGAACGTGTCGATCAGGCCGGGCGCGCCGACCTCCTCCACGAACCGCAGCAGGTCGCCGAGACGGCTTCGCATCCGCATCGGCTCGTCGAGCCAGCCCAGCCACTTCGCCTCGTCGCTGCCCGTCCAGACGGTCGGGTCGCGCTCCCAGATCCGCGCGACAAGCTCGGCGGGGGCGATCGTGCTCACACGGCCTCCCGCAGGAAGCCGAGCACGAGCTCGTCGAACTCCCGTGGGCGCTCCATGCTCGGCACATGGGCAGTGTTCGCAATCGACGCGCGCTTCGCGCCGGGGATCTCGCGCGCGAGCCGGTCGACGATCGCCTGCATGTCGGGAACGTCCTCGTCGCCGACGACGACCAGCGTGGGCACAGTCACCTCTCCGAGCCGCTCCGCGAGGTCCGGAACGAGCGGCTCCTCCTCGGCGTCCTCGCCGACCGGAACCTGCAGCTCGAGCGCCCGCCGCTGCATCTCGCCGACGCGCTCGCGCACGGCCGGGTCGACGTCCTCGGGCTGGCGCCGCGGGCCGTCGACCCACGTGCGGAGGGTGACCTCGACGGCCTCGTCGAGATCGCCGGCCTCGAGCGCCGCCTCCTCCTCGCCCCAGGCGGCCTGCATGTCCTTCGACCAGTCGTGGCCGGGAAGACCGGGCGCGACGAGCACGAGCGCCGAGACGAGCTCCGGCCGCGCCAGCGCGACCTCGAGCACGACGCGCCCGCCGAGCGAGACGCCCACGAGCGCCGCCGGGCCGAGCTCGTGCTGCTCGAGCACCTCGATCAGGTCGCGGGCGTTCGAGAAGCTGCCGGGCTCGAGCGGCGAGCGGCCGAAGCCGCGCAGGTCCATCCGCAGCACGCGAAACTCGCGCGCATAGGACTCGAACTGCGAGTCCCACATGCGGCTGTCGCAGATCCCCTCGTGCACGAGGGCGACCGCCGGGCCCTCGCCGGCCACCTCCGCGTAGAGCGCCACGCAGCCGGCCTCAGGCGGAGACGAGCTCGCCGCGCTTGGCACGGACGCCGTCGAGGAGCTCCTTGAAGGAGTCCGCGAACTTGTCCACGCCCTCGCGCTCGAGCACGGCGACCACGTCGTCGTAGTCGACCCCGGCCTCGGCGATCCGATCGAACACCCGCGTCGCCTCGTCGAGGTCCCGCTCCAGCGTGAGCGCGACCTCGCCGTGGTCCTGGAACGCCTCGATCGTCTCCTCGGGCATCGTGTCCACGGTCTCGGGGCCGATCAGCTCCTCGACGTACATCACGTCGCGGTACTCCGGATTCTTCGTCGAGGTCGAGGCCCAGAGGCAGCGCTGCGTCCGGGCGCCCTTCGCGTGCAGCGCCTCCCAGCGCTCGCCCGAGAAAAGCTCCTGGTAGCGCTGGTAGGCGAGCTTCGCGTTGGCGATCGCGAGCTTGCCCTTCAGCTCGGCGGGCGCACCGACTTCGTCGAGCCGCCGGTCGGCCTCGGTGTCGACGCGCGAGACGAAGAAGCTGGCCACGGACGCCACCGGGCCGGGGTCGCCGCCGCTCTCGACGAGCCGCTCGAGCCCGCGCAGGTAGGCCTCGACGACCTCGGCGTAGCGCTGCAACGAGAAGATCAGCGTGACGTTGATGCTGCGGCCGCGGGCGATCATTTCCTCGATCGCCGGCAGGCCGGGCTCGGTCGCCGGGATCTTGACGAAGCAGTTCGGCCGGTCGACCAGCTCGTGCAGGCGCTGGGCCTCGTCGATCGTGCCCTGCGTGTCGTAGGCGAGGTTCGGGTCGACCTCGATCGAGACGTAGCCGTCCTGGCCGCCGCCTCCGTCCCACACCGCGCGCAACAGGTCGCACCCGTTCTGGACGTCCTGGACGGCCAGCCGCAGGAAGACCTCCTTCGGGTCCTCCTCCTCGGCGAGCACCTCGCGGAACTGCTCGTCGTAGGCGTCGCCCTCCGCGATCGCCTTCTGGAAAATCGTCGGGTTCGAGGTCACGCCGACGACGGCGTCCTCCTCCATCATCTGCGCGAGCTTCCCGCTCTGCAGCAGCTTTCGTGAGAGGAAGTCGATCCAGACGCTCTGGCCGAGCTCCGAGAGTTCGTGCAGTCGCGATTTAGCCATATGACTTCTCCTTTTCCATCTCTTCGATCTTCTCAAGCCTGCGCACGTACCGCTCGCCGCCGTCGAAGCGCGCCGCGAGGAAGACGCGGGCCAGCTCGGCGGCCAGCTCGGCGCCCACGACCTCGGAGCCGAGGCAGAGCACGTTCATGTCGTCGTGCTCGACGCCCTGGTGGGCCGAGTAGCTGTCGTGGCAGATCGCAGCACGGATGCCGGCGACCTTGTTCGCGGCGATCGAGGCGCCCACGCCGGAGCCGCAGACGAGCAGCGCGCGCTCGGCTTCGCCGCCACGGATCGCCTCGGCGACCTCGCGCGCCTTGTCCGGGTAGTCGACCCGTGGCTCGCTCTGGTCGGTGCCGAGATCGACGGCCTCGTGCCCGAGCGTCGCCAGCTCCTCCAGCAACCGCTCGCGCAGCTTGACGCCGCGGTGGTCGAAGGCGACCGCGACTCTCATAGGACCGTTACGTTACCCGCGTGACCGACGCCGAGCGCTGGCAAGAACTGGGGCAGCAGCTGCGCGTGGACTCGATCCGCGCGGCGGCCGTGACCAAGTCCGGCCACCCGACCTCGTCGATGTCGGCGGCCGACCTGATGGCCGTCCTGCTGGCGAAGTACCTGCACTACGACTTCGACAACCCGGACGACCCGCGGAACGACCACCTCGTCTTCTCCAAGGGACACGCGTCTCCCCTGCTGTACTCGATGTACAAGGCGGCCGGCGCGATCACGGACGAGGAGCTGCTCACCTTCCGCGTCTTCGGCAGCCGCCTGCAGGGCCACCCGACGCCGGAGATCCCGTGGGTCGACGTGGCCACCGGGTCGCTCGGCCAGGGGCTGCCGTTCGCGGTCGGGATCGCGCTCGCCGGCAAGAAGCTCGACCAACTTCCGTACCGCGTCTGGGTGCTCTGCGGCGACAGCGAGATGGCCGAGGGCTCGATGTGGGAGGCGTTCGAGCACGCCGCCTTCTACGGGCTCGACAACCTGACCGCGATCATCGACGTGAACAAGCTCGGCCAGCGCGGCGAGACGATGCACGGCTGGGACCTCGACTCGTACGCGAACCGGGCCAAGGCGTTCGGCTGGCACGCGATCGAGATTGACGGCCACGACGTCGACGCGGTCGAGCGTGCCTACGGCGAGGCGGCCTCGATGCAGGGCGTGCCGACGGTGATCGTCGCGCGCACGGTCAAGGGCAAGGGCGTCAAGGCGGTCGAGGACAAGCCGGGCTGGCACGGGAAGGCGCTCGACAACCCCGAGGAGGCGATCGCAGAGCTCGGCGGCGAGCGGAACATCGTCGTCGACGTGGCGAAGCCCGAGTTCGACGGCGAGCCGCACCGCTTCGAGGTGAGCGGGACGCTGGAGCTGCCGACCTGGGAGCTCGGCGAGGAGGTCGCCACCCGGCGCGCCTACGGCGACGCCTTGAAGGCGTTGGGCGACGCGCGCGGCGACGTGGTCGCGCTCGACGGCGAGGTCTCGAACTCGACCTACGCCGAGATCTTTCGCGACGCGCATCCCGACCGCTACTTCGAGATGTACATCGCCGAGCAGCAGATGGTGGCCGCGGCCGTTGGCCTGCAGGTGCGGGACTGGGTGCCGTTCGCCTCGACCTTCGCCGCCTTCCTCTCGCGCGCCTACGACTTCATCCGTATGGCCGCGATCAGCCAGGCGAACATCCGCCTCTGCGGCTCGCACGCCGGCGTCTCGATCGGCGAGGACGGACCGTCGCAGATGGCACTCGAAGACCTGGCGATGATGCGGGCCGTCCACGGCTCGACCGTGCTCTACCCGAGCGACGCGAACCAGACGGCGAAGCTCGTCGCCGCGATGGCCGACCGCGAGGGGATCGTCTTCCTGCGCACGACCCGTGCCGCGACGCCGGTGGTCTACAGCGCCGACGAGGAGTTCCCGATCGGCGGCTCGCGCGTGCTGCGCGACGGAGACGACATCGCGATCGTCGGCGCGGGGATCACGCTGCACGAGTCGCTGAAGGCGGCCGACGCGCTCGCGGGCGAGGGCATCAACGCGCGCGTGATCGACCTCTACTCGGTGAAGCCGGTCGACGCCGAAGGGCTGCTTGCCGCTGCGGAGGCGACGGGCGGCCGCGTGCTGACCGTCGAGGACCACTGGTCCGAGGGCGGGATCGGCGACGCGGTGCTCGAAGCGCTCTCGGACAGCGAGTCTCCGCCTCGCGTCGTGCGTCTAGCCGTGCACGAGCTGCCCGGCTCGGGGAAGCCGGAGGAACTGCTCGCGGCGGCCGGGATCGACGCCGAACACATTGTCGAAGCGGCGCGCTCGCTCGTCGGCGCCCGCGCCTTGACCTAGCCGAAGAGGCGTTCGTAGAGCTCGCGCTGCCGCGCCCTGGCGGCCGCGTAGACCTCGGCCCAGGTCGGGTCAGGCTCGTACGTCAGGCCAAGCGGCGCGGGATCGGGGGTGGCACCGAGCCGCTCGAGTGCGTGCACGGCCGCCCCGCGCGCGGAGCCTTCGGCGACCGCGGAGGCCGTCACCGGCCGCCGGAGCACGTCGGCGCAGACCTGGGCCCAGGCGGAATCGGCCAGCAGCGCGTGCCCGGTGGCGACTATCTCCGTCACCTCCGGTAGCCGCTCGGCGATCTCGGCCAGGCGGTAGACGATCCCCTCGTGCGCGGCCTGGTACAGGTCGGCGCCGTCTGCCTCGAAGGTGAGACCACCGACGACTCCTGTGGCGCGAGGGTTCCAGCCGGGGCTCCGCTCACCGCCGAGCAGAGGCAGGAAGGTGAGGCCGTGGCCGTCCGGCTCGCCGAGCTGAGGGCTCTCGACGCGCAGTGTCCGCGTCAGCCAGGCATGGAGATTTCCTCCGTCGGAGACCGCGCCGCCCTCGACCACGCGCCGCTCGTCGAGCAGGTAGCAGAAGAGGCCGGGCCGGACCTCGGGCGCGCCGTCGCGCACGACGCGGTACGCGCCCGACGTGCCGACCATCAGCGCCGCTCGTTCCGGAGTCGTGCAGCCCGCGCCGAGGTTCGAGCAGGCTCCGTCACCGAGCGGCGGGAAGACCGGCGGCGAGCCGGCGGGCTCGTCGATCAGCGGAGGAAGTAGCTCTCCGTCGAGCCCGAGCGCTTCCAGCAGCCCGCCGTCCCATGAGCGCGAATGCAGGTCGAGCAGGCCGGTGCCCGAGGCCGTGGACGGCGTCGTGCGGAGCTCCCCGGTCAACCGCAGGAAGAGGTAGTCGCCGAAGGTCACGATGCGCCTGGCCGCTGCCAGCTGCTCCGGCCGCTCGGCCCGCAGCCAGGCGAGCTTGGCCGGCCAGTAGCTCGGGTGCAGGACGCAGCCGGTGCGGGCGTGAACGGCCTCGGCGTCGAGCTGCTCCCTGAGCTCCTCGGCCTGGACGACCGCGCGCCGGTCCTGCCAGAGCAGCACCGGAGTCAGCGGCCGGTCGGCGGCGTCGAGCAGGAGCAGGCTGTGCCAGAAGCACGAGATCCCGGTGGCATCCACGCCGCCTCCGGCCTCGGCTAGGACGGCCTCGGCGGCGCTCAGCAGCTCTTCGGGGTCGAGCTCGGCCGACCCGTCCCGGCCCAGGTGCGGCTGGTACGCGCGGCGAGCCTCGCCGTCGAGCTCCCGGCCGCGCTCGTCGTAGGCGCAGGCGCGCACGGACGAGCTGCCGACGTCGAGCGCGAGCACCCGCATAAGGGTCGGACCTTACGCTGTAGCCGCATGCCAGTCGTGACCGCATCCAACCTCCGCAAGGAGATCGCCGGCTCGCTGCTCTTCGAGGGCGTCTCGTTCTCGGTCGAGCGGCGCAACCGGCTCGCGCTCTCCGGGCCCAACGGCGCCGGCAAGACGACGCTGCTACGGATGCTCGTCGGCGAGAGCGACGTGCACGGCGGCGAGCTCTCGTTCGCGAAGGGCACGCGGATCGCGCTGCACGACCAGCGGCCGCCGCTCGACCACGGCCTCACGCTGCGGGAATACGCGCTCACCGGCGCGCGCGACCTGATCGAGACCGAGGAGGAGCTGCATGACCTCGAGCAGGCGATGGCCGGCGGAGACCACGCGCCTGCGACCCTGAGCCGGTACTCGGCCGCACAGGCGAGGCTCGAGCACGCGGGCGGCTACAACTGGCGCGATCGCGCCGCGGCCGCCCTGCGCGGGCTCGGGTTCGCCGAGCGCGAACTCGAGCGGCCGCTCGAGACCTTCTCGGGCGGCGAGCTGACCCGCGCCTCGCTCGCGCGCGCCCTCGCCGGCGACCCCGATCTGCTGCTCCTCGACGAGCCGACGAATCATCTCGACGTCGAGAATCTGGAATGGCTCGAGCAGGAACTCCAGTCGCTGGACGCGGCGGTGATCCTGGTCGCGCACGACCGCTGGTTTCTCGAGGCAGTCACGACCGGCGTGCTCGAGCTCGAGGCCGGCCGCTCGCTGTTCTTCCCGGGCCCGTGGCACCACTGGCGGCTGGAGAAGGCGGCGCGTGCTTCGGCGGCCGCGAAGACCGCGGAGCGAGTCGGCACGGACATCGAGCGGCTCGAGCGCTTCGTGGAGCGGTTCCGCTACAAGAAGAACAAGGCGAAGCAGGCGCAGGCCAAGCTGACGCAGATCAAACGGCTGGAGCAAGAGCGCGGCGCGGCCAAGGGCGAGCTGGAGCTGCTGACGCGTCGCAGCCGCTCGCTCGGCTTCGACTTCCTCAAGCCGGCCCGCAGCGGCCGCACCGTGGTCGAGGCGACCGGGCTCGACGTCTCCGCGGGCGACAAGCAGCTCCTCCTCGGGGCGACCTTCGCGGTCGAGCGCGGCGAGCACGTCGGCCTCGTCGGGCCCAACGGCTCGGGCAAGACGACGCTGCTCGAGACGATTCTCGGGCGCGAGCCCGTCGCAGGGTCGGCGCGGCTCGGCCACGGGGTGATCCCCGCATACTTCTCGCAGCACGAGGTCGAGCTCGACGAGCGCGGCAGCGTCCTCGACTGCGCCCAGCGCGCGACGGAACTGTCGCGGCCGCAGGCGCAGAACCTGCTCGGCCGCTTCCTGTTCTCAGGCTGGGAGGCGCACGAGAAGCCGGTCACCGCGCTCTCGGGCGGCGAGCGGCGGCGGCTCGCGCTGGCGCTCGTCGTCGCCTCCGGCTCGAACTTCCTCGTGCTCGACGAGCCGACGAACCACCTCGACCTCGAGAGCCGCGAGGCGCTCGAGGATGCGCTCGACGCCTTCCCCGGGACCGTGTTGCTCGTGTCGCACGACCGCGCGCTGCTGGACGCGGTCGCCCACCGGCTGCTCGCGATCGAGGATCGCGCGCTGCACTCCTACGACGGCGGCTGGGCCGAGTACGCCCGCCACCGCGAGGAGCCCGTCGTCGCCGAGCCGGCCGCGCCGCCGACGAAGGAGAAGCCGAGGCCGGCGCGCAAGCGACCGCCGAGGCCGAGCCAGCTGGAGCAGCTCGAAGGCGAGATCTCGCAGCAGGAAGAGGCCGTCGCAGAGCTGGAGCGGCGGCTGGCCGACGACTGGTCGGACGTCCAGATGCTGGCGGCCCACCGCCAGGCGCGAGACGAGCTACAGGGCCTGATCTCCCGCTGGGAGCGCCTGTTCGAGGAAGCGCAAGCCTAGGTCGATGCCCGCGAGTACTCGCGCGCCGCGCGGCGATTGCGGATCCAGATCCCGATCCCGATCCCGAGCGGGGCGAGCACGATCAGCGCGAGCAGCGCGATCGGGACGATCCACCAGATACGGCTCGGCTTGGGAGTCGCGACGACCGCCGGAGGAGCGGCGCTCCGCTTGCCGGCCGCCTTGTGCACGGGAGCGGCCTTGGCCGGCTTCTGCTTCTTCGGGCTGGCCTTCGCCGTCGCGGCGACCGCGGGCGGGCCGTGGAAGCGCTTCGGCATCCAGTAGTCGACTCGCCAGCGCCCGTCGTGGCCCTTGACGAGCTCGACGTCCGCCGTCATCGCCGACCAGCCGGAGCCGGGCTTCGGGAACAGGAAGACCTCGAGGCCGACCGTGTCGGCGTACGAGTACTGGACGAAGCTCCAGTCCCCGAGGCCGCGGTTTGCCGCTGGGTACGGGACGACGGGCAGCTCGCCTCGGTTCCACTGCTTGCGCGTGAAGCCTTCCCTCATGCTCGGAGCCGAGATCTCCCACGAGCGAGCGACCTCCCTGCGATCGACCGCGGTCAGGATGAACTCGCGCAGGACGCGGTGCACCGCTCGCTGGTTCGCCTTCGTGAACGGCGCCGCCTTCGGCTGCTCGAGGCCGGGCTCGTTCACGTTTGGGCCCGTCGCCGTTCCCGGGTTGCCCGGGCTCGAGTAGTGGATGCCCAGGAGGATCAGCGGTATCGCGACCGCGACCAGCGCGATCGGCGGCAGCATGCGGCGGCGGAAGCGGGGCGACGACAACCTCGACACGGCTTCATTGTGCCGATGACTCACTCGCTTCGATCGAAGGTAGCGACCACCGCCTCAGCGACCACCTTCATCGGCCGGCCGGAGACCTGGCTCGCCTTCCGCAGGCGCGCGAAGGCCTCCTGCTCGCTGAGCCCTTCGCGCTCCATCAGCAGGCCCTTGGCGCGCTCGATCGACTTCCGCGAATCGAGTGCCTCGGCCAGCGAGTCGGCCTGCTCACGCAGTGCGACGAGCTCCTCGTGACGGGCACGCGCTGTGCGGATCGCCGGCAGCAGGTCCTGCTCGCGGAACGGCTTCACGAGGTAGCCGAAAACGCCTGCCTCGATCGCGCGGGAGACGAGCTCGTCCTGGCCGTAGGCGGTCAGCATCACGATCGGGATCGGCCGCTCGTCCAGGATCCGGCGAGCCGCCTCGATCCCGTCGAGCCGCGGCATCTTCACGTCGAGCACGGCGAGGTCGGGCTCCTCGCTGCGCGCGAGCTCCACGGCCTCGACGCCGTCCTTCGCCTCGGCGCAGACCTCGAACCCGGCGCGCTCGAGCAGCTCGCGCAGGTCGAGCCGGATGATCGTCTCGTCCTCGGCCACCAGGATCCGCATGCGCGGGATCGTAGACTCACCAGCCATGAGCGCCTGCTGCGCGCGGGGATACGAGCGGTTCTTCGGAGCGAAGGCTGCGCGTCGTGACGCGCGGCGGTACCGGCGCAAGGGGCTCGATGGTGCCGCGCAGCGGCTCGTCGACGAGCTCGACCGGCGCGGCCTCGACGGGACGACTGTGCTGGAGGTCGGCGGCGGCGTGGGCGCGGTCGACCTGGAGCTCCTGAAACGGGGCGCCGAGCGCGCGACGGTCGTCGAGCTTTCGCACGGCTACGACGAGGAGGCGCTCACGCTGGCTCGCGAGGCCGGCGCCGAGGCGCGGATCGAGCGCAGGCACGGAGACTTCGCGGAGGACGAGGCGGCAATCGAGCCGGCGGACGTCGTCGTCATGCACCGGGTCGTCTGTTGCTATCCCGAGCCGGAGCGGCTCGTGGGGGCAGCTGCGACGCACACGCGGCGCCTGCTCGCGCTCAGCTTCCCGCGAGACACGTGGTGGCTGCGACTCGGCTTCCGCCTCGTGAACGTCTGGTTCAGGCTGACCGGCGGCATCGAGGGGTTCGTGCATCCGCCGGCGATGATCGTTCAGGCTGCCGAGGCGACAGGCTTGACCCCCGTCTTGCACGTGCCCGCCGGCCAGATCTGGCACGTGGCCGTCTTCGAGCGGGTCTAACTCAAGCGGGAAAGACGACCTCCGCCCGGAGCCCGCCGTTCGACTCCAGCGAGAGGGTGCCGCCGAGCTCGTCCTTCACGAGGGCACGCACGATCGAGAGGCCCGTGCCCGACACCGGATCTTCGTCCACGCCCGAGCCGTCGTCGGCGATCGCCAGCACGACGTCGCCGTCGCGCCGCGACAGCTCGACGCGCACCGACGGGCCGCCGTGCTCGAGCGCGTTCTGCAGCAGCTCCGAGAACACGAGCGCGAGCGCGGTCGCCCGGTTGCCGGCCAGCGCGACCGGCTCGAGCGAGGCCTCGACCTCCTTCGAGGCACCCAAACCCTGCACGAGCATCGCGCGCAGCCGGTCGAGCAGCTCGTCCAGCTCGACGTCGTCGTCGCGCCGCTCGGTCAGTACCTCGTGCACGGCCGCGATCGCGAGGATCCGGTTCACCGAGTCGTCCAGCGCCTTCTTCGCGTCGACTCCCTCTTCGCGGGCCTGCAACCGCAGCAGCGAGGCGACGGTCTGCAGGTTGTTCTTGACGCGGTGGTGGATCTCCTGGGCGAGCACCCCGCGCAACACCGCGCGCCCGTGCTCGAGCGCAACTGCCGCGTGGCTCGCGATCGAGCCGAGCAGCGCCCGGTCGTCGGCGCTGAAGGGCACGTCGCGGTCGCAGACGAGCTCGCCGACCTGCCTGCCCCGCGAGCGGAGCGGCACCCGCACCGCGTGCTTGCCCGCCTGGCCTTCGGGCCAGCCGACCTCGCCGTCCTCGAGCACGATCGCGGCCCCGGTCGCGCCGAGCGCGTCCACGGTTGCCTCGACGATGCCTTCGAGCGACTCCTCGAGGTAGAGCGACTCGGAGACCGCTTCCGAGATCCGGGCCAGCGCCTCGAGCTCGACCACCCGCCGCTGGGCCTGGGCGTACAGCTTCGCGTGCTCGATCGTCTGCGCCACCTGCGCCCCGATCGCGACGAGCAGGTCGATCTCCGCGGCCGAGAACTCGCGCGGCTCGCGGGTGCGCACGTTCAGCGCGCCCTCGAGCTTCTCCCGAGCCAGGATCGGCACCGCGAGGATCGATTCGTATTCGTCCTCGCGCAGGTTCGGGAAAGCCTTGAAGCGCTCGTCGAGGTGCGCCTGCGCCGGGATCATCACCGGCGCCCGCGCCGATGCCGCCGTGCCGGTGATCCCCTCGCCGGGACGCATCCGCGGCCGGCCCGTCATCTCCTCGACCCGCGTGCCGAAGGTCGCGCGCAGCACGAGCTCGTCGGCCTGCTCGTCGTAGAGGTAAACGAAGCAGGCGTCCGCGCCGAGAGCGTCCGCGACCTCACGCGCGACGAGCGAGAGCACTTCCTCGAGGTCGAGCGTCGAGTTGACCGCGGCGATCGTCTCGGTTAGCAGGCGCAGGTGACGAGCGGTCTCGTCCACTCGGCGATTGTAGGTAGCCGCCGCACTGCTTAGGCTTCCGCCGTGGACCTGTACCAGTGGCTGCTCGTCTTCCACGTGACCGGCGCGTTCCTGCTCCTCGGCGGCGCCGCGATCGCGGCCGCGTTGAACCTCTCCGCGCTCGGGCGCGAGCGGCCGAGCGAGATCGTGCTGCTCTTCGGCCTGATCCGGATCGCGGTCGGTGCGATCGCGGCGGGCACGGCGCTCGCATTCATCTTCGGCCTCTGGCTCGTGCACGAGGCCCACTACAGCTACACGGAAGGCTGGGTCCTGGCGGCGATCGTGCTCCTGATCGCGGCGAACGCCCTCGGCGGCGCGGGCGGCAAGCGTGACGAGCGCACGGCGCGGTTCGCGCGGGAGCTGGCGGCTGCGGGCGACGCGCCGAGCCCGGAGCTGCGCGCCCGGGTGCGCGACCCGATCTCCCTCACGCTCAGCTACGGCAGCGGCCTGTTGCTGATCGCGGTGCTGGCGCTGATGATCTGGAAGCCGGGCGCCTGATGCTGGCCCTCCTACGACCGGACAGCTGGAACCTGCCGCTCTTCGTGCACATCCTCGGCGCGACGATCCTCTTCGGCACGACCGCCACCGTCGCGATCACCGGCTTCGCGAGCCGGGGCCGCGACGACTATCGCGAGCTGCTGCGGCGCGTCACGTCGCGAACGTTCCTGCTCGGAGTGATTCCCGCCTGGGTCCTGATGCGCGTCGGCGCGGGGTGGATCGCGGGCAAGGAGTTCCCCGGCGACACGAAGACTCCCGGCTGGGTCGATGTCGGATTTATCGTCTCGGAGCCCGGCGCGTTGCTGCTGCTCGTGATCGGGATCCTGCTCCTCGTTCGCCGGCAGCGCGTCCTGCTCGCGGTTCCGGTGCTGGCCGCGATCTACGTCGTCGCCCTCGGCGTCGCGTGGGTCGCGATGAGCGGCAAGCCCTAGCTAGGAAGGAGCCGGCTAGGTACAGCCGGCGGTCACAATCGACGTCGGCACGCCGGTGGAGCGGTGGCCGTGCCGGTCGTAGTTGACGATCGTGTAGCGGTAAGCCGTGCAGGGCCGCGGTGAGTTGTCACGGAAGCTCGTCGCTTGTCCTCGGAAGACGACGGCGCCGTGCGCGCGGCCGCCGCGGGCCCGGACGACGACGACCTTCCCCGAGTCGGCGGGCTGCTGCCAGACGAGCGTCACGCCGCGGCTGGCGACCTGAGCCGACACGCCGAGGACGTTCGTCGCCCAGACGGTACGCGCCGCTTGCCGCTGTACCTGCTGGCGCCGGTGCCGCCGCTCTCGCGTTGCGACTCGGCGGCTCTTCGCCGGGACCTTGGGTGGCCGAAGCGCCGGTTGAGGGGCGACTGACGAGGGCCGCGACCGTTGGGTCGGCAACGCACCGGCCCGAACGCCGAGGGTGAGACCCGGCGACTCCGCGTGCTGGTCGCCCAGGTACCCCCCTGAAGCTGCCCCGGCCGCGAACACCAGACTCGCGAGCACCACCGTTCGCCGCCAGCGCCGCGGAGGCGAAGCCGCTGCCGGCAGCAGAGCCTCCGGCGCCGCGACCGTTGGGCGAGGCTTCCGCTGCTCGCCAGGCTGGGGCAGGTATTGCCGAGCTCGTTCCGCGAGCTCAGGGTCGATCAGCGCCAGCTCAGGACTGATTGCCCCGAGGTCGCCATCGCTGCGCCCCGCGCCGAGCATCGGGCTCACGCCGTCCTGGGCCGCGTCCATGGCCGCAGTCTTACAACCGTCTCGGCGCTTTGAGGCCGAATTTACCGCTCTTTGCAACGGATCCGGCCTGAACAAAAGTCACTTGGGAGGAGACAGCCGATCGGTGCGGTAAAAGACCACGCCTAACGCCCAAAGCCAGAGGCCAGCTGGCAG
>Ga0222622_10000190_pt1 | contig 21947 bp, 14 predicted proteins | sample PLM2_5_b1metaG_FD_177335 | JGI IMG/M metagenome (GOLD analysis project Ga0222622, IMG submission 177335) | Groundwater sediment microbial communities from an aquifer in East River, Colorado, USA - PLM2_5_b1 | ecosystem: Environmental > Terrestrial > Soil > Riparian zone | place: USA: East...
GGGGGTGTGGATGCAATCCCGGTATTGGCGGCATCGGGGGGATTGGCGGTACGGGGATGGTTTATGTTTTAAGCTGGTAGGTCACTATGGGTAATCCAGCCGGCTTGTTCGACAAAGAGTGTGGAGTAAACCGCTCTTGGTTCGACCCTGATTTATCTAATCTCGGCTGGTGGGATCCGGAAATCGCTGCCGCCGCTGGCGGGACTGTTATTAGCGCTGATGGCGCAGCCGTTGGTGCAGCGGCCGTGAGTGCCAACGGCGCGGCTATATGGGATTCAGTGGGCGCATCAGTGGGCTCCGGTGTAGTCACTGGTGTCAGCGGTAAAACCGCGGGTTCAGTGGGCGCATCGGTCGGAGCCGCAACGGTTCAGGCGATCTCCTCGTCCGTGTTTGCCGGAACCGCGCGGTCTTTCACTGGTAACTATTTAGACGAAAGCTACAGCGAAGCCTTTGTAGATGGGTATGATCGTTTGAACGGGGATCCGGGAAATACCGATTCTGTCGGTCAAGCTTTTGTCTCTAACGGCGGAACGTTGGATAGAGTGCAGTTTTTCGTGAAAAAGCACGGAAGCCCGACAGGGAACGCCGTCGCAAGGCTGTGGCTTGTCAGCGGTACTGTTGGCGTAAACGCCAAGCCTACAGGCTCCTCGATTGCCACGTCAGATCCTTTCGACGTATCGACATTGACGACAACCGCGCAATTAATAACGCTCATGTTCTCCGGCGCGAACCGTTACCTCATGACTGCCGGAACAAGCTACGCCATCGCTCTTGAATACACTGGCGGCGACGCTGTGAATCATTATGTCGAACCAGGTTTCGACCAAGTTTTCTCTGGTCCTCCCACTCTGGAACACTCCGGCAACTGGGTGTTCAGGAATACCACGAGCGGATGGGAAGGCGATCGCTTTGTTGACACGGCGTTCTACGTTTACGCAGTCGTCACTGGACCGACAGCCACAGGAATAGGCGCCGCGGTATGGGATTCGGTTGGCAACGCCGCGGGGAGTGCCGCGGTGAGCGCGAACTCCGGAGCGACCAAAGGTTCAGTCGCCAACGCCGCGGGGACCGGCACGGCGCTGGCGAACTCCGGAGCGATTGCAGGTTCAGTGGGCGCTTCTTCTGGCGTCGGTATCGCTACCGGACTCGCCAATGCGATTTGGGATGGAGTGTTCAACTCGACTGGCCTCGGTACGGCCAGCGCTAACTCGTCGGCAACATGGAATAGCGTCGGGAGTGCGGCTAGTGTCGGCGTAGCTACCGGATTCGGTAACGCGATATGGGATGGTGTCGGTAACGCTTCAGGCACGAGCACGGTCAGCGGCGACGGCGCTGCTATTACTTCTGCGACTGGCTCAGACTTCTTTGCGGCCGGGACTTCGACTGTTCAAGCGATTAGCTCGACTATCTACACCGGCACAGGGCAATCAGACGGCGCCGGTTCCGTAAATGGAGTTAGCGGTGCAACTGCGGGCTCAGTAGGCAACGCAGCCGGCATGTCGTTCGTCGTCGGTGACGGCGGAACCGGAGGCGTCGTCATCACGCCACCACCAGGCGGCGCGATGCCTTATGGTATTGAAGGTTTTTATTTTAAGGGCAAGTTCTACCCCAACAAGAAGCCCCCGCGTGAAAAAGAAAAAGAGAAACTCGTTGATCGCTTCGCTGATGCTCGCAGAGACGACAAAGAGTTGCTCGAAATACTGGCAATGATTGCTCCCTATTTATGACACTGGCCGATTGCCTCGAAAAATCGCGATTGCCTACGAGCATCAAGGGCGCAATCAAGCTACAGGTAAAGACGCGCGTTGATGCTGGCGGCATCAGCGAGAACGAAGCGGCACGCAGGGTTGCTCAAATTTTTCACGAAGCAGCGGTCGCCAGCCGAGACAAGATCGCGGCGGCATTAAAAGGAGGTGAGGCAGATGCCAGCGGAAAGCCAAGCACAGCGGAAGTGGGCGTTCGGAGTGAAGGGGGAGAAGTGGGCAAAGGAACACCACTTCGACAATCCGGGGAAACTCCCAGCTCGAGTACCGAAGAAAAAGCGGGCGAAGAAAAGCCCACTGGACGAAGTGGTGAACTTCAAGGGTTGAGTTTTAAGGCTGAACTCGACGACGGTTCCGGATTCGCGAGCAACGGTCTGCGGTTCGCAACGAAAGAGGAAGCTGAGAAGTCCGGTCGTGAAACTTTCAATCGCTGGATGGGCGCGAAAGAAATGCGCGTCGTTCCGAGTGACGAGCCGGTGACTCACAAGTGGGAAGGCGGCAAAAACGTTGCGATCGAGGAAGCCAAAGCGCCGGCGCTAACGCCAGAGGAACAAGCTGCCGCCGACGAGCTGTTCAGCGGTTTGTCAGCGTCCGCGGTTGAAGTTAAACAGAAACCGTTGCCCGTTGATAAAGGCGAAGCGCTATTCAAGTTTGCGCAGTTGATGACAAAAAACGGCGTCGACACGCCGGAAGCGCTCGCAGCCAAACTCCCTGAGGCCGGTCGCCCCTACGCACAGGCGATTTGGAGCACCATGGCTGCGTTTAATCCCAAGTTGCAGAAGGAGCCGGACTGGTCGACGTTGCTCAGTGGACTTGGAGCTCGCTCAGAACCCTCTGTGGTTTCAGGCACTCGACCATCTGCAGGAACAGTGGCCGGACAAACTAGCGGGACTCCTCGACCAGAACGGCCTGAAGGAGTATCTGGACAACCAAGTCGATCAGACGTTGAGGGAAGTGGCGAAGTCGAGGGGGAAACCGGACTCGGTACTCGAACAGGTGTTGCCGACGTGGGTGTTGAACCCCAATCCGAATTACGACCCGGAGAACCCGAAGCAACTATCGCCGGAACACCAGCAGAAGCTGAACGACTTCAAGAGCAGGATATTCGAAGCCGCCGAAGCGCAGGCTTAAATCATCGGATCCTTCCGGAACACGAGATCGCTCCCCGCGGCGAAGTAACAAAAACCCGCGCGAATATCGCGGCAATCAAGCTGCTCAAGCGTCTCGAGGCCGACGACAAGGAAGCGACGCCCGCAGAAAAGGAAACGCTCGCGAAATACGTCGGCTGGGGCGGACTCTCGCAGTCTTTCGACCCGTTCAAGAAACTCGGTGTCCAATTCAACGAGGAGCTAAAGTCGCTTCTCACTGAGGACGAGTATGACGCGGCGCGCCGGTCAACTCTCAACGCGCACTACACGAGCCGAGAGGCTATTGAGGCGATCTGGCAAGCGGTCGAGCGCCTGGGATTCAAGGGCGGCACGGTTGGCGAGTATGGCGCTGGCATCGGCCACTTCTTTGGCCTCATGCCCCCAGATCTCCAAAGCGAGAGCAAACTACTGGCGGTCGAGCGCGATGAACTCTCAGCGCGCATCATGTCGAAACTTTATCCAGGCGCGCGGGTTCGAGTCGGCGCATTGCAAGACCTCAAGACTAAGCCGAACTCCGTCGATCTCTTTGTTGGCAACGTGCCTTTCGATCAAAACGGACCAAGCGATAAAAACTATCCGACGCTCAACCTCCATAACTATTTTTTGGCGCGCATCCTCGACGACTTGAAACCAGGCGGAATCGCGGTCGTCATTTCGACGCACAACACGCTCGACGCGCAGCCGGTCCAACGTGCGTATCTGGCGAGCAAAGGCGAACTGGTCGGCGCGATTCGGTTGCCAAACACCGCGTTCAAGGAAAACGCCGGCACCGAAGTCAACGCTGATATTCTCATTTTCCGTAAACCGGTAGAGCAACGGCCGGCGCCCGAGCCCTTCCTTAGCACTGTCGATATGCCGGTCTATAACGCTGACACCATAGACCTTTCGAAGAACACGCAGCCAATCACGGTCAACGAGTATTTCGGGCGGCATCCGGACATGATCTTAGGGCTGGTAAGTCGAGAAGGTTCAATGTACGGACCAGCGGAACCGGCAATCATTCCTTTCACAGACGAAGCGGACAAGGGCGGACTCGGCACGTTGATTCGCGCCGCCGCCGACAAACTACCGCGCGAAGTTTTCGGAGCGATCGACATGGCGCAAGAACCAGACGTCGAACACGCGGTTGCCGACGCAGCCGACAAACCCAACTCGATAATCCATAAAGACGGGAAGCTCTACATCGTCAGCGAGAGCAAGGAACTCGTGCCGGCCAGCGACGTGAACCCGCGCTTCACGGCGAAGGAAGTTAAAAAACGCGCCAAGGATTTCATCGACGTTCGCGAGACTTACAAGCAACTCCTCGCGGCACAAACAAACCCTGAGACTGCTCAGGCCACGGTAGAAGCGCTGCGCGCCGATCTGAACAAAGCCTACGACCGCTACGTCAAGCGGCATGGCGCGCTCAATCGCTTAAAGTCGAACGTCTTTTCAGACGACCCCGAGTACGGGCTACTTCAGTCACTCGAAAACGTTGATTCGGAAGAAGTAAATGGAAAGCTCGTCAACGTCTATAACAAGGCGCCGGTATTCACGCGCCGGACACAGTTCCCTTATACCGAGCCAACCGAAGCCGAAAACGTCCGCGACGGAATGCTGACCTCACTCGGTTACCGCGGCCGCATCGACCCGCAGTATATCGCCTCGCTGACCGGCAAGACGACCGAGGAAGTGGAGGAAGAACTGGAAAGCGAGAAACTCGCTTATCACGAACCGGACAGCGGGACGTGGCAGACCAACGATCACTACTTGAGCGGCAACGTCAGGATGAAACTCAAAGCCGCAGAGAAAGCCGCGGAATCAGACCCGCGCTACGATCGCAACATCGAAGCGCTCAAAGGCATCCAGCCGAAAGCGATTTCGATGGTTGAGATCAACGTCAGACTCGGCGGTGCGTGGGTGCCTCAAAAGATCGTCTCCCAATTCGGCCAGAAGCTATTCAACGCGCCCAACTTCACCGCGACGTATGTAGAGAAGGCCGACGCTTGGATTACGAGTGGCAACGTGTACACGGTCGAAGGAACGAGCACTTACGCTGGCGGCACAATGACCGGCAACGAGTTGTTCAAGCAAGCGCTGAATCTCAAGACCCCGCGGGTAATGGACACCATCCCGATAGGCGACGGTAAAACGAGGAAGGTGTTCAATCCGATCAAAACCGCGGCGGCGCAAGCTGCGCAGGACAAGATCATGACCGAATTTAAGCGCTACGTCACCGAGAACGCCGATGTAGCGGAACTGCTCGAAAACGCTTACAACGAGGTATTCAACGGCCATGTTCTGCCGACCTTTGACGGCTCGCACCTCGTTCTGCCTGGTTCGAGCGCTGAAGTGACGCTTCGCCCTCACCAGAAAGACGCGATCTGGCGAATCATTCAGGACGGATACGCCATGCTCGCCCACGCAGTTGGCGCCGGGAAAACCTATGTGATGATCGGCGCTGCGATGGAAATGCGCCGGCTCGGTCTGGCGCGGAAGCCGATGTTGGTCGCCAAGAACGCGACGCTTTCGCAGTTTGCGGCGTCGTTCCGGAAGATGTATCCGAGCGCCAACGTGCTCGTCGGCAGTAAGGCCGACTTGTCGAAAGAGAAGCGCAATCAGTTTATGGCGCGCATCGCTTCCGGCGATTGGGATGCTGTCGTTGTCGCACAAAGCTCGTTCAATTTGCTGCCAAGCGACCCTGCGCGCGAAATCGCGTTCATCAGAGGGATGCTGGCCGACCTTGTAGAAGCCATTCGAGAGGCGAAGGCTAAGACTAACAGCGGTCGGGATCCAACCGTCAAAGAATTGGAAAAGGCGAAGGAGAAGCTGGAAACGCAACTGAAGGAACTGGCGAAGCGCCCCAAGGACAACACGATTACTTTCGAGCAGCTCGGCGTCGATGCGCTCTTTATCGACGAGGCGCATGACTACAAAAAACCGCCGTATGTGACCAAGCTGGACCGGGTAGGCGGACTCCAGAAGCAAATCAGCCAGCGCGCTTTTGCGCTCCTGATGAAAACGCGGTTCATCCAAGAGAAGAACAAAGGGCGCAACGTTATCTTGGCGACAGGAACCCCGGTAACAAACACGCTCGGCGAAGCGTGGCACATGCTGCGACTCGGCGCGCCGCACCTTCTCGATGAGTATGGCGTGGACACATTCGACCGATTCGTTTCTACCTTTGCTACGATCGAGGCGATGCCAACGACTAACGCGGTTGGCAACTGGGTAATCAGGCCGATGCTCGCGCGCTTCGTCAATGGTCCCGAACTCGTCACGATGATTCGCAGCGGTTGGGACGTGGTTACGACCGAGGAACTGCACGATATGTTCCGCGAGCAGAAGATTCCGATTCCCGTCAAGATCGGCGGCAAGACGAGGGTGATAGCCGTAGGCATCACGCCGCCTGTGAGCGAGTACATGGATTTCCTTCACGAAGTTTTCAAGGCTTACAACGCCACGCCCAACAAGAAGCCGATCAGCGCGGTCCCGGTCCTAACCTACATGAGCGGCAGAGTCGCAGCGCTTGAACCGCGGCTCGTGAATCCCAACGCCGAAGATCATCCGAACAGCAAGGTCAACACGCTCGTTCGTGGCGTTGCCGAGGTCTATAAAGAGACGACGCCGAACAAATCGACCCAGCTCATCTTTTTCGACAATTACAAACCTTTCGACATTGGTTATCTCACTCGGTTCGCGGCCGGCGAAGGCATCACCCTCGACATGGAGGAGGAAGAACAAGGACTCGAATCTGAGGCCGCGGGCGCCTTCAACCTTTACGACGACATCAGAGAGAAGCTGATTGCCAGTGGCGTTCCGTCTGAGGAAATCGCCAACATCAACGATTACAAGACGCCGACGAAGCAGACTCAATTGTTCGATGCGTTTAACGCCGGCAAAATCCGCGTCCTGATGGGCGGCACAGACACGCTCGGTACTGGCGTCAACGTGCAGGACAAAGCCTACGCTCTTTGGCACCTCGATGCGACGTGGATGCCTTCGGGTATCGAGCAACGTGAAGGGCGAATCGTGCGGCAGGGCAACGAGAATCCAGAAGTCGCGGTGAACAGCGTTGGCATGAAGAACACCGTCGATGCTGGCCTATACACAAAGCTTCTGATGAAGGCTAAATTCTTCCGGCAGGTGTTGAGCGGCAAATTCACAGGCCGCGAGTTCGACGACCCAACAGGTCCGCTCATCTTGTCTGCCGAAGAACAACAAGCGCTCTTGAGCGGCAACCCGCTCGTTCTGAAAAAGGTCGAGGCCGACAATCTCCTCCGTAATCTCCTGCTTGAAGAAGAAGGCCACAATTCAGGCAAGGGCGAAACGGGGCGTCGGTTGCGCTCTGAAGAAGCCTATCTGAAGGACACAGAGCGCGGACTGGCGACTTACGAAGCTGGCCTGAAAGCGATGGGCGACCAGATCGACGGCGAACACTGGAAAGTTAAGATTGGCGCGCAGGAACTCAACGAGCGCAAGTCAATCGTCGCGGCGATAGATCGCATCATTGGCGCAGCCAAGATCACGAAAGAGGTAAACTATCACGACCCTGGGGATTTGCGCAACGAAGGGCAACTCGTCGTTCAACTCACCGCCAACGGCGTAGAAGTGAAGGTGTATGGCGGTATGTATCGAGCAAGGTTCGACAGGGAAGGAGAGTTCGATAAACGGCTCGCGTCGATCATGTCGATCGACGGCCACGACATTTACGCTGGCGAAGCCAAGACGGGCAACGGTATCTTAGGAGTGCTCTCTGATCTGCCGGAAGATCTCAAAGGCCGCATCGAAGCGCGCAAGGGCAAAATCGTAGAAGGTAAATCGAACATCGCGAAGTTTAAGGCGCTACTCGACCAGCCATTCGAGCGAGCTGAGGAACTCGCAGCCGCGAAAGCTGAAGTCGCTCGCATCAACGCGGAACTGACCGCCGACGACACGGCGTCAAAGACAGCAAGCGAGGAACTGTTCAACATCGGTTACACCGCGGCGCCACTCCTTTCGCGCATCGACCAGGCTATCACCGAAGCGAAGGCCGAACTCAAAGCTATCGGCGCCGAGAGGCCACGGATGGAAACACCAGCCGGCGAAGTAAGGTCGCAAAAGATTGAGGTGCGCACCGGCGAACTTGAAGACCGCATTAAAGCGCTTGGCACGCGCCGTGCGTTCGTCGAGAAGACGCGCTACGACGCGGCGCTGCGCGGTGAAATGACCGAGACGCCCTACAAATGGACGCCAACAGGGAAACCCGCACGGCCACTGGCGGCGTCAGTCCCGCAGACCAACTTTACGCCGGGACTCGACATCACCGAAGCCAAGCAAGGCATCCAGTCGCTATTACTGCCTTCGGCGATGAGCGCCGAGCATTTGCGCGCCGCGGAACTCGTCGGTTCCAAGCTCGGTCCCATGCACCGGCGACAGGAACAGACGCGCGCACAGTTTCAATCAGACTGGATGGCGTTCGAGAAGATGGGCGTCCATCGCGACGACGTTTCTCTTGTCAAAAATAGAGGCATCCAGTTCATGTCGGACGTGTCGCAAGGTAAGAACGTTGCGCCGGAACTCGCTAAGACCCGCGACAAAATCGAGGCGGTGTTCGCTAATCGCATGGAGCTTTTGGAGAAGGCGGATGCGCCGATGCAGCAAGTCCGCGAAAACTACTTTCCCGGCATGTGGACCACGGAATCACGGCGCGCTTTCAATCAGGCGATGGAAGATGCAGTCGAGAAGGGAGTCATCGACGCCGACACGTTCAACGTGAACAGCGCGACCCAACAGCAGGAAACTTGGATCCGCGAGCGCACGATCGAACTCATGGACAAAGGCGCGGGCAGCGACAAAGACGCCCTGCGGTATGTCTCACGGAAGCCACTTAAAGGACCGGAAACGTACAAGAAACAAAAAGTGTTCGACGACATCATGACCGCGGTGCGCTTCGGCCTCATCCCGATCTCGAACAACCCGATTGATCTGGTCGCGCTCAAGCTGGCCGAAATCGACAGGTCGATCATGGCTAATCAAGTATTCCAGGCGCTTCGCGACAAGAAGCAACTGAAGACAATCAAGCCGTCCGAGAAAACGCCAGACGGTTGGGTGCCGGTACTCGACAAATACGGCACGGTTTACGGACCGCCGACGATAGGCGAGGGCGAAGACGAGCAATACGTCGGGCTGCGCATCCTCGGCCGGCGCGTTGTCACGGCGCCGGTAGGCGACATTCTCAATAACTACCTTTCATCGAGTCTCTATAACAACCGCTACTTCGGGAAGGTGTATTCCGGCTGGATGGGCATGGCGAACCTCCTCAACCAGACCCAGCTCGGCGTGGGAAGCGCCTTCCATGCGGGTTTCACTACGGCAGAAGCCCAGATCTCCGCAACGGCGAACCTCATCAAAGACGTTTACGGCCTCCTTCGTGGCAATCGTTCGCTCACGAACCTCATCGCTTCGACCAAATCCGTCGCGACCGCGACTGTCGAGACGGCAATGACTGGCGACAAAGTGCTCAACGCATGGCGGAATCCAGACGGCTCAATCGACCCGCGCATCTTGCAAGTTGTCCGCGCCGCGGAACTGGCAGGCGCAGGGTTCCGGCTTGAGCAAGGGCTACGCACCGACCAGAGCAGCAAGTTTCTGAGTGACTGGCTTAACGGCCACAGGCTGCGAGCTGCGCGTCGGTCGCCGGTGGCGTTTATCGAAATGCTGGCGAAGCCGATCATGGATTTGCTCGTGCCGCGACAGAAGGCTGGCGTGTTCGCGCATCTGGTCTGGCGCATCATCGAACAGAATCCAGACAAACCGCTCGACGCTTTAACCTCGCAATTCCGCGCGGCATGGAACCGTGTTGACGCGCGCCTGGGACAGGTGCGGTACGATCGGCTGTTTATCAACAACGTCGCGAAGAACGTCATTCAGGGGAGTATCCGAGCTCCGGGCTGGTCCGGTGGAACGATTGCCGAGCTGGGCGGCTCGTTCAAGGACGCCTACGGCTTCTTTGAGGAGTTCGCGAAAACCGGCAAACTGCCAGCAGACATTCCCGATCGCGTCGCCTACGTGATTGCACTACTCATCACTGTGGCGGTTATCAACGCGGTTCTGACGTTCGCGTTTACCGGCGAAGCGCCGAAGGGACTCGACTACTGGGCGTTTCGAACTGGCGGCAAAGACTTGCAAGGGAACCAAGAGCGCTTTGTGCTGCCGACGTACGTCAAAGACATCATGGCCTACGCGAAAGCGCCGCTGACGACGCTCTCGCACAAGATGCACCCGATTATTTCCGTGTTCGGCGATCTGATTCGCAACGCTGACTACTACGGCATCCAGATTCGTGACACCGACGCGAATGTAGCGAAACAGGCGATGTCGATTGTCGGCTACGTCGCCAAGTCGTTCACTCCATTCTGGATTCGCGGTGCGGCTAAGACCACGAAGGAACACGGTGGGTTCACAACTAAAGCGGTCCTGCCGTTAATCGGAATCATGCCGGCAACTCGCCAGATCACGCAGACCCGCGCTCAGGCCATCGCAGCCAAGATCAACCAGGCTACGCTCCCGGCCGCGCCGAAAACTCAGAGGCAAGAGGACCGGCGCTTAGAGAAGTCCGCGTTCACTTCACAGATCAGGAGAGGCCAAACGCCAAACTTTTCCAAGGCGCTCTCGCGAGGCACAATCAAGGGGACCGACATCAAGGAACTCTATAAGCGCGCCACGCTTTCCCCTCTAGGAGTGTCGATCGACCACATGACTTTGGAAAACGCCGAGAAGGTCTACGCGGCCGCGTCGCCGCTCGAACGACAACAATTAACTGGAATAATGGCGAGAAAACGTGCAAATAGCCTCAACCGAAAAGGTCGAACGATGTTTACAGGGTTCTAATCCATGACCAGCCTCGCCCCTCAACAAGCTGGCGATACGGGACCGATTCCCCCAGCGATCACGCCGAACGAGGACCAGAGCGGCGAGATAAACCCACTCCAGCGCCACGCCGCAGCGCCGAAGCTCCAGACCAACCTGCAATTAACGCCGACGCAACTCGACAACCTCACGCAGCGCGCGCTCGACCGGATAGACGAGCTCCGCGGCGAAATGGGATTGCTCGATCGCGGGCAAGTCGATGACGGAAGCTGGATGGGGAAGCGCCAGCAAAATCAAGCGCAATACGACAATGACTGGCAATACCGCGCGGCACTGGGCATCTTCAAGTTCTCGAATTTCTCGGTCAACATTTCCAAGCGGTACTCGCGGTTGATCTCAGCCAAGGCGAAAGACGACCTTGTTGGGACAGACCCGTTCTTCGCTGCGATGCCGGAGACGCACGGCGACCCTGAGACAGCCAAAGAAGTCGAGTGGTTCCTACAGGAGAAGATCAGACAGTCGAACGCGAAGAAAGCTTTCGGTATTGGCATCAAGACGGCGCTTATCCGCAACGAGTGCGTGATGAAGCCAACCTACATCAGCAATGTCAGTAAGTTCCGCGGGCCGGCGCGTGTCGCCGTTGGTCCGAACATGTACGAAGCCGCGGACGGCATTCATTACATCGCGCAGGGCGAGCCGATCATGACGCCGCGGGGAAACTACATCTACGAACTCGACGACTTTTTCCCGGATCCTAACGTCGAAGGCATCGTTCGACTGAAAAAGGAGCCAATGGTGCAGTTTCGTAATGCGCCGGTGTTCGCCGACTTCGATGATCTCGACCAGACGATGATTCATCAGGAAGGACTCGACTTGAGGGGCCTCGACTACCGCGATTTCCTTTGCCCGCTCAACGTCGCCACTGTTCATGAAGCCGACATCAACGTTCATCTGTTTGATGAGCAATGGGAGAAGCTGGTTTACACCTACGGCATTTTCGAGGTAAGCCAGGGCTACGTCACTCAGCCCTACATGAGCGGCGAAAAATCCGCGAAGTCGGCGCAAGGCGAGCAAGAGGGTATCACCAGTAAGATTCTGAAGATCGTCAATTGCGCCGACGTTTACATGCGCTGCGACGCCGACGACGACGGCGTTGAAGAAGAAATCTGGATGATCATAGACCTCGTGGCGAAAAAGGCCATTTGGTATGACTACCTCGGCGCCCACTTGAAGAAACGGCCTTTCGAAGTGATTCCAGGCATCGAGCAAGTCGCTAATCGCTGGTACGGCGTGGGCGTGTTCGAAATGCTCGATCACAAGCAGACCTACATCGACACCCAGTTCAACCGCGTCAATTTCAAAAGCTCGAAAAACTCGTCCGTTCGGTTCCGGGTAAAGAACGCGGTTGACCAGTGGAAAGCAGATCAGGAAGTCGTTTTCGGTGACGATCAGATTTTCGACATAAGCGATCAGCGTTACAACGCGCAGAATCCGCCGCTATTTCAGGTTCAACTGACCGAGATCGACGAACACGCGATGCGGCTGATTGAACTGATGCTACAGGCTTCCTCAAGCGAGATTGGCATTGCTGGTCCTAATGACGCAGCGATGGCCGGACTCGACACGACCAAGCTGGCCGAAGGCATCAAAGCGATGGAGCGCACCGGAAACGTGCTAATGAAGGAGACAGAGGGAAGTCACAACGAAGCGATCAACGCCCTTCTCGTTCAATGCATGGACATCGTACTCGAGCACATGGACCAAGATGAGTTGATTTTCCATCCGGACTCCGGCTCGCTGATTCAATTGAACCGCGACGAGATCAGGGCAATGACGAAGAACGTCCGGTTGCTACTGACCCGCAGCCGCTCGACCGAGACAATCGAAACCGCGCGCATGGTTGTCCAGCTTTGCAGGGAGTACTACGAAGCGCTGAATCCAGAGGAGCAAAACCTACTGCGCGACGAATATCTCCGGCAGTTGCGAGCGCTTGAGGTGCAGGACGCCAATGAACTCCTCCGTGAAGTGTCAGAGGAGGAGGTTGCCGCGTGGAAAAAAGAGCAGCAACAAGCCGCCAAGCTCCCGCCGAAAACGTCGATCGCCACGAAGTACACCGATCTCGAGCGCCCCGAACAGGTTCAGGTGCTCACCCGCGAAGGTATTCAGCCAGCGCAGGTAGGCCCCGTAACGTCACATCAGGCACAGGAAGTCGCTCAGACCGGCATGGAGGCCAACGCGAAAGAACAAGCGAAAGTCACCGCCGCACCCGCGCTAGAGAAAGCAAAAGCACAGTATGGACCAAAGCCAGCCGCCAAGCCCGCTACCAAGTCTTAACGAAGGAGAACTCGCTCGGCGCCTTAATCAACCAGGCGTCAAGGTTATAGATCATCCGGTTCCCGATGATCAGGCCGCCAACAAGAGACGAGCGGCCGGCGAGCTGGGCATGATCTCCGAGCTCCTTAATAGCACGGCGTTCGACTGGTTTTTCGAGAAGTGTCTATTACCGCAATTCGAGGGGAGCCGCGACGCGCTGCATAACCCCGCGACCAAGGATCTCAACACGGCGCGCGCGAGATTTATTCTTGCCAAGGAAACGATTCGATGGATAAAAGAGCGGGAATTGCAACACCGAAAACTCCTCAACCCAACGGACTCCGGCCTCGACAAGCTGCGAGCCGAACTCAAACGATATGAATAGATCAGCCGACGATCATCAGTTTACTCGTAACGAACTTAAAGAGCTGTTAGAGTCGATTACGAAACCCCCTATCGACCCCACGGCTAATGTCTTGAGCCTAGTTGGAGCCGCAATGCAGCGGCAGGATGATCTTCGAGCCGCGGAACAGCGCCGACTCGATGATTTAGCTAGAGTGCAAGAACATTGCGATAGAGAGAGCGACGATTTGCGGGAAAAATTACGTAGAGCGGAATCAGCGCGAATTGATGCCGTCAATCTAGCTGAGTCCCGTCGTGTGGATTCACGCTTGGACCAGCAGCAACAGTCGGTAGCTATTGCAAGTAAAGAAGCCGCCGCAACCGCCGAAGCCTTGCGTTCGACGGTCGCATCAACCGCTGAAGCCTTGCGCGCTCAAGGCGCAGCCACAACGCTAGGCATCAACGCTGCCATTAAGGTTCTGGAGGAAAAGCAGTACCAAGCTGGAGGGCGGGATTTGCAACGCGTTGAAGGGAGACAATCGAGTCAATACCTTATCGCGTTCCTCGTCAGCCTGCCGGCGATGATTCTGGCCGTGGTATTAGCAATCAAGATGTTTGCTCACTAAACATCCTTGCGCCATTTGAAAGCAGGGCTTAGAGGATAATCAGTGAAGCTACGACGCGACACGCTAATCAGTATTTACTTCACGCTTTTAGCCGCATTCCTGCTCGTGCTCGCCGCTTTTTTCGTATCAAGTTGCACACAGGCGCCACTCAAAGCCCCGCAGTCGAGCGCAGTCGAAGGCGGGTTCCGGAACATCGAGAGCAGCGTCAGCACCGCAGAAGACCAGCGCCGAAAAATAGCCGCCGAGAACGCCAAGGCGCGCGCAAAGCTGGAGCGGATCCACGATAAAGAAATCATCGAGATTCGCTACCGCGAGTATCGCGCACAGCATCCCAAACCTCTTTCGACGCCATGAATCGCTGGGTAATTCTAGGTATTGCTGTCGTTATCGGCGCTGTTCTGTCGATAGCAATGTGCAGTTCAACGCCGGTGCCGGCACCGACACGGACGCCGTTTACGATCAGCGACGAGGAACTCGCGAAGCTCACCGACGAGGACATGGCGAAAACCGAGGCGCACAAGCAGCAACTCGAAAAAGAGGTAATGAGCAGCATCGACACAGTGGGAGCGGTTGCGGTTCTACAGGGCGCTACTCTGACTGACGCCGCGCAAGCGACCGCCGAAGCGAAGGTAGCCTTCGCTCAGTATAAAAAGGAAACTCAGCAAACGATTTCGACACTGTTAGCCTACAAGACGAAGTACGCGGCGAAAGCCGCCAAGCTCAAATTGGTTGGCGCCGTAGGCAACGTGATAATCCTCGCGCTCGCCGGAGTTATCGTGCTCAAGATTCCCGCGGTCGGCATCTACGTCGGCGGGATTGGTGCTGTTATCGCCAGCGCAGCGTGGTGGACATGGATACTCATCTAGCCAACGCCGCGGCGCAGGTCATTCAAGGCGAGATACAGAAACCCGCCGAGGACTCTAAGAAATGGAAGCTAATCAATCGTGGAATGCTTGGCATCATCGCGATCTTCAGTATTTCAGCCATCCTCGTTTTCATCAAGCCGAGCCTATCCGCTCATATTACCAGTCTGGCAGAGGCGGCTTTGACGGCATTCGGCGGCATCGTCGCGATAGGAACCGGCTCGATCGCCGCAGTCGATTTTCGTAACAGCACGTCGCTTTCGCAGATCGCGCAAGCGCAAGCATCAGCACCTCAACCAATCGCAAAACAATGATTCAACGCATCACTCAAAAAGCCTTCGATCTCATCGTTAAATTTGAAACGGGCGGTCCCAGCGAGTACAACCAGCATCCTGAATGGCCGGAAGGTCAATCAGGCGTGACCATCGGGTTCGGCTACGACCTCGGCTACGAAAAGAACTTCGTGGCTGATTGGCAACCTTATCTCGACGAGGACGCAATCAGCAGACTCGCCCGCACGATGGGCTACACCGGCAGTCGAGCGCACCAGGCTCTGAGCGGCGTACGCGACATCAAAGTGCCGTGGAGTGCCGCCGAGGAAGTATTTAACGAGCGCACGCTTCCACAGGAGATTCGTACGACGCTTACCGCGTTCCCATGCTCGGCGGACAAGCTGCCCGCGGACGCTTTCGGCGCGCTGGTGTCGCTGGTGTTCAATCGCGGCGGGTTAATCGACGACAGCGATCGTCGCCGCGAAATGAGAGAGATCAGGCAGATCATTTCCGAAATGTCACTGAACGAGTCGAACGCTATTCACGAAATCGCCAACCAATTCCGGTCGATGAAGCGTCTCTGGCCGGACCATCACAATGATAGCGACCTCGTGGCGCGTCGCGAAGCCGAGGCGGAAATGATCGAAGATTCGATGAGCGGGAACGATACAGGCGGCGGTATCGCTTAAAGAAATATCCTTGCGCTGATCGTAATTTCGGGCGAAACCCGATTCCATGGAACCAACGCAGGCGCAAGCCGCCACGGACACGCCGGCTGCACCCCCATCTGGTGCAGATACTTCAACATCGCAGCCCGACTTAAAAGATGCCAGTCTCGAACAACTCGACGAGTTGATGACGACCGGCAAAGTGACGTTAGCGCCAAAGCCGGGTGGCGGTGAACAGGAAGCACCAAAGGGTGAAGCACTCAAAGTCGAGACTCCTCCCGCGTCAGGTGAACAACCGACGCCACCGGTAGAGACTCCGACCGAGACGCCTCCAGTTGAAACGCCCGTTGAAACCGAGACGCCAACCGAGACGCCCGTTGAAACCGAGACGCCAGTCGTTGAAACTCCGACGCCACCGGAAGCGCCCAAGGGAGAAGAAGAAACTGCATCCCGATTTCGGTTCACTGAACCGAAGGACCGCGCGATTGCGGCATTAAAGAAAGCGCGTCCAGATCTCTCGTGGACCCAGGTTGAGGCGATGGTCGCCACCGACGAACCGGCCGCGCCGACCACGGAAGCCGTTATCGAGCAAGCGCCGGTTGTTGTAGCCGCGCTCGGCAACATCGAGACGATCAAAGCCGAGATCACGACCAGAGAAACGCTGATCGACGAGTATGGCAAAGAGGAACGGTTGCCCGACGCTGAGTACACGAAAGCGACTCGCGAGCTCTCAAGACTGCAAGGCGACCTTGTGCGCGCAGAGAATGCCCACGAGAAGGCGATCGACACCGCAAAGACCGAGCTTCAATCTCGCGAGACGGAAGCCGCGCGCCATAGAGACGCGAAGCTGGCCTCGAAGAAAACGGCGATCGAGCTATATCCGGACGTAGCTGACGGCAACACCGCGCTCTCTGTAGCGGTCGCCAAGGCGTTCGAGGAAATGAAAGACCCGAATCACCCCGACAACCCGATTTTATACGCTGATTCCGCGCCAGAGATCGTGACCGAACGTGTCGCGAAGAAGCTCGGTATCCAGCCGAAGGCCAAAGCGAAAGCTGTGGCACCTCCTGTTACACCCGCCACTCCGGTTCAAGTGCAACCGCCACGTAGGACTGTGAGCCCACCGTCCGGAGGGAAAACCTCCGTCCCGGTGGTTCCACCTGCAGAGGACGCTCAGAAAACACTTGAACATCTTCAATCTCCCGAGGCAACGCTTGAGGAACTCGATGCTGCATTTAACGCATCGGATCCCGCGGCTGTGCTTGCTGCCGCTGTTCGGTAGCTTTACTCGAATCGAAGTCAGCGCTTCCTCTGCTAACCAAGAGTTAGACAAAGGAAGCAATGAAAAAATTACTTCGTAGTCGCTCCTATCGCTATGCGATTGGGAGCATCCATTTGCTGACCGCGATTGCCGTTCTGTGCGCGACCCAAAGCGCACTGGCGTTCTTCGCTGTGTCGGCTGTCAACCCGCTGATCACCTATCAGCTGGGCGTCAGTTATTCCAAGGTCAACGTCGAGACCGTCGCCAACATGGTGGCGATGACAGCAAAAGCCCAAGAAGAACTGTGGGTAAAACGAGTTCTGATGGGCGCCGACCGAGACAACATCTTCTCAGACAACATGATTGGCGGTCCCGGTAGCGGGAAGCCGTTCATTCAGTATGACGATCTGACGAAGGTGGACGGCAACACGATTAACGTGCCTGTCGTCGCGCCGCTCGGCGGACCGGGAACCCAAGGTGAGGGTGACCGAATCGGTAATGAAGAAAAAATGCGAATCGGCAGCTTTCCGTGCAAAATCGGAAGGTTCTGGTTTGGCGTTGGCATCACCGACGTAGCGCAAGAGGAAACCGTTGTTGGTTCTCAGTTTGATAACCTGGTGAACATGCTGCTTCGGCAGCGTCTCGGCAGGAAACTCACCGAGGACATGATGATGAACCTCAAAGCGAACGCTGCTGGCAACAACACGATTCGCCCGAACAACAAGGGGACTCGTGAAGCGCTGAAAAGCGCCGACGTGGTCGCAACAACGACCATCACCAAAGCCGGTCTGGTTCTGTCCTCGCTTGGCGGCAAACCCGTTAAGACGATCAAGAACAAGGCGGGCGGCGACGTTGAGCAGTTCTTGTTTTTCTCAAGCCAATGGGGAACACAGGCGCTGGCGAGTGAAACCGCGTATTTGCAGGCGTTACAGTACGCAGCGGAGCGCGGCGTGCAGAATCAAATCTTCCGAGGCGACTTCGTCGATTGGAACGGCCACGGTATTTACCGCTGGTACATCCGCGATCACGACGCCTTCGGTCCTGTAGGTTCTGTCATTCTGCCTCGCGCGTTTCTCGGCACAGCAATCCCGGCCGACAACACCGCTTACCCGATTACCGGTGGTGGTAGTGCGCTCGGCGCGGCTGCGTTGCCCGCACCTAACTACTTCGAGGCTTTCTCGAACGCTCCGTGGACATTCACGAACGGCGTTGCGATCGCAGCGGACGTAACCACGGTGCGCTACGTGTTGATTCAGAATTTGACTGGCGCGAACGCCGGCAAGTTCGGCTTCTACTCGTACCAAGTGAACACCGGCTTGGTGTTGACGATGGTGAGCCGGCTACGAGCTGCGGCAGCGGGTGCTGCTGTGACGACACTCGGCGGCGTGACATGGAACGTTGCGCCCTGGTTGGTTGCGTTCTTGACGGATTCGCATCCGATCGGCTCGCTCATCATCGAGACGAACAGTTTCGGCGTGCCGTTCGGCTACAGCTTCATGCTTGGAGAAATGGCCGGTATCTGCGGCTATGGCTCTTTGAAGGGGCGTAGCGCGAAAGGCGCGAGAACAGAGGAACACCGCAATCACGGAATGGACCACGGTATTGGTATCGAGGCTTGCTTCGGTTCCGCACCGGTGCAAAGGACGGATGGCGTCTTCCCTAACTACTGTTTGGTCGAGCATACCGTCCCGATTGATGGAATGCCTGTGATTACCTAACGATAACCCATTAACAACAGACCCTCGGCGTCTCGGTGACGGGGCGCCGGGGGGAGCCACAAAGGACTACACAACATGAGTACAGAGAACGACGAAAAGAAGGCCGCGGCAGCGAAAGCGAAAGCCGACGCTGCCGCGGCGAAGGCGGCTGAAGCCACTGCCCAGAAAGAGCAGAAAGCAGCCGACGATCTGGCGAAGGCGAAAGCTAACGCCAAGGAACTCCCTGAGGATACCCGTATCCCCAGAGCCAATGCCGACGTGCCGTTAGTGAGAGTGTACGGCGCCATTGCCGACGTGGTTATCGACATCGTGAACAACGCAATCGTGAGTGTTCTGTTTGTCGAAGCCAAATCCTTCACGAAAGACAGGGATGAGAAAGTCCTGTTCATCGAAGGGCCGAACACCCTAGAGGTTGCTTCGGAGAGCCATACAGAGGGTAAATTCGGAGTCAAAGCAGACGGCTCCGTGGTTTACAACCAGCGAGGGCTGGGCGAAAGCGCCGATTGGGAGCTGGTTCACATCGGTAAACTCCTCGGCAAGCAAGGCGGCAAGAAAGCGCCGGCTGCGAAGCCGAAGCCAGCGCCGAAGCCGAAGCCAGCGAAGAAACCGGCAAAGAAATAATCAACCCGATTTAGCGGCGCGGGGCGCAACCCCGCGCCCGCTAGATTAAAGGAGGTGCAATGCACTACGTTCTTTTAGTGAACAGAGAGGTGGGACTCAGCCAAGACATCTATCCTGTCTGCGGCAAAAGTGGCAAATGCTACGGGCAGGCCACGAAAGACGCTCCCCGCGGCGGCGTTGCGTTCAAACTGTCGATCGAGGATTACGAGCGCGACAAGTGGGACATTCTCGGCAATCGCAATTTTCAGCAGACGTGGGTTCCGGAGTTTATCGAGGAACCGATTCAAGAGGCGGTGAACGAACCCGCGCGACCTAAACATCAGCCAGACCTCGATGCTCTGAAATGGCACGAGCTTACAAAGCTCGGCAAAAGCCTGGGCGTGTTTAAGGTCGGCATCACGCGAGCGTTCCTAACCTCGCTCATCCGCGATCGACTCAGGGAGGCCGCATGACTCATCAAGACGCCGTTCTCGACCTTTTGAAATACGTCGGTATCTACGGATTCGCGCCGACATCGAGCAGCGAGGAAGTGGGCGGCGAGGATGATGCCGACATTAACATGGCGGTCGCCAGCGTGAATTTCGCGCTGCAGGAGTTCTATCGCAGAGGACCAAAGGCGCTCAAAGAAGGGCATCTGGCAGCTTATCTAAACGCGCCAACGACGATCACTCTTACGACTGTCAGCGAATCCATAGCCGCCACAGGTACGACGCAAGCGTGGATGAAGGGCTGCTCGGTCCTGATCGACGGTGACCCAGGTCTCAACAAGATCATCGAGATTGTTGGCAGCAACGTCACTTTGCTCGCTCCTTACCATGGCGCTTCGGGCGCTCACGGCGCTCTGGTTTATGCTGATGCGGTAAAGCTACCCGTCAACGTCTCGACAGTATTGGATCCCGTCGAGATTCCAGGCTCCCATCGTCTGAGGCCGTGCGCCGGCCGCGTTGATTTCGAGTTAATGGGCGGAAACGGCTCGGTGTGCTACTTGGTCGATATGGGCGGCTACGGTTCCGGGGCCTTCTATCCAATGCTGAACTCGAACAAGCAGACTGGCGCCCCGCGGGTGTGGCTGATCGAACAAGACCGAGTTGGCGGGCTATATCTCGGACTCAATCCGATGCCGACCAAAGCCTCGAACATTCTTTATGACGCCTACTTGAAACCCGAAGTCGTCATTCGCGCAGATCTCAATGAAACTGGCGGCGCCGACCCTGGTGTTGCGTTCACGTCGATTCCAGCGGACACCGTTGAATCCGTCCTTTTACCGATCGCTCGCGCCCACTTCTTTCAGCATCCGAGTCTCAAAAACAACGAAATGCGTCCCACGATAAAAGAGGAGCGCATGGATGCTATCTCAACCCTTCAAACTGGCCTCGGCAATAAGGTAGTGCCGGTCCGAGTCCGGTACTTGTAGGCTTATGCCACTCAAACGAGGCCGCGGCGATACGGTGGCTGGACGTGGCCGGCTGTTTGTAAAACAGCGCGGCGCGGTCAATCTCGTTCCTGAGAAGTACTGGCGGCAACTCAAGCGCTACGAAACTCAAGAGGACGTAACGGCGGATTACACGTTCCCTGTCGGGCTAACCGGCAATCGCGCCTACATGAAGTTGGCGCAGAAGACGATCACCGAAGCGCGGCTGACAATCGTTGAGGACATTCTCGACGCTTCCCCGGATCCTCTGATTGGCGCCGAACTCGACAAATGGGGTTCGCTGTCGATCACTGAGACGCTCGTGGCGGACGGCACACCGATCGACACCGGCTATCTCGTGCTGACGTCGAAAGTGACGCCGCTGGGCAACGGCCAGTCGATCAAGATAACTGTTCGTTATCCAGCGGGACTCGCTGGCGAGCATCTACTGATTAAGAAGCTCGGTAAACCGCTGGTTGTTCCCGAACGTTTTCAAGGGCTTCTGCGCGACGACACGACGATCACCGAGGTAGCGATTTCGGGTTACACCTTCCCTTCGGTACTCACCGGCACTCAGAGCGAGATTATTTACGAAGAAGAAGATCAGGACCGGGCGAAGCTCAAGACTTCGACGCAGGTTTTAACCAACGGGGCGGCGCTAGTCAGCCTCAAGCAGACCGATAAAAAGCAACTCGAAACGATCACTGAGACAATCGGCGATCTCACACAGACGATAACGCCGAGCGCGCTGACCGTTGAGGCAAGCGTCGAGTCGATTGGCGACGGGTTCACGATCAAGAAGGTTGGCACGATTCCCTCCATCCTGCCGTTGCCGTCCTACGAGAAAGAGCGCCCTGATAACGTGCCGCAGCGGTTTCGAGCGGTAGTGCCGACACTGACGTTTGAACAAATCCTGATAGGGACCGCTGCCGAACCTACGCTTGGCATTGGTGATTTGAAGGCCAGCGAGGAACAGCTCGACGCTTTCCTGAAGAAAACCTCGTTGACCAGCCGCGCGTCGATTTCGTTGCCGGTGTCTCTGGTCGGAAAGGACACGAGCGACTTCAAGGAGATCGTGACTATCACCGAGACGCTGAAAACGCCAGCGTCG
>Ga0222622_10000191_pt1 | contig 21942 bp, 22 predicted proteins | sample PLM2_5_b1metaG_FD_177335 | JGI IMG/M metagenome (GOLD analysis project Ga0222622, IMG submission 177335) | Groundwater sediment microbial communities from an aquifer in East River, Colorado, USA - PLM2_5_b1 | ecosystem: Environmental > Terrestrial > Soil > Riparian zone | place: USA: East...
ATTTGCATCAGGTGGCCGCAGCCACAGCGATATGGTGGCCCATTACCGATCTAAAACACGCCTTAGCCCTGACGTGCCACAGTGGCGCGGCTACACGATGTTGTTTGCTACTCATCACTGGACAAATTGGGGCGTCGCTACGACTGTTCGCTTCCCGTGAGCGCACTATTTTTCAAGCGATTCCTGAAGCGTCCATTTCAGATCGCCTCGATTGTCCCCAGCTCGAAAGCGCTGGTGGAACGTGTTGCTAATAAGATGGATTTCAGCCAACGACGGGTGATCGCCGAGTACGGTCCGGGTGAAGGCGTGCACTCTCGCAAGATCGCGCGACGCATGAGCGCGGATTCGCATTTGCTGCTTTTTGAGCTCGATGGCGCGTTCGCGCGCGATTTGACGCGGCAATTCGCAGACGATCCGCGCGTACATGTCATTCATGGCGACGCTGCCACGTTACCCAATGAGCTGAGGCGGCGCGGGTTCCCCGAATGCGATTACATCCTTTCGGGCATTCCATTCAGCATTCTCCCGATAGAGAAGAAACGGGCGCTCCTTCAGAAAACCCATGACGCTCTCGCGCCAAACGGCGCTTTCATCATTTACCAGGTAACCAACGAATTGAAGCAGCACGCGACGCTTTTCGAGCATGGCGAATCGGAATACTTCCTGCAAAACATCCCGCCGATGTTCATCACTGTTTTTCACAAGACGCCATCTCCACATCGCCGCGGACGACGCACCGCGAAGCCGAAAAGATTGTCGGGACTGGTTGGCGTTGGGACAGACAGTTCCGCATGACAGACAGGCCGACGCGCATCGAAAAAGATTCGATGGGCGAGATGTCGCTTCCGGCGAATGCGCTCCATGGCGCATCCACGCACCGCGCAGTGCTCAATTTTCCGGTGAGCGGCTATCGATTTTCGCGGCCGTTTATTCGCGCTTTAGGTCTGATCAAGGGGGCAGCTGCCCAGGCGAATCATGATCTGGGATTGCTCGACGCCGAGCGCGCAGCGTTGATTTCGCAGGCAGCTGAAGAAGTCGCAGAAGGAAAACTCGACGACCATTTCCCGCTCGACATTTTTCAGACCGGCTCCGGCACAAGCACAAACACAAACGCGAACGAAGTAATCGCAAACAGGTCCGCGCAGCTTGCCGGCAAACCAATCGGGTCGCGCGAGCACGTTCACCCGAACGATCACGTCAACATGGGACAATCGAGCAACGACGTGATTCCCTCGGCGATACACATCAGCGCGGCCGAAGAGTTAAAAAATCGTCTGATCCCGGCGCTCGAAAAATTGCACGGCGCTCTCGAAGCCAAGGGGAAAGAATTCTGGGACATCATCAAGATCGGCCGGACACATTTAATGGACGCGACGCCAGTCCGGCTCGGCCAGGAGTTTTCCGGGTACACCCAGCAAGTTGCTTACGCGAAGGCGCGCGCCGAAAAATCGATCGAAGCTTTGCGTGAACTGGCGCTCGGCGGAACGGCCGTCGGCACAGGTTTGAATCGGCATGTCGATCTTCCGAAGAAAATACTGCGGCATCTCGAACAACGCACCGGCATCGCGTTTTACGAGGCAAAAAATCATTTCGAAGCCCAGGGAGGAAAGGATGCAGTTGTCGAAGCGAGCGGTCATCTAAAGACGATCGCGGTGAGTCTCTTTAAGATCGCGAACGACATTCGCTGGCTTAGCTGCGGGCCGCGCTGCGGGATCGGCGAGATCCGGCTTCCCGCTACGCAGCCTGGCAGCTCCATCATGCCAGGCAAAGTGAATCCCGTGATGTGCGAATCGGTGATGATGGTGTGCGCGCAGGTGATTGGCAACGACACGACCATCACCTGGGCAGGCGCGCACGGGAATTTCGAGCTCAATGTGATGATGCCGGTGATGGCACACAATCTTCTCGAATCGATCCGATTGCTGGCGAACGTCGTCGACGTTTTCTGCGAGAAATGCGTGCGCGGCATCGTGGCAAACGAAGAGCGCTGCCGCGAATTGGTGGAGCTTTCGATGGCAATGGTGACCAGTCTCGCGCCAAAGATTGGGTACGATCGAGCCGCTGAAATCGCAAAGGAGAGCGCGAAAACCGGGCGAACCGTTCGCGAAATTGCTCGGCAGAAAAGGATTTTGCCTGAGAAAGAACTCGAGCGCGCGCTTGATCCGATCAAAATGACCGAGCCGGGCGGGACTGAATCGGAGTGATAGTGAGCCATCTGTTATTAACACCTCGCTTTAGCGAGGTGACCCCGACCGGTAAAGAGTCAGAAACCGCTGAAGCGGTTGAGTGGACCAGATTTCGTCTCCACCACCCGGCTGAAGCAGGATGTTAATGAGAGTGGTTGTACGCCCCACCCGCTGTCGACGCTAACCATGGTTGCGAAACTCGAAGGGCCGCAGTTTTCAGGTGGCGCAAACATTGCGATCAAATGTCCTAGCCACACGTACGAGCAGACGATTGCTTTTTATCGGGACACGCTCGGTCTGCCTTTGATCGAGGAAGAAAAGGACGGCTGCATTTTCCAATTCGGCCCGAACCGGCTTTGGATCGACAGTGTCCCAAACCTAAGTCATCCGGATATCTGGCTGGAACTGGAAACCAACGACACCGAAGCGGCCGCCGCATTTCTGAAAGTGCACGGCGTCACGCGGCGCGATGAGGTCGAGCAACTGCGCGAGGATTTCAACGGCTTCTTTGTCTCCGCGCCAAATGGCCTGATCCATCTCGTCGTCGGTCCCGAAGAGGCATAACCGCAGCTCATCCGCGCCACCGTCCCACCCACGTGCTCCAGCCGTAAAACCCCAGGGGTTTCAGCCAACCTGCGTCGACTAAGGCATCAACGTCGGCGCGGCTCGGAGTGATCTTTTCGTTTGAATCGGCTCCATAATAATCGTCGATTACCATCCAACAATCGTCGGCGAATCTGTCGCGGTAACACTCGATGTCGCGACGTTTGGCGGCGTCGGCGTCGAGGATCAAAAGCCCAATTTTGTCTCGGCCCAGCGTTCCATGGACTGCGCGGATGGTTGCTGCATCAAACGAACGACCCTTGATGAGGTTAACTATTTTCGACACGCGCTGCCGGGCGAGATTTCGTTCCAAATCGCGCAAGATATTGCGCGTGCCAAGCCGCTTGTGTTTTACGCTCCCGCCAGGTTCGATCGCGATCAGCTTTTTGTTCTCAGCTGAATCACGCACGCCGAATGCCGCGGCAATGGTGGCGCCGCCAAGGAATGCGCCGATTTCGAGAATGTTTCCAGAGCAAATTTTTGCGAAGTGATAAATGAGAATCAGCACGTCCAGATGCAACATGGAATATTTGTCGCGGATTTTTAACAACTCCGAGTGAATGGGCTCGTGCCGATACTGCATCAGGGTATGCATTAGGCTAAGGCGATCGTCGTAGCCCCGCGCTTGCGCCGGGTCGGCGTTGGACACGCTTTCTACCGGGGCTGGACGGGCCACAGGGCCGGTGCTACAGCGCGCAGGACAATGTTGGCCCAGCATGATGAGATCGCGCTGCACGCCATCGAGTTGCGCGACCCCCGGCAAAAATGCCCAGCGCTCGAAACCGAGACGCTCAAATAATTTCAAACTTGGCTCGTTGTGCCCGAAGATTAGGCCGACTAGCGCTGTGATTCCCAGCGATGGTGCGCGGGTGATCGCGTGTTGCAACAATCGCTGCCCCACGCTGCGACCCCGAAAATTCTCGTCGACGTAAACGCTGATCTCCGCTGTGCCGCGATAGGCACAGCGCGGGAGGAATCTCTTGAAATCAAGCCAGCCAATAACGCGGCCATCCGACTCCGCGACCCAGAAGGGATATTGCTCTGGCGAATGTTCCCGGAACCACTGCAAACGCGCTTCGACCGTGGTCGGCTCAAGCTCCGCTGTCACCATTCGCGTCGGCACAGTGGAGTTGTAAATCTGGATAATCGCCGGCAAGTCAACCTCAGCAGCATCGCGGATGATCAGATTCACGGTTTCCGTTTCTTGTGAGGGCTTCGGGTTGCTGCGGGTGAACTCGTCGGCGTGAGCGTCGAACCAGCCGGCGTGGTCGCTGCTGGACTTGTGACGGGAAATGCAAACGTCGGCGACGCCAAAGCAGATCCTGTCGGCGACGGCGTTGACGGTGTCCCACTCGGAGACGGCGAAGGACTCGGCGTTGGGCTGGGGCTCGGCGACGGCGGGATAATATTTTCCCAGTGATACAACGGTACGGTTGCGCCGCCGATCTCTGTAACCAATGCTTCGCAACGGGCATGAAGTTTTTCCAGATCCGGCGGACCAACTGACTTCTCTGCCGTCCCAGGAAACATGATGTACGTCACCTTGAGATCGCTGACGGGCCGATTGTAAGGAGTCGAAAGTGTATTGATCTGTTTTGCGATGCGCAGTGACGCCTCTCCGACTTTGTCGTTCGGTCCGACGTCGCCGACTATGGCGGGATAAATCGAATCTCCGAAAACGACTAGCGCATAGTCTCCGGGCTTAACCGGGTCACCACCGTGCGTAAAGGCGCCAGGCACCACGATAAAAGGGTCGGTGGCGCCGATTAGAAAGCTATACTTTTTCAGTGTGGCGACTTCGGCACGCAATTCTGCGACTGCATTGCCCAACTCGCGTTTGCGCCCAGCAGTGGTAGTTGCAAGCGCGTATTCATCTTCTGCGCGTTTCAATCGCTCTTCGGTCGCCGCCAGATATGGATTTGGGGCGGCCGTTTTCTTTGGCCAGCGATAACTCGTGGATGGCTTGAAATTGGCCGGCGCGCCAGTGCCAACGGGCATTCGATCCGCATCAGAACCGTCAGCATCCACATCCATCTCCGCCTGGAGAAGGAGCGCTTTTCGGTGCGTCTGGGGATGCTGCATCTGCAAAACAGTTTGGCAATCGAAAAAGTTATGTCGTGACAGAAGCAGATCTAGGCGCGCGAGGTTTTGGCGCAGCATTCTAACTTTTGAATCGTAAAGCTGAGAGTAAAGCGGCGAAACCGGATCGGCTGGTAACATCGACGCCAAACCCGGCAATAACGTCGGTAAATGCGGATTGATTTTCGCCAGCTCCTCAATGGTCTTGTTCGCCGAAGGCACGCGAACCTGCAGTCTTAGATCGAGCGCGTAACTGTCCGGCTGGGTGCGCTCCGTCGCGGCATCGGCGCCCGGAATCGTCTCAACCGTGGAGTGGAGGGTGATCCCGTTGAACAGCTTGCCCGTGTCCAATTTTCCACTAATCACGGGCGGCCGGGTCGGTGTCGGTTCCGGTGTTGGCGTAGTGGATATTTCAACAGGCGCTACGCGTTGCAGTCGCTCGAGCGAAATCCACCGGTAAACAATAGCGGCGAAAAGGGCACCGAATATGACTAGCACAAGCCGCCGCCACGTCCGAAGGCGAATTCTTCCCACGCGATTACTTTTTTACCCAGGCGACGATGACCGCAATGATTCCAATCGCGCTTAGGATCGACATCATCCCCGCGGGCATGACTCTTCCGGTCCGCAGAAATTTCGGAACGAATTGGGCAGCGAGCAAAAGCGAGACAATAAGCGCAGTTGCCAACCCAATCGTGCGATGTTCGGGCAACAGAAATGCGGCTACCAGCAATAACACCCCGGTGATTGAGCCGGCAATGATCGACGCCACGCTACCTGCCTTTAGGTAGCCGACAATCCCGCCAACGATTGTCAAAGCGCCGAAAACAATAAAATAAATTCTTGCTGCTTCCATCGGTGCGGCGGCTGGGCATTGGTAAGCCAACAGACTCGCGCTGTCCAGTGGCTCCTGTAGCCGGGATCACCGATCCCGGCTACACTGCGCGCATACTCGCGTCATTGTAGAATTCGATCTGCCGCCCCCCGAGTCGACGTATTACGCGCCACCCGTGACTCTCTGCAAATTCGCTGAGCTCTGCGTCGGACATTTGTCGAAGAACTCGCAGCTCTGCGGGTTGCGTGACAACGTACTCAGCTACGCGTGACAATACTTTCGCGATTTTTTCGGCAAGAGCTGGGAGATCTGCGTGCATGGCGGTTCCGCGTCAACGATTCATCGCGCGCCTTGGTTTTTGGGAATCCTTCTTCGCCGGCAGGTTCGGCGGACGCTTCGTTTTTCGATTTAAGGTCGGTCCCAGCACGCGATGCGCTTTGCGGCTTGGCGAAGGTCCATGTGCGCTCGGTTTTTCCATATTGGTCTCATTGGGTAGTAAAGGCGTTTGTGTCAAACGCCTAACAGACTCGGCGCTCGCCGCGGCGAACGCCGCTACAACAATCTTGCCATTACTGGCGCGGCCGCTCCGTACGGCTAAATTCTGCAAATGTCTTCGGAAACGATCGAGCTACGCGGGCATATTATCGACTCTCTCATTTTGCCGAAGGTGCTGGATCAAATTCTGACGAGCGGCGGGAACTTTAAGATTACTGAGATCAATATCGGCAGAAAGCGAGCCGACCAAAGTTTCGCGCGAATCGAAGTGTCTGCCGAAACAGGCGAGGCGCTGGACGAGTTGATCCTGCGTCTCCGTCAACAGGGCGCCGAGGTAGTGGAGCGCGCAAATGCGCAAGTCGCCAGCGCCCCTGCCGACGGAGTTTTTCCGTCCGATTTCTATGTGACGACGAATCAGCAAACCTTCGTGCGCTTAGACGGCAAGGAAATCGAAGTGAGCCCCGCAATGATCAACAGCGCGATTGCGCTTGATCGAAAAAAAGGCACTGCGCGAGCGGTTAAGTTCTTCGATGTGAACAAGGGCGACGAAATTGTTGTTGGGCATCAGGGGGTTCGGGTTGTGCCGGTCCAGCGTGCAACAACGCATACTGACCTTTTTCAGTTTATTAACACCACGGTTGATGCCGACGAACCAAAGTCCGCCATCATTCGCGGAATCGGCGATGAGTTGCGCCGCGCCCGCGAAGCGAACGGCAAAATCGCAATCGTGGCTGGACCGGCCATCGTACGGACCGGCGCAGGCCAGCATTTGGTTAGGCTGATTGAAGCAGGGTATGTCGATCGTCTTTTTGCTGGAAATTTATTTGCTGCCTACGATGTGGAGCGCGCCTTGTTCGGGACCTCGTTGGGCGCGAATCCAGACCTCGCCGTCGCACGAGGTGGACACGAGAACCATCTGCGTGCCATTAACACGATTCGCGAAGCGGGCGGGATCTCCCCGGCCGTGCATCAAAAGATCCTGACCGGAGGCATTCTCCACGCCTGTGTCCGCAATGAAGTCGATATCGTGCTCACCGGTGGAATTCGTGACGAAGGACCGATTCCCGGCGTAACAACAGACGTAATCGAAGCTCAAAAAGTCATGCGAACAAAGCTCGCTGATGTGACCCATATAATATTGCTCGCGACGCTCCAGCATTCGCTCGCCATCGCCAGCATGTTGGCGCCTGATGTGAAAACGGTTTGCGTGGACATTGATCCTCCAGCCGTGGAAAAAGCGATCGAACACCAGCCCTTGCAGTCAATCGGCCTCGTCACAGATGTAGAGCCATTTCTTCGGGAACTTGCCGATTGTCTCACCGATTCGCGCGTTCGCGACTAGATGAGCAATGGTATGCGCGAGCTGCTTCTTTGTCCGCCGGATTACTACGGCATCGAGTATGAGATCAATCCCTGGATGAGCGTCGCCCGCGGGGCCGAGGCAGCTCTTGCCCAACAGCAATGGAAACAATTACACGCGACGCTTTCGAAATTGCATTGCGAGGTTCATCTGATTCCGCCACAGCCCAGGCTTCCCGATATGGTTTTTACTGCGAACGCCGGGCTGACCGTGGGTCGCAAATTCATCCCCAGTTATTTCCGCCACAAAGAACGCGCCGGTGAACAGCCGTTCTTTTCCAACTGGATGGAAGAACGCGGCTACGAAGTGCATTGGCTGCCGGACAATCTTTACTTCGAAGGCGAAGGCGACGCGCTCTTTGGCGGCGACGTGCTTTTTTGCGGCTACAAATTTCGCTCCGATATACAATCGCATCGGGCCGTGGCAGACATGCTTGGCTGTCTAGCCATCTCGGTAGAACTCGTTGATCCGCGTTTTTACCATCTCGACACTTGCTTTTGTCCGCTGCCCGATGGCGGGGCGTTTTGGTTTCCATCGGCCTTCGACGAGTACGGCCAGCGCGCGATCCGAGAGCATGTGACTGATTTGATCGACGTCTTACCGGAAGAGGCGATGCACTTCTCCTGTAATGCCGTTATCATCGAGCGCGATATTGTTTTGCCTGAAGGCGCGCCGCAGCTCGTGACTCAGCTACAAGATCGCGGTTACCGCTGCCACGAGTTGCCGATGAGCGAATTCATCAAAGCCGGTGGCGCGTGCAAATGTCTTACCATGTTCATGCCGCAAAGAGAGAAGTGTTAGCTGCACAGTTTAAGTTGTAAGGCGACCCTCACCACCTGCAGCTGCGTCCAGCTCGGACTTTTCCGCATAAGGTTCCCGCTTCGCTCGTAGCGCGACTTCAATCTTTCCCAGCGGCAAGCAATTCATCACATCATCTTTGGCGAGCCAGCCTTTGCGTGCGATCCCAATTCCAAACCACAAATCCTGCAAACGCTCGGTGCGATGAGCATCGGGATTGATGACACACTTCACTCCCTTTTGTTTGGCCAACGGCCACCAGCGCCAGTCCAGATCCAGTCGCTTCGGCGCCGCGTTGAGCTCAACCCATGTGCCGGTGCGTGCCGCCGCGTCCAGGATGGCAGGGATATCGATCTGGTACGGTTCGCGTTTCAGCAATAGGCGGCCGGTCGGATGCGCCAGCATGGTAACAAATGGATTCTCGATCGCGCGGATCACCCGCTGCGTCATTTCCGTTTCGCTCAAATTGAAAACGGAATGGACGGACACGATCACGTAGTCAAGCTGTGCTAAGACATCATCCGGGAAATCGAGCGATCCATCGCGCAAAATGTCGCATTCGATTCCTGCAAAGACGCGAAAGCCATGCAGCTTCTTGTTCAATTTCCGGATGGTGGCGATTTGGAAGCGCAGTTTTGGTTCGTCGATTCCGTGAGCTTGAATCGAGCTGTGACTGTGATCGGCGATACCCAAATATTCCAATCCGAGCCTTTGCGCAGCTTCGGCCATCTCTTCGATGGAGTTGTGTCCGTCGCTCGCAGTGGTGTGACAATGAAATGTTCCGCGCAAGTTCTCCTTCTCGACCAACTTCGGGAGAGAATGTTTCTCGGCAGCTTCGAACTCTCCCCAATTTTCTCGTAGTTCCGGCGGGATAAAATCGAGATCGACCGCCCGATAAAGTCCGGCTTCATCGTTAATTTTTGGAATCTTCTCCACTGGCTTTTTCTTTTTCGCTTTGGAATCGACTGGAACCGCCGCGAGACGATATTCGTTGAGCGTCCAACCTCGCTGAAGCGCGCGGCTGCGTAGCTCGATATTGTGTTCCTTGTTTCCGGTGAAATACGCGAGCGCAAACGGATATTCTGCGGTGCTCACTACTCGCAGATCGCACTGCACTCCAGAACGAAGTCGCACACTCGATTTCGTCGGTCCTTGCGCAATGATTGATTCGACGAGCGGATGCGAAACAAAGAACGCCATGATCGCTTCGGGCTTTTTTGTCGCCACCAGGAAATCCAAATCGTGCACGATTTCCTTTCGGCGCCGATAGCTTCCGGCGATATCGACTTGTAAAGCCGCGTTGTGCGCTGCAAGATCGGAACGCAGTGTTTCTGCTTCAGCCGCGATTTGTCCGAACTGAAACGAGCCGGCGTGCGCGGCGCGTTTCGCGATAGATTCGCAGAGCTTTTGCTGTGTCGTCTGCCCAAAACCCGGCAGTTCAGCGACGCGCCCATCCTCGCACGCTTTCTGCAACTGCTCGATTGTGTTGATGCCGAGTCGATCATAAAGAGCTTTTATCTTTTTGGCGCCAAGACCGGGTAACGAGAACAATTCCATAATTCCGACCGGGCATTCCGCGCTTAATTCTTCGAAATATTTGAGTGACCCGGTCGAAGCCAGTTCCTTGATCTTTAGCGCTATGCTTTTTCCAATTCCCGGAACCTTTGCTACTGCTTCTTCATCCTGAAAATTCGGAACGTTGCCGCCAAAGGTTTCGATCGCGCGCGCTGCGTTCGTGTATGCCCGCACCTTGAACGGATTCTCGTCCTTCAGTTCCAGCAGCGTCGCGATTTTCTCTAGAACACCGGCGATTTCCTCTTTGGTCATCACCAAAAACGGTTAACCGGAATTGCGCCGCCGTCGACGGTGAAGCGCTGCGCGCGACTCCCTGCACAATTGTTCGTCACATCCGACCACGCCGTTGATAGAATTTATAGCGATCGATGATTGACTCGACGTACTTCCGCGTTGCGGGGAAATCGACGTTTTTGAGAAACGTCCGCGCCGATGTGTCGGTAGCGTCGTTTTTGCTCCACCGCTGGGCGCGACTGGCGCCGGCGTTGTACTCTGCCAAGGCGAAAGGAAGCGGATCGGATTGAAGCTTCCAGTGTTCCACCGCGCGATGCAAATACCACGTGCCTGCCTCCAGGTTTATCTTCGGATCGAAGAGCTGGTCGGAATGGAAATCGGCGATCTTATTTTCGCGAGCCCATTCGTTGGCCGCTTTTTCGGTTACTTGCATGAGCCCGCGCTCCCCGCGACTGCCATGCTTTTCCGGATCGAACCGGCTCTCACGCCAAACGACCGCTTTCACGAGCATGGGATCGAGCTGATGTTCGACCGCGACGATGCGAATGAGGCGGTCGTACCGTTGAAATCGCGCCGGGCTCATCCATTCGTAAACCGTGTAAACCGGGTCCCCCGATAACACTGCGAGGTAAACGAAGCCTGCAGCCAGCGCCAGCATTACGCAGAGGACCAGTTTGAACAAAAACCGGATCATTCAGTTCGTGCTCGTGCTCCTAATCGTGATCGTGCTCGGCCGACGAACCATATGTTGTTTCATCTTCCCAGGCTTTTCACCATGATTACAGTAATCGATTACGATTACGGGCACGAGCACTAGTACGATTTGTGAGCACCCCATGGCAAAGGCCAATTACGTTCGCGTCATCATCGATCGGGCGATTCATCGCGAGCTCGACTACGCTGTTCCTGACAGCCTGACGGGCCGAATCGGAGTTGGCTCGCGCGTGCGCGTGCCTTTTCGCGAAAAATCCGCGCTCGCCACCGTCGTCGCACTTCCAGAACAAACAGACGCGAAAGGTATCCGGCCAATCGAAGCAATAATCGGCGAAGCACCGGTTTTGAGCGAGCAGCTGCTCGAACTGGGGCGCTGGATCGCCACCTATTATTGCTGCCCGATTGAAACGGTAATGCGCAGCATGTTGCCCCAAGTGATTCGACGTGCAGAAGTCGGGTGGAAGAAACAGTTGTTTGTGCAGCCTGGTCGCCAGATCGACAATGGTGAGCTTGAGAAGCTCCGGAAACGCGCGCCGCGGCAGGCGGAACTTGTCGAAGCAATCTCGAGGCTGGAAATGCCCATGCGCGCGGCAGAGCTCCTGCGCCAAACATCTCTCGATAACCAGACGCTACGTGCGTTGGTAAGACGAGGTCTCGCAGAGTTGCGCGAAGAAGCGGTGGTCCGTGATCCCCATGCCGATGAGCAGTTCATCGCCACGTCCAATCTTGTTTTGAACGAGGAGCAAACACGCGCCCTGAACGAAATTACGCAAGCGCTCGACGCGCCTGAAAATGCCCGGCCAATTTTGCTCCACGGTGTGACCGGGTCCGGTAAGACCGAAATTTATTTGCAGGCCATCCGGGCAACGCTTGATCGCGAGCGCACCGCGATCGTTCTCGTGCCGGAAATTTCGCTGACGCCGCAGACAGTCGAACGCTTTAAAGGCCGTTTTGCCTATGTGCCGGATGCAGTCGCGGTGTTGCACAGCCATCTGTCCGAGGGCGAACGTCACGACGAGTGGCACAAAATTCATGCCGGACGCGCCCGCATCGTGATCGGTGCACGCAGCGCAGTCTTCGCGCCGCTGAAGAATCTTGGGCTCATCGTCGTCGATGAAGAACACGAGACGACATACAAACAAGAGGAAGCCCCACGATATCACGCGCGCGATCTCGCAGTGGTACGTGGGAAGATTGAGAAATGTGTTGTGGTGTTGGGCAGCGCCACGCCATCGCTCGAGAGTTATCACAACGCCGGCATCGGCAAATACCGACTCGTGACGCTCACCCAGCGCGTGGATGAAAAGCAGATGCCGCTCATCCGCATCGTCGATCTTCGCCAGGAACGACGGAAAGAAAAGAAAGCTGCAATACTCTCGGAAAAATTGTCGCAGGCAATTGCCGATCGTTTGCAAAAACGCGAACAGACGATTCTGTTTTTGAATCGGCGCGGATTTTCGACGTCACTCCTTTGCAGCGAGTGCGGTGAAGCGCGGAACTGTCCGAATTGCAGCGTCGCGCTCACGTTTCATCGGCATCCGGCAGTCTCCGGGCGATTGAGCTGTCATTTATGCGGCCATACCGCCGCCGTGCCAAAAAAATGTCCGGCCTGCGGAAAGGACGCGCTGATTTATTACGGCTTTGGCACCGAGAAAGTCGAATCAACAGTCGCACAGATTTTTCCGAAAGCTGTGGTGCGTCGCATGGACGCTGATTCGATGACGCGCAAGGAAGCTTATCGCGAGACTTTAAGAGATTTTCGCACGGGCAAGATCGACATCCTCGTCGGCACGCAAATGATCGCCAAAGGTCTGCATTTTCCAAATGTGACGCTGGTCGGGATTATTAACGCCGATCTTGCATTGCATCTGCCCGATTTCCGCGCGGGTGAACGCACGTTCCAACTTCTGACCCAAGTCGCCGGACGCGCCGGGCGCGGCGAAACGTCGGGCGAAGTCTTCGTGCAGACCTACACGCCGTTTAGTCCCTCAATTCAGTTCGCGCGGCACCACGATTTCGCCGGCTACTTTCAACAGGAGCTCGAGTTCCGCGAGCGCTGCGATTTTCCACCATTCAAACACGCCATCCTGATCACGGTTCGCTCCGCGCACGAAGGGCGCGCGAAACTTTCAGCCGAAACGTTAAAGCGCCGTTTGAAAGAAGCGCTGGCCTACTCCGCCGAAGCAGCTCCCAAGAGCGGAGCCTACGCTGCCGCTCCTACTCCCAGAAGCCTTTCAGGGGTGCAAGGCTCGATGCCGGCTGCGAAGGCTGGACCCGAAGAATTCATCCTGGGAGATGCGACGCCCGCTCCATTGGAGAAACTACAGGGCCAATTCCGGTTTCACATCCTGGTTCGCGGCGAAGCAATCCTGCGCCTCAGCCGGCTCGTCCGCGAAACCCTCGACAAATTACCATTTCCCGAAGATGTGACCGTCACCGTAGACGTCGATCCCTATCAGTTGCTGTAAGCGGTCGCGCGGGCGATTTCGCCGGAGGTAGGGCGGGCAGTCCTCTGCCTGCCGAGAGTTTGCGCGCCGGCACCCGGATTCTACAGCGGCGCACGGAGTGACGCGCCCTACCCATGCAGAATCGCCTCAGGTTTCTCCTGGGCGAAATCATTCGTGGCCAGCGCGAGCGTGACAAAAAAAATGCGAGCAATCTTAGAAGTTTCGCGTTGATGCTCGAATAACAATTACTCTGGAAACAATCTTGACCGCCATTTCCAAAATTCGAAAATTCCAACCTTCTCACTCTCGGCAATTCATCTCATGAAAAAACTGTTGGTTACAATCCTTTTGCTGGCGGCGCTCGGGCCGTTTCGCGTGCAATCACAACAAAGCAGCGGCACGCTAGCTGGTTTCCTTTCGAAGCAAGGTCTTGCCGGTGCAAAACTGGAGCGGCGCTTCGGCAATCATCTATTTGTTCCGGTCTCCATTAACAATCGGCGAGCTGCCCTGATGATTGATACCGGGTCACCTAACACGATCATCGACCTCAACAGCGCGAATACATTTGGTCTCACTGTAGAGAAGACCGACTCGAACGTGGGCGGTTTGTTTGGCCGGAGCTGGGAACGCTTTGGCAGCAGCAAAGTAAAGAACATCGCGATGGGCAATTGCACGGTGACAAACGTACCCGTGGCCATCGCAGATTTTTCCGGTTTCAACAGAGACCGCGGCGGTCCCGCTACAGGGTCGCATATTGCCGGTTCCAAGGCCCTGGCACACATCAATGGTGTTCTTGGCGCGAACGAGATGATTAAGTTTGGGATGATTATCGATTGCACCCGCCAGATGCTTTACATTAATCCAAACGGACGGAGTCCCGTGGTGAGTCAGAGTCTCACAAGTTTCCTCGCGGGTCGCGGATTTACGCGAATCCCGATACGGTTAAATGCCAACCATCATTTTGATGTTCAAGGCGCGCTCAACGGACATGCGACCCGCTTCATCCTGGACACGGGCTCGGCGAATACACTCATTGACACGCAAGTAGCCGTGCGATCTGGCACTGGTGTCACCGCTCTGGCGGGCATTGGCGCGGGTGGTGCTGGTGGCTTGGCTGAAGGAATAAATCGCACGGGCGTCAAAGAGCTAGCTATCGGCAATTTCAAGCTCGCAAATGCCGAGGTGGTAATTGCTCATTTGTCGGGCGACATACTGCTCTCGAAATCTGCCGCCGAATCGAATGCGGGCGTTGTGGGCCAGGAATATCTCTCATCGAATTTCGCTATCATCGACATGGGCGGCATGGCACTTTATCTACGCCACCCCGATTCCCGCTAAGTGCGACTTGGTCGATTCCTGTAGCCACCGGACTGCGGCCGGTTCAGCTCGCGGCTGCTTTTGACGTTAGGCAGACGGCCCGCAGGGCCGTGGCTACACGTCATTGGTCGAGCGCTTTGCTCTAGTGTTTGATCATTTTCGGGACAGTCGCCTTCACGAGACTCGTGAATGCGGCTACAGCGCTGTTCGCTGCCGAATCGCTCAACCGCAAGAGACCAATGTCCAGTCCAAGTTTTTTTCCCTGCAGCCGGATCGCCTTCAATTTCAGACTTTCTCTTCCTCGTAATGCGATCTTCGGCATTAATGTTGCCGCTCGCAAAGGTGCGAGCGAGCGAAGCAATGTTTCAATTGCGTTGATCTCGGCCACCATGTGGGGACGGACCTGATGTCTTCGACAAATTTCATCCGTCATCCTGCGCATCACGAAAGTGTCCGGTAACTGGAGGAGGCGTTGCTGGTGCAATTGCGAGAAATGGATCACCCGGCGTTTCGACCATGGATGGTTCTCCGCCACGACTAAGGCAAATTCATCGGTGCAAAGGCGCTCGTAGCGCAAGTTCGGTGAGTGCCGGGTGAGAAAGCCAAGACCAACGTCCATCCGACCCTCTTCCAGCGCCGTTTCGATCTCGGTGGATGAGATTTCTTCGACGGTGATGCTGATCGCAGGGTGATCGGCCGTAAAAAGGCCAAGGAGATGCGGCACGAGCGGCACATTCAGCACTGGGATAACACCCAAATGCAACGCGCCCCGTAATTCTCCGGGTTCGATGTTGAGTTCCTGAAGAAAATTCTCCAACTGATGAAGGACAGCCCGTGCGTGCTCCTGAAAAATCAGACCTCGCGGGGTAAGCAGAATCCGTTTCCCACGGCGCTGAAAAAGAGGCACGCGAAGACCTGCTTCCAAATCCCGCATTTGCTGCGAAACACTCGGTTGCGAAATTCCCAGCCGATCAGCCGCCCGGCTGAAGCTCCCCGCCTCGGCAACCGCGAGAAAATAGCGAAGGTGGCGGATATCCAAAGGCTCCGGCATGGGAAAAAGAATATTGTCCGGCGGACTTGCCAAATGCAATCAGGAGCTTGATTGCGGACCAAGGTTCTGCTTCCATAGGCAGAACTTATCGGGCTATTTCCAAAACCTTTGAAAGGTACATTATGACTTCGAGGCTCATTACCGCCGCTTCGCTAAGTGTTCTGCTGGTGGCAGGCTGTAATAAAAACTCCAGTTCCACCGTTCGGAATTCAAATAAAGTCCGCGTCGGCTACATCGGGTTGACGTGCGAAGCTCCGATTTACGCCGCCTACGAGAAGGGCTTCTTCAGGGAGGAAGGACTCGAGCCTGAACTGGTGAAGTGTAACTGGTCGACTTACAAAGACGCACTTGCGCTTGGCAGCTACGACATCACTCATCACCTGGTGATGTACTTCCTCAAGCCGATCGAACAGGGTTTGGATGTACGATTCCTTGCCGGAATCCACCGCGGATGTCTGCGCGTCCAGGCCGGCGTGAAAACGAATATTCACACGATTGAAGATCTGAAAGGAAAGCGAATTGGGGTGCCAGGAATGGGCACACCCCCCTTTGTTTTCGCAAATCGTGTCTTCGGAACCCACGGAATTGATGCCGGAAAAGATATTACCTGGAAAGTTTTTCCCGCAGGTGAATTAGGTCTGGCGATCGACAAAGGCGAAGTGGACGCTGTCGCTGACGCCGAACCAATCGGAAGCCTGTTGATTGCGGAAGGGAAAGTAAGAAACATTGCCGACCAGATAATGGATGCGCCTTACAAAGATGAGTATTGCTGCGAGGTGATCGCGAACGGCAAATGGGTGGACGCCAATCCGGACACCGCGGCGAGAGCAACCCGCGCCCTGTTGAAAGGCGCCAAATGGGTCGAGACCAACCCGAAGGCAGCAGCGATCATGGCGGTGGAGAAAAAATATCTCGCCTCAACCCCCGAATTGAATACAGCGGCCCTGGCGCGCTTGCGCTACATACCGAGCGTCCAGCTGGCTGAGGAGTCGGTTCACAGTGCCGGCCGGGAGATGAAAGTGGCCAAGATGCTTTCTCCGGAGACCGATACCGAAGCGCTGGCTAAGCGTGCCTTCATGCATCTTGACGGCGTTACCGATGAATGGATTAGGACCCTGGAAGTAGAAAAAGTCGCCGGCGGACAAGTCTCGCCCGCCGACGATATCCGGCTGATCGCGGCATTGGTCCAGAAAGATATGGGAGATTCCTGCTGCCGGAGAAAAATGTTCGATCAGCCGGATCAGGATGCTCCGAATCTGGCCGATCCTGACGCACCGTGCCTTGAGAAAAATGTGATGGCGGCCGGGCAGTGAGTTAGGTTCCCAGTGCGAAGACAAAAGCGATGCGAGGACTCATCGCACTCCAAAAGCACTGCGTGCGAAATTGCCCGAGAGCGTTTTCATGTTTCGCGAAGCTTTGGAGTACGCACGCGTCCCCGCGTCGCTTTTCGAGTTCGTCACGATATGCGGGTAGTAAATAAGCATCCATCGACATTGCCTTGGCCAATGCAGTTGGCTGTTCCCGTCGCAAGCCTGATTACGTTCGGAATTCACTTGTTGTTATCAAAACAGTCGCCGCCGCTTGAGACACATTCTTATATGCTGCTGTTTTGGGAAATTCTCGGCGTCTCACTTGTTCTCGCAATCGCACAAGGTTTCTGGACGGCGTTGCGCCAATGGATGCGGCACATGTGGCCAATCTTTGCGGCTGCAATCCTGTTACTCGGTCTATGGGATGTGATTACGTTGGGGTTCCATTTGCTTCCGTTGCCGTACTTTCCCGGGCCCGCCGCGGTATTACGCAGTCTGATTAGCGATCGTGCGCTTTTGCTCGATAGCACCTGGCACTCGCTCGTTTTGCTCTTGAGTGGGTACACACTTGGCGTGATCGTTGGACTGGTTAGCGGCGTGTGCATCGGCTGGTCGACTTCCGTGCGCTATTGGGGAATGCCGCTACTTAAAGTTGTAGGGCCGATTCCAGCCACAGCATGGATCCCTCTTGCGATGGTTGTATCCCCTTCCGCGATCGCATCCGCAGCGGGATTAATCGCACTCGCGGTGTGGTTCCCTGTTACAATGTTGACTGCCTCCGGGATTTCCAATACTCGCACGTCCTACCTTGACGTCGCTCGAACGCTCGGCGCCGGACGCGCCTATCTCATCTTCCGGGTCGCGGTTCCCGCCGCGGTTCCGAATATTTTCATTGGCTTATTCATGGGTCTGGGTGCCTCTTTTCTGACTCTTGTGGTTGCGGAATCCATAGGGGTTAAATCCGGTCTCGGCTGGTATGTCAGTTGGGCGCAAGGCTGGGCCGAATACGGCAAAGTCTTCGCTGCCCTCATCATCATGGCAGGCTTCTTCTCAACCCTGATGACGCTTTTGTTTAAGATCCGGGACCGTCTGCTCGTTTGGCAAAAAGGAATTATCAAATGGTAGCAGTAGCTGAGACCGAACCCTCCTCGCTCCGCGTTCAGAATGTCAGCAAGAGCTTTCCGGCCCCTGACGATCCGCTCACGCGTCGACAAGCTCTAAGCAATATCTCGCTGTCGATAGCGCCGGGAGAATTGGTTTCGCTCATTGGCCCAAGCGGCTGCGGCAAGTCGACCCTGCTGCGACTCATTGCCGGTCTGGAATCTCCCGACTCGGGGGAACTTTTGGTTGGCTCGGACCCAATCAACAAGCCGAGCGCGGAACGTGGTCTCGTTTTTCAAGACCCAAATCTGTTTCCATGGCTTCCGGTTCGCCGCAATATCGAGGCCGGCCTCGTTGCGCGCCGATTGTTGCGCGAAAAACGAAATGAAGTCGACGAATTCATGCGGCTCGTCGGACTCGAGGCATTTGCCGATGCTTATCCGCATCATCTTTCCGGGGGCATGGCCCAGCGCGTTGCTCTGGCACGCGCACTCATCAATCACCCGAAAGTTCTCCTCCTCGACGAACCGCTCGGCGCGCTCGATGCCTTTACCCGCATGCGCCTGCAGGACGAAGTACTGCGGCTCTGGGAAAATCGCCGCACTACAATGCTTCTCGTTACTCACGACATTGATGAAGCCATCTACATGAGTGATCGAATCATGATCATGACTCAGCGTCCGGGCCGAATCGACCGAAACCTCACTAATGCACTGGCTAGACCACGTGATCGCAGCAGCGCCGAATTTCTTCGTCTCCGCGCAGATATTCTCGAACTTCTGCACTTCGCTGGCCACGCGACTTCACTTTCCGCGTGATGGGCATGCCCCTGCGAGTAAGCGAGACCGCCGCGCTCAGATCACATCCCCGCCGCGATTTCGCTGATCCTGCGCACTGCAACACATCCCCGCGTCTCCAGCGCATCGATTCTGGGCAAAGATCGGAGTTCAGTTCGGGCCTGTGCTCCTCGCGGCATCCCCGGCGGCAGGGAGCACTTGGCTAACCCCGCCTGCCCCAGCTACCACTGATATTTCTTCCGCAAGCTTGAACGGCGTTGATACAAAAGGTAAAGACCAACAATTGGAATTACGAACAGCAGCACCTCGAAGGCCCCAGAGCCTCCGTCCGGAGAAAAACCAAAAATCTTCTCAATGAAGTCCATGCGATACCTCCATAGCGTTGCATACGCGTTAAGGGTCACTACTACTGGATAAAACATGTGTTGGCTCCTCGTCTAACTGCGGAAGCGGACGTAGCGCGGCTCGATGTTCTTCCGCGCACTTCCGCCCTGAAGCGTGTATCCCGAAGCGACCCAGTGTGCTGCAGTCGAGTGGTGGGCGACGCAGGATAGGTAGTCGCCCCAGGACTGGTCAGGCGGCCCGTGCGTGCTGGTCTTCGTCAGCACCGTGTCCCAGCTGGTGGCGGTCTTCACGCCCACGACGTGACCGGGATGGCGCGTGCCGCCGCCATAGAAGGCGCTGATTCCGACCTGGCCTTGCGAATTTGGTGCCGCCGCCGGGTAAGCCCATGCCGATAGTTGGCTCCAGATGTCCGGTTCGTCGATCAGCGTCTTGTTCGTCTCCTTGATGCGCGCCACGCGAATGTACGGAAGGGGGTGGCTCGAGTCCCGGTTCGCGGACCACATGAAGCCGATGGTGCCGCCGCTGACCCAGGCACCGGTGATGCGCGAATCCAGGCGGGCCAGCCAGTTCACGCCGCCAGGACCCGGTGCCGAGTAGGCGCCCCCCGACCAAGGGCGCACATTCACGTCCGACCACGAGAGGTTCGTCGAGTTGTCGGGCCACTGCAACACCCGGATCTGGCTGGCGCTGTTGTGGCTACCCATGTACATCGTCGCGCCGGCACCGCGGCAGAGCCGGATGGAGCCGTTGTTCGTCGTGGCCCACCAGCGATAACCAAGCGAGGCGCCCGAAGCCAACGTGGCCAGGGGAAACCGGAACACGACCGCGCGCTGCCAGGGGTTGCCGAGGAACATGTTGAAGGTCACGAACAGGTTCGCGTCCGTGAACGCCATGTGCGGATAGTCGAACATTTGCTTGTTCCAGGCAGCATTGAGATTCTTGGGAGCGAAGTCCCAGTAGTACCAGCTGCCGAACTGCGTGTCGCGACAGACCGCGAGGCGGAAGATATTGTCGCCGTTGGCTGTCGACACGTACTGCAACAGCCAGATCCAGATATGGTGAGCCGCGTTGTACAAGACGATCTGGTCGCAACAGAAACCGCCGGCGCTCGCCGGGAAGCGAGTGAAGGGGTTGACGAATGTCCAGTTCGCGCCGCCGTTCACCGAGCTGGACGCGAACCAGTTTCCCGTCATGAAGAGCTGCTGATCGTTGGCGGCCGCCGTAGGCTCGCAGACGGTCGCGGTGAGCTGGCTGGTGGCCGTGTCGTCGAGCCCCAGATTCTGCACAAGGGTGAGAGCCATGGTTATTTCCTCGATTTGCGATTTTTCGGATCCGTGACTTTTGGAACCACTTCATCTCTGATCGCTTTGATTGCCGCTCTCTCAAAGGTATCGCCGACGAGCGGCGGCCCTGCGGGACGGCGCGGTCCCGACTTCAACCGATCGCGAATATCCAGGTCTTCGGGGGATGGCGCTCCGGCCGCCGTTTCGCCTCTCGCCTTCCCGCTCGTAACCGGCTTGCCCGCGCTCTTCGCGCCGGTGCGTGCCGTGGTGGTTTTCTTCGGTTTCGTTGCCATCGCAGAGCTCCTCTCTGTATAGGAAATTCAAATACCCTTTTCTCTAACGCGAGTTGTAGCGCCGCACCGGGCGAAGTGTCAAGCGAAAATATCGGAAATGCGATGATTCCGCCGATTTACAATCGTTCCTACAGCATCAGCACCGACCTCGACAATCCGGGCCGAGCAGGCGCGTTCGGATTACGTTCGGGGTTACCGGGGGTTATTGTTGCTGAGTCCTGTTTTTTTGGCGGCTTTTCGCTTTACGTCGAAAAACGGTCACCTGAAGCACACCTACAGCTTGCTTGGATTGAAACTGGACACGATCAGTTCGCGCGATGCGCTGCCCCCGGGCAAAGGCAATGTGCGCTACGAGTTCGCCGCCGATAAACCCGGCGAGTTCGGCGCCAGAGGAACGAGCCGCCTCTTCATCAACGGCAAACAGCAAGCCGAAGCGAAAATGGAGCATAGCGTTCCATTCCGGTTCGCCTCACGCTCGCATGGACATCGCCATCGACAATGGTCTGCCAGTAGTTCCCAAATTCAAATAGGCGAAGGTGCTACCGAAATATCTCAAACGCACGATCGAAAAAGTCGAGTTCGAACTCGGTCCCGCAAAACTCAGCGTTGAAGATCTACAAAGAATTTACCTCAAACGTTTCGCCAGCGCAGTTCGCAATTAGCGAGCCAGCGTTAGTCTGGCTGAAGCCCAAATCGAAAATCTCAAATCGAACATCGAAAATTAGCTGAGCCGGCAGTCGGATTCGAACCGACGACCTGCTGATTACAAATCAGCTGCTCTACCAGCTGAGCTATGCCGGCGAAAGAAGCTCAGAATAGAGCGTGAATGGCTACAACTTCAAATCGGAAACGTCAGAACGCCATTGCAACTTTTCCAACGCTGGCCGTCTTTTGAAAAACCCTTTTCGCACTCAACCGGAAGCATTGTTTTTGAGCAGCGCGGTGCGCTGTGCATGACCATCTGATAATCGTCTGTTCATTTCATCAATCATCCCCGGTTAAATTCGCTGTAGTTTATTTTGTCTCTTTTTCCAGGTTTATGACCACGAAGACGACACAAACCAGCCCGAAGCTCGTACGCGCGCTCAGACTGCGGGATCTGATCCTGTTCAATCTGGT
>Ga0222622_10000196_pt1 | contig 21734 bp, 20 predicted proteins | sample PLM2_5_b1metaG_FD_177335 | JGI IMG/M metagenome (GOLD analysis project Ga0222622, IMG submission 177335) | Groundwater sediment microbial communities from an aquifer in East River, Colorado, USA - PLM2_5_b1 | ecosystem: Environmental > Terrestrial > Soil > Riparian zone | place: USA: East...
GGCGGGCCGCGCAATGTCTGCACCATTCGGTCCCGCCGCGGGATGCAACACATCGTAACGGCGAATGACTTCTGCTTTGGGATCGGAAAGCAGCGGGAATGTATAGCCGCTTTTTTGCGATTGCCGACGGTTAATGTCGGGTGGATCGACGCTAATACCAACGACGCGGATGCCGCGCGCATCAAACTCGGGAAGCCTTTGCTGAAAACTCCGCAACTCGGAGTTGCAAAGCGGTCACCAGAAACCGCGATAGAAAATCAGCACGGTAGCCCTTGAGCCGGAAAGCAAATCGCCCAAGCCGACCGGCTGCTCGTTTTGATCCAACAACATGAAGTCCGGCGCCCTTTCGCCAACCCGTGGCGCGTGAGTGGAGAGCGGAACCTGACGCAGGACGTAAAAAATTTCGTAGCTAAAAAACGCAAAAATAAACAGCGCGATCGCTGTTAGGATCGAGCCGAAGATCTTACCGCGATAAAGTTGTGGCCGGCCAAACGCGCGAACTAGCCCAACAATCAACAAGGCACCGCCAATTTCAAAGAGCAAGAGATTTGCCCATGGAAAATCGCGCGTAATTGGAAACCGGAGGAAAAATCCGTAGGAGAACAATCCGGCGACGGCGACAACAAAACCAGCCCAGAGCAGCCAGTTCCATTGTCGTTTCATGCCGATCTTGCAGTGGCCATTCGCAAGATCCACCGGTAGAGCAGGAATGCGATAACCGCGAACGCGAGGCCGCCGATAAAAACGCCGGCTATCTCAAATCCAGGACCCACCAGGCCCAGCGGCGCAGCTTTGCCGGAAAACACGACGATTGCGGAAAGGATGACTCCTATGATGCTCTCCCCGACGATCAAGCCCGACGCGAGCAGCACGCCGAGCTGTTTCGTCGCTTCGGGCTTTGGCGTGCGATTAGCGCGTTGGTCGAAGAACCAGCCGACTATCGCGCCGACGACAATCATCAACGTGCTTTGCGTTGGCAGATAGATCCCGAGACCAACAGCCAACGGTGGAACGCGCATGTGTTTCGTGGCGCGGGCAAGAATTTCGTCCAACAAGATGATGCCAATCCCGATGAATCCGCCGATCCGGATCAAGCTCCAGTCAATGTCTGCGGCTATAACGCCTTGAGCCAAAGAGGAAATCAGCCCAGCCTGAGGCGCCGGCAGCGGATGGGGACGCAACTCTGCTCCCGGTGCGCCGACAAAACCGTAAGCGTGATTCACCAGATCGAGCACCGGCGGAATCACAAACGCGCCAGCAATGACACCGATGACCAGCGCGATCTGCTGTTTCCAAGGTGTTGCATCAACTAATTGACCGGTCTTGAGATCCTGAAGGTTGTTATTCGCGATCGCAGCAACATTGAAGATGACTGCCGTAGTGAATAGAGCGAAGGCCATTAGTGATTTGGCTGCATCTGGCGGCACGTACGGTTTCAGGCCAATCACAAGCAGCAATGCAGCGCCGATCACCACCAGAATGCCAATTCCCGACAATGGGCTGTTAGACGAACCGATTAAGCCTGCCATGTAACCGCAGACCGCTGAGACGAAAAAGCTCATCAACACGACGTACGCGACGCCGCCAATGATGAGCGTTGGGAGATGCGCACCGAGGCCGCTTGTGTTGCCGAAATAACCGAGTAACCAACCGATCGGTAGCATACACGCCAGTGTGACAAGGCCGACAATGCCGATAGGAATGTCGCGCTCGGTGATCGGCAGCGTGTCGGCTTTACCGGCTTTGCGCGCGCGTGAGGCAGCCATCGCACTTGCCAGGCCGCTCGCAACCGGCTTCACCAACTTCAGCAGCGTCCAGATCGCCGAAACCCCGATCGCGCCGGCGCCGAGGAAACGCACTTTCGTGCTCCAGGTTTTCTGCGCGAGCGTGGCCGCAGCGGTTGTGAGATCGCCCGCGATCGCTGAAAAATGCGGGACGCCCCAACCCCAACCAATCAGCGCGCCAATCAACATCGCGATTCCAACTGAAAGACCGACCAGGTGCCCGATCGCAAGAAGCGCGAACGACAGCGCGAAATCATAACCGCTCACTGCGCCGCGTCTGCCGATTCGAAAAGTCTGCGCGACGTCTGCCGCGAAAATTTGAGTACCAACGATCACCGCGAAGACGGCGGAAACGATCGATCCCCACAACACCGCGAGCAGACCTGCGCGGCCGTGTTCGACATCGGACGCGTGGGCAGAGTCGCCGCTGCTGCCAACCTTCAGCACTTCAGCGCAAGCGACGCCTTCCGGATACGGTAAGTCGGAAGTCGTCACCAGTGCGCGACGCAGCGGGATTGAATACATGACCCCCAGAATTCCGCCGAGAGCGCAGATCCAAAACGAGGTCCAGAACGGAAATTCCGTCCAATAACCGATCATTATCAAACCCGGCAACACAAAGATGATGGACGACAGTGTCCCCGCAGCGGACGCGACGGTTTGCACAATGTTATTTTCTTGAATCGTCGCATCGCGGAAACCGCGCAGGATTGCCATCGAAATCACTGCCGCCGGAATCGACGTCGAAAAAGTAAGACCAGCCTTAAGGCCGAAGTACACATTGGCCGCGGTGAACACTAGTGTGATCAGGACACCAATAATCAGGCCGCGGACGGTGAGTTCTTTGCGTGTTTGTTCGCGGCCGTTCACGAGGTGCGCAGGATATGTTGAATTCGCGAAAGCGGTCAAGCCGCGTACTTCAGTCTCGTAGTTGCGTCCAAGCGGGGCGACGGCAATTAATGGGCGCTAGTGGCGAACGTTTGCCGGTCAACACGCTGCGTTCGGTTCCCAGATTAGAACATCTCCACCGGCGAAACTGGTCGGCTTTGTGCGTCGCGCACTTTGGCGCGTTCTTCACCTAAGACATCGACTCGAAGATCCCAGACTTCACGATCGATCTTTTGAAAAGCACGTTCTGAAAATTCGTCAGGTGGCGTAAGATTTTTCTTGAAGCGCGCGATACTCGCGAGCGCGCGATCGATTTGATCAGTGGGCAACGTCCCTAAAATTCGTCGCACATTCTCGATCTCGGGAACCCTGTGGCAAATCATAACGAGATCATTTCCTGCCATAACGGCGAGGCGAACTGTATCCTCCAGCGTGTAGCCGGTGAGGATTGCACCCATGTCGAGATCGTCGGTCATAGCCAGGCCCTTAAACCCAAATTCACCGCGGAGCAGATCGGTGATCACACGTCGCGAGAGGCTCGCCGGAGTTTTCTCCGTTTCGAAGCATGGATACCAGCCGTGACAGATCATCATGCTGTCCACGTTGTTTGCGGACTGGCGGAAAACGGCCAACTCGTTTTGATCCAGTTCTTCGCGGGTGCGATCAATCCGCGGCAATTGGTAATGAGCGTCTGACGTTGCAGCGGAATAACCAGGGAAATGTTTGCCGCAGCTCGCGATCCCTTGCTCTCTCATCGCTTGGTTGAACGCGCCGGCATTTCGAATGACCTCTTGGACAGTTCTACCGTAACAACGGCCGCGTAATGAATTTTCCGCCTCGTCATCAAATGAAATGTCGAGAACTGGACACAAATCCAAATTGAACCCGAAAAGACGCAGCAAACGCCCTGTAATGTCACCGTGGCGCCTGATCAGATCTACATCGTCAGTCTCGCGCAGTTGTTGTGCATTTGGCGGTTCGCTGCCGATCCGGCGTAATCGCGAAACGCGACCGCCTTCCTGATCGACGGTAATGATCGGTTCGACTTCGCTCACGTCGCGCAAATCGTCGATAAGCTTTCGCAGTTGCGCGGCGTTTCCGAGATTGCGGCCGAAAAGAATAAACGCCCCTGGTTGCACCCGCCGAAATAACTGCGCAGTCTCGGCATCCAGTTCCTTGCCCGGAACGCCAATCATAATGAGTTGACCCAGGGAATCGTTCTTCATGAAGCGCACAGGTTAATGCGCAAGGCTCAATATTCAACGGCTGTGATTGCGAGCGCCATCGCGCCATAGACTTGCCGAAGCCGGGTTGAGCGTTGAGCTTTGGGCGTTGAAAAAGATTGGCGTTTATGGCGGCACGTTCGATCCGGTTCATCATGCGCATCTGATTCTCGCCCGCGACGCTCTCGAAACGCTTAATCTGGATGAGATAATCTTCGTGCCCGCCGCGATTTCCCCTCTCAAGAAGACCGCTCCTGTTGCGAGCGGCGAACTACGATTGGCAATGTTGCGGGCAGCGATTAAAGGCGAGCCGAAGTTTGTGTTGGACGATTGCGAGCTGCGTCGGCCCCGACCTTCGTACACAATCGATACCATTGAGGAAGTACGGCAAGGCCACAGGCATACGGCGATCTACTGTTTGATCGGCGAAGATAACGTGCAGACGCTAAAAAAATGGCACCGTTTTGACGAGCTGGAAAAGATGGTCAATTTCGTTATTCTCGATCGCAAAGGCCAGCCACCTACCAGCTCTTATCCCGTCATTGATCGGAAAATCGACATCTCGGCCACGGAAATAAGGAAGCGAGTTGCTTCCGGCCGGTCTATTCGCTATCTCGTACCGCCAGCGGTGGAAGAAATTGTCCGTCGCGAGAAACTTTACCTGGAGCAACCGAAATAACCCCAGAAAACCTAGCAACTACCTGCGCGGAACTCGCCTCGAACAAAAAGGCGGAAAACATCGTTGTGCTGGATTTGCGCGGCATCTCGACGTTTACGGATTTTTTTGTGATTTGCTCCGGCACGTCCGAGCCGCAGCTGAAAGCGATCGCAAACGAACTCGAAATGCGATTGCGAGAGGATCATTCGGTTCGGCCCATCGCGGTTGATGGATTCCCCGCCAGCCAATGGATGGTGCTCGATTTCCTGCAAGTGGTTGTCCACATTTTTCACCGAGACAAGCGCGCTTTCTACAGCCTCGAAGATTTATGGGGCGACGCGCCGCGAGTGCATTGGCAACCGGCGGCGGCACATTGATTGCCGCTCGCTAATCAGCGGCTACATCGGTTAAGCTGGCTTGTTAGGCGGGATACCAATCCCGTGCTTTGCGCGGTTTGGGGCCAAACCGAATTACTTGGGCGATGGCGAAGCTTTTGGCGCAGCCGCCGGAGTCGTTTTTGGCGCACCCTGCGGAACACCACCCTGCGGAGCAGCACCCTGCGGAGCAGGCGTAGGAGGCGCCTTGGCGTCCAGCAGTTCTACCTCGAAGATCAAAGTCGCATTGGGACCGATCTCCGGACTGACGGACCGTTCGCCATATGCAAGATTCGACGGAACAACCACCTGATATTTTGATCCGACTTTCATCAGCTGAAGCGCTTCCGTCCATCCTTTGATGACGCCGTTGACTGGAAAGGTGGCCGGTTGCCCGCGCTTATATGAGCTGTCGAACTCGGTGCCATTGATCAACGTACCGCGATAATTTACCGTCACCATGTCGGTCGGTTTGGGCTGCGCTCCGGTTCCCTCCTTCTCGACTTTGTATTCTAACCCGCTGGCAGTTGTCTTTACCCCTGCCTTCTTTTTGTTCTCCTCCAGGAACTTCGCGCCTTCGCTCTTGTTTTTCTCTCCGGCTTCCTTCTGTTTTTGTTCCATGTCCTTTTCAAATTGCGCCATGACGTCCTTGACTTGGTCCTGTGTCAGTTGCGGTTTACCGGCAATGGCGTCCTTGATGCCGGCCGCGAGGATGTCGGGATTAATGTCCACCTTTTGCTTGCTCAGATTGAATCCGATATTCATGCCGATGCTGTAGCTGACCTTGTCCTTCTGGTCTTTGAGTTGTGGTGATTGTGATTTGTCTTGCCCAAACAACGGCAATGCAAGTAAGGAAGCGCTGACAATAACAATAAAATGTTTCATAAGATCGTGTTTTCCGCGCCGGGTCTAATTAAATTAATCGCCGCAGAAACCCGCACGCTAATGGATAAATGCCGCTCGTCAAGAAAACAGCAGCCCGGGGTATCCGAAGGCCATTGTGTTTTAGTCCTATTGCTTATTAGCTGGATGATTGCTCTTTGGCCGCACATATCCGTCGCGATCACTCTCTCGCACGCTGATGTACAGAAAATCGGAAAAAAAATCTGGCAAAACGAGTGCAACGGAACCATTTCCGGGCTCACTTCATGGAATCAAGGCGAGGAGTTTGCGTCGCTAGGGATCGGCCATTTCATCTGGTATCCGAAGGGGCGCCGCGGCCCGTTTGAAGAAAGTTTTCCCAAAGTCGTAAGTTTCATCTCGAAACGCGGCGCGAAATTGCCAACATTGCTCTTGCGTGGCGTTGAACAGCCATGTCCGTGGAACTCCCGCGCGGAGTTTCTTCGAGCGCAACACACAGTAGAAATGAACCAATTACGCCAGTTTCTCGTCGATACGATCGATCTTCAGGCTGAATTCCTTATTGCTCGGTTGGAAAGCGCTTTGCCTAAAATGCTCGCCGAAGCGGCGCCGGCTGATCGAGCCAACGTACAACAGCAGTTCGAGCGACTGGCAAGAACTTCACATGGGTGCTACGCCCTTGTCGATTATGTAAACTTTAAAGGCGAAGGCGTTCTCCATACGGAGCGTTATCAAGGTCAGGGGTGGGGCTTGCTGCAGGTCCTCGAAAGCATGCACGGGACCTCTGACGCTGCTGCGGTTGATGAATTCTCAACTGCGGCGAAAGCGATATTGACCCGACGCGTGCACAACGCTCCGGCCGAACGGCATGAATCACGATGGCTTACGGGTTGGCTTCGTCGCGTGAACAGCTACAGTGGCATCTAATTTATGCGGGCAAAAGTTCTTTTACTAGTCTGTGCGTTTTTGCTGACGGTTTTTACCTGTTCGATCAACGCTCAGTTCCGACTCTTCGGACCGAGACAACCGAGACCGACGCCACAACCGATGCGCAAAGCATCGGCCCTTATTAGCAGGCAGGCACCATTGAAGGTGAATGAATCTTTACTCAAACAAGCAACGTCGGACAACACGCGCATCGTCGTCTCAATTCCCAAGCAGCGGGCTTATCTCATGATTGGCGACAACATCGTTGCGGACGGTCCGATTTCGTCCGGCAGACGCGGACACGAATCTCCGACCGGCCACAAGCACGTGCTCGAAAAAGACCCGAATCATCATTCCAGTCTGTACGGCGACTTCGTGGACGGATCCGGGCGCGTGGTCCGCGCCGGAGTCAGCGCCCGCTCCGATTCCGCTCCGAGCGGCACGCATTTCGCTGGCGCAGCAATGAAATGGTTCCTGCGCTTAACCGAAGACGGCGTAGGCATGCACGTCGGAATTTTACCCGGATATCCAGCTTCGCACGGCTGCATCCGCCAGTCGGTCGATGGCGCAAAATTATTTTACGACCATGTGAAAGCCGGCACGCCGGTGGACGTGGGTGACTACTGAGCATCGCAAGGAATGACGGCTTGGGCAGCCGTCGATCTCAAACTTGACGACTGGGAAGCCGTCACTCCTTAAGAATCTTCCGCCGCAAGAGATCGAGCGCGGATTGGGCCGCTAATTGTTTGAAGCTCTCCCGATCAGTGGGAAAAAAGAACTTTCTCACAATAGTTTCCGCCTCTGCTGAAGCCAGGGCAATGTAAACTGTTCCCATTGGTTTTTCCGGCGACCCACCAGTTGGCCCGGCAACTCCAGTTGTCGCGAGCGCATAGTTCGACCCTGCAGAGGCGCGGGCATGTTCGGCGAGAGCGCGCGCAACAGATTTGCTCACTGCGCCATGCGCTTCGAGGAGCTCTGGATCGACGTCCAACATGCCGATCTTCGCTTGATTAGCGTAACAAACGTAACCAGCAATAAAAACGCTCGACGCGCCCGGCACGTTCGTAATCCGGTTCGCGATCAAGCCGCCCGTGCACGATTCTGCGGTTGCCAATGTTTGATTGCGCTTTGTGAGCAGTCTGACGACGATTTCCTCCAAGGTTTCATCAGCTGTAGAGAAAATCGAAAATCCCAGTGCTGATCTGATAATGGTATCCGCTTGTTGGATTGCCTCCGGTTTTCCTATAATGCGCAGATCCACTTCTCCGGGACGCGCACAGTAGCCGAGTTCAATCCCTGGAATCGCCAGAACTTTTTCGCCTATTGCTTCTTCGACACTCGACTCGCCCACCCCAGCGACCTTATAGACCCGTTGTTCGATCGCGGAACTTGGCGCTAAAGATTGCAAGAGCGGCACAACATATTTTCGAAACATCGGCTGAAGCTCCCGCGGCGGCCCCGGCAAAACAAAAAGGTGCGGCGACGAAATGCGCGGGTTGATGTTGGCCTTCAAATAAAATCCCGGCGCACTTCCGTTTTCATTTGGGAGCACCTGCGCGCCGGCCGGAACATCGCCCTGACGGGCAATGCCCGCAGCCCATTTGATTCCGCGCAATCGAAGTCGTTGGCGCAGCGACTCCAGCAACTCCGGATGCTGACGCAACTCTAAGCCAAGTAAATCGGCGACGGTCTCCCGCGTGATATCGTCGCTGGTCGGACCAAGGCCACCGGTCACAAAAAGCATTTCATAACTCGGAAATAAGTCGGCTAACGTGCGTCCAATCGCGTCGGTATCGGGGACTGTGCGTCGCTCTTCAATCCGAAGCCCCAACGGAAAAATCTCGCGCGCAATGAACGCAAGATGCGCGTCCTGCACGTCACCCAGCAAAAGCTCGGTGCCGGTGTTAATAAGGCCAGCGCGCATGAGGGAACTCACAATTAACGCTCAACGTTCAACGCCCAACACTCAACGCCCAATTGTTTCTAAATTGAACGTTCAGAGTTGAACGTTCGACGTTCGCCCGCAATTCTTACGCGGCCGTCTTATCCTGTTTCTTGCGAATCAGTGGGAGCTTTCTGCCCTCGACAACCGCACGATTGATGGTGACTTCCGCGATGTCTTCGCGACTCGGCACATCATACATGATGTCGAGCATGATGCGCTCCAGCATCGATCGCAATGCGCGCGCGCCCGTCCCTTTTGTGACTGCCTGTGCCGCCAGCGCACGCAGGGCATCTTTGGTGACGGATAAACGCACACCTTCCATTGAGAAGAGCTTCGTGTATTGCTTCACCATCGCGTTCTTTGTATCGGTCAGAATCGCGACCATCTCGTCTTCGGTAAGGGCGTCGAGGCAACTGACCACCGGCAGTCGTCCAATGAATTCGGGAATCATTCCAAAAGCGAGCAAGTCTTCTGGTTCCACGTGGCGGATAGCTTGCTTTCGCAAAGCTTCTTCCACTTCCAGAGTCGGGCTGCCAAAGCCCATGACCTTTTGACCGATGCGCTTCTGGATGATTTTGTCGAGCCCGATAAACGCGCCACCACAAATGAAAAGAATCTTCTCAGTATTGACCTGGATGTATTCCTGATGCGGATGTTTGCGGCCGCCCTGAGGCGGAACGTTGCACATACTGCCCTCCAAGATTTTCAAAAGCGCCTGCTGCACTCCTTCGCCAGAGACGTCCCGCGTGATGCTCACATTATCGGTTTTGCGGCCGATCTTATCGATTTCGTCAATGTAAACGATGCCGATCTCAGCTCGTTTCACATCGTAATCGGCATTTTGGAGCAGTCGCAGAATAATGTTTTCGACGTCTTCGCCGACGTACCCGGCTTCAGTCAATGTCGTCGCGTCCGCGATGCAGAACGGCACATCAAGAATCCTGGCCAGTGTTTTGGCCAACAACGTCTTGCCGGAACCAGTCGGTCCGATTAGCAAAATGTTGCTCTTCTCAATTTCAATGTCCGCAAGTGGATCGGGCTGAAATGCTGCGGATGCATCGGTGGGTGCCGCAGTTTGCAGGACCCGTTTGTAATGGTTGTGGACTGCCACAGAGAGCGTCTTTTTGGCGACGTCCTGGCCGATCACGTATTGATCCAAGGCGCGCCGGATTTCTGCCGGTTTCGGCACACGGATGTTAGAGGACTGACGCCGAGCGTCCTCGCTGAGCTCCTTGTCGAGAATGCTCTTGCAAACGTTGATGCAGCTATCGCAGATATAAACGCCAGGACCAGCGATTAGCTTGCGCACTTCGGCATGGCTCTTCCCGCAGAAAGAGCACATGGTCAGGTTAGAAGCGCGGGCCATATTGGTTTTTCGAAAAGACGCTGTTAACCCGCCAGTTTGCGCGGTAGGACGGCTTCCGCGACTTCTACTGACCGGTTACCCAACGGCGGCGTCGCGCCGTCCAGCAACTTTATTTCCTTTCGGGACTTAATCACTTCGTCCACCAGACCATACGCCTTTGCCTCTTCTGCGGACATATAATAATCGCGGTCTGAATCGACCCGGACTTGCTCCTCAGATTTGCCGGTGTGCTGCGCGATGATTCGGATGAGGCGTTTCTTCAACTTGAACATATAATCAACCTGGCGTTCCACGTCACTCGCCGCTCCCTGCGCGCCGCCGGAAACCTGATGGATCATGATGTCCGAATTCGGCAGCGCAAAACGTTTGCCCTTCGTGCCGGAACAAAGAAGCACCGCTGCCATGCTGGCGGCCATCCCGAGGCAATACGTCGTCACGTCGCACGTAAGAAACTGCATCGTGTCATACACGGCCAGTCCTGCAGTGACGGAACCACCGGGCGAATTGATATAGATGTTGATGTCCTTTTTTGAGTCTTCCATTTGCAGGAAGAGCAACTGCGCAATGACGAGATTGGCGATGTGGTCGTCCATCGGCGTTCCTATGAAAACGATCCGGTCCTTGAGTAACCGCGAGTAGATATCGTAGCTGCGCTCGCCTCGGCCAGTCTGCTCCACGACCATCGGAATCAGCAACTGCGATAGATTCTCGCTCATGATTTTTCTTCTTTAACAGCCGGTTCTTGTGCCGTTTGGACGCTAACATCCGCCTTGAGAAAATCAAGAGTCTTGCCTAGCAGAATCTGTTCAGCAATGTCATCCAAGGCATCTTTTTGCTGTAACTCCTTGCGCATTTTGTCGGGCGAAATATCGTAACGCGCTGCCTCCTTCCTGATTCGAAGGTCGACGTCTTCTTTCGTTACCTGAATGTTTTCGCGCTCCGCGATCCGATGCAGAATGAAATTTGTTTTCAACCGATTCGCCGCCAGGCCTGCGGCACCGTTGATCAGTTCTTTTTCTTGTTGCTTCAGCATCTCATCAGTAACACCGCGCTCGCGATTGCGTTGCACTAATTCGGCCAGCGCGCGACGCGTCTCATTTTGCAGGAGCGCTGGAGGCAACTCGAACTGAATATGCTCATGCAAATATTTGACGATCTGTGATTCCCTGGCGCGTTCGGCATCATGCTGTTTAGCGTGCTCGATGTCGTGCTCGATCATCCGGCGAACGTCGGCAAGTGTTTTCCCCGGAACCAGTTTGGCCGCGAGCGCGTCATCCAGCGCCGGCAAAACCTTCTCCTTGATCTCACGCAACGTAACTGCGTAATCCGCTTTCTTGCCCGCCAGTTCTTTCACCGGGAAATCGTCCGGGAAATGGACGATCACCAGGCGCGTCTGGTCGGGGTTTTGTCCGACCAACTGCTCACAAAATTTCGGCAGGAAATTGTCAGGAGCCAGATGCAGCCAGAATTTCTTGCCGCCTTGCAAATTCTTGCTGGCTTGCGGCGCGATTTCGCTGATCGGCTTGCTATCCACCGAACCTTCGAAATCAAGCACCGCAAAATCGCCCATTTGCAATCCGCGCCCCGGCACATCGACAAAGTCAGCCGATTGATCGCGCAAACGCTCCAGCGCCTCGTCGACTTCGATATCAGAAACGTTTGTGTCCGGCGCTTCCACCGGAATGTTCTTGTAATCTGGCAACTCGAAATCCGGTGCCGTGACGACGGTCGCGCGGAAGCTCATCGATTTGTCTTCGCCGAATTGGACGTCTTCGATGTTAGTCAATGAAGCCACGCGCAACTGCTGCTGTTCGACCGCTTCGTGATAACTTTTCGAGACCAGTTTTTTGGTAAGCTCCTCCTGAATTTCCTTCCGAAATCTTTTATCGATAACGGTGCGCGGCGCTTTGCCGGGTCGATAACCGGGAATCTTGGCAAACCGTGCGAAGCTGTTCGCAATTGCATCCCACTCCTTCGTCACTTCTTGAGGCGCCAATTCAATTTGCAGCTTCGACACAGAACCAGGCTGCTTGTCTACCTCAACTTTCATTGTGAATCACTGTAGCGGGGCTCTGTGAGTGCCGCAAAGTTCTGGGGAGCACAGACTGCCAGCCTGTTCATCTTGCCAGCCTGCCGAGATGAAGAATTCATTCGCGCGGAGGATGTTCTCGAATGTTGCCGGCAAGCTGCCGGCAACTACGGGCTCCCACGATTGCGCGACGCTCCCCAGAGACGGACACGCTCTCCCTTGACGTAAACGGAATGTCTCTGCGGAATTCCAAACCAGTACACCAACTCGCGATAATCTTGGCAGTCGAAAATCGAGAAGTTAGCAAGCTTGCCTCGCTCCAGCGAACCAATTTTATCGCCGCGATTGAGACTGTACGCCGCATTAATTGTGGATGCGGTGATTGCTTCCGCAGGCAACATTTTCATTTGAGTGCACGCGAGCGACGAAATCATCGGCATGCTCGGCGTCGGCGACGAACCGGGATTGAAATCTGTCGCGAGCACAACAGCGAGGCCTGCATCGATCATTTCGCGCGCGCGCGGGTATGCTGTCGACCCGAGCGCGTAAACAGAACCCGGCAGCAGAACTGGTTGCACGCCCGCAGATTTCATTGCCGCAATTCCCTGCTCATCTGTTTTCTCCAAATGATCGGCCGTAGTCGCTTTCAATTCAGCCGCAAGTTGCGCACCGCCGGAATCGGTGAGTTGATCCGCATGAATTCGCAGGCCTAGTCCGAGCTTCCGTGCTGCCGTCAAAATTCTTCTCGATTGCTCAAATGTGAAATAACCACGCTCGCAAAATACGTCGCAAAATTCCGCGAGTTTTTCGTCTGCGACCCGCGGCAGCATCTCGTCGATTACAAGGTCAATGTATTTATCGATGTTCAGTTCGCGCGGCACCGCGTGCGCCCCGAGAAAAGTTGGCACAATCTCCAGCGGCGTTTCGTCATTGAGCCGCTGCATTACGCGCAAAATCTTCAATTCGTCTTCGACCCTGAGTCCGTACCCGGATTTTGCTTCGATGGTTGTCGTTCCACAGCGCAAGAACCATTCCGCGTGTGTCTGCGCTTGATTGAAAAGGTCTTCGCCGCTCGCCGCGCGCGTTTTCTCAACAGTTGACCAAATCCCGCCGCCGGCTCTCGCAATTTGTTCGTAAGTCTCGCCACGTGCGCGGCGCTCAAAATCATCGAGGCGATTTCCGGCAAAGACCAAGTGTGTATGGGCATCGACAAATCCGGGAAGAACAAGACGCCCGCCGGCATCGATAACTTCCGCATCGCCTGCGTTCTTCGCGACCTCCTCGCTTGAACTGACGATGTCGATCTTTCCTTCGCGAATTAGCATTCCGCCATCGCGGATAACCGCCAGCTCAGACATCTCAGCACCGACGCGCGGTCGCTTCGGCCCCGCAAGCGTAACTAGCTGGGAAGCGTGGAGAATAGCGACTGAAGTCATGAATCGTTGAAGCCCATTGTCATTCTGAGCGAAGCGAAGAATCTCAAAGCAGTTCTTCTGGCAACGCCAAAGTGACAATCAGAGATGTTTCGCTTCGCTCAACATGACAAGGAGGACTTGCGCCTTCAACGCTTCAACCCAGTTTGCTTTCCACAATTTGATTGATTTTCTTGAACTTCCTCTCGGAATCGGCGCTGGTCTTTCGGACTTTTTCAAGCAACGCCGCTTTGAATTTCTCGTCCTTCAACTGTCCAAGATTAATTCGCACGTTCAGTGCCGCCCCTTCAGTGCAGGCCCGCGTAGCCAGCGCGCCAACGCCTACGTCTGAAATGGAAGCTGGACTTCCTTTGTCCGCCATCTCGGAGAGCAGTTCGTAAGACTTGGATGCCGTCTCCATCACCTTTAACGGAACCTCGGCGGCATATTTCGTCGCCTCTTCAATCGCTCTCGAACGTACTGCCTTTTCTTCTGCCGATTCTTTTGGCAGCGCGAACGCATCCATTACTTTGTTGAATGCGGACGTATCTGCATCCACAAGCGACAACAATTCGTCCTTGAGTTGCTGCGCCTTGACGGCCCAATCGCTGAAATACTCGAGCTTGTCGTCCCAGCCACGCTTGGCGGCGGAAAGATTCGCCACCATTCCGCCCAGCGACGCACCTAACGCGCCCATCAATGCTGCCACGGAACCGCCGCCCGGCGCGGGCGAATCGCTCAAAGTTTCATTGCAAAACTCGCGCAGATTCATTCTCGCCAGGGACTTCTTTTGCTCAGCAGACTCGATCTTCAATTCAATCACCTTTTCTTTCGCCTCGAAAGGTTTCAGTTCGCTGAGGCCCATTGAGCGAATCGCAATGTCGATCAGTTCTTCTTCCGAAGCACCCTGTGACCATCGCTGTTTACGTAGAAAATAACGACCGGCATCCACCAAACATTTCTTCGGCACCATGCCCACAATCTCCGAGCCGGTTACACGCAATCCGCGCTTCGATGCTGCCTCAACACACGCATCGAACGCCACGTGCAACGGCGTTTCTTCAATGTTGGTCAGATTCATGGAGACCTGCGCGATGCCGTATTCCTTCACGAACCAGCCGATAGCCTTCACATGTTTCAGCATTCCTGGAATTCGAACGGGTTCGCCGTTTGAATCCAAAACCGGTTTGCCAGAAGGCATGCCGTCTTCGGTTTTCACTCTCCCCTGCTCTCGTACGTCAAACGCGATCGAGGTCGCGCGACGTACAGATTTCGTGTTCAGGTTCACATTGTAAGCCACCAAGAAATCGCGGACGCCGATGACCGTCCCGCCAGATTTTTCATTGAAAACGGCTGGCCCGAAATCTGGTTTCCATTCAGGCTGTTTAATTTTCTGAAAAAACCCTTCGTATTCCCCAGAGCGAATAACCGAAAGGTTCGAACGTGATTCATTTTTTGCTGCTTTTTCGTAGAGATAGACCGGAATCTTCAATTCCTCGCCAACCCGTTTTCCAAGACGATTTGCGCAATCGATTGCTTCTTCCCAGCTGACGTTGCTCACTGGAATGAACGGGCATACATCGGTGGCGCCCATGCGGGGATGCGCGCCTTTGTGTTTGCGCATGTCGATCAAGTCCGCGGCTTTTTTGATTCCGCGAAACGCCGCTTCCACTGCCGCATCAGGGTCCCCGACAAAAGTCACCACCGTGCGATTCGTGCTTGCCCCGGGATCGACATCAAGCAACGAGACGCCATCCACCGATTCAATCGCGTCGGTAATCTGCCGAATGACATTTTGATCGCGTCCCTCGGAAAAATTGGGCACGCATTCGGTAAGCTTTTGCATATGACTTCGGCTGATTACTAAGCCGACACGCAGATTGCTGCAAAGACATCCCTGCTTCTCGTACGTGCGTTGTAGCCGGGATCGGTGATCCCGGACCGCGGTTCCGAGCCGCGCTCTATTTTACAACCGGCATCACCGATGCCGGCTACAACATCAATCCCCGACTTGCGGTTGCATCGGGATGTCGATCTTGTTCTTCGCCGCGAAATCAATTGCACTGGAGTAACCGGCGTCGGCGTGGCGAAGAATGCCGGTGCCGGGATCACTTGTCAGAACGCGTGCGAGCCGGCGTTTGGAGTTTTCGCTGCCGTCGGCGACGCCAACCATGCCGGCGTGTTGCGAGAAACCAATGCCGACACCGCCACCGTTGTGAATGGATACCCACGATGCCCCGGCCGCTGTGTTGACGAGGGCATTGAGCAACGGCCAGTCAGCGATTGCATCGCTGCCGTCGAGCATGCCTTCGGTTTCACGATTAGGCGATGCAACGGAGCCGGAATCGAGATGATCGCGACCGATTACAATTGGCGCTTTGAGCTCGCCGCGTTTCACTAATTCGTTAATCGCGAGACCAAACTGGGCACGTTCGCCGTAGCCCAGCCAGCAAATCCGAGCAGGTAGCCCTTGAAATTGGATTCGCTCTTTCGCGAGTTTCATCCAGCGCGATAGCGTTTGGTTTTCAGGAAATAATTCCAGCGCAAGCTTGTCTGTGCGCGCGATGTCTTCGGGATCGCCGCTCAAGGCGACCCAGCGAAACGGACCGCGGCCCTCGCAAAACAGCGGACGAATGTATTCGGGAACAAATCCGGAAATTTCGAATGCGCTTTTAATGCCGGCTTTTTTTGCCTGCGCCCTAATGTTGTTTCCATAATCAAACGTGACTGCCCCCTTCTCTTGCAATGCCAACATGGATTCAACATGCACAGCCATCGAGTGCATCGCGCGCTCGATGTATTCGTCCGGATTTTTCCGGCGCATCGCGAGGGCCTCATCGAGTGACATCCCATGCGGCACGTAGCCATTCAACGCATCATGGGCGCTGGTCTGATCGGTGAGAACGTCGGGAACGACGCCGCGCTTCACAATTTCAGGCAGAACATCTGCGCAATTACCAACCAAACCCACAGAAAGCGATTTTCGATCCTTGCGCGCCTGATCGATCAACTTCAGTGCTTCATCGAGCGACCATGCAATCTTGTCGCAATAACCGCTCTTCAATCTTTTCTCAATTCGCGCCGGATCGACTTCAACGCCGAGAAAGAGTGCGCCGTTCATGGTCGCTGCCAGCGGCTGCGCGCCGCCCATCCCGCCAAGGCCGCCGGTTAAGACAAGTTTTCCATCGAGCGAGCCACCGAAATGTTTGCGCCCAGCGGCGGCAAAAGTTTCGTATGTTCCCTGCACAATCCCCTGGCTACCGATGTAGATCCATGAGCCGGCTGTCATTTGCCCATACATTGTTAGCCCCATTCGTTCGAGCCGATTGAACTCACCGTAATTGTTCCATTGTCCGACCAGATTTGAGTTGGCGATGAGGACACGCGGCGCTTCATCGTGTGTCCGGAATTTGCCAACCGGTTTTCCTGATTGAACTAGAAGCGTTTCATCGTTCTCGAGGTCGTGGAGCGAACGCACGATCGTATCGAACGCCTCCCAGCTTCGCGCAGCGCGTCCCGTTCCGCCGTACACGACCAGCTGATCCGGATTCTCAGCGACATCCGGATCGAGATTGTTCATGAGCATTCGCATTGCAGCTTCCTGATGCCAGCCTTTGCAGGTCCGTTCGCTGCCGCGGGGAGCATGGACGATTCGTTTTCCGCTCATACTACAATGTGCAACTTCCTCGCCTCTCAGCAATCCGCTTACACTTGCGGAGCTGAACGATTTCAAAGCGACGCGAGGACGCGTGCGCACTCCAAAAGCTGTCGCAAAAATGAAACGGTTTTCTGTGCATGTTTCGCACGAAGTGCTTTTGGAGTGCGATGCGTCTTCGCATCGCTTTCAACCAGTATTAAGCTGAAGGCACCCGTCTAGTTTGCGGAGCTGTCGAATTTGCCTTGGCGGATTGCTTCGGCAACACACGCGATGTCACCTGAGAGTGGCCGATCCTGCATCAGCGGCGGGGCGATTTTCCGTAGCGCAGCGAAAGCCCGCTCGACGCCAACTCCACCTTTCAACGGGCGACGATGTTCCAGGCCTTCAGCAGCTGTGAGCAGCTCGATCGCCAGCAAATTTTCGGCAAGATCGACAATCGATCGCAGCTTCAGCGCGCTAGTCATTCCCATCGAAACGTGATCTTCCTTTCCACCGGACGTGGTGATGTTGTCACAGCTCGCCGGATGCACGAGCACGCGCGCTTCATTGACCAACGAAGCAGCCGCCACCTGTGCAATCATGAAGCCGGACTCCAAACCCGGCTGTCGCGCGAGAAATGCGGGCAGGCCTTCGTTCTTATCGGGATTAACGAGCCGATCGGTTCGCCGTTCACTCATGTTCATCAGATCGGTAACCGCAATCGCAGCATAATCGAACCCCAGCGCAAGCGGCGCGCCATGAAAATTGCCGCCGGAAATCACCTCGCCGCTTTCCGCAAATACAAGTGGATTATCGGTCGCCGATGCGGATTCGATCAGCAAAACCTGTTCGCAATGCGCCAGCGCGCCGCGGACAGCGCCATGCACCTGCGGCATGCAACGCAGGCTGTATGCGTCCTGGACACGCGGATCGCCCGTGAGATGCGACTGCCGAATTTCACTGCCCTCCATCAGCGATAAGAGATGTTCGGCGACGGCTTTCTGGCCCGGGTGCGGACGCGCATCTTGTAAGCGCAAATCGAAGGCGGCAGGCGTGCCTTTCAGCGCTTCGAGACTCATCGCGCCGGCAACGTCAGCGACACGCGCGAGGCGCTGTGCGCGCAAAAGAGCCAGCCCACCCACCGCATGCATTGCCTGAGTGCCATTGAGGAGCGCCAAACCTTCTTTTGCTTCGAGTTGCAGCGGCGCTAACTGAACGCGCCGCAGTGCCTCGGCGCTCGGCATCCGTTGCGCTTCAAAAAAAACCTCGCCCTCACCGATAAGACTCAATGCCAGATGCGCAAGCGGCGCGAGATCGCCGCTCGCACCGACAGAGCCCTTCTCCGGAACGACAGGACAAATTCGCCGATTGATCATCTCACAAAGTAACTGAATAATTTCCAGTCGAACTCCGCTGAAGCCGAGCGTAAGCACGTTTGCGCGCAACAGAATCATCGCCCGCACCTCGGGCTCGGACAGCGGATTTCCAATTCCGCAGGCATGGCTGCGAACAAGGTTTAGCTGGAGCTGGCGCAACTCACTCTGTGGAATCCCAACCTCGGACAACTTGCCGAATCCGGTGTTGACCCCGTAAACCACCCCATCACGCGCCACGATTTGCTCGATCAGTTTGCGCGATGCGAGAATGCGCGGACGCGCGAGAGAAGAAATGCGAACGTCTTCGGCTCCGAGAGCGACTGCCGCGAGTTGAACAAGAGAAATCTGCTCGCCGTTCAGCTCCATTCGGACAGTTTACTCAAAATCATTGAAACGTTAAAGCGTTCACCCGCTTGAATCGGAGGAAGAAAAAGGCCAGGTCGGAGCACGACCTGGCCTTTAGGCGAATCCGCCCGAATTAAATTGCCGTGAACCGGAATCTATTTTCCGCCCTTCGCCGCAGGTGGGGTCACGACCTCCCTGTGTTGCGCACAAGCCCCCAGTCCTAAAGCGCTGGCCAGTACGACCGCGATGATGATCACTTTCAATAGTTTCAATCCAAATCGCCTCCTTTCGCCGCAAGTTGCTCCGGTCTGTTTAGGCGGTGAATCACGGGGAAGCAATGCTTTTCTCAACTTTTTTGATCACCACAAACGGGTGCCGGATTACTTGGCGTAGCCGGTCGTTCCCGCACTTGTGGTCACGGTTTCTTTTCTTTGAGCGCAAGCACCAAAACTCAAAGCAGTGGCCAAAACGGCCACAATCATGATTGCTTTTACAAATTTCATATTATCTCGCCTCCTTTCGCCGCAAACTGCAGTACCCGTTCGGGTAACACGGAAGCAACGTTTCTCTTGCCCCGTTTGGATGTATGATGGGGGGAGATTCTAGCGCGGACGCTTCAACTTGCTACTCGTAATTTGATTTGGAATTCATGCTTCAATTACGACCGGCGTACCCTCATCCACGAGATCGAACAGCTCGATCACGTCCGCATTCCGCATCCGCACACAACCGCAGCTGTCGGGACTGCCGACCTTGTCCTCGTGTTTGGTGCCATGGATGTAAATGAATCGGTCACGTGTATTGGCATTGTGCTCGTCCAACCCGTCGAGCCATAAAATACGCGACATCACCAGGTCTTCGGTCGGTGGAAGTGAATCGTCTGGCTTGAGCGGCACGCGGCTTCGAAAAATTGTGCCGCCCGGCATTTCGCCCCCAATCTTCTTCCCTACGCAAAACCGGCCCGTGGGCGTTTTCATGCTCCCCTGCTCCGTACCAACGCCGAACCGCGACGTGGACACTGGGTAAGTGCGGATCGACGTCTCATTGTCTTTCAATGTGAGCCGCTGATCCCCAATTGATACATGGATGTTCTTCATCTCCGTTCGGGATCAAAAAGATTGGCGGGCGCAAACACGAGTCATAGCGCTCAAGAATAGACTAAATTCTGGGGAGCGCAGGCTGCCAGCCTGCAGGTCTCGGCAGCTTGCCGAGGCCGGGAATTGGCGTCGAATCGAATTGCGTGCGCAAAAATGCTGCCGGCAAGTACAGGCTGGCAGCCTGTGCTCCCCAGACCACGATGCTCTGCGCGGCGTGAGCTTTCGAGTCCTTGCCGTCCATGTTTTGCACAACGTGGGCCTAAGGTTACAATCGACATGCTCATGGGAAATTATCACATTGCTGTCGTCGGCGCGACTGGTGCAGCAGGCACTGAGCTGTTGCGCGTTTTGGAACGGCGAAATTTTGCCGTGGCAAGCCTGCGCGCGATTGGCTCAGCCCGCTCCGCAGGCAAATCAGTTCCATTTCGGGGAGAATCCGTCCCCGTAGAAAAACTTGACGATCGATCCTTCGACAAGATCGATATCGCTTTCTTCAGCGCGGGCGGCGACGTTTCCCGAAATTATGTTCCGATCGCGTGCCAGTCGGATGCGATCGCCATCGACAAATCTTCGGCATTTCGAATGGAGCCTCATGTGCCGCTCGTGATTCCGGAAATCAACGCGGACGACGTGCGCCGCCACCGCGGGATAATCGCAAATCCAAATTGCACGACCACCGTCATGCTGATGGCACTCTATCCGCTGCACAGGATCTTTCACGTCCGCCGCGTTTTTGCCGCAAGTTATCAGGCCGTTTCCGGCAGCGGCACCCGAGGGGTCGAAGAATTGACCCTGCAGACGAGAGACGCGGTGCGTAGACCGAAGTCCCGCGGTAAACCGGGATCATCCACCTCCCCGGAAGCTACGGCGGACAAGACGATTCCAGCTTCAGTTCCACCTAAGGCTAGAGTTTATCCTCACCCGATTGCTTTCAATTTGCTGCCGCACATCGATTCATTTCTCGAGAGCGGTTACACAAAAGAAGAAGTCAAAATGCAGGACGAAGCGCGCAAGATTATGCATTCGCCAGCTCTCCGCGTCTCGGCAACGTGTGTTCGTGTCCCAATTTACCGTGCGCATTCGGTGGCGATAAGCGCCGAGTTTCAGCGACCGCTGTCAGTGGAACAAGCGCGGGAAATTTTGTCGAAGGCGCCGGGATTAGAACTCATCGACGAGCCGCACAGCAATCGTTATCCCATGCCGTTGACGGTCGCTGGGAAAGACAATTGCCAGGTGGGCCGCGTGCGGCTCGATTGCGCTTTTGAAAATGGGCTCTCGTTTTGGGTCTCAGGCGATCAACTGCTCAAGGGTGCGGCCTTGAACGCAGTGCAGATTGCCGAATTGTTGTAGAGGCGCTTGCGTCAAGCGCCTTTCCATGGATTCGGTGCTTGGCACAAGCATCGCTACAACGCGATCATTTGTCTGAGCCCGAGACACCACCGCGGTTGCATCGCGTTTTCGAAAAATATGATCCGCCACTGTATTTTGTTGCATTCAACACCTATCACCGTCTTAAACTGCTGGCGAATGCACCAGTGCAGAACGAGTTGATTCGCTTCGCTCAAGAAGGCCAGTTGCATGGGATCGGAATTGGCCGCTACGTGATCATGCCAGATCACATACATCTTTTTGTTCGCGGAAACTTGGATTTTTCCCTGAAGCAATGGGTCCGAATGATGAAGCGAATCTTATCGAAAACAATTCTGGCCGCGCCGCCGCACTGGCAGCAAGGCTTTTTCGATCATCTGATTCGTCACCGGGAGAGCTATTCAAAAAAATAGGAATATGTCCGGGAGAATCCTGTGCGGGCAG
>Ga0222622_10000197_pt1 | contig 21733 bp, 18 predicted proteins | sample PLM2_5_b1metaG_FD_177335 | JGI IMG/M metagenome (GOLD analysis project Ga0222622, IMG submission 177335) | Groundwater sediment microbial communities from an aquifer in East River, Colorado, USA - PLM2_5_b1 | ecosystem: Environmental > Terrestrial > Soil > Riparian zone | place: USA: East...
CCGTGATCGAGCCGGTGAGCGGGGAGGTGTTGGCCGAGCATCGGCTGGTCGCGCCGGGTGAGACCAGCATCGTCGATGACCACTACGGCGGTCCCCGACCGCAGCGGCCGAGCCGGGCACCCAGGGGGAGAACCCAAACGGAGCAGGACTTCCTCGCCCTCGGCCCGGTCGTTGGAGGCCTACCGGATCGGCGGTGAGCAGCCGTGAGCACTGCTCCACCGGCCTTGGCGGCGGACCTGACCTCCGGTCTGAAACGGCTGAAGATGGCCGGGATGCGTCGCCTCGCCCCCGAACTGCTCCTCACCGCCCGCACCCAGCGATGGAACCCCGAGGAGTTCCTCCGCACCCTAGTGGAGGCCGAGATCGCCGCCCGCGATGCGTCGAACGCCCGCACCCGACGCCGACAGGCGTGCTTCCCGGTCAACAAGACACTCGACGAGTTCGACCTGGCAGCCTCCTCGGTGCCAAGGGCCACCTTCGACTATCTGTCCAGTCGGGAATGGGTGCGGGCTGCTGAGAACCTGTGCCTGATCGGACCACCCGGAACCGAGTAACACTGCGCATGCCTTTCATGAGGGTTGATCAAACAGTCCAGTCTGGTCGCTGGAAACGTTGATTCGTAGGCCTTTGCGTCGCCCGCGGTTGACGTGGACGGCTTCGAGTTCGCCGCGTTGGACCTTATGCAACACGGTTTGGCGGGCCATCCCGAGGGTGGTGGCGGCCTGGTCGAGCCCGACCCATCCTTCGGGGACGGCGGGGACAATGTGGTCGCGGACGGCCTGGTCGATCCTGATTCGCCACGGGGCACCCGCGGTGAGCTGTTCACCGGTGATGAACCCATCGCGGAGCCATCGATAGATGGTGACCTTGCCGACGCCGAGGAGGCGTTCAGCTTCTGCAACGGTGACCACGACAGCATCATCACCGTCATCATCGCCGTCGGTGGGGACAGTATCTGGCGGCCGGTGGCTGGGGATGCCGCGGGAAACCCGCAGCGACTGGACGCGGCTTTTGGTGAACGTCAGCCCGGTGCCGGTGCGGCGGTGCTGCCTAGACAAGATCAACGCGATCGTTGTGTCGTCGTAGTGTTCGGCCAGCCGCCGCACCAAATCGACGGTGTCCTCGTCGGTGGCCCTGAAGTGTCCACCGGTTTTGGTCAACGGCATGGTCAACTCGGTGCTCGTGCCGCCTTGCCAGATGATCCGCAGCCCAGCGGTTCTAGTGGCAGGGTCGACGGTGACGACGACCTCGGCCAGGATCGCCCGCAGCAACTGTTTGCGTTCCCGAAACGTGGTCGATGGTGCGGTGAACACCGCCCGCACGTCCGCGCCGGCTCTAGACAGCCACGCTTGTTCTTCGTCGGTGAGCCGGACGGGGCGGCGAGCTCGCCCGGCCAGTAAGTCTCGTTCGGCTTGCCGCTGCGCAGCAAGTTTCGCCTCCAGGGCACGTTCCAGGGCGCGGGCGACCAGCCGGTTCTCCGGCTCGACCGCGTCGTATTGACGCCGAGCCCTGTCGGCTTCGTAGCGGGCCCGTTCGGCGGTCAACTCGAAGGTCCGCACGGTGGCGGCATGGGCACGTTCGGCGTCGGTGAGCGCCTGCGCGGTCGCCGCGAGCGCGGCCGGCTCGAGGACGGCGAACACCTCCTTGAGGACACGGTTCTCCAACCGCCGTCCACCCAGGCTCTGGCAGCCTTTCTCACCGCCATAGAGCTGTTTGGCGCGTCCACACAGATAGCGCGGGCAGTTGCCTTTGGTGCCGGAGTAGCCGGTTTGCATCAGCCGGCTGCATTTGCCGCACCGCAACCGGCCCTGCAGCAGTGCCGCCCCTTCCCGCGGTGCGCCGCCGCCGAAACCGCGGGGAGCCCGCCAGTTCTCCCGCAGCCGCGCGGTGTTGGCCTCAAAGGTGGCCCAGTCGATGAATCCAGGATGGTGGTCGGGGATGAGCACCGTCCATTCCTCGCGGGGCAGCAGGATCGTGCGGGCAACGACCGTGCCGCTGGGATCAAGGCGTTTCTCGGTGCGGGTCCGGCCGAACACGAAAGCCCCCGCATAGACCGGGTTGGTCAAGAAATCGTGCACCGCCGGATAGGTCGCCGCTGCCCAGTGCACCCGGCCGGTGCGGGTCGGCCGGCGAGGTAGCAGCAGCCCGTCGCCGCGCAGCGACAACAACACCTGCCGGCCGGTGCCCAGTTCGGCGAAGCGGCGGAACACCGTCGCGATCGCCTCCACCACCGCCTCGTCCGGCGTGATCACCACCGCGCCGTTCTCGTCGTAGTCGAAACCCACCGGCAGAAACTGCCGCAGTTCCCCGCGAGCCGCCTTGTGCCGCAGCCCGGCGGTCAGCCGGGATCGGATCAGGTGCAACTCGGCCTCGCTCATCGTGCCCTTCAAACCGAGCACCAGTCGATCGTTGAAATCGGCTGGATGGTAGACGCCGTCGGTGTCGGCGATCAACGTGTCGGTCATGGCGCACAGATCCAACAGCTGATACCAGTCGCTGTTGTTGCGGGCCAGCCGGCTGACTTCAATGCCGAAGACGATCCCGACCCGACCCAGACCGACGTCGGCCACCAGGTCCTTGAAGCCTTGCCGGGCCGTGGCGTCGGCCCCCGATCGGCCCAAGTCGGCGTCGATCACCCGCACCTGATGCCGATCCCACCCCAGGGCGACCGCGCGTTCGCGCAGCTCGTATTGGCGGAGCAGGCTTTCAGTGTGCTCACGCAACTGGGTCAGCGTGGACTGGCGGACATACACGTAGGCGTCCCGGCCCAGATGCACCGGGCCGATCTTGGCCGAAACCAACACCGTGGGCGGCTCACTCATCGCCCGACCTCCTCGTCGGGTCCAGAATCTGGATCGATCACCACGCTGCGGGCGATCAACCGGGCCAGCAGGGTCACCACCTCGCGACGGGTGGTGTCTGGCAGCGACCACCACCGCTCCCCAGGCGGCGCCGGTGCCAGCTCTGGAAGCGTGAGCTGGACTGTGTCAGGGGCTACTCTCAAGGCGCGCAAATAGGTTCACCTTCCCGAAATCGTTGGCGCGAACAAGGACAGGCCGAACCTATTTGCCCCTACCTCGAAACCCCGGCCGCCGCCGCAACCCGGCCACTAGAGCGTGCAGCGCCTGGATCCCTTCCCCGTCCAACACCAGTCCGGTCGGCGCGATCGGCACGGCCGCGAAGACATTCGTGGCGTCTGCCCGGACAGTCCCGGGGCTGCCGTCTGGCAACTCGACCACCAGCAGCAACACGCCGTTCCACCGCTTGAACCCCGAACACACCAACAGCTCGCCGAACAACGGATGCATCGCTGCGGTCACCCGCACATCGCACGGCAACACCGCCCGAAGATGTTGCAGTCTGTCGCTATCACTGCCGGCACCGGCAAGAGCCACCTGCTGCTCGCCCTCGGATCGGCCGCCATGGGCGGCGGGCAGCGGGTCCACTACTACACCGCCGCTGAGCTCATCGACAGCCTCTACCGCGGCTTGGCCGATAACAGCGTCGGAAAGATCATCGACGGCCTGCTACGTTACGACCTGGTCATCGTCGACGAACTCGGATTCGCACCGTTGGACGACACCGGCTCCCAACTGTTGTTCCGGTTCGTCGCCGCCGCCTACGAACGGCGCTCCCTCGGCATCGGGTCCCACTGGCCGTTCGAGTCCTGGGGCCGGTTCCTGCCCGAACACACCACCGCCGTCAGCATGCTCGACCGGCTCCTGCACCACTGCCACGTCGTCGTCACCGACGGCGAAAGCTACCGGATGAAACAAGCCCGAACGCGAGGAGGAACCAAGATCAACAACAGCTAGCAACAAGAACGAAGAGTGGGGACTTTCACTTGCCACCACCGGGGACCCCGAACTGGCCGTTGACAGGCGCGGATATCGAGCAAGTAGCCGACGGATCGATACTGAGCAGGGTTTCCGCAAGGTCAGCACAGAGCGAAGCTCGTCTGTCCTTTCATCCGTGAGGTTGCGGTTCGAGTCCGCTCCACGAGATCGATTCCGGCTCGCGTAGCTTCGCAGCGCTGAACTTCCCGGACGGCGCCGCGTCGGCGCTAGCAGCCGGGGCCAGCGCTGATACGCCAGCGACGAGGGCGACGCTGGACAAAATCGTCCGCCTATGCATTTGCCACCTCCAGGCCTGCAGTTAGGGTCACCGACGGCGATGGGTGCTCACGGTGCAAGGACCTCGGCTGCCCTGGTCGCTTCCTGCACCCAAGGCGGCGCAGATGCTCGAGGGCAGCAGTCAATATCAGAGACGGGCAGTGGAACGGCCGCTAGATAGATTGAGCAAATGGTGGACGAGGGTTTCACCCCTGAAGAAGTTCGCGCCCGGCTAACCGGAGAGAGTCCCCGCCTAGCCAAGCAGCGGCGGGCATTCCGACGAATCCCATCCGATCCACGCTGCAAGCTGTGCGCAGCTCCGTTCGGCGGGCTTGGTGGCCTCATTTTCAAGCAGGCAGGGTACAAGCAATCCCTCAATCCAGCGCTCTGCACCAAATGCATCACCGAGCTTCGCAAACGTCACATGACCGGGGTAGAGATACCGATCACGCTGCTGTTTTCCGATCTCCGCGGCTCGACAGCTATGGGAGAACGAATGCGCCCAGCCGACTTCCACACATTCCTCGACAGCTTCTATCAACTGGCATCCAATTCGATCGCTGCTCATGACGGCATCATTGACAAAGTCGTAGGCGATGAGGTTATTGGGCTCTTCTTCGGGGGCATCAGCGGGCCGCATCATGCGGCCGCAGCAGTAGCAGCCGCAATCGACCTGGCCGAGCGAGCAGCACAGGCCAACACCACGACGTCGGTGTCCATTCCAGTAGGAACGGCTGTCCACACCGGCGAGGCATTCGTTGGAGCCACCCGGCTCGGTACAACCGACGACGACTTCACGGCACTCGGTGATGTTGTCAACCTCACCGAGCGACTCGCATCGACTGCGGTTGCGGGCGAGGTGATCGTTAGTGTGGCAGCCGCCGAGGCCGCAGGCTTGGTGACCGACGACCTGGAGCGACGCACCGTGGAAATCCGTGGTCGCACAGACCCGATTGAGGTAATCGTTCTCCGACCCTGAACGGAAAAGTGCCAGCGCGCGCCTAGGCACCGAAACGATGACTTGAATCTAGACAGCCGCCGGTGCCCAGCCCGTGGCCGGTGGCGGTGGGCACCGCGAGCCGTCCTATGACGTCGGTGGTCCTCTCCCGACGCATCAAGACTTGAGTCGGCCGACCCAATCCCCCCTGTTCCGACGATCACGAGCGCTGCCCGGCTAGCGGTCGGTGAACGACACAGGTCGGTAGGCCGGATATCCGTCCGGCTGTAGCCGCCCTGCGCGTGTTCTGACGCTCAGGCGAGATCGAGGACTATGGCGTCGCCTTCAGGCGGAAGCGGTTGCTTGGATGCTCCTATCTCCCGTCAAGCCCGATCTTTTGGTCGGCATAGACCTCTGAGTTGTGGATCAGTGCTCACCGGCACGACATCCCACCAGCACTACCGGCCCCCTCACCAAACCCCGGGGCACGATCAGTCATAGACCTCAACACGCCAGGAAAAATGAAGTGCTCACCGACAGCCGGCTCTGACAACAGCATGCCGGAAAGGCCGCTATTGCAGTCCCGTTAGGGATTCTCCTGTGGAGCGGGTGACGAATCGAACTCGCATGGCCAGCTTGGAAGGTCGCGCTCGGGGTGCGCACGAGCGCGTTTCCAGCTTTCGGAGCTTGCCCGGGAAACACCGTGAATGACCGCCATTCGCCCTGCTTAATGGCCCGCCAATGGCCCATGTCGGGTGCGCGCATTTGCGGCGCCTTCAACAGCGCGCGGTGAGGCACCTATGTGCTCTGACGGGCTTGCGTGGCTTCGTGGCGATTGTCGCCAATCCAAGATCAGGCTCATCGAAGCCGGACCGGGCGCGGACAAGACCAAACCGTGGTTGCCAGGTTCTGTAAATAGGCGTCGACCGACCGCGGTGTAGCACTGCTGTCTTTCACCCACGCGGCCATCTCCGTCGCCAGAGCCCGCTGGCGTGATGAGCCGGGGATCGCTGGACCGGCGTTCTGCCAGTTTCGCTCGATCTTCGGTACGCCGGAATCATGTCCGACAGTGCCTGTCGCCGAGCCCGTGCCGGAACATGTCACGAATCGGGAGCGTCCCGGACTTGGGCCACGGTCGATGAGTTAGCTGATTCAGGGTCGGGCCTCGAAGATGAGGTTGACCGGAGATTCACTGGCAACCCGAACGCGGCTGAAGCCGGCGTCGCGCAGCAGGTTGGTGAGGACGGTCGGACCGGCCTGCGGTCCCAGCGCTCGTGCTCCAGGCTGGGCGAGTGAGCAGGGTGTGCAGATGAGAGTGGACGCGCCGTAGAAGACCCGGCCGATGGGGTTGAGATTTTCCTCGAGCCGATCATTCGCAAATGGTTCGACGAGGAGCAGGGTGCCGTCTTCCCGCAGTGTTCCGCGGACCGCCCGGGCGACGCGGGCCGGGTCGCCCATGTCGTGCAGACAGTCGAACATGGCGACCAGGTTGTAGGCGTTGGGTGCCAGTTCGCTGGCATCCGCAACCTCGAAGGTGACGTTCCCCGAGACGCCAGCCTCCGCTGCCCGCCGTCGTGCCACTCGGATCGAGCCTTCGTGGTAATCGGTGCCGACGAAGGTGGATGCCGGGAAGGCCTGGGCCATCAGGATCGTGGAGCTGCCGTGACCGCAGCCAACGTCTACGACCGTTGCGCCCGCGGCGAGCTTGTCGACCACGCCATCCAAGGCAGGTAGCCAACTCTCCACCAAATTGGTCGCGTAGCCCGGCCGGAAGAACCGTTCGGTGCCTTCGAACAGGTTGGGGTCGTGCTCATGCCAGCCGAAACCTTCGCCGGTACGGAAGCCGTGCTCGATGTGTTCCAGGTCGCGTAGCGCGCCCAAGACGAGCTGCATGGCGCCGGCAAAAAATGCGGGGCTGTCTTCGATAGCGAGGGCGGCGGCCTGTTCCGGAGACAGTGAGAACGTCCCAGACTCCGGCTGATAGCTGAGATAGCCGCCGGCCGCCTGGTTAGCCAGCCATGGCCGCACGTACGCGATCGCCGTGCCGGTGCGACTTGCCAGCTGTTCGGGCGCGACAGGCTCGCCGTCCGCCATCGCTTTGTAAAGGCCGAGCCGGTCGCCAATTACGACTAACCCGGCGCTGACTGTGGCGCCCAGGTCCCCGATCATGCGCCCGATGAACTCATCGAGTACCGCGGAGTCGGGTTGGGCGATCAATGCACTTGTCATGGAAACTCCTTTTTGGGTGACGGCACCGATAGCGTCGGTGTTGGGATGGCGCCCCTTGGCGCCTCGAGTCCAAGGCTTCGGATGCACCGTTCTGTGATCATGAAAAGTGGTTGCAGCGCCATAGCGGGCTGTACTTGACGCTTTTGGCGAAGGCGTGCAGCAAGCGCTGTGCGTACGTCCGCAGCTGATGTCTCATGGCGACCTTCCTCGGAGTGGGCGAATGGCTAAGTTGTCAAGATCAACTCTGCTGGCAGCGGAGCTCAGGGGTGAGGTGGAGGCGACCACGTAAGCGCCGGCTTCTGCCGCAGGAATGCTGGCGTTGCCGGTTCCAGCGGGTACATCGAGAACCCGGTCGGATGGCTTGACCGCGGCTGCCCCGGACCAGGATTGGCCCCCGCGGCGAGACGATCTCCTGGCCACCGCCTCGTAGTCTCCTGAGGCCCAGATGGCGCGGCGCTTCGCCTTGAGTGCGCGGTCGGCTTCGGCCGCTTCCGTTAGCAGAGTCATGGGATTTCTTTCGTGATTTGACTGCTGGTATTCGGGTCGTCATGAGGGGACAGGCGAACCGCCTCGGCTTCGATCTCGATCTTGATGGTGTTGCCGACCATGAGGCCGCCGCCCTCCAATGGCGCATTCCATGTGAGGCCGAAGTCTCTCCGATCGATCTCCGCAGTGGCGGTCACCGCGATTCGCTGTTGCCCCCCGGGGTCGGTGACCTGGCCGTTGAACTCGACGTCGAGTTGGACTGAGCGTGTCTGATCCTTGATGGTGAGTTCGCCCAGGATGGTGTACCTATGCGCGACGCGCGGGACGACTGCGGTGCTGCGGAACGTCATCGCGGGATACCTGTCGCTGTCGAAGAAGTCCGGCGAACGCAGATGAGCATCACGCTGTGCACCCGACGTGTCGATACTGGCGGTCAGGATCGTGGCCTCGGCTGCAGAAAGAACCGGGTCGTCCGCGATCGCAATCGAGCCGGTGAAGTCGGTGAAATGGCCGCGCACCTTGGCGACCATCAGGTGCCGGGCAATGAAACCGATGCTGGTGTGAACCGGATCCACCGTGAACGTGCCGGCCGCAGGTAGTCGGAGAGCATCCAGAGCCGGTCCGTCCGGTTCAGGATTGACGGTTGTTGTGGTCATGAAGACGACCGTACGGATGTGCGCGAGCGGCCGCGTCGACAAAACGACCCACTTCCCCCGAATCGCACCAGATAGCGAGGCGCCGCCAATGGGTAGGTTTGCGCAGCCCGACGGTCTAGGCGATGCCCTCGCGGGTGGCGAACGCGGTGGCCGCGGCGCGGCTGCCGACGCCGAGTTTGGCGAAGATATTGGACAGGTGCCGGGCTACGGTCTTCTCACTCAAGAACAGTTCGGCGGCGATCTGTCGGTTGGTGCGGCCGTCGGTGACGAGGCGTAGCACCTGCGCCTCACGTTCGGTCAGGCCGCCAGGCAGACGTGCTGGGCGCCTGTGGTTGAGGAGGCGCTCACATGCCTCGGCGACGGCTGGATATCCAGACGCTGAAAAGAAGGCTTGGCACGACGTGAGCCAGCCGACCGGTTCGCCCCAGCCGTCGCGGAGCGCGGCCTCGGCGACGAGCCGCAGGGCCAGCGCCGCGAAGAGCTCGCTGTGTTGCATGGCGGCCATGTCGGCAGTGGCGGCCTCTGCCGCGGCGGTTGCCTCCTCCGTACGACCGGCGCGCCCCAGGGCAATCGCCTCGCTGTATCGCAGGCACGCGCGAGCGATTGCCTGTACGGCAGCACTGGATGCCCGGACCTCTGACCTGGCGCCTTGCCCGTCATGGTCCTCGATCGTGCAGATCAGGGCCCAGAATCCGTGGAACGGTGCAGGAGAGGTCACCGGTGATCGGCGCATGAACGCCATGCCGCGATCCATCGCGGACAGAGCCTGGGTGCGCTCCTCTTGAAGGAGGAATGAGAGGCCATGAACCTGACCGAAGGCTATGCCACAGATCTCTGGATCGTCGGGAGCCAGCATCATGGCTTCTGTCAGGGCTAGTTCCATCTCGTCGTGCCGCTGCTGGTAGGCCAGGAGTTCGGCCTGCCAGAGGAGGGCCTTGGGCAGCATGGCGAGCCGCAGCCGCCGGCAGGCTTCGACGCTGCGGCGTGCCATGGCCAGCGCCTCGTCAAGCTGGCCCGGGTCACCGCAGATGAGCAAAGCGAGCGTCAGCTCGACAGCGGCAGCCGTGGACAGTGCGCCGATACGCAGCGCAGCGCCGCGAGCCTGTACCAAACGGTCGACGCGGCGCCGACTGAGCGCGTCGAGGCTGCCGAGGTCGTAGAGGGCTCGGACCCGCCATAGCTCAAGCCCATGCTGTTCGGCGATTTGCCGAGCCCGCTCGAAGATGCCTTCGGCTTCAGCGAGGTCGCGCCGCCGCGCTCGGTAGCCGAGGATCTCGAGGGCCTGGCAGGAAACGTCCGGCCAGCCGTACTGCTCGGCAGCCGACAGTGCCGCCGCTGCGTACTCGACCGCCGTTTCCACCTCCGCTTGGCTGAAGGCGCCTCGGGCGGCCAATGCATCCACTCGGGCCAGCACCTCCGGGGCGGCGGCACGCTCGCCGAGCGCCCGCGCCTGACCCAGATGCTCCGCCGCCGCCGTCCAGTCACCAGCGGACGTAGCAGCCCGAGCCAGCAGCAGATGGAGCTCTGCTCGCGCTGCAGGGGCCGAGGACACGGTATCCATGCGGCTCAGAAGCAACCGCCCAACTTCGAAGGCCCGATCAACCTTTCCGGCAAGGGCCAACACTTCGGTGAAGGCGCGGTCGATCTCGATGTCGATCGTTTGATCATCGGCGGCAGCAGCATTGGTTGCTCGGATCCGGGCCCGTTCCAGAACGGCCTCGGCTGTGCCCAGCGATCCCGTCCCCAGCGCGCGGCGTCCGGCCAGCAAAAGAATCTCCGTGGCCCGGCGGTCGTGGCCAGCCTGCTCCGCCAGCTCAGCGGCCAGGTCGCACCATTGACCCGGCAGTCCCGGATGCGCCTGCTCAACGGATTCCAGGGCCTCGGCGTACAACAAAGTTCGGTCCGGTGGAAGCATTCCCAACAGGACGGCCTCGCGGGTGAGCGCATGCCGAAAACGAAAGCCCGTATCGGCTACGAGAAGTTGGGCGTCAACGGCCCGCCGCAGATGGGCCCTGACCACATCCTCCGAAAGCAGCGTCATAGACGACAGCAGGTTCCAGTCGAACTGTCGGCCAAGTACGGCTGCTGCCAGCAGCAGCTGACGGCACTCCTCACCCAACGCGTCTAGACGTACCTGTACCGATTGGGTGAAGCTCAGCGGTACAACCAGCGGCAGGGCTTCCCGAACAGTCCAGTGACCCCCGCTCGCCTGCAATACCCCACGCGCGGCGAGCGTCGCGAGAATCTCCTCGACCAAGAACGGCACGCCGCCAGCCCAATCCCGCACCAGTCGGCCAACGTCCGGCGAAACATGCTGCTGGTTCAGGCACGCTGCAGCCATCCTTTCCACCTCGTCCTGATCGAGCGGCGACAGTTCCGCGAACATGCCGACGCGGCGTGCGGCCAGCTGGTGCACGAGCTCTTCGCCGCGGCTGTTCTCGCCGGTGCGTACGGTGACCAGGCACACCACCGGCTCGCCGTCGAGGTTGTCGGCCAGGTACTCCACGACGGCGAGTGTCCCGGCGTCGGCCCAGTGCAGATCCTCGAGCACGAGCAGGCAGCCGCTTCGTCCCCCGAGCAGCCGGAGCAGCCGAAGCACACCTTCGGCGAGACCGACATCCCCTTCTTCGGTTATCGGTGCGGCCGCAGCGCGCCATTCCGGCACGATGCGGGCCAGATACCCGCGGAACGGCCCGAGGTCCGGGCTGTCTGGCAGTCCCGCGATCCGGGAAGCACGCAGCAGCGCCTCCGACAACGCCCGAAAAGCGCTCGTCTGGCCATCGCGTACCGCCCGCCCGGTCAACACCGCCATGTCTGTTGCCCTGGCCGCCGCCTCCGCCGCGCGAGCGATACGCGACTTCCCCAGCCCGGCCTCGCCGACGACAAACACCACTCCACCTCGGCTGGCGGCGGTCCGCCGGAGAGCCGAGTCAATCATCGCCAGCTCCACGTCGCGTCCGACCACGACCGGACACAGCAACTGGCGCATATCTGAAGTATGGCAATCGGACTGTCGAGGTCCACCTTGTTGACGAAGGGGTCGACCGCTATGCACGGTTCGAGCACCAGCAAGCACAACCCTGCGAGACTGCACGGTTGTTACGCCTCGAAGGAGCTTGGTTTGGATTCAGTGCACACATCGTCCAAGGGCCGTGAGCGCGTGTGCTTATGTGTGTCCGACGGCGACATGATCATCTCCTTGGTGCACCGGATGCACCCAAACGCGGGAGTCGCATGTCCCGCAGCGTCATGATCATGCTTCTAATGCACCGGATACACCGCAATTCAGGCATGTGCGGACGCGGTCTTCAGCCAGGCACAACTTTCGTAACGAGAAGGTCAGCTTGACGCCGACGCTAATTACAAACTGCATACCAATCCGCTCGCACAGTCGCGGTCAACAGCGGACGCGGGTGACCAATCGCCGCCTGAGGGCCGGTCCACCACACAAACCGACTGTCGATGGCATGGAAGAAGGTCGCCAAGGACACAGTCGCCCTGCTGAGCGCCGAAGCCGGCCGCCACCCCTACGATCGGCGCCTCTCGGACCTCATCGGGGAGCTGTCCACCCGAAGCGACGAATTCGTGTCCGGTGGGCCGCCCCCGACGTCCAGATCCACAGCACCGGCGTCCAGCTCATCCACCACCCGGTCGTCAGCGGCCTTGCCGGCCGATCCCAGCCAGATGCTCCTCACCTACACCGCCGAGCCTGGCAGTACGCCCCCGGCGTCTCCTGGACCGCTGGGCCGCGACCACCGACGGCTTCGGGCCGGCCGCCTCGACTGATACCTCGTCGGAGGCTGAATCGTTCCGGAGGGCTGGCTGACATGGGGAACAACTTAAAAGCGGCCCATGTTGGTGTTCTGGGCAGCGGGAGAAGCCTGTCCTCATGGGCGGAGTCACCTTCGACATCAGTATCTCGGTCGATGGCTACACAAGCTCAGCGTCACCGCGCACGCCGATAGCGCAATCAGAGACGGCAACGTTCGCTAACGGATGGCTAACGAAAATGATCAAGGCCCGGTTGCACTCATAGCAATCGGGCCCTGACTAGGTGTTTCGTTGTAGCGGGGACAGGATTTGAACCTGTGACCTCTGGGTTATGAGCTGAATTTTCCGGCTTGAGACTCAACTGTTCTGTAGGCTCAAATACAGGTAAAATACCTAGTCAGAAGCTCTTTTGAAATCCGTGAGCGTCCATGGAGATCCGCGGTCATCCGGCAACGTTTGCCCACAAACTGCCCACAAGGCGGTTGAGAATACGCCAGGAAAGAGGTTGCGATGGCCTGGGTATCGGAACGAAGCGGAGCGCGCGGAACCAGGTATGCCGGGATCTACCGCGACCCGGACGGCAAGAAGCGCTCGGCCGGCACGTACTCGTCCCGTCGTGAGGCCCTGCGAGCCGCCAACCGCGAGGAGCAGAAGGTTCTCTCGGGCTCTTGGCACGACGGGAGTCTGGGCCAGATCACCTTCCGGGACTACGTCGAACAGGAGTGGCTGCCCCACAAGCACCTCGAGGTCACGACCCGCGCTGCGTACAGTTCGTACCTGAACAAGCAGTTCTATCCGGCCTTCGGCAAGCGGGCACTGAACAAGGTTTCGCCGTCGGTCGTCCAGGACTGGGTGACGAAGGCCCATGCTGTCGGCCTGTCACCTCGGTCGATCAAGAAGTACCACGTCTTTCTGTCTTCGATCTTCCGTCGCGCTGTTCGCGATCGGATACTCGTGTTCAACCCGTGCGATCACACCGAGGTGCCGAAAGTGATCGTGCGCAAGACGCGCACGGTCACGCCTCAGGAGTTCGAGCGCCTCGTTCGAGCCGTGCCTTCGCACTATCGGCTGTTGGTTGAGACGTTCATCGAGACCGGAATGCGCTGGGGCGAAGTCATCGCGCTGCGGCCGCGCCATGTCGACTTCCTCAGCCGCATGGTCAGAGTTGAGGACACGATCGTGGAGACGTCCAAGAAGAACTCCCCGACCGGCGAACGCTTCCTCGTGAAGCCGTACCCGAAGAACAACGAGCCTCGAACGTTTGGCGTACGGCAGGGGTGGCTGGACGAGGTCGCGGCTCACATCCGAACCAAGTCGATCGGTCGGGACGATCTGTTGTTCGCGACGAGGGTTGGCACGCCGATCTCTCGCAACAGCTTTCGAACCCAAGTCTGGCTCCCCGCAGTGAAGGCCAGCGGGGTCGACTTCAGGGTCCGCGTCCACGACCTCCGCCATGCTCACGCCTCCTGGCTGCTGGCAGGGGGCTCGGATCTGCGGTCGGTGATGGACAGGATGGGTCACCACCAGATCCAGACGACGCAGAAGTACCTCCATGCACTGCCCGAGGCCGACCGGAAGAATCTCGACGCACTCGAGCGGATATCACGCGGAGCAAACAGTTGACTCGACACCGTACTCGCATCGAAGGCTGCCAATGCCGCCAAGTAGCTCTCAATCTCGGGTCACATAGATCGGAGAACACGGGCTGGGGCTGCTGTTGGCCCCGTCTGATTGACAAGGTGCTTACCCGGCACGTCGACCCGGGCCAGATGGTTAGACAGCTGCTCACTATGCCAGCGACGGCAGCGGTGACTTCTTTGTCCCGAAGGACGATCGAGGCGCGGCAACCAGAATCTCTCACGGTCCTGCTATCCCGCTTCTGTCCACCGGCGACCGCGTGCGCACGGACCGATCGTTACTCAGTTGGTTACTCGGCCAGCCACGTGCTAGGCACACATCGTGGGGACCAGGTTCTGGCTGGGTGGCTTTGCCGTCCTCGGTTCGGTCCTCAGGTTACAAATTGATCTGCAAGATCACCTGATAACAGAAAGGGAGCAAGATCAAAATGATTGCCGAAGAGCAAGAGATTGAAGAGCGAAGAACCCTGCTCGTCGCAAACGATCTTGATGTGGTAGTACGGATCTGGAGTGCTCAAAGCCGGTATATCACCGAGCTAAGACATAATGCCAACTTCACCGAGATCAAATCCGGGCACATCGATGATACTGATACCGAGTGGGTCGAGTTTTCCATTCCGGCGACAGACTGGAACCCGGCGACTGGCGCAAAATGACGACGGCCGTGGGGCTTTGATCTTGCAGAGATCACCGCACCGACGCTGATCATGCACGGCACAGGCGACCGAATGGTGCCAAGTTCACATGGTGAGTGGATGGCAGCGCACTGTTCAGCGGCGGAGCTGCGCCTACAGCCCGGCATGGGTCACATCTCGGTGCATGACTCTGCACCAGGCGCACTTGCCTGGCTTCGCCAGGTCGTCACCGCCCGGCCCAATGCCGCACGGTCCTAGGTGCACCGATGGGTTGGCCAGAGTGGCGCTCATCTGTTGCAAAGCCCATCGAGTGGGAATGTCTCAAAATGGCGTGCGCGAACTTGCCGTTGTTGGCGAGCCTGCTGCTTCTAGCGGCGAGGCGCGGCCGGCCCCGATCTCTGCTGTCGAGGTTGTAGATCGTCGTGGCGGCGGGGCGAGGGATTGCCTGATATCGCCGGTCGTGGTGGCCCTGCAATGTTGCGCCGTAAACCGATGGCCTGAGCGATGGCGCGATCGAGGTGTTGTTGCCACGAGGACAGTGTCGTTTCGAGCTGGGGTCGTCCGGTTGGTCGCGAGTCGTGGGAATCGACGCCGGTGGCGGCTCGCCAGACGGCGATTTCGCCTAGAAGCGAAGCACATAGGTCACTGTCAGGGACTGCCCAGGCGGGCAGGTCGTCGGCTGTGGCGGCTTGATCTCGCACGAGTGTGGCGAGGTCGGTGATGAGCTTGGATCGTTGGGCAAGGTAGCCGCCCCATGCCGGATTGCTTTGAATGTTTGTCGGGGGGCCCGGTATCCAGGGCAGTGGGCCATCTTCTTGTGGCGCTCGGGGTGGAAGGCGCCAGTCGAGGACGGCGGCCATGTCGCCGGCGCTGGCGAGGTTTCGTCCGCGTGCGGCTTCGTTGAAGTGGTGGTAGGGGTGGTCGCCGGTTTCGGCGGCGAGGTCGAGGAGGTGGGCGCGGAGGGTGGGCCAGGCGGGTTCGGCGGTCAGGCCGGGGATGTGCTGGTCGATGCCGTCGAGGTCGGCGACAGCTTCTGGTCCGACGGCTTGTTCGGTGGCGTTGCGGAGGGTGTCGGTGTAGCGCTGGACGGCGTCGAACATCCGGACGGCTGGGTCGTTGAGTTCGCGGAGTTGCGTTGTTGCGGACATTGGAGCGTCGTCGCGGGCGAGGATGTGCTCGAGGGCTTCAGTCGGTGTTTCGGGCGTGATGGTTTCGGGACGGATGATGCTGTGTGGGTCGCCGTCGCCGACCACCTGGAGGTAGAGGTGATTGGCACGCCGGCCGCGGGTGAGCATGGTGTAGAGCTGCTGCCGGGATTCTTGCCCGGTGAATAGGCCGTGCGTGGTGTCGGCGGAGACGCCTTGGGCGCTGTGGATGGTGGTGGCGTACCCGAGGCCGGTGGACGTTCGAACGTAGTCGGCTGGGAGCCGGGTGGTGAGCTGGCTGCGGTTGTGGCGGACAGTCAGTCCGCCGTGTCGGCCAACCTTCGTGACGGTCCATCGATCGCCATTCTTGACCCAGTCGGTGGGGGAGAGTCGGAGGCGGCGGTCGTTGGTGCGGGTGATGATGATGTCGCCGACGCTGGCCCGGTTTCCATCAGCCAGTCGTGTCTCGCAACCTGGTTTCGCATCTCCGATGCGGTGTTGACGGGCGCGGCTGTTGAGTTCGGCGACGAGGTCGCGGGTGGGTGCGAGCATGATCGCGTCCAGGCCGGCATCCCGGTCGGAAACCCAAGCAGCGAACGCATCCTGGATTGTTCTGGCGAGGTCACCGACGTGAACGCGGCCATGATCAAGATAGAAGGCGAGTGACGTTGTGAGCCCTTCGCGGAGGGCGAGGGATGCTTGTGCTTCGGCCGGATTGGTGAAGCGGTGGAGTTCGGTGAGGTGAAGGGCGCCGTGCTGATTCTCGATGTCGCGGAGGACGCCGCCGGCGCCGATGACAGCAAGTTGCTGATCATCTCCCACCAGCCGGACACTCGCTCCGCGATGGATGGCGAACTGGACGGCGGTGTCGAGGGACAAGCTGTCTGCCATGCCGGCCTCATCGATGATCACCAACGTCGAGGGACCGATGCTGGCCGCCCAGTCGGGCAGTTCGCCGTGCTGCAGTGACCAGGTGAGCTTGGCGAGTGTGTCGGTGCGGATGCTGGTCTGTTCTGCGAGGACGGCGGCAGCGGCCGCCGCAGGAGCGAGGCCGAGGACCTGGCCGCCATCCTCTGTCCAAGCCAAACTGAGTGCCCGCATCGCGGTGGTCTTCCCAGTGCCGGCCGGCGCGATCGCCAGCTGCAGCCGCGCGCCGGACGTGCACATCTGCCCGACCAGCGACGCCTGCCCGGCATCCAGGGCGGTGCCGTTTGCCGCCATCTCCAGCAAAGCCAGATCCACCGCACCCTGGTCGACGGCAGACCCATCGCGCTGGCCGGCGGCGGTGACGAGGCGTTGCTCGGCATCGAGAATCCGCTGCGAGGTGTACAGCTCGGCGCCGGCCACGGTGTAGACCGACGACCCATCCTTCCGACGGAGGGCGTCGGGTTCTTCGATGCCGTCGGACGGTGCGGCGAGGGCGATCGACCGTTGCTGGAGGACCTCGTCGACGAGCAGATCCGTTAGGGCGTTGGCGCGCTCGATCGACAGGTCGACGGTGCGGACGTGGCGTTGGGCTTCGGCCCGGACGTGCCACATCTGCCAGGTCGATCGGCTTTCCTCCATGACGGCCAGCACCCAGTCGGCGGTTTGGGCGAGCCAGGCAGCGTCGGCCATCCGCGGTATCGCAACACTGGGTGCCAGGGCGGTGGCGACCATCGCAGCGACGGCGTCGGGGCCACCGACGACCGCGGCGGCTTCGTGCATCCAGGTCGTGCGCTGGTCGGCGAGGGAGCGGGGTTCGTGTTTGGCGTCACGGGTCTCCAACGTGGCCTGCTGAGCCAGGTGCAGAGCCTCGACAGTGGTTGGTGGGCGGCCATGATCGGCTTGAAACCGCACCGCGAGTTCGCCGCGGCGGACGTTGATGAGGGCTCGTCGGCTGGACCAGCGCTCGTTCAACCGGTGGTCGACGCCGACGATCTCGCGGATCGGCCGCTTCGACGGATCAGTTCCCGAACGTTCGGCGAACCGCACCCTCAGGCTGTCGCGGAGGTGCTGTTCGAGGGCGGTGTTGTAGGTCTCTGACGCGGCAACTTTGGCTTTGAACATCACCCGGCCGTCGATGGCCAGCCACCGCCCATCGAGGGTCTGGACCTTGTTCGCGACCGCGACATGAGTGTGCAGATCCGGGTCACCGGCCCGGCTGTCGCGATGGGTGAACGCGGCACCCACCAGGCCGCGGACGTTGACCTGCCTAATCCCTTGGGGTCCGGTCCGGGTGAACAACGCCTGCTCCTCGATGAACCGCAACGCATCACCGACTGCGGCTTGGTGAGCTCGTTCGATCACCGCCGCGACGCCGGGTTCGGCGACCGCCCACAGGGTTGACACCGACTTGACTGGTGAGAAGGACAGGTCGAAGCCGGCCACCGTCGTCGACCGCGGCCGTGAATCTTTCGCGATCTGGCCGGCCAACTCGCGGGCATCGACCGGGTCGCGGCCGTGCTCGGCCCGGAAGAACCCGCGGGCCACCTCCGTTCTGATCCGCGCCCGATCCGCCGCCACGACCGTCACGTCGGTTGAGGCGCTCAACTCGGCGATCCGCTTGGCCACCTCGACCTGGAACGGTGTCGCCCTATCCGATTCACGGAACGGAGTGCCGAGCCGCATCACGTTCTCGACGTCACCCACCGACAGGATCGGCCTGTCCCGCTCATGCAGCCGCTGCTCCGCCAACGGATGCATCCCGTGCCCGAACAGGTTCCGCATTTGCTCCGCTGTGACCGGGTCGCCGGCGCTCAGACCGTCGATCCCGTCCAGGCCGGAGCCGACCCAGACACCCGGCGATTCCCCCCGTTCGGTGTAATACGACGCCAGCCCGACGTGCCCCTTGTCGGTCGCGTCCAGCGCCGCGACCTGACGGGTCAGATAGTCGTAACCCGACCCTGCGGTGAGCTTGTGCATGCTCATGGTCACACCCACATAAGGCAATTTCAGGCTTCCAGCCGGTCACGCCGCGCGGGGGTACTTTCCGTCGGTGCAGTAGGTGTGTTCGACTCGGAGCTCTGAGAGTTCGAGGGGGTACGTCGGACGGAAGTGCGGCGGTCTAATACATCACAGGACTTAGAGGCGGTGTAGACGAGGCCGAGTAGACGGCGGGTGATGAGTCAGCAGTCGATCTGGCAAGCGCGGCGGTAAAGATGAGTCTCTCAGCAGGAAGGGCCGAACGTGCGCCGCCGACCGTAAGCCGACCGCTCAGCGGGACGTCATCACTCAGGCAAGCAGAGCCACTTCGGGCCTCTTGGCGTCTGGTGGTCGATCGTGTCTATGTTGCGCCGCAGGAGAAAACCTTTCGCGAGCAGGTCTTCGAGTCACCGAAGTCCGTCTAGCTCCTCACCGACCTCGAAGAGGCCCGGCGTGGCGACGGTAGCGCCGATGGCCAGGCAGCTGTCGCGTTCGCGGTGGATGGTGCGCAGAACGTCGAGGTTCTTCTCGATCGACCCGTCGATGCCCTCAGGCTGCGGTCGGGTGATCATGACGCAGCGTTCGATTTGTTGGCGGATGTCCAACTCGGCGTTGCCGAGGCGCACCCGGGAGCCGACGAGCGCGTCCTCGCCAGCACTGTCCAAGATGACGTTGGCGCGGAAGCGCCGCCGCGGCCAGCCCGCGATGGTCGCCAGCGACAGTAGCGAGACGTTGGCCTGCCCGCTGTCGTGGAACGCCCCGGTGGAGCCGTTGAAGGGCTCCCAGCGCGCGTCGTGCTCGAAGTCCGCCGGGTTCTCGAACACCCGCTCCCCGGGCTCGGCCGCCGCCCGCAGGGTGACAGGTCGGGCTAGCCAGTCCGATAGCGCTTGGTCGTCGTCGGCCGTCGTACCGTTCGGCAGGGTAATTGTCACGCTGCCGTCGTCGCGGTACACCGCTGCCGCGAATAGCAGCTGCGGTACCCGCCGGGCGGTCAACCCGAAGCCCGTCTGGGTGTCGAAGAGAGCGAACGCGCGGTCGCCGCGCAGCCCCTGCGGCTCGACCTCGGCCGCATCAAGCCGTTCGCCTTGCATGGACTTGACTGGGAAGCGCCAGATCTCCCGCACCCTCACCGCTTCACCGTAGCGGGACCCTCCTCCGGGCGCCTGACAATTCGGTGAGTGGACCCGACAGCAGAAGCACTCAATGGCCGATGTGCGCGTCGAGCGGATCGACTTGGCGCCGGGCCCGGTCAAGCCTGTGAGACCGCCGCGCGTACCTGGTCCAGCATTTCCTTCTCGCCCTTGCTGACCTGCGCCGCGCCGAACCCCATGAAACCGCCCTCCTTGGCGGCGTTGGCGGCGGCTTGCGCCGAGGCGACCAGCCACTGGCCGAACGCCGCCGTCTCTTCGGGGGTCGCCTGAGCTGCCACAATCGCCTGGACGGCGCTCAGCTCGACCAGCACCTGCTCACCACTCGGTGCGGTCCCCTCCAACGAGGGGCGGTACCCATTGAGCGGGTTCCGCTTCTGCTGGACCTCCGCCTGGATGTCGAGGGCCACCTCGGTCACCAGTTGCTCCCGACTGGAAGGATTCGTGGCGGACTTCACCGTCGCCATCGACTCCTTCGCGGCCTCGATCGGACCGCTGGGATCGGCCAGGGAAATGGCCAGACCGGCCACGAACGGCGCCCGCACGATCCGGCTCCACTCCTCCTCAGAGAAGTCACTCTTGGTCGTCACGGCAGGTCCTTTCGTTGGAGGCTGGCGGGTGGGTGGCCCCGGCCGTCCGCGCGCCCTCGTGGCAGTCTCCCGCGTCGCGCCGGACATTGTCACGGTCCGCTTGGTACGTCAGGACCGACGACCATGCCGCCGATCGAAGATCAGCGCAGGGCTTCCGTCACGTACGCGAGGACGAGCGCATTCTCGGAGCTTGATCACCAACTCATTGGTCATCCCAGTCCCACCGTGTGGCCGCTGCCCACAAGCCGACCGACTTACGGTCGTCGTGATCTAAGGTTGCCGTCGCGTGGAATCAGATGCCTGCAGTGACCACGCTTCCGATAGTTCCTCACCCTCGTCAATCGAGCGCTCAGATATGCGGCGACGTCAGAGCGGTGATCACCTGCAGCAGCACGTCGAACTGCAGCCCCTTATCTGCAGCGCGTTGCTTGACAGCCTGGACCCAGTCGTTCCCAGCCTCTGCATACACATCCTTGGGTTGTCCCTCGAGTAGCGCGTTCGCTGGGCCCTGGTGCAGCCAATCAGCCGCTGACTCCTGATCTATAGAGGTTTCCGACTCCGCCATGGTCATGCGTCGCTCGACCTCCTCAATCCGTACGTCAGTCCAACCGCTCTGGCTGAGGAGCTTTTCGACATATGGAGCGTCACCTAGGGAGAAGGGCCCGAAATCAAGCGGCGGCTCCTGATAGGCAATATTCAGCCGATCCAGGGTCTGTCGGACGCTGTTGAACAAGAAATTGAACATGCTGATCTTGTCCCTCGTGGCCCAGACCACACCAACCAGCCGACCTCCTGCTCGGGAGGCCCGAGCCAGGTTCGCAAAGGCCTTTGCATTGTTGGTGAAGAACATCAGCCCCATCTGAGAGATGATCGCGTCGTAACGCTCTTCGGGCAGGGGATAGCTTTCGGCGTCACCGACGATCCACTCGATGTCGCGGTCTCGAACACGTTGTCGGGCCGCCGCAATCATGGGGGCTGCGATATCGATGGCGGTGACCCTTCCGCCGGGATGCACCGCTCGCGCTGCGGCCGCTGTGGAGGGTCCTGATCCGCATCCCACATCCAACACTCGCTCTCCCGGCTGGAGGTCAGCCCGCTCGAGGAGCAGCTCCCGGATTGGAGCTCCCGACCGTTCCAGCCCGTCCACGCGGGAGAGCCACTTCTCCGCGGCCTCGCTGGTCCACCTCGGCCCTGTTGCTGCCGATTCCTGATCGCTCATGGATGTCAAGGTACGCCGACGAGCGGTTGTCCTAGCGCTATCGGTGCCTGGCCGTCGTATGCCGTTGCGCGGTTTCCCGAACTGCGCAGACTGTCGGCTGTGATCTCAGTGGCAGGGCGAGAACTACCGAGATATCGCTACGCTTCAGCGGTGCGTCGCATTCAAGACGCTGGCCAGCCTGGTTCTGGAAGGTCATGAACGCGCACAACAGCCATCACCGCCCGACATCGTTTGGGCACTCTCTACGGCGGCTTTCGCAGCCCG
>Ga0222622_10000198_pt1 | contig 21719 bp, 19 predicted proteins | sample PLM2_5_b1metaG_FD_177335 | JGI IMG/M metagenome (GOLD analysis project Ga0222622, IMG submission 177335) | Groundwater sediment microbial communities from an aquifer in East River, Colorado, USA - PLM2_5_b1 | ecosystem: Environmental > Terrestrial > Soil > Riparian zone | place: USA: East...
GGATGCGGTTTGTTCGGTTTGTTTTGACGTTTGTGGTGGTAAGAGCTTTGACCTCGCGGATGAGACTTTTTTTGATAGATTCGCAGATTCGGTCGTATGCTTTTTGGGCTTTCTTGTCATTTTCTGCGGGCATTGTCCAGGGTTCGGGTTCGGGGATGATCTCATCGATGATGTCGAACTGTTTCAGATTGTCCGCGGTTAGTTTCAGTCCCTCGGCGGCTTCTGGCGCGCGGCCGGCGTCCTTCCATAAAATGGCGGCACAGCCCTCGGGTGTGATCACCGAGTAGACGGCATTTTCCATCATCAGGACGCGGTCGCCGATGCCGATGGCGAGGGCACCGCCGCTGCCGCCTTCGCCGAGGACGAGTACGACGACCGGTACCTTTAACCCGGCCATCTCGCGCAGGTTAAAGGCTATCGCCTCAGCCTGGCCGCGTTCCTCGGCATCGATGCCGGGATAGGCACCGGGCGTGTCGATGATCGTGATAACGGGGCGGCCAAACTTTTCGGCGAGCTTCATCATCCTCAGGGCTTTGCGGTAGCCCTCGGGTTTGGACATCGCAAAATTACGGTGCCGGCGTTCGTTTATATCGCGGCCTTTTTGCTGGCCGATGACACAAACCTCGACGCCGTCAAGCCTCGCAAAACCGGTGACCATGGCTGGATCGTCCGAGTACCGGCGGTCGCCGTGCACCTCGACGAAATCTTGGAAAATAGCCGAAATTATATCCAGGGAATAGGGCCTGTCGGGGTGCCGCGCCATCTGCACGCGTTCCATTGCGGTTGTCGGCATAACTTAATCTTTAACGCAAAGACGCCAAGATGCAAGGTGCAATTTTTTGACGCAAAGCCGCAAAGGTGCAAAGTAATGAAAGACCGTGGTGTTTTGAGTTCCTATTTGCGTCTTTGCTCCCTCGCGTCTTTGCGTTAGAACTTCAGTGAATCCAATCAACTGTGCAGCCTCGGCTTTCTAACTCTCGCTGCAGGATGCGGCTGCCGGCAATGCTCAGGTTGTCGGCCTGAAGTTTCACCTCGGTTTCGCCGGCCGCCATCGTGAGGAATACACCGCACCGGCCGCGGTCGCGTTCGAGCAAACCATAAAGCCCCTCGAGATCTTCCTCGCCCAGACCGGGGGGGATCCCAATGTTCACCTCGCGGGCGCGGCTTGCGACCTGTTCATCTAGAGACCTCAGCTCGTTTATCATGAGCGTCGGTTCCTGGCCTTCGGCGGCCTCGATGCGGCCGTCGGCGATAAACATCTCGTTGTCCTTCAGCGTCGGACTCAACCGGTTAAAATTCTCGCCAATGACGAGGCATTTAATACCGCCGGAGCGGTCTTCGAGCCTAAAGGTCGCGAACCGGTTTCCTTTCTTACTGGTTCGTATTTGAAGAGCACCGATCATACCCGCCAGCGATATCGTCTCGCCCGACCTCGGTTCCTCGATCTCGGCAATGTTCTTTAGATTCATACCCGCCAGCAGTTCCGTGTAGTTGTCGAGCGGATGCGTTGAGAGATAAAACCCGACAGCCGCCTTCTCGCGATTGGCGATCTCCGCCTGCGACCAGGCAGCGGCAAGAGGCAGATGATCAGAATCGTTCGAGCCGTTACTTTCCGCCACACCAAACAATCCGCTCTGTCCCCTCTGCCGGTCCTCTGCCATACGCTGTCCCTGGCTCAAGGCCGAATCGATCGCGGCGGTCAGCCGGGCACGCCATGACCCGGGCGTTTCGCCCTCGGGCATCACCGAATCAAACGCACCAGCTGAGATCAGGCTCTCAAGCCCGCGACGGTTTACAGCTCCCGCTCCGAGCCGCCCGCAAAAATCAAACAGGGAAGTGAACGGCCCAGTCTTTCTCGCCTCAACGATCGCCGCCACGCTCGACGAGCCCATGCCCTTGATCGCTGTCAGTCCATAGCGGACGGTGATCTCGACAGGCGTAAACCCTTCGTCGCTCTCGTTGATATCGGGCGGCAGCAGTTTGAGGCCCATCGACTTTAACTCGGTCGAGTATTTGTATACCTTTGCACTGTCCTGGGCTTCGTGTGACAGGACGGCAGCGTAGAAATATGCCGGATAATGGGCCTTTAAATATGCTGTCTGAAACGCCAGCAGCGCGTACGCCATGCTGTGACTGCGGTTAAAGCCGTAATCGGCAAACTTGGCCATGAGGTCGAAAATTTCCTTGGCCGTCTTTTTCTTTATGCCGCGTTCGACAGCACCGTCGATGAACTTCTCTTCGTGAACGTCCATCTCGGCCTTTTTCTTCTTGCCCATCGCCCGCCGCATCAGGTCGGCTTCGCCCAAGCTGTACCCGGCCAGCTTTTGGGCGAGCTGCATGATCTGTTCCTGATAGACGAGCACGCCAAACGTGTTGCCGAGAATGTCCTCCATCTCGGGCACGATATACTCGACCTCCTTAACGCCGCGATGACGGTCGATGAAATCGTCGATCATCCCGCCGTCGAGCGGGCCTGGACGATAGAGAGCGTTCAGGGCGGAAAGGTCCTCGAGCTCCTTTGGCCGCAGCTTTCGGCACATGTCCTGCATCCCCGACGACTCGAATTGGAATATCGCCTCGGTCCGTCCCTCGCCAAACAGGTCCATTGTCTTTTGGTCATTGGTCGGGATCTGCGTCCAATCTATCGTGACATCCAGCTTTTCTTTGATCGACACCAGGCAGTCGCTGATGATAGTCAGGGTCGTTAGCCCCAGGAAATCCATCTTGAGCATGCCGACCTTTTCGAGGTCGTTCATCGGGTACTGGCTCGTCAGTTCGTCCTTGCCGGACATAGCGACGGGAACGAGCTCGTGCAGCGGTTTCGGGCTGATAACAACACCAGCGGCATGTACCGAAGTGTGCCGCGAGCACCCTTCGAGCCTCAAAGCCAGGTCGATCAATTCCTTGGCCCTTGGGTCCTTGACGGCAGCCTTCAATTCCGGAACCGTTTCCAGCGCCTGCGAAATGCTGACGTTACGGCCGCGGATAGGCGGCGGTATCATCTTGGCGATCTTTTCGACATCGCTGTACGGCATGTTGAGAGCACGCCCCACGTCCTTGATCGCGGCCCGCGACGCCATTGTCCCGAACGTAATGATCTGACAAACCGATTCACGCCCGTAAAGCTCCGTAACGTGATCGATAACTTTGCCGCGGCCCCGAATGCAGAAATCTATATCGATGTCCGGCATCGATATACGTTCGGGATTGAGAAAACGCTCAAAGAGCAGTTCGTACTGCAGCGGGTCGACATCTGTGATCTGCAGGCAGTACGCTGCAAGCGAACCGGCTGCAGATCCGCGTCCCGGGCCCACGGGTATATTCTGCAGCCGGGCGTAAGCTATAAAATCCCAGACGATCAGGAAATAGCCGCCAAAACCCATATGCTTGATAATGGCTATCTCGGCATCAAGGCGATTTTTATACTCATCGACATCGTGTTTGAGAGTTCCGAGCTCAAGCATCGGCTTCCAGGTCGTTTCGTTCCGGTGCTTAAACCCGTCCCACAATACTTTTTCAAAATATTCGTCGACCGTTTCATATCCAGAATCCACGGGTATCGGATAGCTCGGCAGCTGACGGACCTCATCACCCTGCGGCAGTTCGAAGCTGCATCTCTCGGCTATTCGCAAAGTGTTCGTCAGAGCGTCGGGCAATTCAGCTCCAAAGATATTCCACATCTCCTCGGCCGAGCGCAGGTATCGCCGGGCGTCGGCATACGAACCGGAACCCTCGACCACCGTCCGGCCCTCGCCGATACAGGTAAGCACGTGATGGGCCCGTGCGTCGTCCTTGTTCAGATAATGAACGTCATTTGTCGCGACAAGCGGTATTCCGCTCTTTTTTGAAAGCTCCGCAGTAGCTGCCGATAGCTCTGTCCCTCGTTCGGGGTCATCCTCTTGTATCTCAAGAAAGAAATTGCCTGCTCCCAAAATGTCTTCGATCGTCTTGGCATTTGCGAGCGCCTTCTCTTGATCACCTGACGCGAGAAAATGCCCCACGGCACCGCCGGCTCCGCCCGAGAGGCCTATCAGACCGCCGCTACGCTGAGCAAGCACCTCCAGATCTATCCGCGGCTTGTAGTAAAAGCCTTCGGTAAATGCTTTGGAAGCGAGGAATACCAGGTTTTGATAACCCTCCAGATCCTGGGCCAGGAGTATCAGGCTATAGTAGCCCTTCTCGCCGGCCTCGACCGCCGTGCTGCGGTCAAAGCGGCTGCCAAATTTTAAAAATGCCTCATAACCGATGATCGGCTTGATGCCGTTCGGCGTCATCGCGTTAAAAAATGACACCGCCCCGAACATGTTGCCGTAGTCGGTGATCGCACACGCCTTTTGGTCCAATTCGCCGAGCCGCTTCGCCAGAGGTTTTAGTTGGATTGTGCTTTGCAACAAGCTATAATCGGAGTGCAAATGCAGGTGTACGAAGTCTTTTGCTCCGAATTTCAGGGGTTCTGACGGCGACGGCATATATGAAAAAAGTGTATCTCGAAACTTTTGGCTGTCAAATGAACGTCTCGGATTCGGAACGGATCTCGACTGCGCTCGAACGAGACGGCTTTGAGATGACACGCGACGAAAACGCGGCCGAGGTTGTTATTTTTAACACTTGTTCCGTCCGCGAGAAAGCCGAGCACAAGCTTTATACCCGCGTTGGCGAGATAAGGAGCCAGGTCGACAGGATCAAACCAATGGTAGGCGTTATGGGCTGCGTTGCCCAGCTCGAGGGTGAAACGCTTTTTAAAAAGATAAAGGGCGTCGATTTTGTTCTCGGGACGCGGGCCGTCGGCCGCGTTTCAAACGCCATCAATGAATCGACCCGTACAGGCAGAACGGTACTTGACGTGGGCGAGCGCGAGGACAATTACGATTGGACCGTCGCGGACACGCACCGCCATTCGCCTTACGTCGCCTTTTTACCGATCATCGAGGGATGTAACAAGTTCTGCACTTACTGCATCGTACCTTTCTCGCGGGGCAGGGAACGGAGCTTTTCTGCGGCCGATATAGTAAGCCAGGTCCGGGAACAACACGAGAGAGGCGTCAGGGAAGTCCATCTCATTGGCCAAAACGTCAATAGTTACCGGCCTGAGAGCGATGCCGGACTGGAGGGTTTTGCAGGGAAGTCGCCTTTCTCGCGACTTTTGCGTGCAGTCGCCGCGACCGGTATGGAACGAATCAAGTTTACGACGTCATTTCCCCGCGATTTTCGCGATGACCTAGTCGATGCCATCGAGGAACACGAAAATCTCTGTAACTGGGTGCATTTACCCGTCCAATCGGGCAGCAATAAGGTGCTTGCGGCAATGAAACGCGGCCACACGATCGAGAAATACTTTCAAAAGATCGACCGCTTAAAGAATTCAAGCCGTGATATCGCACTTACAACGGATATTATCGTCGGGTTCCCCGGTGAAACAGAGGACGATTTTCGACAAACCGTAAAAATGGTCGAGTATTGCGGCTTTGATATGGCCTATATCTTTAAGTACTCACCGCGGCCGGAGACGCCGGCGTTCGAAATGGATGACGATGTGTCACCGGCTGAAAAGACGCTGCGGTTCCTGGAACTCGAGCGAACTCAGAAAGCTAAACAGAACAGAGGTTTACAAAGATACCTTAATCAAGTGCTTAAAGTACTGGTTGAGGGTAGTTCTGCTCGCACGGACGCCCTAACCGGCCATTCAACATGCCACAAGGTCGTGAATTTTAACGGATCTACCGAGTTGCTCGGAAAGATCGTCGATGTGCGTATAACTGAGATCAAGGCTAATTCTTTATTCGGTGAGGTCCAATAGGGTTTCGATGAAAAACGGCCAGAGTTTAATAGAAGTGAAGATCGGGGCCCTGATAATGGATCCGAACACTAACACACCGATCGTGGTGCTTAAGGGTATTGACTCAGAGACGGTTCTGCCTATCTGGGTCGGGGCCTTTGAGGCAAATGCGATTGCCCTCGAGATCGAAAAAGTAGTTCCGCAGCGGCCGATGACCCACGATCTGCTGAGAAACGTCATTATCGAATGCCAACTCTCGGCCTCAAGCGTTATCATCACCGATCTGCAGGACAATACTTTCTACGCCCGTATAGAGCTGACGGACAAGAACGGAGACCCTGTCATGCTTGACGCCCGACCCTCGGACGCCATAGCGCTCGCTCTGAGACTCGACTGCCCTATCTTTGTCGAACAAAAAGTGATCGATCTGTCCGCCACGACAACCGTTTCCGAAAGCTCTTCGGAGGACGTCGAGACCCCGCCCGACGACTGGCCGGAACTGATCGGATGAGCGTCCAGAGCTTTTTTCCGCCTTTAAATTTCGGTTCGTCTCCCAGCTTACAAAAATCAAAATTCTAACCCGCTAGACTGGTCTCTCATCAGCTTTTTCCTGACGGTAAACAGGAAAAAACTCGATTCGATCGACAGGCGACCTCCGACAGCGCCTGTATCGTCCATCCTGATATTTGCAATTAGAAAGGGGGAAATTATGAGCATTTTGCGACGGGAGTAAGCCCGCGGCATTTGCTTGCCGCCGCGGGCTTTTTTTATTGCCTCTTTGGCACGCTTTTCTTACATAATCTCTATTATCAGACGCAGACAATATTTGGTTTGGCGCGCCGCACTCCTCCTTGCTGGACCTCCCTGCCGCTCGGTGTGACTCATGCTTTGACACTATTTCTGTTAAAAGCTATGATTGTCGTTTTGTTATCTGTTGCAGATTCCAACTAAGACAACCTAAAAAAAGGAGTTACGAACAAATTGAGTAGCGGAAATTTTCTTTTTACATCTGAATCGGTCACCGAGGGCCACCCGGATAAGATCGCGGACCACATATCTGACGCGATACTTGATGCAATACTTGAACAGGACCCCAAGGCCCGTGTCGCATGCGAGACTCTGGTAACGACCGGATTGGCCGTCGTAGCGGGTGAAATCACAACCACTGCGACTGTAAACTACAAGCAGATCATTCGCGATACGATCCACGAGATCGGTTATAACGATGCAACGTTTGGCTACGACGCAAATACTTGCAGCGTGATCGATGCCATCGGCACACAGTCGCCCGATATCTCACAGGGTGTCGACACGGGTGGAGCTGGTGACCAGGGATTGATGTTCGGCTTTGCATGCAATGAGACGCCTGAGCTCATGCCGATGCCGATCCAGATGGCACACAACCTGACGCGCAAGTTATCTGAGGTCCGCCGTGACGGCACGATCCCTTACCTGCGGCCGGACGGAAAAACACAGGTCTCGATCGAGTATCGTGATGGACGGCCGTTTCGTGTTGAGGCTGTTGTGGTTTCGACCCAGACAGACGACGTCCCTATCGAACAGATCCGCACGGACATTATGGAAAAGGTCATTAAACCCACCATTTCCCCCGACCTGCTCGACGAGAACACAAAGTATCACATCAACCCCACAGGCCGGTTTGTAGTCGGCGGCCCAATGGGCGATGCCGGCGTTACCGGCCGCAAGATCATCGTAGATACTTACGGTGGTTATGCCCCGCACGGCGGCGGTGCTTTCTCGGGCAAGGACCCGACCAAGGTCGATCGTTCGGCCGCATATATGGCACGCTACATTGCCAAGAATATTGTGGCTGCGGGCCTGGCCGATAAAGTTACCGTTCAACTCGCGTATGCAATAGGCGTCGCTGAGCCGGTATCGGTTCTCGTCGATACAAACGGCACCGGGACCGTTGACGATGACCGCCTTGCTGCCATTGTTCGCGAAAATTTCAAACTCAACCCGAGAGGCATCATCGAGACGCTTGACCTGCTGCGGCCGATCTATAAACAAACGGCACGCTTTGGTCACTTTGGCCGGCTTAATGATGAATTCTCATGGGAAAAAACTGACAAGGCTGAGGCGTTAAGGTCTGCAGCCGAGCGAGGTATCGGAACAAATGGCTAAAGAAGGTTTCTCAATGGAATACGACATCAAGGACATTAACCTTGCCCCGCAAGGCAAGCAGCGCATCGAATGGGCTGATCGTGAAATGCCCGTTCTCAGACTTATTCGCGAGCGATTCGAAGCGGAAAAACCGTTGACGGGCGTGAAGCTGGTTGCCTGTGCTCATATAACGACCGAGACGGCTAATCTCGCCCGCACGCTCCAGGCCGGCGGTGCCGAATCTCTGTTGATCGCCTCCAATCCGCTTTCGACGCAGGATGATGTTGCGGCTTCCCTTGTCGCTGACTGGAACATCCCGGTGATGGCGATGAAAGGTGAATCGACGGAAACATATGTTCGTCACGTCAAAGCGGCACTCGAGACCAATCCTAATCTGATCATAGATGACGGCTCGGACGTCGTCGCGACGATGATCAAGGAAAAGCCGGAGCTGATCAACAACCTCATCGGCACAACCGAAGAAACAACGACCGGAATTGTCCGCCTGAGGGCGATGATGACTGCCGGAGTTCTCAACTTCCCTTCTATCGCCGTAAACGACGCGCAGACAAAGCACTTTTTTGATAACCGTTATGGAACGGGCCAGTCCACTTTAGACGGCATAATTCGCGCCACTAACATTCTGCTTGCCGGAAAAACTTTGGTGGTCGTGGGTTACGGATGGTGTGGTAAAGGCGTCGCAATGCGGGCTCGCGGAATGGGAGCAAACGTCGTCGTTACCGAGATCGATCCCATCAAAGCTATCGAAGCAGTTATGGACGGCATGCGTGTGCTGCCGATGAAGGACGCCGCCAAGATCGGCGATTTCTTTGTCACAGTCACCGGCAACCGGCACGTTATCGACCGCGAACATTTTGAGGTAATGAAGGACGGAGCGATCGTTTGCAATAGCGGCCACTTCGATCTCGAGCTCAATCTCGACGCTTTGCGTGACCTGTCGCAGCCGGTCGTCAAACGCCGTCCGTTCGTTGAGGAATATCGCTCGACCGATGGCGCCAAGAGCATCATCGTTCTCGGCGAGGGCCGTCTGATCAACCTTGCCGCCGCCGAGGGCCACCCGGCATCGGTGATGGATATGTCATTTGCAAACCAGGCGTTGTCGGCCGAGTATCTGGTTGCAAACAAAGGCAAGCTTGCCGCCGGTGTCCACCTTCTGCCCAAAGAGGTCGATCAGGAGATCGCTTCCCTGAAACTGCGTGCGATGGGTATCTCTATCGACGAGCTCACTCCGGAAATGCACGAATATATGACAAGCTGGGAAACTGGTACCTAAAAGATATATTCAAGACGATTTAAAGGGCTCGGCGTTTGCCGGGCCTTTTGTTGGCCTTAATTGACACGATCTGTACGGTATATAAGTATACCGACGACAACTGGACCAATAAGGCATGATGACTATGGAAGTATTTAAACCATCAAGGGGGAAAGATCATGTCATTAATTTATTGTCCCGAATGTGGACACGAGATATCGGCGAATGCGATCGCCTGTCCAAACTGCGGCCGTCCTATACAGGCGGCGGCTCCGCCAGTGGAAAAAAAGGTGGTCGTAGCTAACCCTCGGGTTGAGCGCGGCTTTCCCACATGGGCGTTTGTCCCGATCGCTCTTTTAGCGGTACTGCTGTTGGTCCTGGTGTTTGTTGCTTTTCGTCAAAACGATGACCAGGCGAACACTAATGTAAACGTCGCTGTCGCCGGAAAGCGTCCCATCACAGAAGAGCCTTCGCGTGACTCGAGAACTGTGACGATCCCTCCGTCGGGCGAGACCCAGCCGGTGACCATACCGAATCAAAGCACGACCACGACTGTGCCCGGGACGTCTACATCGATACCGAGCACCTCGACGTCGGCACCTGTCGCACCTCCCCCGGACAAAGGCACTGTGGTGATAAAGGCGCAGATAGCACCCACACGCGGGGCTCCGCAGTCGGCCAGAAATACCAAGTTCTATTTGCTCGATAAAGACCTGGAGGCCATCCTGAGCGAAGCTCGCGTCGAACCGATCGAGGGTAATACTTTGACCGCAAGCTTGGGGCTCGCGGCTGTTTTTCCCGATCGGTACGGTGACTTTCAGAAAGCTGCTATGCGTGCGATAGCCAAGCACGTGAAATACTCGGGAACGACGGGCGGTTCCGGCAGTGCGAGCTTGTCAAACATTGCCCCAAGCGAATATTACCTGTTTGGCATCACGCGCGTCGGCCACGGGTTCGCTTTGTGGAATGCACCGGTTTCGGTAATTGCGGGCGATAACAATCTAAACCTCAGCCCGCAAAGCGTCACCGAGATCGAGGATGCGACTGGATGATACTCGTGGGCTACACGGCCAATGATCAAAGGGCTGTTCCCTTTCCTGGGAGCGGCCCTTCTATTTGGGTGTCACGTTCGCACCTTGGAAAGAGAAAATACACCGATCAGTAAAAAGATCAAAAGTGGCGTCCAAACGGCCATGGGCGGCGAGAGTGAACCGTTCAATCCGAATTGCTCAAACAAACCCGATATGCCGGTAAAGACCAGCCAAAGTGCAATTGCGTAACCGACCCGACCCGCCTTTGCCTTTCGGTTTAAGGAAAACGCGAATGGTGTAGTGAAAAGGACAAACACAAACGGAAGCACCAACGTCGTGTATCGCTTTTCCAGCGCAACGGCAAGACTCTTCTGTTCAAACTCAGACCGGCTTGCCGACATCTGTTCTCTGATCCCGGCAACCGTCAGATAACTCGGCTTGGGGTAAGTTGGCCGGAAAGGATTTCCCTGTTCGGCGATGCCGTTGGCCTCAGCTCCGACTTTATTGTCGTCACCCGCCCCATTGCGGTACATTTTGTCATCAAAAAAAACCCGCCCATCGTGCCATGAAGCTTTTTTGGAACGGTACACGGATTGCAGCCGTGCCCCTCCATTATCAAATTGATAGAAAGCCAAATTCTTGACATGCGAGACCGTGGAATTTCGCTTTTCGTTATCAGACGCGGCAGCCTCGTCTTCCTGAAACGAATATATGCGATCGGCCGCCGCGACCCAGCGCCGACCTACCTGGTCGGGTGCAATTCCACGCCCGTTGATAAGCCCCCGTATCTCGTCCTGTTTTTGATTGGCATCCGGCAAAAGTCGTTCCTGCACCTCCCAATCAATGATCCCCAACAGCGCCGCACCTAAAAAGCAAGGCAGCAAAAGACGATAAACGCTCTGCCCGGCTGACGCCCATGTCACTATCTCACTTTGTCTCGACTTGATGACATAGGTCGCGAGAGCCCCGATCATCGCGGCTGCCGGGGCCAACTGAATATATACAAAGGGCAGCAGATAAACGAGGTATTTGCCGAGGAGCAGGGTGCCGCCGGCTATCGTTCCGGCATATTTCCACAGATCAAAGGCCGTAAAGATCGTGAAGATGGAGATGAGGAACGCGAGCGTCAGAACAAAATATTTGACAAGGTTCCATCCGAGGTCGAAATCGCGTATACCGGTTGTGATATCAAATAACAAATTTCTGACCTGGAGTTTGTTGGGAGCAGCCCGGAACCGGTCCATCAATGGCGCGAGCCATGCAAAAGACCATCTTGATTGCCCGGAGCGTCCCGAATAATAGAACCAACCAATGACTAATATGCTTATGACTATGGGGATCAGACTTCCCGCCATAGGACTCACATACCCGGTTCGTGCCAGTTGCTCACCGAAAAACGCAAGCAGGTAATAGCTGATCAAAGACAGCAGTGCAAGCAGGATGCCCAAGCCCCTGCCGCCCCGGCTGAATCGGAGGGTCATCGATGTACCCAACAGCGTAAAAAGGAATGGAGTTATCGAGAGCATTATCCGCCGCTGCCACAATATCTGTGCTTCCTTCCGTTCTTTTCCTTCGTTGTCATTCGCATAATCCGACAGTTGTTCCAGACCCAATTCCTCGATAGATCCCCCTGACTGACTTAGCCGTTGGATCAGCTCATTACGCCGCGTTTTGATAGCGAATCTTATCTCGCCGAGGTTCTCAGAGGCGAAAGTCCCTGCCCCCGGCTCCATCGGCAGTGTAGTAACGATCGCGTTTTCCAAAACCAATTCCGAAATCTGATCTGAGAAATCTATCCTGCCCTGGTCTGCCGTTATCAGACGCACGTTTCCCTGGGCTGGGTCTTCTTTGAAGATGAAGATATTCTTCCACCGGCCCGACTCCGGATCGCCATTCCGGACAAAGATCGTATAACCCGCGATCTCGGAATTGAAGGTACCGGGTTCCACCGGCGATTCCAGCTTCTTGAGAGCAGTTTCGAGGGTTACTTTGCGTACCATCGCCGCTGCGAGCGGCACACCCTTTAAGTTAACGAAGAAGGCAAAGAATGAAAGAATGATGCCGAGTATAGCGAGCGGTATGGTGATCTGCAGGTTGCCGACGCCGGCAGCCCTGACCGCTACCAGTTCACTATCGGACTGCATCTTTGCCAGTCCGATCACCGTACCGACAAGTATCGCCATCGGACAAGTAAACGCAATGACATTCGGAATTAGGGCAATGGTTAGCTGCCAGACGACGCCGGTCGGTAGATTTACATTAAAGAAAATATCCGAGAACCGGCTCGCCTGCTGCAGGAAAAGGATCACGCTCAACAGCAGCCACGAGAAGAGAAAATACGGCAGCACTGCAAATAGTAAGTATTTTGGGATCAGCAGGCCGAGACGCTTCATGTTAATTGGCGCCGGTGTGCGAGGGCATAGATTTTTCCATCGCTACGCTCTTTCCCGCGGACTGGGAAATGATACGTTTGAGCAGCGTAGAAAGGGCAGCTAAATGAGATCGATCCGAGGCCGACGAAATCGCAAATTCGGCTGGGGACAGCCGCTGGGCCGAGGCAAACAGATACCTGAGCCTGCTGTCTACCGCAGTACTTTCTCCTGGCCGGCTGCAATTGGAGCAGTATAAATAAAAGTTGGACCCGAACTTGGCGATCTCCTCGTCGTCAAATGACCTTTTGCATTTGGCGCACTTCGTCCATTCGGGTAGATAACCGGACAGACGCAATAGCCAGAGCTCGAAGTAAACACCTATGCCCAACAGACTGACGGGTATTCCCGCTGCCGCGTCCAAACATGAGCGTACCATTCGATAAAGAGTATTGTTTGGGTCGTGTGGCGGTGAGAAAGTGATCAGCAGGTCCCCTAGATAGGCGAACCTCGCGAGAAAATCGGGGTCGCTTGCCGAAGCAAAGTGCGAGCGGACGATCTCGGTCTTGTCGATGCCAACCAACTCAACGCTCTCCTTTTGCTTATAGGTGATCCTTACGATCGAAAATGGTTCCAAACCACTGCCAAATTTGCTTTTTAGCCGTTTCGCTCCCTTGGCGACGCCGCGGATCATGCCGTGATCTTCGCTCAGAAAAACAACTATCTTGTCAGCTTCCGCCAGGTTATACGATTTGAGAATAATGCTTTCGGTTTCGATCAAAGCCATCGATTACCACGGGACGAAATAGAAGATCCAAGCCAGCACGAGACTAATGATGACAAACTGAGCAAATGTCTTTAGCCCATACAAGATCCGGTCGCGGGATGTACCATTCGAAAAAACTCCGAACGCCACGGATACAAAAAACGAAAAGCCGAGGAGGTATAAAAAATGGATCATTTTTTCCTCCCGAGCGCTATGTCGACAGCATCGATGGCGGCTAGATAATTAAGCAAACCGGCGACCTCGAGAAATCGGCCTCCATATTCAAAAGTAGCCAAAGCCGCGACCTGGGGTGCCGGGGTACCTGCCAGTATAAAACTGACCAGTGCACCTAATCCGTTGCCAAATCGGGCAAAAACGTTCAGCAAATAGAGCAAAACGCCGTCTTTGAAATCAAAACCCGGATAGTGGGCCCCGCCGCTGATCAAAGCAATGATGAACATGGTCCACACTACGACCAGGATTATCACCCCGCGCTTAATGCGCTTCTGGATCAAATGCCCTGCTCCCGGCAGGAACCACGCGAGAATGCCGATTACGATAGGATTATCCATTCAGTCTATACACCGTTATTTACGAGATGGCATTAATTAATGTTATGTAAATATCTTAATTCGATATGCTTTGGTTGTGTGAAATAGTTAATGTAATACCTGAATAGCCTAGTTGCTCAGCTATTTCCATTTCTGCATCTTTCGACAAACAGATCGAATATCCCCGACGACAGTGTATCCACTCCAACCGTCATTTCCGGGTGCCATTGAACCCCTAATGCAAACCTCTCTGGGCGACTGTCTTGTACACATTCCACAATTCCGTCCTTTGACCAGGCGATCGCTTCCAGATTCTTCCCTACTTTGCCGATCGCCTGATGATGCGAGGAATTGACCCTGATCTTCCCTTCAGCGTTTCGAACTGCATCCAGTCCTGTCAGAACAGAGTCCTCGGCTATATCGATACTGTGCGAATGCCGCGTGTGCGGGACGCCCTGCTCGTGTTTAAGGCTACCCTCTACCTGTGACCCGATGTCCTGAATGAGGGTACCACCCCGCGCCACGTTCAATGCCTGCATCCCATAACAGATCGCCAGCAGCGGCATATTAGACCTTTCGATCTCGGCCAGAACCAAAAGGTCAGTTTCATCTTTTTCAGGAATCACGTTTCCGAGCTTCGGGTGCGGTTCTTCCCCATAAAAATGCGGGTCCACGTCCGTATTGCTGCCCGGCAAAAGAATGCCGTCCAGTCCGGCCAGGGCCTCGTTTATATACTCTGGCTTCGGGATCAGGCTCAAGTGGACAGGTACGCCGCCTGCAGCCTCGACCGCCTCGCTATAATCCCGGCCGAGATAAAATCTGCGCGTCTCGATCTCGAGCCGCATGGTGATGCCGATCCGGGGGCGTTTGCTCATAAAACCCTTTAATGTTCGGGTATGTATACCAAATATGTCAATTTGAGCATTTGAAATTAAAACCTTATGATTGAGTTTTTATGCCCAGCGGCAATACATTTCCTTCTATCCGTTCAACAACCGTACTGCTCGTCAAACGAGATGGCAATACAGCAATGGCTGGGGATGGCCAGGTAACTCTCGGTGAAACGATCATCAAGGGCAACGCTCGCAAGGTCCGCCGTGTTTCAAATGGCCAGATCCTCGCGGGTTTTGCTGGCTCTACCGCTGACGCCTTTTCTCTGCTCTCACGATTCGAAACCAAATTAGAACAATACCAGGGCCAGCTCGAGAGGGCTGCCATCGAACTGAGCAAAGACTGGCGGACAGACAAATACCTGCGCAATCTCGAAGCGCTGCTCATAGTCGCCGATAAACGCGATGCCTTTCTGATCTCTGGTAAAGGCGACGTTATAGCGTCCGACGAAGGGCTGCTGTCAGTTGGATCAGGCAGTATGTACGCGTTGGCCGCGGCCCGAGCATTAATGAATCACACTACTCTCACAGCCAAAGAGATCGCGGCCGAGGCTCTCAAGATCGCCGGCGATATCTGCATCTACACCAATTCCGAAATAGTCCTTGAAGAGATCTGATCAGATGGCAATTTACCTGGGCGGCGAAACAGCAGCCGAGAAACGAAATCTCGATGAATTAACGCCTCGGCAGATCGTCGCTGAGCTGGATAAGTACGTCGTTGGACAATCGGCCGCAAAACGAGCTGTGGCGGTTGCACTTAGAAACAGGATCCGCCGGCAAAAACTGCCAGCCGAGATCGCCGAGGACGTACTCCCCAAGAACATTCTGATGATAGGTTCGACCGGCGTCGGAAAAACTGAGATTGCCCGTCGCCTTGCACGCCTCGCAAATTCCCCGTTCATCAAGGTCGAAGCCTCCAAGTTTACTGAGGTCGGCTATATGGGCCGTGATGTCGAGAGCATGATACGCGAGTTAGCCGATGTTGCGGTCGATATGGCCAAACAGGCTGCGTTTGACGAGGTCCGGCCCCGCGCCGAGCAAAACGTGGAAGAGCGGCTGCTGGATATTCTGCTCCCGCCTTCGGATTTACGTTATCAGACGCCATCTGGCGATGGTGAAGTTTCCGAGAGTGAAGCTCCCTATGCACGGACACGTGAGAAGCTACGCGATCAGCTTCGACGGGGAGACCTCGATGAGCGGCTGGTTGATGTCGAAACTCAGGACAGGCCGAATGCCACAATCGATTTCATCGGCGGGCAGGGAATGGAGGAAATGGGCGTTAACCTCAGGGATATGATGGGCAATATGTTTCCGTCTAAGACGGTGACCCGTAAGTTGACCATCGCCGAGGCCCGTTCGTATCTGCTGCGAGAAGAACAGGAAAGCCTGGTGGACATGGACCAGGTGAGCCGAAAGGCGATCGATAAGACCCAAAGTTCCGGCATCATTTTCCTCGACGAGCTCGATAAGGTTGCGGGCAGGGAAACCGGCAACAATCCCGATGTATCACGTGAGGGTGTTCAGAGGGACCTGCTGCCGATCGTCGAGGGGACGAGCGTCAACACCAAGTATGGTTTTGTCAGCACAGACCACATCCTATTTATTGCCGCCGGCGCGTTCCACGTATCTAAGCCCTCGGACCTCATCCCTGAGCTGCAGGGCCGATTTCCTATCAGGGTTGAGCTCGAAGCTTTGACTATCGACGACCTTAAGCGGATACTCGTCCAGCCCAAGCATTCCCTCATTAAGCAGTACCAGGCACTATTAAACACCGATGGGATAAACCTGAGTTTCACGGACGACGCCATCGACCGATTAGCGGAAATGACCGAAGAGATCAACCGAACCACCGAAAACATTGGTGCCCGGCGACTTCATACGTTAGTTGAGAAATTACTTGAAGATATTAGTTTTGCCGGAAGCGAGCTAGACGAAAAGGAGCAGCAGATCGACGCTGCCTACGTTGACCAGCATTTAAGCAGTCTGATCGAGGACCAGGACCTGAGACAGTACGTACTCTGATTAAGCACATGGCAAACATCTGGTCATCGAAACGATTCGCGTTAAGCACCCCGATTAAGCAGCGGGGTCTTTGCTTCTGCCTACTCATAGTTTTAGCGGCCGTGGGCTGTGGTAAACGAGCTGCTCCTATCCCGCCCAAAGAGCGGGTTCCCCAACGAGTTGAGATCGAAGGCTTCCAACGCGGTAATCAAGTTATTCTTTCCTGGAAGATGCCGCTGCATAACGCACCAAAGGGCAGCGTTCTCAACATCAGCCGGGCAGACATCTATAGATTGACGGAGCCGATCAGTTCCCCGCTGCAGCTTTCTGATGAGGAGTTTGCAAATCGAAGCAATCTGATCGCGGCACTCACCCTGACGGCCGCCGACTTCGGGGCCAAGGCCCTGAACTATAAAGACGCCCTGGAATTCGCGGGCCAGGCAGCTCGTCTGCGATACGCCATTCGGTTCGTAAATGCTTCGGGACAAAAAGCTGCGTTCTCTAATGTTCTGCTGATCGAACCCACATCGAAGGTCGCTGGGCCGCCGACTTCCCTGTCCGCCGAACCGTCAAATGAAGCCATCAAGTTAACCTGGACCAAACCTGCGGCGAATATCGACGCGTCGACGCCGGCAAGTGTCCTCGGCTACAACGTCTACCGCTCCGCATCGGACAAACAGCCGGGGCAATTACTCAATAAGGCTCCTGTGACCTCGACCGAGTTCGAGGACAAGTTTTTTGATTTCGGAAAGGATTATTACTACTTCGTCCGAGCAGTATCTGTCGGGACCGAGAGCGAACCGATAGAGGGGGCCGAATCTAATGTCCTGAAGTTCAAGGCGATCGACACCTTTGCTCCCCAACCGCCTTCCGCGATAACCGTGGCGGCCGCACCCGGAGCGATCTCGATCTTTTTTGCCGTCAATGTCGAAACCGATGTTGCCGGATATCGGATTTATCGTTCGTCGGACCGGGCCTTGCCGCTCACCGAATGGACTCTTTTGACGCCAGATCTATTAAAAACCAACACGTTTCAAGACACTCGTGTCGAATCCGGAAAGGTCTATTACTATTACCTGACGGCAACGGATAAGTTTGGAAATGTCAGCAAACCATCCGAGATCGTGTCCGAGACCGTCCCGTAAAGCTTTCATGCAATTGCCCATAGAAACCGACTTCTTGCCGACAAAAATAATCTGCGTCGGCCGCAACTATGCCGAGCACGCGGCTGAACTGGGTAATGATGTCCCGACTGAACCTCTGATCTTTCTCAAGGCGCCGTCGGCGTTGATCCTGAATGGCAGATCCATCGTGATACCGCCGCAGTCGCAGCAGGTCGAACATGAAGGTGAACTTGCTGTCGTGATCGGAAGCACATGCAAGGGCCTAACGGATTCAGACGATCCATCGGAGTTTATTCTCGGATACACGTGTCTCAACGACGTAACTGCCAGGGACCTGCAACGGCGGGACGTCCAGTTTACCCGCGCAAAGTCATTCGATACCTTCTGCCCTATCGGACCTCACATCGAGACGGAACTCGACACCGCTGACATTCAAGTGATGACCCTTGTGAACGGCGACGTTCGGCAGTCCGGACGGACGTCTCAAATGGTCTTTTCAATCGATTTTCTGATACGATACATCTCGAACATAATGACATTAAACCGGGGCGACGTTATCGCTACCGGAACTCCGTCGGGAGTAGGAAAGCTTGAACCGGGCGATATTTGCGATGTTCGGATCGAGGGCATCGGCGAATTGACAAATCCGGTGGTCAACTTTGACCACAAATAACAGGAGATATATGAAATTCTTTATAGATACCGCTAATTTGGACGAGATCAGAGAGTCAAACGAGTTGGGCCTGATCGATGGAGTGACCACCAATCCTACGCTGGTCGCCAAAGAGGGTGATGTAGATTTTAAAGAGCGGATCGCTGAGATCTGCAAGATCGTCAAGGGAGATGTCTCGGCTGAAGTGACCGCTCTGGACACAGAGGGAATGCTGAAAGAGGGCCGTGAACTTGCCAAGATCGCGCCGAACGTTGTGGTTAAATGCCCGCTAACTCTCGACGGTCTAAAGGCGACGCGTGCATTTCGCGCCGAGGGTACAAAGGTAAACGTGACACTTTGCTTCTCGGCAGCTCAGGCTCTGTTGGCGGCAAAGGCAGGGGCGAGTTACATCTCCCCATTCATTGGCCGGCTTGACGATGTTGCCACCGATGGCATGGAACTCATCCGCCAGATAGTGCAGATCTATGATAACTACGGATTCGCTACCGAGGTTCTGGCGGCGTCGATACGCCACCCGATGCATATCGTCGACTGTGCACTGGCCGGTGCCGATGTTGCCACGATCCCGTTCAAGGTGATCCAACAATTAGTAAAACATCCCCTTACCGATAAGGGGCTCGAAGGGTTTTTGTCGGATTGGAAAAAGAGCGGCCGGAATTAAGGATCTAAGAAACCCGATCTTTAGATTAAGTGGTCAAAGCTGACCACTTATTATTTTGTAAGCAGGGATTTTAACTCGCTTTGCAGGCCCGCGGCATTTGGGTCCCGCTGCAGTGCAAACTGGTATTTCGCTCGGAAATAATCATCGGGTTCCGTCATCTCGACGAGTTCTCTCACCTTTTGCAGGTTTGCGTTTATCATATCTACTGTCAGGTCCTCCTTTAAGTCAAACATCTCGTCGATCTCAACGATTAGCATGGAAAACTTTCGAAGCCAGGCAAAATCGTCGTCTTCGAGCAAGAGTGTCAAAAACTCGGTCGAATTTACTTTCCCGTGAATCCCCTCGTGCATCTCACGCTCGATATCGAGCATTGATTTGTGCAGTTTAAGCAGTATATTGCGTGCTTCCTTCAGGATTTCCCTGTTTTCCATAAAATTAATCTTAGCCTACTTCCTAAACAAAACATACCGTGCTAACTTTTACTGATTAGCTTGCTAATCAAATATAGTTAGCTGGCTAACTACTTCTAAATAGCGGGCTAATGGTTTCTAATTACCTTGCTAACTGCTCCGCTTAAAAATGCCCGACCTGATCCAATTTGATGAGACTATCAGCTACATGCTGGCCAAGGTGACCACCGCTTTCAGAAACGCGCTGGAGCGCCATATGGCCATCATCGGGCTACACGGGGGACAGATCTTTGTCCTCTTGGAATTGTGGAACGAGGACGGGCTGCGACAGATCGATCTCGCAAAACGTCTCGATCTAGCGGCTCCGACAATCAACAAGATGCTGCGGGGAATGGCGCAGATCCGCCTTGTCATAGTTTCGGGTTCGGATGAGGATGATAAGCGTTCAAAACGCGTGTTCCTTACCCCTCAGGGAATCGAAATGCGGCATAAGGTTGAGCGCCAATGGGTTGAATTGGAAGGCGAATGCCTTGCCGGTTTGACCGAAACCGAACGCCTGGTGCTGTTTGAGGTCCTGGGCAAACTTCGAAGCACCTACACCGGCCGCGTCGGTGCTGACGAGGACGACCTTTAGTTCCCTTGCAGGGTAGGGCTGTAAAGGCCATCATGGTAATGACCAAGGCATAAACAACTGGGGACCGAAAATATGAGGGCTGTTCTAGCGACGGACGGAACTAAATACAGTGAGGCTGCGGTGCAATTGCTGGAAGATTTTAATCTCGGCAGCGGAGACATAATTAAGGTGGTATGCGTTGTGGACATGGCAGTCCCGCTCTCGATCGATATTCATGGCGGCTATTTGCCCGAGACTACGGCGATCGAAAACGCAGCACGCGAACACGCTGCGAAAGTAGTCGCCGAAACGCTATCGACACTGCGAAGTAAATTCAAAGATGCTGAGGTAACTAGTGAGGTCCTGTTCGGCTCGCCGGACAGTCGAATAGTCGAAACGGCCGAGGAAATGGATGCTGACCTTATAGTGATCGGCTCGCATGGTTATAACCGTTGGGAGCGGCTTCTTCTCGGTTCCGTTTCAAACTCGGTCGTCCACCACGCCCATTGTTCTGTACTCGTCGCCCGGACACCCGAGAATCGAAACTAAACACATTGCCGAATCAACAAATTACCATCCGTTCCCGCAAGTACGACATGAAGATCCGTCGGACGTGGATGTGCGAGTTGCTCCAGCACACCGGCGAACTGATCGAGGCGGTTGGCGTTTTTGATCTTGACGTGGAACATCCGGGATTGGGCTCGATATCGAGAGGGACCGTTTCTCACGAGTTTTATTGGCCTGAAAAGTGGTACAACGTCTTTCGATTTCATGAACCGGACGGTAGATTTCGCAATTTTTACTGCAATATCAGCATGCCGCCCACATTTTCAGACGGGGTGCTGGATTATGTCGATCTTGATATTGATGTCGTCATCTGGGCAGACTTGCGGTACGAGGTATTGGACCGTGATGACTTTGAACGAAACGGATCAAAATATAGATACCCGCCCGACATAGTAAAAAAAGTGCACGACAGTCTCGACGAACTGACAGATGAGATCGCCAACCGGCAATTCCCTTTTACAACTCATCTATCTGATAAAAATTAAGCGAGAGGCAATATTCGAAGCATATAGCTGCAGATATTAAGAGGCGTACCGGGCGGTACAGGAACCTGCTGGCCGGCCGGCAGTTCGTAATTGTTAACGGCCGCCGGGTTCTTGCCTTCGTTTACTGCCCAGAAATTGCCGTTACCATCGGTCACCAGCGTAAGGTGCCGCCGGCTGATCTCAACATCACCGGAAAGCGGAATGTCGACCGGCTTTGATTTGGACCCGCGGCCTATAACGACCTGTTTTTGATAGATCGGAATGACGTTTTGACGGACGCCGTTTCGCCATATCTCGAGCCTATACAACTCTGTACGGCGCGTATTGACCTTGGTCATTTCCTCGGCATCGGCGGGTGGTGTGAGCACAGCCCGGCGGATGTTGCCCTGCGGAAACATCGGTGCC
>Ga0222622_10000201_pt1 | contig 21543 bp, 22 predicted proteins | sample PLM2_5_b1metaG_FD_177335 | JGI IMG/M metagenome (GOLD analysis project Ga0222622, IMG submission 177335) | Groundwater sediment microbial communities from an aquifer in East River, Colorado, USA - PLM2_5_b1 | ecosystem: Environmental > Terrestrial > Soil > Riparian zone | place: USA: East...
GGCGTATCCGGCGTTGGAAGCGGTTGCCATTCATCGGATGGCGCACCTGCTCTACGAGAAAGTGCCATTGATCCCGCGCATCATGACTGAATGGGCGCACAGCCGCACCGGCATCGACATCCACCCGGGCGCGCAGATTGGGTCGCATTTCTTTATCGACCACGGCACCGGTGTGGTCATCGGCGAGACGACGGAGATCGGCACGCGCGTTAAGCTTTATCACGCGGTCACACTCGGTGCGCGTAGCTTTCAAAAAGACGAGCACGGCAAAATAAAAAAAGGCGGAAAACGCCATCCAACTGTCGAAGACGATGTGACGATTTATCCTGGGTCAACGATTCTGGGGGGCGAAACCGTTATTGGTGCAAGATCGACTATCGGCGGGAACGTTTTTCTTATCCAAAGTGTTCCACCCGATTCGCTGGTATATTACGAGGAGAAACAGCTGCGCATCGTGCCAAAGCGAAAGAAGCGACCGGCGACCACACGCGATGAATTTCGTGAATGAAAGCGCCCAATCCTGTAGCCGCTTCGCTGTGCGAAGCGCGACGCTGACGCGTTTGGAAAGCGACCGCCACGCATCTCACAGCGACGCGGCTACAGTTGATAGGGCGCGACGACCGGCCGCGCCGTGAACACGAGGAAGAATAAGAATAAGCGTAAGAGTGAGATTAAGGGAGGAGGAAGAGTTGAATGATTTACCTCGATTATAATGCAACGACTCCGCTATGCGATGCAGCGCGCGAGGCGATGCTACCGTATCTCGGTCGACACTTTGGCAATCCATCGAGTGTGCACGCGGCAGGCCGAAGTGCTCGGGCAGCGATTGACGATGCGCGGGACAGGCTCGCTGGACTGCTTCGAGTCAAACCGCACGAGCTCATTTTCACCAGTGGCGGGACTGAGTCATGTAATCTGGCTGTGCTCGGTCTCGCGCGGAATCGACCGTCGCACGCCGGTCATATCATTTCAGCCAAAACAGAGCATCACGCGGTTCTGAACGCTGTCGAACATTTGGAAAAGCACGAAAATGTCGAAGTGACATGGCTCAATGTCACGCGTGACGGAATTGTCGATCTTGATCAGCTCTCGAAGTCGATCCGACCGGACACGCGGCTGGTGTCGATTATGGCGGCAAATAACGAGACGGGCGTGATTCAGCCGATGCGTGAAATCTCTCAGATCTGCCGCGAGCGCGGCGTTGTACTGCACACCGACATGGTCCAGGCGTTCGGTAAAATGCCAGTTGTCATTCCGAGCGAAGTCGAGGAATCCCGCGATGCCGCCTCAAAGTTAATGCCACGGCATCCTTCGACTGCTCCCGCGACTGCGGGATCCGCTCAGGATAACGGTATTGATCTCTCGCTGGTCGATGCCGCCAGTTTCGCTGCGCACAAATTTTACGGACCAAAAGGCGCGGGTTTTCTCTATCTCCGCAGCGGATTTTCTGTTCAGCCTATCATGTTCGGCGGCGCGCACGAAAACGAGCGACGTCCCGGGACAGAAAATGTCGCCGCTATTGCAGCAATGGCAGCGGCCGCCGAATGGACATTGCGGGATCGCGAAAGTGAACAGGAGCGTCAAGCAGAATTGCGTGATGACCTTTGGATGCGAATTTCCGAAAACGTTCCAGACGCAAAACAGAACGCGCAAAACGCACCCCGGCTGGCAAACACATTGAACGTGAGTTTGCTAGGCCTGGATTCCGAGATGCTGCTTATCGCGCTCGATTTGGAAGGCGTGTGCGCGTCCAGCGGATCGGCCTGTATGGTAGGATCAGTCATCGCGTCACACGTTTTGCTGGCGATGGGTTTGCCGATCGAGCGTGCGCGCTCCACTGTTCGTTTTTCACTCGGCAAATGGACAACCGCCGACGAAATCAAGGCCGCTGGCGACGCGGTGCGAAAAATTGTCGATCGCCTGGAGACGCGAAAAAGCGCCTACGCCGTTGCTTAGGCAACTGGAATTCGCGTTTCGTAGCACAGGCATCTTGTCCGCCAATCGGACGGACTCGTCCTCTGGCGAGCCTGTGGGGCCGCCGGGCGTGCCGCCTGGCGAATTCATCATCGAATCAGCAGGCTCGCCGCAGCGAGTCCGTCCAGTGGCGGACAAGATGCCCGCCGGCCCCACAGCCGAGACGGCCGTGCTACTGCAAACAGCGCGCGAGTTGTTACGCGCTCTGGGCGCAGCGCGAATTGCGGCGGAACTTTGCGTCGAGTGGAATTCACGTCTCAAAACAACTGCTGGCCGGGCTGATTATCGACGCAAACTAATCTCGCTAAACCCGCGGCTGTTGGAACATCCGGACGAAATCGATCGCACATTGCGCCATGAATTGGCGCATATTCTCGCTCAATTTCATGCTGGTCGTCGCAGAATTCTGCCGCATGGCGACGAATGGCGCACTGCGTGCCGCGATCTGGGAATTGCTGATGAAAAGCGCTGTCATACTCTTCCTTTCCCGGCGAGCGCACGCGCTCGGCGGTACCTGTACAAATGTCCAAATTGCAAGCGTGATTTTCATCGCGTACGGCGGATAAAACGCGCTGTTGCATGTCTCGCCTGTTGCCGCGCGCACAACGGCGGAGAATTCGAGGCGCGCTTTCGATTACGGCTGATAAGCGCGTCATTGTAGCGGCGTTTGTGTCAAACGCCGAACCATAGGCGCTCACCTCTACAATTCTTGCTCGTCTTTGGTGTTTTTTTCGCCGCGCAGTTTCGTCTGCTTGTCATGTCGAGCAAAGTCGAGACATCTCTCGATATTTTCGATCAAAAATAATTAGAGATTCGTCGACTCCGCTCGGAATGACAAAAAATTGAGAGCGCCGCTACAGTTCGTTCCCCTCGCCTTTCGTAGCCTTTTCGCCGCGTAATTTCGCCTGGATGAACAAGTCGATGTCGCCATCCATCACGGCTTGCACATTGCTGGTTTCGGCGCCGGTCCGATGATCTTTCACCATTTGGTACGGCTGAAAAACGTAAGAGCGAATCTGATTTCCCCATGCGATCTCACCTTTTTCCCCATACTGCCGCTCCATCTCAGCGCGTTTCTTGTCTTCTTCGAGCTGGTAAAGTTTCGCTTTCAACATTTTCATCGCCAGTTCGCGATTACGTCCCTGGCTGCGCTCGGCCTGGCAGGCGACGACGATTCCAGTGGGCTTGTGCAGAATCCGCACGGCGGTTTCGACCTTGTTGACGTTCTGCCCGCCTTTGCCGCCGCTGCGAAACGTGTCGATCTCCACATCGGCCGGGTTGATTTCGATCGGAGCGGTATCGGCAATTTCAGGAACAACATCAACGCTGGCAAAGGAAGTGTGCCGCCGCTTGTTTGCATCGAATGGCGAGATTCGCACGAGCCGGTGCACACCGCGTTCGGTCTGCAGATGTCCGTAAGCGTAATCGCCGGTCACCAGCAAGGTCACAGATTTAATGCCGACTTCTTCACCCTGTTGAATGTCCACCGTTTGCGATTTGAAACCACTTCGCTCGATCCAGCGTTGGTACATCCGCAGCAACATATCAGCCCAGTCGCAGGACTCTGTGCCACCCGCGCCTGAATGAATCGTGAGAAACGCATTCGCGGCATCGGTCTGTCCGGACAAGAACTGGCGCAACTCGAATTCCTCCAGCTTGTGGATCAGACGGCTGTGCTCGATCCCGACTTCTTTGTCGGCGTTCGCAAGGTTCACTGGGTCGCTTTCTTCCAATGCCAGTTGTTGCAATGCGCTAAAATCTTCGATCTCGCGTTCCAACTCCTGAAACGGATTAATCATGGAGCGTAATCGGGAAACTTCCTCGACATCGGCCTGAGCGCGCTCGCGATTCGACCAGAAATCGGGCGCAGCCATGCGCTCTTCGATTGCAGCTAGATTTTTCTGGAGCTTTTCGACGTCAAAGAAACCTCCGCAACTCGCGGACACGCGATTTCAGATCCTCAGCATCTGGGATGGAGATTTCCGTTGGCATGAGAAACCATACTTTGACTCGATGCTAAGCGCAAAGGTGTACCGGCGTTCGCCGAGGCGAAAGCAGAACCCCAAGGAGGGGCGGTTTCCAATCCGCCCTTTTGGCGCGCGGCGGACTAGAGACCGCCGCTCCTTGAAAACACCGCTCGTCGCGGCGAACGCCTCCACATCTACTTACGCGCGGTGTCGCCCGGCTTCGGTTTCGCGCGCGCGGTCTCGAGACGAAAGATTGTTTCGCCTTCCTTCATCAGATCCAGTCGATCACGCGCAATCGTTTCCAGATACGTCACGTCCGTCTTGAGCAAATTCACTTCACGCGTCTGACGGGCGAGCAAACTTTGCTGTTCGTTCACTTGTTGTTGCAAGTTGTCGACCTCCGCACGGCTCCGCATCAATTTTTTGTAGGGCGGAACAAACAAGCTCACAATCACGAGCCAGATCGCAATCACGAGCAAAACGAGAAGAATCCGGTTCAGTCGCTGCCAGACGGTAGCTTCGCGACGCGCGCGGAAATCGCCGTAAGGGTGGTGCACTCAGCGGAGTGTAGCGCCGTACACAGCTTTGTCACCAAGTTCTTCCTCGATTCGCAACAGCTGATTGTATTTCGCGACCCGGTCGCTTCGCGAGATCGATCCGGTTTTGATTTGGCCCGCGTTGGTCCCCACGGCGATGTCGGCGATGCTTGTGTCTTCGGTTTCACCGGACCGATGACTAATTATGGTCCCGTAACCATTTGTCTTCGCCAGATCGATCGTCGCCAATGTTTCCGTCAGTGTGCCGATCTGATTGACCTTGATCAAAATGGAATTCGCAACGTGTTCGGCAATTCCGCGACGGAGAAATTCGACGTTCGTAACAAAGAGATCGTCACCGACCAATTGAATCTTGTTGCCGAGTTTCTCCGTCAGTTTCTTCCAACCGTCCCAATCGTTTTCGGCGCACCCGTCTTCAATCGAAATAATCGGGAACTGCGCACAAAGATCGGCGTAATAGTTGATCAACGCTTCCGCTGTTCTTTTTGAGCCGTCCGATTTCTTGAAAACGTAAAGATTGTTTCTGCTGTCGTAGAACTCCGATGCAGCGGGGTCGAGCGCGATAAAGATTTGTTCGCCCAGCTTGTAGCCGGCGTTGTTGACCGCTGTCGAAATCGACTCGAGCGCGTCCTCGGCGGAGTCGAGCTGTGGCGCAAATCCACCTTCGTCGCCGATCGCAGTGGAAAGATGTCGCTCTTTGAGCACAGACTTGAGTGCGTGAAAAACCTCCGCGCCGTAGCGCAGCGCTTCGGAAAAGCTCGGCGCACCGCGCGGCACGATCATAAATTCTTGAAAGTCGATCGGCGCATCTGAGTGCGCGCCGCCGTTCAAGATGTTCATCATCGGCACTGGCAATACTCGCGCTTCGTCTGCCCCGAGATAGCGAAATAGCGGGAGATTTTCCGCTGCTGCGGCGGCGTAGGCGACCGCCAGTGAAACGCCGAGAAGCGCGTTTGCGCCGAGGTTCTTTTTGTTCGGCGTACCATCGAGCTCGATGAGTTTGTTATCGATCTTCGCCTGCTCGCGTCCGTCCCAGCCTTTGAGAACAGGGGCAATTTTGTTGTTAACGTTGGCAACAGCTTTCCTCGCGCCCTTGCCGCCGAAACGGCTCCAGTCCTCATCTCGCAATTCCCATGCTTCGTGTTCGCCCTTGCTCGCCCCGCTTGGGACGGCCGCCCGCCCCAGAGCGCCGTCTTCAAGACGTACATCAACTTCAATTGTCGGATTGCCGCGGGAATCCAGGATCTCCCGCGCACGGATTTGGCGAATGCTCGTGCGTGCCATACGATTCTGGACGGATTAGAACAGCTTTCGCAAATCGATGCAAATCACCTTTCGTAGTCTGCCCGCAGATTCGCATTGGCAATTTTGGCCAGTCACAGATAACCTGAGCGAATGATTCGTTTGGCCAAACTGGGAATGGTTGCATTTTTTACGGGCGTTCTGGTAGCCGCGGGCGCTGAAGAAACCGGTCATCTCACGGCGGACCAACTTGCAAAAGCCGCTCGAAGCGATTTGATCACCATCCCCACACCGGGCGAGCTTTTCGCGGCGCTTGGAAAGACGGGAAAAACAAACTGGTCGGGGCAGTATCGCGCGCCAATCCCAGTGACCTACAGCAACCGCGCGCAGATCGCGCTAAACCTGGGCGGTTTGATTGCGGACGGTTTTATTGCCGTCGAAGCAAAGGACGGTCAGCAGGTCAAAAATATTGGATCAGACATCATCAAGCTCGCAAAAGCGCTCGGGGTCAGCGAGAGGCTTCTTGGCCGCGGCAAAAGCATCAACGAATTCGCCGACAACAACGAGTGGGATACACTGCAGGAAGAATTGGAAGCGACCCAAAACGAGGTGAAATCATCGATGCAATCTCACGCCGACCAGGACCTCGTAATCCTGGTGACTCTCGGTGGCTGGATTCGGGGCACACAGGTGGTTACCGCGGCGATAATTCAGAAGTATGAAGAAGGCAGCGCAAAGGTCCTGCGGCAACCAGCGCTGGTTCGCTTCATGCAGTCAAAAATCAATGAAATCTCACCCGAATTACGTGGGGAACCTCTGGTAAAGGGTGTGAGCGAACAACTCGGCGAAATCGAGAAGCTAGTTTCTTTTCCGCCGGGCAAAGCGCCCACTTTAGATGACGTGAAAAAGATCAATGAATCTGTTGGCAAAGTCATGACAGAAATACAGAGCAAAGAACCGCCGAAATGAAACACTGGCTGGCAATTTTTGTTTCGCTTTTCGTTCTGGGAACCAGCATTTCTGTCCGCGCCGAGACAGATGCCGAAGTACAGGCGCGCAAAGACGCGCTCGACGTCGCTGGAGCTTTTTCGAACGATGGTTTCAAGATCCGCGACGGACATTGGTGCGGGGTTCTCAAGCCGCACGACCACGCCTTGGTGGCGGTAAATCTCTATGCAGGAAACCAGTATTGGTTCTCTGCGGGAGCTACGGAGCCTGTAAAAAAAATTGGAGTCAGCGTCTATGACGAGGGCGGTAAGCAAATGACTGCAGAAAGCTATAAAGACGGGGAAAAAGCGGCCGCCGGGTTTTCACCACCGAACAGCGGTCAGTACTTTGTTTCGGTCGATCTGGTTGAAGGCGATGAAGGCACCTGCTGCCTCGTCTACTCGTACAAGTGAAGCGATGAAGCGATACTAGATTCCCGATGCGTAGCCAATGGTCTGCCGTCTAGCAGACAGCAAGATCTCAACAGCCAGCGAGTATGATTTCGCTCCAGGTTTTCTACGAGGGAAATGTCCAAGGCGTCGGGTTCCGGTGGTCGGTGCGCCACGCCGCCAAGGGTTTCGACGTGACTGGGTCGGTGCGTAATCTGCCGGATGGCCGCGTCGAACTTAACGTTACGGGAGAGGAAGAAGAGGTTCGCGCATTCCTCGATCGCATCGTCCAAGGGGAATTGCACTCCCTGATTCACAAGCAAACCGAAAAGAAGTTCGACAAACCGGTCCCTGCGCGCGGTTTTGAGATTCGCTATGACTAACTCGCCACGCCGTAGCCGCGCGGAGGCGGGTCCGGCGGTCGCGGTCCGCGGACTAACCAAGGTTTTCCCAGTTCCCTTTCACCGGCAATCGATCGTCGCGGTAAAGGACCTCAATCTACGCATCGAACCAGGCGAGGTGTACGGGTTGTTGGGGCCGAATGGTTCCGGTAAAAGTACCACCCTTAAAATTATTCTTGGCCTCGTGTCTCCAACGCGCGGCCGTACGGAAATTTTTGGGCGGGATAGTCGTCTTGTCGAAAGCCGCGAAGCGGTCGGTTTTCTGCCGGAGAATCCATATTTCTATAAATATCTTACGGGAAACGAAACGTTGCGTTTTTTTGGGCGCCTTTCCGGACTGCGGGGCGTCGCCCTGAAGAATCGCATCAACGAATTGCTCGACCTTGTCGGTCTAAGCAAGGCGCGCAACCGCCGGCTGGGCACGTATTCGAAAGGGATGTTACAACGCATCGGCCTTGCCCAGGCATTGATTCACGATCCCAGGCTGGTGGTGCTGGATGAACCGACTGCCGGTGTCGATCCCGCAGGCTCGCGAGATATTCGCGATTTGATCTTCGATCTGAAGGGCCGCGGAATCACGGTGCTGCTTTCTTCGCATTTGCTCGCGCAAGCGCAGGAAATTTGTGATCGCGTCGGTATTCTGGCCGATGGCGTGCTGGTGCGGGAAGGTCATTTGCAGGAACTCATCGCGATAGAAAATCAAACCGAGCTTGTCATCACCGACGCTTCCGATGAGCTCATTCGGGAAATGGAATCGATCATTAAACGTTCAAACGCGAAGCTGGTCGAGCGGCGCAAATCGACAACTACACTGGAGAGATTGTTTCTTGAGGCGACCAAGAATGACAAGAGAATGACGAAATCCGAATGACGAATGACGAAATAAAACCGAATGACGAAAACCGGAACGGTTTCCTGATCGATTGGCGGCCGTCGATGATTCGCAATTCGTCATTCCTTTGTCATTCGACATTCGTGTTTCGTCATTTGCTGGGCTAATGGAAACACGATATCGCCCCTTTTCTCTCTGGCGGATTCGCGCTATCACCGCCAATACACTCACCGAGCTGACGCGCCTCAAAGTCTTCTACGTCCTGCTGGTCTTCGCACTTGTTTTGATTGGCAGCTCGATCTTCATGGCGCAGTTTTCTTTCCAACAGGAATTTCAAATCCTTAAGGACGTTTCGCTCGGCGCGATTTCACTTTTCACCTCGCTGCTGGCAATCGTTGCCACTGCGCGCCTCCTTCCACAGGATATCGAGGACCGCACGCTTTACACTATTCTCGCCAAGCCGGTGCCCCGCTTCGAATACGTGCTGGGAAGAATTACGGGAGTCCTTTTGCTCTTGGCGATCAGCACCCTCGTGATGGCTGCAGCCTTTGTGCTTGTGCTATATCTGCGCGAACAGGCTGTCGTACACACGACATTAAGACAGATGTCCGGTGCACCGCCGGATCAGATCGCTGATGCTCTGCGTGTTGTCCGATCTTCCGCGTTCAACATCAATATCTTTCCCGGGATTGCCGTCATTTATCTGAAAGCATGCCTGCTCGCGGCGCTCACGCTGTTTGTTTCCACGTTCGCCACCTCAAACATTTTCACGATCGTGGTCATGGCTTTCATTTATTTTATCGGCCATTTGCAAGCCACTGCCCGCGAGTATTGGCTGCAGGAACATGGTGGCGGAGTGATTACTCGCGTTTTTCTCGCGATAGTGACGCTGTTATTTCCCGACTTGCAGGCATTCAATTTGGTGGATGACATCGTCGCGGGCACCGCAATTTCGCTCGCGGTTTTTGCGAAGACGGCCTTGCTCGGTCTCTTCTACACCACCATTTACACGCTGTTGGCCACCTTCGTGTTCTACGGAAAAGAATTATGATGCGGACTGTCGTGGTGCTCGCAGCATTAATCGGGCTCGGGGCGCTAAAATTGCCAGTTGAACGCAATCTGGCGGTGCTTCATCGACAGGAACATTTCCACGGAGTCGAATTTAATCTCGATCTCCGCGAACAACTCGGCCAGCTCGGATTCGTCGCGGCGTTGAGCGGGTTTCGAGCAATCGTCGCGGATGCCTTTTTCATTCAGGCGTATTCGGCATGGGAAAACACCGAATGGGGTCGAATGCTATTATTGTTCCGGCACATCACAACGCTTCAGCCACGAGTGCTTCTGTTTTGGGACACGGCGGCCTGGCACATGGCTTGGAACGCGAGCGTGGCCGCGATGAACGATCGCAACCAGCCGCGCCTTGCGCTGCGAGTCAAAGCGCAGCGCGAATATTTTGCGCTGGGCAAGGATTTCCTCGAACGCGGGATAAAGAACAATCCGGATCGTCCCGACCTTTATGAAGCGCTTGCTCGGCTTTATAAGGAGAAATACAAGGATCATGAGCGCGCCTCGGAGTATTACGCGAAGGCGGCAGCGGTGCCGGGAGCGGCGCCATGGGACAAACGTTTTTCGGCCTATGAGCTTTCTTATTGCGAAGGACGCGAACGCGAAGCGTATGAACGGCTGCGCAGCCTATATAATGAAGGAGAAAAGGAACGACTTCCTACGTTGATCAAGCGATTAGAATTCCTCGAAGAAAAACTTGGAATCCCGCAGGAACAACGAATTCCGCAGGGAAACAAAGTTGTTAAATAGCTAAATGGCCTGCTCGCAAACTCATTCGAAATTGGATGCTTGGATTCTTAGCGGCGACCGACCACTTCGGTTGTAACGTTTTAATCTTTCAACGGTTTAACTTTTAATAATGCGTTTCGCAATTTTGAGTGATATCCATGCTAATCTCGAAGCGCTCGAAGCGGTACTGGCAGACGCGCGCGAGCGTAGATGCACTCGTTTTTTGTGCTTGGGCGACGTGGTGGGTTATAACGCAAATCCACGAGAATGCATCGAACGCGTCCGCGAACTGGATTGTCCCGTGGTAAAAGGCAATCACGACGAGGAGGCAACGCTTTCCGCGTCCTCGGAGCGTTTCAACGAACTAGCCGAGCACGCTATCCAGTGGACCCGCGACAATTTGGCGGATCAGGACAAAGAATGGTTGCGCAGCTTACCGTTACAGAAGCGGGTACACGATTTTACGATCGTGCATGCTACACTCGATACGCCCGGCCAATGGGGTTATGTCTTTAGCAACCTCGACGCTGTCGCGAGTTTCACATATCAGCGCACCGCAGTCTGCTTTTTCGGCCACACACACGTGCCCATGGTATTTATTCGCGATCAGGGTGTCCGGCAGGAAAGGACCGAACACGTTCGCATCGAGCCAGCCAAAAAGTATTTCATCAACGCCGGCAGCGTCGGGCAACCACGCGACGGAAACTGGCGCGCGGCGTATTGCATTTACGACCTTGAAAACAATCTCGTCGAACTGGTGCGGGTTAAATACGATCTGGCGACCGCGCAAAAAAAGATTTCCAAAGCAGGTCTGCCCCAACTCCTCGCTGAGCGACTGGCAATGGGCCGCTGACGCTCCGCCTTCGACTACGGACAAACGTCAATTCGCGACAAAGTCCATCCGTTGCTTAAGAGTAAATTCCGCAAGCGGCAAATCTCGCGGATAAGTCACTTTGAAATTGAAGTCGTCATTCAGAACGAGAACCACCTTGTGACCGAGTCGCTCGACCGCTGAAACCTCGTCTGTTACCGAGATATTTTCGGAAAAAACAGCGCGATACGCCTCCTCGATCAATTGCCGCTCGAAAATTTGAGGAGTTTGCATTGCATACAGTTGATGCCGATCGACCGAATCGGTGACAATGAGATCGGCGTCTGCGCGTTTTAATGTGTCATTGATTGGCTCAGCCAGCGCGGCAGCGCCATGATCCGCGCACCGCTCGAATACGCGTTCGACCTGCTCCGGAGTAATCAGCGGCCTCGCGGCATCGTGCACTGCCACGTAACGTGCAAACGAATCCAAATGGTCCAGGCCAGCGCGCACGGAATCCTGCCGCTGTATGCCACCAGGAATGATCGACTGCACCTTCACGAAATTTTCGTCGCGGACAATCGCTTTGATTTCCTCGTGTCGATTTTCCCGCGCGACTACGATGATTTCATCAACTGAGCTGGCGCGCTCAAATGCGCGGATCGTGTGCGCGATGACTGGTTTGCCGGCAATCGCCGCAAACAACTTATCGAAACCCATGCGGCGGCTGTCACCGGCGGCGACGATGATTGCGGTTAACACAGCGTTAGAGGGTTGAAGCGTTGAAGCGGCAGCCATTGTTTGCGCTTCAACGCTTCAACGCTTTAACGAATCACGAAAGTTGCTTCTGCACTTCGGCGCTCAGCGTTTTGCCGTCCACGCGACCGGCGACTTTCGCTTGCAACGCTTTCATCACCGCGCCCATCTGCGCCTTCGACGTGGCTGCGATCTCGGCGATCGTTTCCCGCACCACCTTCGCCACCTCGTCCGCGCTCATCGCCTGTGGCAGATACGCGTTGAGGATCGACAACTCTTCTCTTTCCTTTTCGGCTAGTTCCGTGCGGCCGCCTTTCTCGAAACTTTCGATGGAATCCTGGCGTTGCTTGACCTGCTTGCGAATCACCTGCGCGGCTTCAGCGTCGCTCAGTTCCGCTTCTGCGCCTGATTTTGCAATCGCGCCGTACTTCAAAGCAGATTTTAACATGCGCAGAACGCTCAGCCTGGTCGCATCCTTGGCGCGCATCGCCTCTTTAAGATCCGAGTCGATCCTTTGGGAAAGTGTCATAGGGGAAGCTAGGTGATCAGATTCCGTTGTCACCTGATGCTACGCCAGGACGGCGCGCATCTGCATGGCGCAACGGTGCGCAGATTCCGCGTCACCAACAGACATGACCGTTAAATCTTTTTGTGCGCGCAGGAGCAAACCTGCCAGCACGTTTCCCGGACCCAACTCGATAAAAACCTCGCAACCGCGCGCCAGCATCCGCTGCATGCAATCGTACCACCGAACTGTCGCTGTCACCTGCTCCTGTAATGTGCGGCGAATTTCCGGAAGCGTATCGGCCTCTTCACCGGTGACATTGCTGATGACAGGGAATTGCGGAATTTGCATTTCTACGTCAAGCAGAGCGTCCCCTAACTTACGGTAAGCGCTCTCCATCAAGCGTGAATGATACGCGCCAGCGACATTTAACATCGTTGCGCGCCGGATGCCGTATTCCTTAGCCACGCCAATTGCCGCCTCGACCTTGGCGAGTTCGCCGGAAATTACGATTTGTCCCGGCGAATTAATATTGGCGATATCGACATCTTCGTCCGCAGCGAGTCGCCGAACATCGTTCTCCTGGCCGCCGATCATCGCACCCATCCCGCCAAGCGTTGCCGCGCAGGCTTCATCCATGAATTCACCACGCTTCTGCACAAGTTGCAGCCCGGCCGCGAAATCGAACGTGCCTGCCGTGGCATGCGCAGTCATTTCCCCGAGAGACAAGCCAGCCGCACAATCGATTGGAAAATTGCCAAACAATTCGCGGACGACAGCCAGGGCCGCCAGTGAATGCACGTATAAGGCAGGCTGGCAATTCGATGTCGTCGTCAGCGCTTCCGCCGGCCCATTCCACATAATTTCGGTTAACTGTCGGCCAAGGATTTCATCAGCTTGCGCGCACAAGTTGGCCGCAGGTGGAAAGTTCTCCGCCAATTCGCGTCCCATACCGACGCTTTGCGCGCCCTGGCCCGCGAAGAGCAGTGCGATTTTTTTCGCCATAATCTTTTAGTTAATCGCGTTCTGTCACGGGCGCGAGCGCGTTCTGCTTCTGGGGAGACAGGCTGCCAGCCTGTTCTTTTCGGCAGCTTGCCGAAAAGCTCATTGAACGTTCATTGCAAAGAATTCGTACGGCGCGTTGAAGGAATCGTCGGCAAGGTGCCGACGACCGGTTGGCAGCCTGTGCTCCCCGGAATTTGCGCTTGCGCGCGGTGGTTCACTCGCCAGCATAAATCACTGGTAAATCCCATGCCATTTACGACGCGCGAAATTGAATCGCCCGACCCGGTCACGCGAGTCGCCGCCGCCGACGCAGCGCTGCGGCAGCCTGGTGACGACGACATCGGCGAGAAAATGGTTTTAAACATGGGGCCGTCGCATCCGGCAACGCACGGCGTTTTGCGACTCGTGCTGGAGCTCGATGGTGAGATCATTACCAAGGCCACGCCGGACATCGGCTTTCTGCATCGTGGCGACGAGAAAATCGCTGAGAACATGCAATATAATCAGTTTGTCCCTTATACCGACAGGCTCGATTATCTGGCGCCACTTTCAAACAACGTGGCCTACGCGCTGGCAGTTGAAAAACTGATGGGGTGGGAGGTTCCAGCGCGTGGAAAAGCGATTCGCACTATTTGCTGCGAAACATCGCGGATTTCTTCGCATCTGCTGGGTCTTGGCGCCATGGCCCTCGACCTCGGCGCGATGACCGTATTTCTCTACACTTTTACCGAGCGCGAAAAACTTTATGATCTGTTCGAGTTGCTCACCGGCGCCCGCTTCACCACGTCTTACACTCGAGTGGGTGGACAAATCCGCGATCTGCCCGAGGGCTTCATTCCGCAACTGGAAAAATTCCTCGACGATTTCGGGCCGAGCCTGAACGACTGCGACAGGCTGCTGACCCGGAACAAAATTTTTGTCGATCGGACCAAGGACGTCGGGGTGATATCGAAGGTGCGCGCGATTGGGTACGCCCTTTCCGGCCCCAACCTGCGCGGAAGCGGGATCGACCACGATTTGCGGCGCAAACACCCGTATCTCGATTACGACAAATATGATTTCGACGTGGTGATCGGCAGTGCAGGCGATTGTTATGATCGTTATCTGGTGCGGATTGAGGAAATGCGCCAGAGCGTGCGAATCCTGCGTCAGGTGATCGATAAGCTTCCCAGCGGACCGATCAACGTCGCAGATTGGAAAAATATGACCCCGCCAAAATCGCGGGTAATGACAAAGATGGAAGAGCTGATCCATCACTTCATCGTCGTGACCGAAGGGCTCGATGCGCCACCCGGCGAAGTCTATTTCGCAGCGGAAAATCCTAAGGGCGAGCTTGGCTTTTACATTAACAGCAGAGGCGGCGGCGTGCCGTATCGGCTGAAGATTCGCGCGCCGTCGTTTGTGAATCTCAGTATCCTGCCGGAGCTTCTACCCGGCTGCATGGTAAGCGATGTGCCTGCGGTGCTGGGCAGTCTGGACTTCGTCATGGGCGAATGCGACAGATAAAGGACAATGACGATTACCGAATGCCAAATGACGAACGACTGAGAACCATGAGAACCTGTGCAAAAAACCAAGGCAGCCCCTCGTCATTCGAACTTTGTCATCTCTTCGGCATTCGTCATTGGTCATTCGTCATTTCTTCGGCAACTCGCCTCATACTTGTGCTTTTCGTCGTGCTCTCCCTCTCTTGCAGTGGGAAGCGTATCACAAAAGCGAACGTGGATCAGGTGATGGAAGGCATGTCGAAAAAGCAGGTGGAATCGATTCTGGGCCCACCTACTTCACTTAGGACCGAGGATCTTGTGATTACGAAAAAAACAACTTACGTTTACCGGCAGAGCAAGGACACGGTCACAATCGTTTTCAAGGACGACAAAGTGCAGTCGAAAGACAGCACGTTGTCCGATTAATCTGCTGTAGCGGATTACTCTCCCAAGTGACACACTCGACGAGCATACGCATTCCCGCCGAGCTGGAGCGAAAAATGGATGAAGCGATCGCGCGTTATCCGAGCGATCACCGGAGAAGCGCGGCCATGCCGCTGTTGCATTTGTGGCAGGAACACTTCGGGTTCGTTAGCGACGAGGCTGTGGTATGGATTGCGGAAAAGCTCTGCTTGCCGCCGATCAATATTCTCGAGCTGGTCACCTTCTACCCGATGTTTCGACAGGAGCCAACGGGCAAAACCCATATCCGCGTCTGCCGCACACTCAGTTGCGCGATGGCCGGAGGTTTTGAGGTGATGGAAAATTTGTGCACAACTCTTGGCATCCAGCGCGCGCCTGCCGGCGATGGAATGCACAATCCGATTAGGATCAGCGCCGACGGAGATTACAGCGCCGAGTTTGTCGAGTGCCTGGCAAGCTGCGGCACCGCGCCAGTGTGCATGATTGGCGAACAGCTGTACGAAAACGTCGATGTGAATTCGATTGCCGATCTGTTGCGAAAACAAACATCAAACATCAAACATCAAACATCCCCTCACCCTCTCGAACACCGCTTGATTTTCAAAAATATTGGACGCTCGGATTGGACGACGGATATCGACTGTTACCTGCGGGATGGCGGTTACGAACAGTTGAAGCAAGCACTAACACTGTCGCGCGCTGACATTGTCAATAAAGTCAAAAACTCCGGTTTGCGCGGCCGCGGGGGGGCCGGATTCTCCTGCGGCCTGAAATGGAGCTTTATCAAACCGGACGAAAAACGGCCCGTCTATTTGATTTGCAACGCCGATGAATCCGAGCCGGGCACGTTCAAGGATCGCTACATCATTCACGAAGATCCGCATCAACTGCTCGAAGGAATTTTGATTTCCTGTTATGCGCTTAATGCGCGCACAGCATACATCTATATACGAGGCGAATTCCCAGCGGGCGCGAAAATTCTCGAACGCGCCATCGAAGAGGCGCGCACACATAATTTTCTGGGGAAAAACATTCTCGGATCGGGGTTCGACGCCGAAGTTTACATTCATCGCGGCGCCGGTGCCTACATTTGCGGAGAAGAAACTGGCCTTATCGAATCGCTGGAGGGCAAGCGCGGTTATCCGCGGATTAAGCCACCGTACTTTCCGGCGGTGCTCGGGCTCTATATGTGCCCGACGATCGTCAACAATGTCGAGACGCTCTGCCACATTAGACACATTATTGCCATGGGCGGATCGGAGTATGCGCGCCTTGGCCGGCCTAATAACACCGGCACTCGCATTCTGTGTGTGAGCGGTGACGTGCAGCGGCCAGGATATTTTGAAATTGAGGTCGGCGCGGTGACGATGGGCCAGCTGATTTACGAGATGGCTGGCGGCTTGAGACCCGGCCGAAAGTTGAAGGCCGTGATTCCGGGCGGCAGCTCTGCGAAAGTTTTGCGCGCCGATGAGCGATTCAAGCTCAAGCAGAAGCAATCCGACGGATCGACGATCGAACGAGAAATGTCGATCGATGAGATCCCAATGGATTTCGATTCGCTGACTGCTGCTGGGTCGATGGCCGGATCCGGCGGCGTGATCGCGCTGGACGATTCGCGCGATATGGTCTGGGTACTGAACAACATTAACGAGTTCTATGCACACGAGAGCTGTGGCCAATGCACACCCTGCCGGGAAGGCTCACTTTGGATGCAAAAAATCACTGACCGCATGTTACGTGGCGGCGGCGTTGTGGAAGATCCGAAGACACTCAAGACCGTTGGTGACAACATCGCCGGACGCACCATCTGCGCATTTGGCGAAGCGTGCGCGTGGCCAACGCAAAGCTTTGTTGAGAAATTTTCAGAAGAATTTGCCGCGCGTGCAAAGAAACCGGTGCCCCCACCCCTTCCCCCGGAATACACGCCCAAAGAACTGATCGAAGAAGAAGAAATTCCGATTGTCCCCATGGCCCACGATCCGGGTTGGGAGAAAGCCGGCGCGAAAGGAACGATCTAAATGAGCACGATTACGAGAAGGTAAATGGCCGATCAAACTCCATTCCCGCAGTTGCTGAACGTCCAGATTGACGGCGAGTGGCATCAGTTTCCCAAGGGAACGCGCGTGATCGAGGCGTGCGAGCAAGCCGGGAGTTATGTGCCACGCTATTGTTACCACAAGAAGCTCACCTCGCCGGGGAACTGTCGGATGTGTTTGATCGAAATGGGATTCCCAAGGCTCGGCCCGGATCGCAAACCGGAACTCGCCGCCGATGGCAAACCGATCATCAACTGGATACCGCGTCCACAAATTTCGTGCGCGCAGGATGTGTCCGACGGCATGGCCGTCCGCACTAATTCGCCGTTAGTGAAGGAATGTCAGCGCGGCGTGATGGAATTTCTTCTTATCAATCATCCGCTCGATTGCCCGATTTGCGATCAGGCAGGCGAATGCCGATTGCAGGAATTCAGTGTCGATTACGGGGATTCGAAGTCGCGTTTTCTCGAGAACAAAGTTAAGAAACCGAAAAATGTGCAGATCGGTCCGCGGGTCACGCTTGATGACGAACGCTGCATTCTCTGCTCCCGCTGCATTCGTTTCTGCCAGGAAATCGCACACGACGATGTGCTGGGCTTCGTTGATCGTGGCAGTCACACAGAGCTAACAGCGCATCCGGGCAAGCGATTGGAAAATAATTACTCTCTCAACACCGTCGATATTTGCCCGGTCGGCGCCCTCACCTCGACCGATTTTCGTTTCAAGATGCGCGTCTGGTTCCTGAAAGAAACGAAGAGCATCTGCACGAGTTGCGCCACAGGCTGTAACACCGTCATCGGCAGTCGTGAGGACGTAATCTATCGGCAAACACCGCGAGAAAACGATCACGTCAATTCCTGCTGGATGTGCGATTACGGGCGCCTCAACTTCAAATATCTCGAAGCGGAAAACCGTTTGCTCGAGCCGCGGATTCGGCTTGAAGGAAAATTGGTTGCGGCGAATTGGCCAACGGCAATCGCGCAAGCAGCGCTTCAGTTGAAACAGTTTGCCGGCTCGGAAATCGCCATCATTGCTTCCGGCCGCATGACCAACGAGGAGCTTTGGCTCACGTCCCAATTAGCGACTTCCTTAGGAGTCCAATGGATCGACATTGTCCCACGGCGCGGACGCGGTGACAAGATCCTGCTCAGCAAAGATCGTAACCCGAACACAAACGGAGCGCGCTTAATTCTTGGATCGAAATCCGAACCCGGTGCGAAACTCATCGGGATCGCTGACGCGGTGCGGTCGGGACAAATCAAAGCGCTGGTGATTTTGAAAGAAAACGCGATGCATTTGGGTTTATCGGTCGAACAGCTCGCGCAGCTACCCGGGTTAATCGTGATGAATATTTTGCCGAACGACGTGACTGAAAAAGCGACTGTTGTTCTGCCCGCCTGCGGTTTCGCCGAAAAACGCGGCTCAATGATCAACGGCAAAGGCCGGCTGCAACGACTGAATCGCGCCGTGCGGCCGCCCGGAAATGCGCGCGATGATTGGGAAATCTTGCGTGATTTGCTTCAGGCAACAGGCGGTGGCGATTCACTTTCCTCCGTTGATGACGTTTTTCGAAGGATCAGCGAAACAGTCCCGCAATTTGCCGGGTTGACTTTGAGTAAACTCGGCGACCTCGGCGTGCACATTTTGGCAATTGAAGAATTTCCGTTGATGCATCCCAGTGACGAAGAAGCAATCGAGGAAGCGATCGCGATTCAGGCAAGACGCCGCGCCGTCAGACCAGCAAGCGCATGAACTGGCGAGGTCACGAGGTGCCGTCCTCCGAGACATTTCAGGCTGTAGCGTGCGCTGTCCTTAGCGCACTCTATGAGCTGGCGACATCGCGCGCGCTATCCACTGAGGACAGCGGACACTACAGCATTACAGCAGCGAAAAAGATCGCAGCGTTGTAAATCTGCAGCTGTTGCAACAGAGTAGGAGTCCAATTCGCAATGGATTTCTCTTTCATCCTCATCTCGCTCCTTAAAATCGTCGGCGTTCTCTTCGTTGTAATTCTGCCGATGGTTTCCTATGCGGTTTACGCCGAGCGACGCGTCAGCGCCTTTATTCAAGATCGGCTGGGACCGAATCGCGTGGGCCCAGCCGGTCTGTTCCAACCCATCGCGGACATGTTCAAACTGCTGCTGAAAGAAGATTTCACGCCGCGCGCGGCAAACACGTTTTACTATTGGCTGGCCCCTTGCCTGGCAGTGATGCCGGCCATCATCACAATCGCGGTCGTTCCGTTTGGGAGCACTCTATTCGGCGTCCCGATGATCATCGCGGATGTGAACGTCGGAATTTTATTTGTATTCGCCATCGCCTCGCTTGGCGTTTACGGAATAGTCATCGGCGGTTGGGCATCGAATTCAAAATATCCGTTCCTCGGCGGAATCCGTTCCAGCGCGCAAATGCTTTCGTACGAACTTTCGCTCGGCCTGGCGGTGATCCCGGTTTTTCTCCTGGTTGGAAATTTACGCCTGACCAGCGTGGTGCGTTATCAGATCGAGCACGGCTGGTTCATCGCGCCCTTTGTTGGCGATTGGATGAACCCATGGAAATGGCTGCTCGCAATTCCCATGATCATTTCCTTCCTCGTTTTTCTAGTCGCGATTTTTGCAGAGACAAATCGACTGCCATTTGATCTGCCGGAGGCTGAACAGGAGTTAGCCGGAGGTTACAACATCGAGTACAGCTCAATGAAGTTTGCCTTGTATTTCCTCGGCGAATACGCCGCGATGATCACCGGGTCGGCTGTCACCGTCACATTATTTTTTGGGGGCTGGCATTTCCCCGGAATTCCCGACGGCTCGCACGGATGGATCTTCGGCCTGATCAACATCGCAGTGTTTTTCGGCAAAGTCGCCATCGTGATTTTCATTTTCATGTGGGTCCGCTGGACGTTGCCGCGTTTCCGTTGGGACCAGCTAATGCGGCTTGGGTGGCTTTTCTTTTTCGAGATCGCGCTGGTTAATATTTTCCTCGTCGCGGCACTCTTAGCTTTCATCCGCTAAAATCTGCGCCTACCAGAAGTGATACATATTGACATCTTATCGCCAGACATCATGATGACTGGATGAGAACTACCTTGACGCTCGATCCGGATGTCGCGACCAAGGCGAAAAAAGGCGCCGCTAAGCTTCACAAGCCGTTCAAGGAGGTCATTAACGCCGCCTTACGCGTGGGCTTGGATGAAGTGTTGAAGCCGCCCCCTGCCAGACCATATCGGACCAAGGCGCGCCCGCTCGGACTTCGACAGGGCCTTAGCTATGATAACATCAGCGAACTGCTTGCCCGAGCTGAGGGAGAAGACCATTCGTGATTCTAGTTGACGCGAATATTTTGCTGTACGCGGAGGACAGTCTCTCGGAGCACCACCACGCCGCGCGGAAGTGGTGGGATAAACAGTTAAGCAGCCCCGATCCGGTGGCACTGTGCTGGCCTGTACTCACGGCTTTCGTTCGCATTGTCACTAACGTCCGATTACACAAACGGCCGCTTACCCTGAGAGAGAGCATTGAGCGCGTCCAAAGCTGGCTCGAGCAGCCCTGCATCCGTATTCTCACACCAACCGAGCAACATTGGATTTTGTTCCAGCAAATGCTGCGCGCTGGCAACGCTACAGGTAACCTCGTCTCCGACGCGCACCTGGCGGCGCTAGCTGTGGAACACAACTCCACTCTGGCTTCCACCGATGCCGACTTTGCCCGCTTCCGGGGCCTCAGGTGGCGCAATCCGATCGTCTGAGACTAATTGCGCTCCGCCGCGGACAGTATATACCATGAGCGGGCGTCGAATTTGGATTCAAAAGCGATCCCAGGAGCCATTGCTAATCTTCGAATCGATTTAACCCTGAAATAACACCGTTGAGGAATCCATGGCCATCACTGTTTCACGACCGAGGTTGAACTGGCGCGAGCGATTGTATCTGCCCGCTGTCGTCGCCGGTCTGGCAGTCACGTTTAAGCATTTCAAGAATATGCTCTTCGGACGCACCAAGATCACCATGGAATATCCGGAGGAAAAACCGGACAGCAGGCTGCCCGATCACTACCGCGGTGCGCCTGCATTGGTTAGAGATGAGGATGGCCGCGTTCGCTGCGTCGCCTGCCAGCTCTGCGAGTTCATTTGTCCGCCACGCGCAATCAAGATTCTTCCGGGCGAAATCCCGTCCACAGACGGCTTCGCCAAAGTCGAAAAATATCCGGAGCAATTCGATATCGACATGGTCCGCTGCATTTTCTGCGGGATGTGCGAGGAGGTTTGCCCCGAGCAGGCGATTTTTCTGCGTAAAGATTATGCCATCACCGGCTTCACGCGCGCGGAAATGGTGCATCACAAAGAAAAGCTGCTCGAAATCGGCGGAGTTATCCATGGCGT
>Ga0222622_10000203_pt1 | contig 21484 bp, 17 predicted proteins | sample PLM2_5_b1metaG_FD_177335 | JGI IMG/M metagenome (GOLD analysis project Ga0222622, IMG submission 177335) | Groundwater sediment microbial communities from an aquifer in East River, Colorado, USA - PLM2_5_b1 | ecosystem: Environmental > Terrestrial > Soil > Riparian zone | place: USA: East...
TAATCCGACAACAAGAGCAGGGCGGACTTGCGGGCGCAGCAAATCCGTCCAGTGCCCGCTTTCACCTTGCTGCGCCAGGCTCGCCTTGATCTCTTCGATTTCGAGGTTGACGTCGGCAAGCCCTCGTATGCGCACCAGAGTAATGTGGGCGACCTCATGATGACCGCCACGAACGAGCCAGCGCGGAGTTTCCGGCAGAAAAAACATGCCGATGCCGAAGACTAGCGCTGGAGCGACGGCCAAACCAAGCATCCATCGCCAGCCTTCAACACTGGCAAAAGCGTAATCGGTCAGATATGCAACGACGATGCCGACAGTGACGGCGAGTTGAAAGAGCGATACAACCCAGCCCCGCGCATGCGGAGGTGCAACTTCGGAGAGATAGACTGGAACGTTTGTTGAGGCGAGACCAATTGCCGAACCGAGAACGACGCGGCTGGCGATCAGAATCGCGGGAGATGGCGCCACTGCGCTGGCAAGCGCGCCGATGCCAAAGATTGCCGCAGTCACAAGCAAGACCCTTCGCCTGCCGAAACGATCGGCGGCTTTTCCACCGACGATCGCGCCAATGGTCGCTCCCAACAAAACGCCACTGACAACGACTTCCTCGGCTGCAGTCGTGAGGCCAAATTCGTGTTTGATAAAAATGAGCGCGCCGGAGATGACACCGGTGTCGTAGCCAAACAGAAGGCCGCCCAAAGCGGCGAATGATGCGGCGATATAAACAAACCTTGCGCCACGCATGTGTGCATCGCTCAATGAGGCGATCTCGTTATCAGCCATAATTTCCGATCTTACTCAGACATAGGACGGCGGGAAAATTCGATAACCGAATTCGGGTTTCCAAATTTTTCGACAGGTGGAGAAGTCGTGCGGCTTGACGCAATTCGTATGTTGGATAAAAACCGCGATCATGAAAAAAATATCCTTAATCGTGTCGATGTTATATGCGTTCTGCTCACTGGCGTACGCGGGCCCGGAAAGATATTCGGGCAAGGAAATAAAGCAGGTTGCGCCGCCACCTTCGCCGTGTCCTAACTGGACTGGTTTCTACGTCGGTGCCTTCGGCGGTTATAAATTTGGAGCTACCGATCTCGATCTTAGCCTGGGCGGAGATTGGAATTTTCGTCCCGCGGATCGCGACGTGGTGGAGGCGCATGCTCCGAACAATCTGGATGCAAGCGGTGCAGAAGCCGGCGGTCTGATCGGCTACAATTATCAATTCACCAACAATTGGGTCGCTGGCTTGGAAGCAGCCGGCGGGTACCTTTGGCTGCGCGATTCAGATGAAAGCGAAATTTTTCACACTCCGGCGGCAGGGAACTTCGATATCAAGACATCTTTCAAAACACATTATCTGGTGACGATTGGGCCGCGGATTGGGTATGCCTTTTGCAAGTGGCTGCCTTACGTGACCGGTGGACTCGCCATCGGTGATCTCTCTCTTTCCCAACGCATTCGTGGTCACACCTTTTTCTTTGACGAAGGCGGGAAACAGATAGAGACAAACGTCGGTTGGATGGTCGGCGGTGGATTGGAGTACGCGATCACCGCTCACTGGAGCGCAAGAGTGCAATATCAATATATCGATCTTGGCGAAATTGATTTTGATCACCCTCCAGGCCCTGGCGGCATTAGCAACTTCATCGGCAATAGCGAAGCGAGCCTGCGGGAACACAACGCCAGCGCCGCCATTATCTATAAGTTTTAGCTTCGAGGTCTCATCGTTAAGCATAATGGTTTTCACAATGGAAAACGTCGGAACTTACGAGTGAAATCGGCCCCGGTAACCGATCTCACGAAGCTACGCGGGCCCGAAAAAATTAAGTGACGGTTTCCGTCAACAGTTTGCCAAGCGGGTGAATTCCTTGCCCGGGCAGATCGCACGGACTGTGTCGCGCAGAAACGGCAAATAGCCTTTGCCACCGCAGTAATTCTTCATAGAGTCGTGCGCTTCAGCGCGGCGCGATAATGAATTTCCTAGCCTTAAGCATTCTCAATTCAGGCGTACCACTGTCAATGGTGTGCGCCGTGATCGGTCTTGCGTTCGCGTTCTTTTTGATCGCGGCAGTGATGCGAGCACCGTCGGGGAATGAACGGATGCGAGAGATCTCAGCCGCCGTGCAGGAAGGCGCCAGGGCTTATTTGAATCGGCAAGTCAAGACGATCTGCGTGATCGCGGTGATCATTTTTATTTTGCTCTTCATTTTCAAAGATCACTCGACAGCGATTGGATTTGTAATCGGCGCTTTCTGCTCGCTCGCCGCCGGCTTCATCGGCATGCGCGTCGCAGTGCTGGCAAATGTCCGCACAGCGCAGGCTGCGGGTCTCGGGCGGCTCAACGCATTGCGGATGGCTTTTAACGGCGGCTCAGTAACTGGTTTGCTCGTAGTTGGACTCGCATTGCTCTCAGTGGCGATCTTCTACACGATCGCCGCAAAGCTGACTGGAAGCGACGCGGCAATACGCAGCCTGGTGGGACTCGCGCTGGGCGGCAGTCTCATTAGCGTTTTCGCGCGATTAGGCGGCGGCATTTATACAAAGGCCGCCGACGTGGGCGCCGATCTCGTAGGCAAGATCGAGAGCGGCCTCGAAGAAGATGACCCGCGCAACCCTGCGGTAATCGCCGATAATGTGGGAGACAACGTAGGCGATTGCGCAGGTATGGCTGCGGACGTTTTCGAAACCTACGCGGTTAGTTTGGTCGGTGCGATCTTGGCAGGACTGCTAACACTTAGAGGAAATTCAGCTGCCATCGTCTATCCATTCGTGCTTGGTGGAATTTCCGTACTGGGTGCGATCTGCGGGATTGCGTTTGTAAATGTGGCGCGCGGTAAACCGGCGGCCGTGTTGATGGGCGCAGTGATGATCAACGCGCTGGTCTCTGCAATTCTATTTTGGCCGGTAACGCGTAGCCTTTTCCCGGCGGGAGTAACCATCGCCGGCGTGTTGCGATCCCCCGCTCAACTCTATTTTGCTTCGCTTGTCGGGCTCGTAATGACTCCGGTCATCGTCGCACTCACAAATTACTACACTTCGTCTCACTTTCGGCCTGTCCAAAAAATTGCGTACGCGTCTGAGACCGGGCACGCCACGAACATCATTGCGGGTCTCGCGGCCGGAGAACACGCTACGGCGTTGCCGGTGCTCTTCATTGGAGCGGCGATTCTGGCCACTTATCACTTCGCTGGGCTCTATGGAATTGCGATTGCGGTGATGTCGATGCTCTCCATGGCTGGAGTCATCATATCGCTCGACTCATTTGGCCCAATCACAGACAATGCCGGCGGCATAGCAGTCATGGCGCATTTGCCAAAGGAAATTCGCGCCGTAACAGACGAACTCGACGCAGTTGGCAACACCATGAAAGCGGTCACCAAAGGTTATGCCATCGCTTCGGCCGGATTGGCAGCACTAGTTTTATTCGGTTCGTACGTGCAGGAGCTAAGCGCGCACGTTACTGCTCGCGGTGGAGTTTTTTCCTACCAATTCTCGCTCGCCGAACCAAAAGTGATCGTCGGACTTTTCATCGGCGGACTCCTGCCATTCGTCTTTACGGCGTTTAGCATGGACGCGGTGGGCAAGGCAGCCGGCGCGGTCGTCCGCGAAGTGCGCCGGCAATTGCAAGCCAAACCGGGAATCCTGACTGGCCAGGAAAAACCGGAATATGGGACCTGCGTCGACATCGTGACGAAGGCGGCTTTGCGAGAGATGATCGTTCCAGCATTGTTGCCGCTGGTTGCAGTCGTCGTAGTAGCGAGTATCAAGCCGCTGGGGCCAGTCGTTTTGGGTGGGCTGCTCGTTGGCACAATCGTCACCGGTTTGTTCATCGCGATCGCAATGACCTCCGGTGGCGCCGCCTGGGACAACGCGAAGAAATTCATCGAGGAAGGAAATCTCGGCGGCAAGGGTTCGTTTGCTCATGCCGCAGCAGTCACCGGCGATACTGTCGGCGATCCTTACAAAGACACGGCCGGACCTGCAATCAATCCGATGATCAAAGTCGTCAACATTCTCGCGATCTTAATCATTCCGATTTTCTTTTAGCAAAGGTTGCGCGACTTCGTCGGAAAAGGAACTGGTTGCTTTTGATTTAAGCTTGCTTTAAGCGAAGGTACCAAGCAGTCTTCTTTCTCCCCCACAATGCCTCGCGTCTTAATCATCGAAGACGATGCCGAGAACCGGCGCGTACTCGCAGACCTTTTCACGCGCGAAGACTGGAAGGTCCTGGAAGCAAAGGACGGTGATGCGGGGCTGGAGTTGGCGTTGCGCAACCGGCCGGAGCTGATCCTGTGCGATTTGTTAATGCCAAAATCGAACGGCTTTGAGGTATGCCGCTCCATTCGCGAACAACTGCTACCAACCAAAATAATCGTGGTCTCAGGCCGCGATTATGGGGTCGATCGAACCAGCGCTCTTGAAGCCGGCGCAGATGAATATCTGCTCAAACCGATCACGTGGGAACTGCTGTCCGGCACAATCGACCGGCTTCTGCCGGAAATTCCGCGCCGTCCCGAACCAAAATCCGTCCCAGAACGTGAATCGGTCCCTGCGCGAATAAGGCTGTGGGGCGTTCGCGGTTCAATTCCGGTTCCTGGAAAGAGCACAGTCCGTTATGGCGGAAACACCAGTTGTGTGGAAGTGCGCGCCGACGGCGAGATCATCATTCTCGATGCCGGCTCCGGGATTCGCCTGCTCGGTCTCGCTTTGGACAAAGAATTCGGACCTCGCTCGATGAAGTTGACTCTTTTGATCTCACACACTCACTGGGACCATATCCAGGGACTGCCTTTCTTTTCTCCCGCGTACAATCAGAAAAATCTCATCCGCGTATTGGGTTATGAAGGCGCTCGCGCTGGTTTAGCAAAGATTCTGGCCAGCCAAATGGAGACGCCGTTTTTCCCCGTCAGCTTACGCCAACTCCCAAGCCACCTGGCGATTGAGGAATTGAGGGACATGGAGTTTCAAGTCGGAAACGTCGAGGTGCGGTCGAAGTTCGCTAATCATCCGGGGATTTGCGTCGGGTACCGCCTTGCCACAAGCTCGGGATCAATCGCCTACTTTCCCGACAATGAACCATACGATAAGCTCAAGCTGCTATTGGCCTCGCGCGATGGAATCAGCGAAGATGAAGCGCGGGATTTTGCCGCTGCCGAGCGCAAAAAGATGGTCGAATTTCTCCGGGATTGCGACCTCGCAATCATGGACACGCAATATACCGAGGAGGAATACGCGAAGCACATTGGTTGGGGCCACAGCTCAGTGGACAGCGTCGTTTCGCTGGCGCTTGATGCAAACGTGACCAAACTCCTGCTTTTCCATCACGATCCGAACCATGACGACCAGATGATCGATAAAATGGTGGAACACGCGCGCGCGTTGGTCGCAAAGAGCGGAAAGCCCCTGGAAGTCGAAGCGGCTCGAGAAGGCGCTGAGATCCTGCTCGAGGCGAAGGTCGCGGCCTAAGAGCACGTCGCGAAGGCGACTGCACTCGACTTGCAGTGGGCGATACGAGCTTTAATTTTCTCGCTCATTGCCTCGTGGTGTAATGGTAGCACTAGAGACTCTGAATCTCTCTGTCTAGGTTCGAATCCTAGCGAGGCAGGCACGTAAATCCCGAATGCTTCGGGGCACGTGGCCGTACCGCTTTTCACGAAAAACCGCGTGACGAAGTTTTACGCGGGTTCGACTCCTAGCGAGGCAGCTCTTCAAAGTCAGAACGCGATAGCCAGGGAACTGTTAGAACACAAATTCAAATGAATCAAAACGATCCAGCGCGATACTTTTCTTTTCCGCTCTTCCCGTTTTCATTTAATCTCTTGAATGTTCGATTGGGGTTTGTTGGCTCTGCGTAGTGCCGGATTTCTACTGGCGTTCACGTTCGGTCTTCAAAAGATCGGATGGTACATCTCCGCCTTCAAATCCGACAAACCATTCTCATCGATTGGCCTGGCGCCCTTGATAGCGCAGGTCGGTTTCCCGGCTCCCGTTATTCTCGCTCTCTGGATCACGTTCAATGAATCAATTGGGGCGCTGTTCCTTGGTTGTGGCCTCTTCACGCGTGTTCTCGCAGCCAGCGCTGCCTTGGGAATGGCCGGCGCACTCTACACCAGCGTGCGCCTGGGCGAAGATTGGCTGAGAGCCGCGCTTTATCTGATTGTCTTCATCGGCTTGTCTCTTACTGGCCCCGGCAAACTCTCAGTCGACCGACTTTTGCAAATCAGAAAAACAAATCGGTCCGGGCCGCGCCGCCCAAATCCAATCACAACCTAGTCGCAACTTCGACGCCTCATCGGGACTATTCACAAGTCAGGATGGGTCTGTGTACATAAGTAAATTGCATTGTTGGCCGTATGCCGAATTTGGCCAGCGTCAAGATGTTGGGCCTGCTGCCGTCGCTTCAAGTTCCAGAAACGCGGTAAAGTCTACGCTTTTTGGAAGATTTTCAGGAACTTCGCTCCCCGATTGTCGGAGAAGAATGATAGATGGGAGGACGAATATTTGTGGATAAGATTGAAAAGCGTGGCCGTCCCCGAATTCGCACGGCTGAATACTGGCGGGACTATTACACGCGGAAACAGCGGGAATGGCGTGCTGCTCATCCGCGAAAACAGAGCAGCTCGTCAGCAAAAGAGCCGAAACGGTAAAGGCGGTTCGCCGCGGGGGCGAACGCCTCTTTAACTCGCCTTCGTGCCTCACCCCCGAAGCCGCTCTACCCTCGCAGCTTTACGGTTGTTCACAACCACTTGGGGCGCAGGCTTGCTCACTTCGAGCTGCCCGCTCACTTTTTGGGTTTGGGACGCCTGCTCGTTGGAGCGCGCAGTAAGCTGTGCAATCGTTGCGCAGAAGTCCGCTTCTGTAGCTGGAGCCAACAAGAAAGCCGGGTCTCAGATCGAAAAACCGGGATGGGTTGCAAACGCGTTGTCGATGACAAGATTCCCTCGCTGGCGAGCGCGTTCGCGCAAGGCCGACGTGGTGCGGGCTCCTTCGGCGTAGTACCACCATAGGTAGAGCGCACCGTACATCCAGGCACCTTCATAGTCCCAACTGGAATCAGCACCGGATTTCCCGCTACCGAACACCGACCCAGAAGGAAAGTTCGCGTCGTGGGGTTTGCCACCCTGGTGGCGAGATTCGTGAATCAAGGTCTCAGCCCGGCCTGGGACATCCTTGGAATAAAAGAACCCAAGGTAAACCTCAACGAGACCGCCCGACTTGGAGCGGGCAATCGCTGTTCCGTCCCCACAGAAGCAGCGGAGATCATCGATATTCTCGCGAACGTATCGGCGTCCCCAGTTCAGGATGGGCGCGCTGTAGCTGTCGTTCAGATAGTCAGACGCGGAGTAGGTCAACGCGTAGCACCCGTTAAACGCACGGGCAAGTGGCTTGCTCGTGTTACAGCAATCGTCCCATCCCCATCCGTCGTCCCAATACGCCTTGTTGCCACTGAAGCCGTAGGTATTCCAAAAGTAGTCCACGTACGCCTGATTGCAGATGACGGCGCCGTAAAAGTTGTCGCCGCTGGCAGCTTTATCGGGAACTGTGTAGGTGCAAGAGGCCATCGTGTTACTCCTTCGTCGCGCGTAGATCAGGTGGCGGCGCCTCGCGCTTCACTTGAGCCGGAACAACAAACCGGCCGCCGATTGGCTGTGGCACACTGCGCACGTCGACCTGTTTGATCTTGAGGAGAGCCTCTTCTTTCCTCTCCTTGAGCAGGCGTCTGAGCTTCCTTTTGTCGTCGTCGGTTCCAGTCTGCATCAGGCCCTGCACGCACGCACGCCGGATGGAGAATGTCCGGTGCGCAGCATACTTTAGAAGCACGTCCCGGGCTTCAGCGACGCCATCCGCACTTAAACGGACAAGGCCCTCGACCGCAGTTGTCCGGATCATGACCTCTTCGGCCACTGTAGACATATCATGCGATTTTCTAAGTTTCTCTGCGGGAATCCGGGCAGCAATGATTCGGTTGAGCGGGTTGACTGCTTCCGGATAGCGAAGTTCGACGAGCAGTTGCACGAGCGACCAACGATCCAGATAAGAATCCTCGGGGAGATTCTCGTATTCCGCCACAATGACGTCCAGAACGCCTGGGCCCCTTTTCGTGAGCGAGTTCAACGCCCGTCTGTAGTTCTCCTCCGCATCATCGCCCACACCCCCCATTCGGTTAATCGCATCGACGATCAGCGCATTAAGCTTCTCGTCCTTGCTGTTCCGGAACGAAAATGGATGCTCCGCTTGCCGAATCTCCAGCGTGTCCGGAGTGGCGAGAAACGGAGTATCAAAGCTTTTTGAGGGCAATATCTTGGTCCCCTTCCCTATCGCTTATCAAGCCTATGCATTCCGGCTCGGCGTGTAAATGGTTATCTTTGCGGAGTTTCGCTTTGTTCGTCGCGGCGTTTACGAAAGAAATTCTGCAGAATTGCCACGCACTCGTCGTTCAAAATGCCGGATGCAACATCGCACCGGTGATTCAATGTCGGCATTTGCAGAAGGTTCATTACACTTCCAGCCGCTCCGGCAGACGAATCTGTGCAACCGAAAACCAGACGACGGATCCTTTTGTCCTTGCCTAAATTTTCTTTTACTCATATGACCTTGTTTCTATGAAAACCTCTATAGCCAAGTGTCTTTTGGCTGTCGTTCTTCTGCTGGTTGCTACTGCCCCACTAACTTCCGCCGGCAACCTCATTATTAACGGCGATTTTGAGACCGGCACCTTCGCCGGTTGGACCACCATACCGGCGCCGATTGGAAGTGACTTTGGGGTCGGCCCCGTGCCGCCGGCCCACGATACTCTCGGGGCCTTCTTTGGTGCGACTGGTGCCGATTTTGACTCCATCAGCCAAACCTTTGCTACTACGCCTGGCGCTTTCTACGATCTGAGCTTTTTCTATCAGGTCGTGGAACCCGGCTCCCCGCCAAACAACGGATTTCGCGTCCTCTTTAACAACATAGTGATCTTTGAAAATCTCAATGCCATTTCGGGTTTCGGTACTTTCACCTTCAACAATCTCCTGGCGACCGGCAGCGTGACGACGCTGGAGTTCCAAGGCCGCAATGTACTGAACTTCGACTATCTGGACGACGTGTCCGTGACGGCCAGCCTGACACCTAGACCAACGCCGACTCCGCGGCCTCGTCCAACTCCGCCGCCTCGTCCTTAAGCGAAGCAGCCACACGCCCTACAATTTCCACCAAACCCATCTGGTTTTTGAGTTACCAGAGTCACACCGAGTGATTTGAAAGTGTTTCAGGTTCGCGATTTTCGATTTGCCCTCGGCGTTTCCGAAAGAAATCCTGCAAAATTATCGCGCATTGGTCTTCCAAAACACCGGACGCGACATCGCATCGGTGATTGAAGCCCGCCATCTGCAAGAGATTAATTACACTTTCCGCAGCACCACCAACAGGATCTGCGCAACCGAAAATCACGCGCCGGATTCGCGTGTGCACGAGCGCGCCTGCGCACATCGCGCAGGGCTCCTTGGTCACATAAAGATCGCAATCGGTCAGTCGCCAGTCACCTACGGCTGCCTCAGCCTGCGTCAACGCCAACATTTCGGCATGCGCAGTGGCATCCTTCAGCAATTCCACCTGATTATGCGCGCGCCCGATGATTTTGCCTTCGCGAACAACAACCGCGCCGACGGGTACTTCGCTGGCCTCGAACGCTTTTTGCGCTTGCCGTAATGCTTCGCGCATAAAGTGCTCGTCGTTTGGTGGATCAATCATCGATAAAGTTACAACAGTTAAGAGAGTTACATAGTTACATAGTTACAAAGGCAGCTCCTGAGACCGTTGTAACGCTTGTAACTTTTTTAACTTTTTAACCTGTGGCGGAAGCCGCGCTTGCCCTGAAATCTTCTTCAGCATATTAGGGACTGCTCATGCACGACAATATCGAATCGCATCTGGTCGAGAAACGCGTTTTCAAGCCACCGAGGGACTTCAGCAGGAGGGCGCGAATCAAAAGTTTCGGTCAATACCGGCGGATGTACCAGGAATCGATGCGGCAGCCGGCAAAATTCTGGGCTCGAGAAGCGAGCGAACTCGTCTGGCGCGCCAAGTGGAAAAAAGTCCTCGAATGGAACGCGCCGTTCGCGAAGTGGTTCGTCGGTGGAAAACTCAACATCTCGGAAAATTGTCTCGATCGACACTTGACCGGGCCGCGCCGGAACAAGGCGGCGATTATCTGGGAAGGTGAACCGGGTGATAGACGCACGCTGACCTACCAGCAACTGCATCGTGAAGTTTGCCGCTTCGCGAATGTGCTGAAACGGAACAAAATCAAAAAGGGCGATCGGGTCATCATTTATCTGCCGAATATTCCCGAGGCCGCGATTGCAATGCTGGCCTGCGCGCGGATTGGTGCGGTGCATTCGGTGGTCTTCGGCGGATTTAGCTCCGAAAGCATTCGTGATCGAATCATCGACAGTGGCGCGACTGCGGTTGTCACGGCCGACGGTTCGTACCGCCGAGGCGCCATTGTCACATTGAAGCGAAATGTCGATGACGCGCTGCGTGATAGCACTTCAATCAGGCGAGTGATTGTTTTTCGCCGAGCCGGAAACGACATCCACATGGAAGAAGGCCGGGATGTTTGGTGGCATCGGGAACTGGAATATGTGGATGCGAATTGCCAGGCCACGCCACTTGATAGCGAGCACCCGCTTTACCTTCTTTACACAAGTGGGTCCACCGGAAAACCAAAAGGAATTCTGCACACGACCGGTGGATATCTGGTGGGCGTTTATTCGACCACCAAATATGTTTTCGATCTTTGTGACGAAGATATTTTCTGGTGCACGGCCGATGTCGGCTGGGTGACCGGTCATAGTTACATCGTCTATGGTCCGCTCGCCAACGGCGCTACGGTTGTCATGTACGAGGGCGCACCGAATTGGCCCGAGCCAGATCGGTTCTGGAAAATCATCGAAGACTATCGGATCAACATCCTCTATACCGCGCCGACAGCGATCCGCGCATTCATTCGATGGGGCGACCAATGGGTGGCGAAACATGATCTCTCATCGCTCCGCCTGCTTGGCACCGTAGGGGAGCCAATCAATCCAGAGGCATGGATGTGGTATCACAAGACAATCGGTGGCGGACGTTGTCCGATTGTCGATACGTGGTGGCAAACGGAAACAGGAGCGATCATGATTTCGCCTCTCCCGGGCGCCATTCCAACAAAGCCTGGCAGCGCGACACTCCCGTTCTTTGGCGTCGATCCGGCCGTTGTGGACCAAAGTGGGCGCGAGGTCGGACCGAATGTGGGCGGGAAACTCATCATTCGCCGACCGTGGCCGTCGATGTTGCGCACGATCTACGGGGACAAGGCGCGCTATCGACAGCAATACTGGAGTGAGTTCAAAGGCAATTATCTGACTGGCGACGGCAGTCGCCGGGATGAAGATGGCTATTTCTGGATCGTTGGACGGATCGACGACGTTCTGAACGTCGCTGGCCATAGACTTGGCACGTCGGAAATAGAAAGTGCGCTCGTCAGCCACGCGCGAGTTGCGGAAGCGGCAGTAGTAGGCAGGGCGGATGAATTGAAGGGCCAGGCAGTCGTTGCGTTTGTGACGCTGAAAACGGGAGTTGATGCCAGTCGTGAACTAAAGGAGGAATTGCGCGATCACGTTGCCGTGCATATTGGCGCGATTGCGAAACCTGATGAAGTGCGCTTCGCCGAAGCGCTACCGAAAACGCGCAGCGGCAAAATCATGCGGCGGCTTCTCAAAGAAATCGCAAGCGGAGCAAAGGTCACCGGCGACACCACCACGTTAGAGGACTTCAGCGTCTTGGCGAGATTAGCTGAATCCGAGGAGACTTAGGAAAAATCGAAAATGACGAAAGCGAGCCTTAAGCCATGAGCTTCATCCGCACAGGCTTTCGTGAGATTGCATTGAAGGTCAAGCGCCAGCGGACGCGCATCGCGCTTCGTCACGAGAAGCGTCTTCTCCAAAGAAGTGAGATCAATCTCGGACGCGAAGGCACTGCGCAAGCAGCCAATTTCCCCGAGCTACGCAATGAGATCGTTGCGCTGAAGAAACTGGAGCAGGAGCAAAAAGAAGTCGCACTTCAAATCGCGCGAATCGAAGAAGGAATAAAAACGATCGAAGAAGAACGGCAACAGAATGCGCGCGAACAAGCTGAGGCACTTGCAAAGCTGGAGGCAGATAAGAAGCCGCTTCTCCAGCAGCAAAACCAGGCGAAGCATAACTTGGGCGTGTGCGAGCGTGAGCTTGCCGGCATGGAACGGCGTCTTCAGGAGAGCGAAGCTGCGGATCGCGATCTCTTGAAACAACTCTCGGATTTGCATGCACTCAATCCGCCACCTGCGGACCTCGAAGCTCGATCCGCCAACATCACTGCGCGGCAAGCGAGACTTCCCGAGGAGCGTGCAGAACTTATCCGCGCACGCCTGGGCAGCGCGGATGCAGTGCGTCTGGCAAAGGAGAAGCTAAATGCCGTCGAGGCGGAGCTTTCGGCGGTAGAAAAAAATATAGCGCGAACGCGAAGCGAGTTTGAAACGCGTGACCGAAAGCTCAATGACAACATTCGCGCGCAACAGGAGGCAGCGCGCGAGGCGCGGGCACGGCACCAGACAGTTGAAGAGCGAAAAAATCCGGCCTATCTCAGCATCGGCCGGCATCTTGCTGCAAAGGGTGTTGCCCCACCGAACGCGCCACAGTTACTGGCAGAGGCGCACCGACGCCGCGAGGCAGTGGATGCCCATTTGCAGCACAAAGCCGAGCTCGCTTTGCTTTCCAGCCAGATCGACAAGCAGGAGCTGAGGAAGTTTTACTTCAGCGTCTTCTCGGTACTCGTTCTGCTCGCACTCATATTGCTTGTTGTTTTCCAATCTCCCCGCGGACGCGAGTGGCTGCCGCAAGAAACCGATACGATCCTGTCGATTAACGCCGAACAGTTTGAACGCGCGAACCTTGCAAAACGCTGGCGCAACGAAGAGCCAGCGCTTTGGACAGGATTGATCGGCGCAGCAGTGTCGGTTCCAGGTTTGAACCTGCCTCGCGATGCAGTGCGTATCACGCGTGCGCTCACCACGAACGAAGCCGGAGAGACTCGAGAGTTTAATCTGGTTCAGGCGCGCCGTGACGTTTCCAAGGCCATTCGTGCAATCACGACTGATAAGAGCTTCCAAAGGCGCCCCATCAGCGGCTTACCGGTATGGGAACGAAAGCCCGCCTCCGCCGATGCTACGGCAGACAAGCCAGATTTTGCCGTAGCTCGGGTGGGACCCGCGACGCTCGCCGTCGGAGCACCTGAGGAAGTTGATGAACTGGTACTCGTGCGTCTTGGGATGAAACCGGACTTGAAAATAACCGGTCAACTATTCGATCGTTTCCAGGCGCTCGACCGCGACAGCGCCCTCCGGATTATTTCCCGCGATCCACCTGATCTGGCACGCGTTTTCCACCCCATCTTTACGCGCGAGCTGCTCGAGGTTTCACAATTACTCGGTCTTGCAGTGAACCTGCAAAATCCTGTAAAAGCCAGAGTGCTAATAAAAGTGAATTCATCCACAAGGACGACCGATCTCGCCCGAAACTTGCACGACAAGCCGCAGCAGTGGCTGCGCTTGCCGGATACTCAACTGTTGCTTTACACCCAAACGCCTGAGGTCCAAACGCACGACAGCTCGAACATTGAATTGCGGTTCACCATGCCCGAAGGCACCGCTCGCCTTCTACTCGAACGCCTGGCAAAAACAGACACTCCTCAAGCGGTGGCAGCGTATTGACCAAACAACGAAAATGCGACGCTTTGATCTGTGTGTTTCGGTAATTGGTGGAATCGCGGCGGCGCTGGTGTCAATGGATGCAAACGCAGGCGAACCTTTGGTTGATATCCGATCCGTTGATCCGACGATCACCGTCGAGTTGCGCTACGCTGGCCGACATAATTTCCTTCGACATCCGCTTTATCCCCATGGAACACACGCACTCGCTCGTCCCGAAGTCGCCTCAGCTTTGGCTGTGGCCCAGAGTTTTCTGCGGCGTTACCAATATGGCCTCAAAATCTGGGATGCGTATCGGCCGGCAGCAGTGCAGGCCATGCTATGGCAGGCGTCACACAACAGTGATTACGTTGCCAATCCCGAAATCGGCGCCGGCTCGCTGCATACTTGGGGTATCGCCGTCGACGCCACCCTGGTCGACTCACGGATTCGCGACGTCCGCATGCCAACGGACTTTGACGATTTTACTCCCGCTGCAATGTTGCCTTACATGGGTCCGTCTTTGGAAATACGCGGACACCTGCGTTTTCTGCGGTACGCTATGTACAAGGCTGGTTTTTGCGGCTTACGCACTGAATGGTGGCATTTCACGATCGCTGATTGGCAAAAATACGTGCCGCCTGAAAAAGCAAAGAGTGCCGCACAAGTTTTAGAAGCTCACGAGGACGGCGGATTGTGATCGATTCGATACTCCGTGGTTTGCGGCAGCCGGAGTACGTTCATGTGTTGCTCAATCCGTTGCCGGTTTATGGCTTGCTCATTGCCTGGATTGGATTGCTCATCGCTTTTTTTTCCAAGAGCCGCCGCGCTCAGATCGCCACATTAGTGCTGGTACTCATCAGTTCGCTCTCTGCATGGCCAGTTTATGAATTTGGTCAGCAGGGATACGATCGCGTTCTGTCGATGACCGATGAAGATGGAGAACGCTGGCTCGATGAACATCGAGATCGGGCGGAGGATCTCATCTGGATCTTTTACGCGCTCGCGGTCTTGAGTGCTATCGCAATCGCAGCGCCGATAAAATGGCCAAAGTCTTCTGCACCACTCGTCATTGCGGTCATTTTTCTCGGCGTCGTGACCTTGGGAACCGGCGGCTACATTGCTTACGCCGGCGGCAAAATTCGGCACCGCGAATTTCGTAACGAACCAGCGCCGGCAAAAAAGACACACGAGGACGAACATTGAGAGTCGTTGAAGCGCTGAAGCGTTAAACGGGAAACGCCATTGTCATTCTGATCCACAGTCGCGGGAGAAGAATCTCTGACTATTTCCTCCGACAGCGGCGCCGTCACAGTCAGCGATGTTTCGCTTCCTCAGCATGCCAGCACGAGACCGTTTCAACGATCCAACGCTTCAACCATTCAACGCTTGACCGATGCGAACTGAACTCCAGCGCGCGGAGCAGAAGGTCGAAACGCGCAGCGAATCTCTCAAGAAACCGCTCGGCCTTTTCGATCTCGTTCTGACGCAGATTCTCTTTGTCGTCGGCTCGAGTTGGGTCGGCGCCGCGGCGAAGCTCGGACAAGCGCATCTTTTCTTTTGGCTCCTCGCGATTTTGCTTTTCTACATTCCGCAGGCCGCGGTCGTGATTTATTTGAGCAATCGAATGCCGCTCGAAGGCGGCATTTATCAATGGGCGAAGCTCGGCTTCAACGAGTTCGCCGGATTTATCGTCGCCTGGAATCTCTGGCTGCTTTCGATCACGGTCATCGCACTCGGCGGAATGTTCGTCACCACGAATATCTCTTACGCTATCGGTTTTGGCGCTGCGTGGATGCCGAACAGCAAATGGTGCGTCTCGCTAATCAGCGCGGCATTGGTCGGCGGCCTCGGCTGGGCTTGCGTCCGCGGTTTGTCGTTAGGCAAATGGCTCCACAACGTCGGCGCATTCGCGATGTTCGTCGTTTACGCAGCGCTTATTTTGTTGCCGCTGCTCGGCCTCGCGCGCGGCGAATTGAAAACTTATCAGCCGCTTCAACTCGCGCTGCCCGCGATGTCGATCTTCTATTGCTTCAACATCTTCAGCAAGCTCGCGGTCGGCGCGCTCAGCGGATTTGAATACGTAGCAATTCTCGCCGGCGAAACGCGCGCCCCAGCGCGTGACATCGGACGCTCGGTTCTCATCGCTTCGCCGGTGATCGCCCTAATGTTCATTCTTGGCACGAGTTCGGTGCTCGCGTTCATCGGTAATAACCCGATCGATCTCATCGGTCCGGTGCCGCAAACCCTACGCCTCGGACTACGTTCCTTTCCAATCGCAGGCGCCATCGCGTCGATTGGAATTTTGTTAATGACTGTGCGCACGATCTCTTCGACCAGCGTTCACGTAACCGGCAGCTCGCGGTTGCCGATGGTTGCGGGCTGGGATCGACTGCTGCCGAATTGGTTTTCGCGTTTGCATCCGCGATACAAAACGCCGGTCAATTCCATCATATTCGTCGGCGCGACCACACTTCTCATCGCGATTGCCAGCCAGATTGGCGCCGGAATACAGGAAGCATTTCAACTGGTCGATAACGCCGCCAATGTTTTCTACGGCATCGTTTACTTCACGATGTTCGCAATACCGATCTTTGGCGCGGGTGCGGTTCGTTCGGGAGCTCCGGTCTGGTTGCGCATTGCGGCAATCTGCGGCGCTGCCGTCTCGCTATCCGCAATTTTTTTCACCATCTACCCGATTATCGACGTGCCGAGCCCGTTAAGTTTCGCCGTAAAAATCATTGCCGTGACCGGAATTGCGAACGCGATTGGGGTCGCAATTTTCGCCATTGGGAAAAAAAGACGCCGATCTGGCAAAACCTAATCATGATCCAGTGTTGCTCCCCAGAATTAGCGTTATCCGCCACAGTTCTCGGTAACCCAGCGCAAATATTCGGGCAGCCCGCTCGAAATCGGAACAAAGATGATTTCTGGGACTTCGTAGGGATGCAATGAGCGCAGTTTTTCCTGAAACGCTGATTGTCTATTCTCGCTTAGCTTAAACAACACGAGGGTTTCATTTCCTGATTCAATTTTCTCTTTCCAGCGATAAATCGATTCAACCGCCGGCAAAATATTCGCGCAGGCTGCAAATTTGTCGGTGACCAATTGATTGCAAATGCGCCACGCGGTTTCCCGATCTGGGAAGGTGCTTAATGCGAGAACAACTTGTTCAGCAGTCATTCCGAGCAAAGTCGAGGCTGCAACGCAGCCACCGCAGGTGGCGAGGCCAGGCTTTCCATCCCGTTTAGCTACCCAAGGGTATGATCGCGGGATCCTTCGACCCCGAAAGCTTTCGGGGCCTCAGGATGACGCGTAGAAGCGGACCGGCAAATCCAGCCGCCGCCAAGAACCATGTCACAGTCGTAAATCACCGCAGCTTGCCCCGGTGTCACAGCGCGCTGTGGCTCATGTAAATGAATGCGAGCGCGATTATTTTCTAGCGGCGTCACGCTCGCGGGTGTGCCTGGATGGCTGTAGCGAATCTTCACAGTCGCTTTGAAGGAAGATCTGGGATCATCCTCCCCACGCGCCGGTGTTCGTCCGCCTCTCCCTTCGCAAGGCAGAGGATAGGGTGAGGGTTGACGACTTTCACCGTTCCGTGATGGAAAACCCCTCACCTCAGTCCTCTCCCCTTCCGCAAGGGAAGAGGCGGATGCAGCGCCGCTGGCGTGCGACCCATCGATTCCAGCTACAGGATGCCAATTCACCCTATCGATTTCGAATTCATCGCAAACTAAATTTTCCGCATCCCCGATAATCACGCGGTTTGTTTGAGGATCTAAATCGACAACGTAACGCGGCCGCAGCGATCCGCCCGGAAGTCCTTTGCGCTGACCGATCGTGAAGAGCTCGATGCCACTGTGTTCGGCAACGAAGTTTCCATCGACATCATAAATCTCACCGCGATGAAATTCGTTTTCGCCTACGTGCGAACGCAAAAACGCTTTGTAATCATTTCCCGGTACGAAACAAATTTCCTGGCTATCGATCTTGTCGGCCACTTTCAAGCCCAACGAATGCGCGATCTCACGAATTTGAGGTTTCGTCATTTTGCCCAGCGGCGTAAGCGCTCGTCGAAGCTGTGGCTGCCGTAAACTAAATAAAAAATAGGACTGATCTTTGCGCGGATCGATTCCTTTGCGAAGCACGGCGTAGTTGTAGCCGGGATCGGTGATCCCGGCAGATCCAGACTTCATCGGTGCAGCCGCGCCGCCGGGGTCACCGTCCCCGGCTACAGAATGCTCGATAATCGCGTAATGACCCGTGGCAATGTAATCGCACCCGAGCGCTGCCGCTTTACTCCAGAGATTGCCGAACTTGATCTTTTCATTGCACATCACGCAGGGATTCGGCGTCCGACCCGCCTGGTACTCGCTGGAGAAATAATCAATCACGAGCCGATCGAATTGGTCGGCTTCGTCGACAACGTAATGCGGAATGCCCAGCGAATGCGCCACGCCGCGCGCATCTGCTATTGCCTGGGGACCGCAACATTTGTCCTCGGCACGGGAGATACAGTCTTGCGGCCAGACTTTCATAGTGACGCCGATCACGTCGTAGCCTTGTTCGCGCAGCAAATATCCGGCGACGCTGGAGTCCACTCCACCGCTCATTCCAAGAAGAACGCGTTGCTTCTTTCGGCTCATTCGAATGCAGAATTTCGATCAAGAGGTGCGTGAGTCAATGTTTCGGGGGAGCACAGGCTGCCAGCCTGTGCTTTTCGGCAGCCTGCCGAAAAGAAATGTCGTCGGCAAGCTGCCTGCGCTCCCCAGAAAGTGACGCTTCGCTAAAACTTCACAGCTCGGCTTACGAACTCGCTTCCACGCAAGGTAAACCGCCAGGGATAATGAGCGGAGCGCGAGATACCGATTCGCGTATCGGCCACAACGTCCACAGCCGTATTGGCGTTGCGAGCAAAACAGTGCTGCGGGTCGGCGCACAAATTCATCTCATGGTGGCAACCAGTAATCCCGAGCGCCTGCGTTAGCTTACCAGGCCCGGAACAGAGGCGTTTCACTTCGCTTAGTCCTCGACGTTTTTCCATTCGCTCAATGCCTTTTCGTGGCTCCAGCGCACGAATCAAAACGAACCCGTTGGCGTCGCCTTTCACCAGCACATTCAGCATCCAGTGCATCCCATAATTAAAATAGACATAGGCTGCGCCGGCGTGGTTTCGCTCGATAAAGCTGCGCGCGCTCGGCCGTGTAAAAGTGTGCGCCGCCTCGTCGTCGATTGCCGCGTACGCTTCTACCTCGACAAGGATCCCCGAGCAGTCGCCCCAGATTAGCTCGGCGCCAATCAACTCACGCGCGCACGTGATCGGGTCGCGTTTAAAAAAAGAGGCGCGGACAATCTTCTTCGCCATTCTTTTCTCTGCCTGCTACTTCGAAAACAGATTAGCTCGACGGCTTATAGTAAACGGGAATCTTAACGTTGCTTTCGACCGGCTGGCCATTGCGAAAGGCCGGAATGAATTTCGCGCCAGTGAAATCGGTGATTGCCGCATCGCCAAAACCGAGCAGCGGCGGCTCCTCGGATACGACGTGTACGCTTTTCATATTTCCCTGTGCATCCACATTGACTGCGAGTTCCGCAACACCGGTCACCTGCACCGTGCTCCCCGTGTCCGGATAATGTATCCCGGTGAATTTTGAGTCCTGCCCAACATACGGTTGTGGATCGATGAAATCGCTTTCTTTTTTCAATTCGTCCAGCTGCTGATTGGCGAAAATGCGCAGCCGCGGTTTTCCTTTTACAACTGCGAATGTCACCGTGCCGTAGAAAATGGCGATGACCGGCTGATGATTGTGAATCGCAGGGACAAGCTTCTCATTCGCGAGGCGTTTCAATAGTTCCCGCTCGAGCAGTTCCGATCCCACGGTGCCGCGATAAGCGCCACTGCGAACGATGTCGCCAGTCGGTGCCACGAGACTGGAAAACATTACGGCACCGTCCTTTTGACCCTTTTTGATCAGATCGGCGGTATCAATTCTGTTTATCAGCGAATCCGGGCCTGTCCCGATCAGTGCTGGCCGGAGCTCCGGCAGAGTCGGCTTCGGTGACGGTGGTGGTGACGCGGTTGGCGTTTGCGATGAACCGAGTTCGACACTCAGCAGCAGACCAATAATGCAAAAAATCCTGAGACCCATGGCGAAATAGGCAAGCGAAAGCTGTTCTCTTTGCAAGAGCGAACTGGCGAAACTTTATGCGGCGATTTCGACCGGGATTCCAGCGGCGATCCGGTGCACAATTTTATGGCGCTGAAAATAATCGATGAGTGCATCGCGCGTTTGCACCGGATGCAGGAGGTAATTGGCCTCCGGTCTTCCAAGTAACGCGCGCAGTTTCATAAAATGATGACCCCCACTGCGCGAATCAAAACTGTTGAACGCGATGTCGTATTTTTTGTTTCGATCGAGTGGCCGACCAGCAGCCAGAGTCATCGAAACGATTCGACAGTCATTACCGCGGCCTTGCGTCTTCAGTTCGAAGCCAAGCAGGTTGCGCTTCTCGTGGCTGGCGAATACTTCTTCCATGACAGTTTTTATTTCCTCAGGCGAAAGCTGCGCTGTTACGATGTAGTTTTCGTAAGGAATCATTGTCCAGATGTCGTTCAGCGTTTTGGGACCGGCGACTAAACCGGCCGTATCATCGAATGCGCCGTGCATCACGCCATCCACTGGCACCTTTCGCGTCGCGAGCGCTTCGCCGATCGCCGCGCCGATGAGTCGTTCTACATCGCTGGGAATGCCTGGGCGGCTTCGACCCCGCAGGGTCTCGGCCAATTCGCCGACTGGCGCTGAAAGCGCAGCGTCCGATTCGGCAAGCTGCGATTTCGCTCGTGAAACAATCACGTGATCTGGATGGAAACGGTTATCCATCAACTCGCAGATCGCTTCCCGATGAAGCAGCTTCTTTGAATTGCGGTCGAACAGAAGATCGACTCGTCCTACGTGGATGCCGAAATGATCTGCCTGAGTGAAAAGCGCACCGTTGGTCAGACGGCTTGGAATATCCTGATGCGTGTGACCAGCGACGAACACTGCCGTTTCGGGAAATTCCGAGGTCAGAGCCATTACAGTATTGGCAAAATCATCGCCGCCGGTGCGCATTTTCAATCCCATATGCCCACTAAGCACAATCGCATCCGCACCTTCGTCCTTTGCCTTGGCTATCGCACGGCGAACGGGTTCGACCGGATTTTGAAACTCGATGCCGCGCGTGAACTCCGGGCCGAGCCAGAACGGCATTCCCGGCGTTGTCACTCCAATGACCGCGAGCTTGATTCCCGCGATTTCTTTTATGATGAGCGGCTGGATCTTCGCGAATGGATGTTCCGATTCGGAAGATGCGCCGGCCGGCTTGCCGTTCAGAACCGTGTTTGCAGCTAGCACCGGCATTGCCGATCGCTGCAGCGCGTTAAGAAACGTCTCGATCCCCCAATCGAACTCATGATTGCCGACGATCCAGGCGTCGTATCTGAGATGATTGAATAGATCGATCATCAGCTCGCCCTTGTTGCGCAAACTGACATCCGTCCCCTGATAGACGTCGCCGACGTCGATCAAAATCGAGTTCGAATTTTGCCTGCGCCACCGACGAATTTGCGCTGCACAACGCGCTAATCCGCCGTAATCGGGATTCCCGTCGTAATCCGCGGTTGGCAAAATATGACCGTGGAGATCGGTTGTGTGCAGGATCGAGATGCAAACCGTATCGGACTCAAGCGCGGCAGCC
>Ga0222622_10000205_pt1 | contig 21271 bp, 13 predicted proteins | sample PLM2_5_b1metaG_FD_177335 | JGI IMG/M metagenome (GOLD analysis project Ga0222622, IMG submission 177335) | Groundwater sediment microbial communities from an aquifer in East River, Colorado, USA - PLM2_5_b1 | ecosystem: Environmental > Terrestrial > Soil > Riparian zone | place: USA: East...
GTTGAGCTGAAGGCAACCGACGAGCAGCTCGATTTCCCTATCATTTACGCGAGTGCGAAGGACGGTTTTGCCGTGCGCGAACTGCACGAAAACAACCAAGACATGACACCGCTCTTTCAAGCGATCGTGCAGCACGTGCCGCCGCCAAAAATTTCCAGCGAGCCATTCTTTCAAATGCTCGTGTCGAACCTCGATTACAGCGATTATCTCGGGAGAATTGCTCTCGGTCGCATTGTGAGCGGTCGCGTTGCGGTCGGCGATTCGATCGTCTGCATTCAGCGTGATGGCCGGCGCGAACGCGCTACCGTGACAGCGCTTTTCACATACGAGGGATTAGAGCAGGTGGAAATAAAGCACGCGACCGCTGGCGAGATCGTTGGTCTTACAGGTTTCGATGAGGTTTACATTGGCGAAACACTTACCGACGTCGACGAACGGACGCCGCTTCAATTCGTGGACATCGATCCGCCCACGATTCGGATGCATATTCTTGTCAATGACTCGCCATTTGCTGGCCGCGAGGGAAAATACGTAACCGCGCGACATATTCGCGAACGCTTGACTCGCGAAACCCGTGGCAACGTTTCACTCCAGGCGAATGACACAGAAACCGCCGGAGTGTTTGAGATCAATGCACGTGGCGAAATGCAAATCGCAATCCTGGTCGAGCAAATGCGGCGTGAAGGCTACGAAGTAATGGTCTCCCGTCCGGAAGCGATTTTTCACCGGACTGAAGACGGCAATCTGCTCGAGCCGCTCGAAAGTCTATATGTCGATCTACCGAACGAAAACCTTGGCGATATTTTGCAATCGATCGCCAATCGCAAAGGCGAGATTCTCGGCATGGACCATCACGCGTCGCGCGTGTCAATTGAAGCGATCATCCCCACGCGCGGCCTGATCGGCTTCGAGACCGATCTTGTCAACATGACCCGCGGCGAAGGCTTGATGAGTCATCTTTTTCGCGAATATGCCCCCTTCAAAGGCGAGATTGGCGGACGCGGCCGTGGAGTGATGGTATCGATGGAAAATGGAGTCAGCACTGCTTACGCGCTCAACAATATCCAGGCGCGCGGCCGGCTTTTCATCGGGCCGCAGGAAGACGTTTACGAAGGAATGATCGTAGGCGAGAACGCGCGGCCAGAAGATTTGCCGGTGAATCCGTGCAAGGCGAAACATCTTACGAACATGCGTTCGCAAGGCGAAGGCAAAGGTATCCAACTGGAAGCGCCGCTCCGCATGACTCTCGAGCGCGCGATCGAGTACATCGACATCGACGAATACGTGGAAGCGACACCAAAATCATTGCGTTTGCGTAAGCGGATTCTCGACGCAACCGCCCGGAAACGGGCTGTCGTGATAGCTGCGTAAATCAAGAACATCGACGCGGGCATCCGACAACATTTGTATCTGCAGGCGTTTCGCGCAGCTTGCATCCGTTTTTCCAGAGGCCCTAATGGCACCCCTTCTATGTGATTAGGGCTGCGATTTGCGAACCTGTTATTGCTGCGGTTCTTTGCAGTCCGCGATCGGCAATCCGAAATCCGCAATTATCAAATGTCCCGGCAATACACGCTGCAACGCGCCCCAATTTCGACGTCGATTCACGTCGACTACGCCGCTGAGCTGAATGAACAGCAGCTTGCGGCCGTGACTGCGCCGCCTGGCCCCATTCTTGTGATTGCCGGCGCGGGCTCGGGAAAAACGCGGACGCTCACTTATCGCGTCGCTTACCTGCTCGAAAACGGGATCGATCCACGGAACGTTCTGCTCCTCACATTCACGAACAAAGCTGCGCGGGAAATGCTGAATCGTGTCGCGAATTTGTTGCCGGTCGACGCCAGCGGACTCTGGGGCGGAACATTTCATTCGGTAGGAAACCGTATTTTGCGCAGGCATGGCAGCGCGCTCGGTTACTCCAGCGGATTCACCATCATGGATCGCGAAGATCAAAAAGACTTGATCAATACGGTCGTTGCCGCCGCCGGAATTGATCCGAAGGAAATCCGGTTCCCAAAAGGCGATGTGCTCGCGGAAATTTTCAGTTTCGTCGTCAACACCGAGAAACCGCTGGAGCCATTACTCGCGGAAAAGTTTCCTTACTTCCTGCCGCTACTCGACAGAATTCAAGATGTTCACGAGCGATACGAAAAAAAGAAAAAGGCGACCAACTCGATGGATTTCGACGACCTGTTGCAAAAGACGTTGTCGATGTTTCAGCAGCACGAGCGAATTGCAGAAGTTTACCGGCGGCAGTTTCAGTTCATTCTGGTCGATGAATACCAGGACACGAACAAGATTCAGGCTGACCTGGTGGATCTGCTCGCCTGCGACCACCGGAACGTGATGGTGGTCGGAGACGACGCTCAGTCGATTTATTCGTGGCGCGGCGCGAACTTCCGAAACATCCTGGAATTTCCGAAGCGTTACCCAGACGCGCAGGTGTTCAAAATCGAAATGAATTACCGCAGCCTCCCGGAAATTCTGGAGGTGGCGAACGCCGCGATCGCCGCAAACGTTCACCAATTCCGCAAACACTTGAGCGCAACACGCGAATCAAAAGCGCTGAAGCCGGCTTTGGTAGCGCTGAATAATAGCGCGGAGCAAGCACAGTTTGTGGCGCAGCGGATTCTCGAACTGCGCGATGAAAATGTCGATCTCAACGATATCGCTGTGCTCTACCGGGCGCATTATCACGCGCTCGAGTTGCAACTGGAGCTTTCCCGCCGCGGTATCCCCTACCAAATCACCAGCGGCACCCGATTTTTCGAACAAGCGCACATCAAAGATGTGACTTCATTTGTCCGTTTCACAGCTAATCCGCACGATGAAGTCGCCTTTAACCGGATGGTGAAAATGCTTCCGGGCATTGGCAATCGCACGGCAGAAAATCTTTGGCAGAAGTGGACGGCCGGTGTTGTAGCCGGGATCGATGATCCCGGCCGTGAAAAAATACCAGCGCCGGCCGGGGTCAACGCCCCCGGCTACAGCTTTGGGGAACGCCTCCAAGCAATGAACGTTCCCGCAAAATCCAAGAAACTGTGGACGCAACTGGCGCATACGCTGGATGAGATTGCACCGGGCGGGCAACCTAATCCGCCCTCGGAGATGATCACATCTGTTGTGGAAGCGATCTATGATGACTATGCGAAAGTGAACTTCACAAACTATGAGCTGCGTCGCGAAGACCTCGATCAGCTCGCAGTGTTTGCCCGCCAGTTCAAAGATGTCCACGAATTTCTTTCTCAATTGGCGCTGATCAGCAACGTCGACGCGGAGGCCGCGCCAGGTCAGGCGAGCGACAAGGAGGCGGTCAATCTGTCCACTGTGCACCAGGCGAAAGGTCTGGAGTTCCATACCGTGTTCGTAATCTGGTTGACGGACGGAATGTTTCCGAGCAGCCGCTCGCTCGATACGCGCGATGCGTTGGAGGAAGAACGGCGCTTGTTTTATGTGGCCATCACTCGCGCACGTGACGAGCTTTATCTGACCTACCCGCATATGCGTTTAAGCGGCGGCTATGGCGACGTGTTCCAACGGCCATCGCGTTTTCTGCAGGAAATCTCAAACGATTTGGTCGAAGACTGGCAGGTGAGAAGGAAATGACGAAGCTCGAATGACTAATGTCGAAGGAAATCCGAATGTTCAAATGACTGAACCCGCGCCGATGTTTCCTTCGACATTCGGATTTCGTCATTGTTTCGTCATTCGTCATTCGTCATTCGTCATTCCGCTGTGAATCTTTCGCCCGAAAAGCGAATCGCAGGCGTTCTCGTACCGCTGTTCGCCTTGCGCGGCGAGAACGACTTGGGCATCGGCGACGTCGGCGCGTTGCGCGAGTTTATTGATTGGGTCGCGGAAGTCGGATTCAAACTTGTCCAGCTTCTGCCGATCAACGAGATCGGAGCGGACAACAGTCCATACAACGCGATCAGCGCCATGGCGATCGAGCCAACGACGCTGCACCTTGCGCCAAGCTCGCCGCAAGATTTAACGCGAGAAGACTTTGACGCTGCAGTTGCCGATGTTGATTTGAACGCCTTCCGTCCTGGCGCAGTAAGGTATCGGGCTGTAAAAAAACTGAAGCGGTGCCTGTTGGAGAAAGCGTTTGCGAATTTCTCTGCTCACGCTGGCATAGAACGAGGATCGGAATTCCGAACGTTCTGCGACGAACAATCCGCGTGGCTGCGTAATTACGCATTCTTCCGGGTCTTGATGGAGGCGAATGACGATAGCGCCGCATGGAACCGATGGCCGGCCGAGCATCAGACGATCGAGACAGCGCGCAATTGGGTGTACGGTCTGCCGCACGATCAACAAGCAGCGCTGACCCGCCGCCAGAGTTTCTTTTGTTATGTCCAGTGGATCGCGCACCAGCAATGGGGCGCGATCAAATCGCACGCCGAGGAGCGCGGCGTGGCCTTAATGGGCGATATTCCATTCGGCGTTAGTTATTGCAGCGCCGACGTTTTCGCGCGCCGCGATGATTTCGTGCTCGACTGGTTTGGCGGTGCACCTCCCGAGCCGCACTTCAAGGACGACGCATTCACCCAAAAATGGGGCCAGAACTGGGGTATTCCCCTCTATCGCTGGAACAGAATGCGCGAGAACAATTTTCAATGGTGGCGCCAGCGGGTGCGCGCAATCCGAGGCATCTTTCATTTGTGTCGCATCGATCACGTCCAGGGATTTTATCGCATCTATGCTTTCCCGTGGCGGCCTCGGACGAATAAGGAATTCCTCCCACTCGATGAGCGCCAAATGCTGGAGCGAACTGGCGGGCGCGCTCCACATTTCGTTCCGCGTGATGACAACACACCCGAAAACCGGGAAGCGAACAAACGCGACGGCGAAGAATACCTGCGCGTCGTGCTGGAAGAAGCTGGGGGCACGCGCGTGGTCGGCGAAGATCTTGGCGTTGTGCCCGATTACGTGCGGCCGAATCTACGTTCGCTCGGCATCGCCGGGTTTAAAATTCCGCAATGGGAAACGCACGATGGCATGTTCATCTCTGGACAGATGTACGAACGGCTGTCGGTGGCAACGTACGCAACGCACGATCATGAACCGATTCGTGCTTTGTGGAATGAGGCCTTCGAGCAGCCACTTTCGAACGCTGGAGAACAAGCGCGAGCGACACTTCAGAAGATCGCTCTGTTTGCTGGCCTGAATTCAAGAATCGACGAGCTTGATTTCGAAAAGGATTTTTATCCGGCAATCATGGAAGCGCTTTTCAGATGCGAATCGTGGATTGCCATCGTTATGATCACCGATTTGCTGGCACGCAAATATCGGTTCAACGTCCCTGGGACTAAAGCGAACTTGAATTGGACGCGGCGAATGCAGCGCTCGATTGCACAGCTCGGCTCCAGCCGCAAAGAGCGAAAGCGAATGGAGTTAATCCATGATCTACTGGTGAAAACAGGAAGGCCGTAATCCGGATTGGGGAGCGCGGGCGCCTCGCCCGCACATTTCGGCGCCCCGCCGAAATGCCGTCAACGCATTCCAATGCGACCGGTGCACACATTGAAAAAGTTCGCGATGGCGAGCGCGCCATCGTCAGCGCGCGAGGCGCGCGCGCTCCCAACCGGCTTACGTGCTTTTTTCGATCGGTGCGCCGACCTTATTGCCCCACTCGGTCCACGAACCATCGTAATTGCGAACGTTATCGAGTCCCAGAAGGTAGGTGAGCACAAACCAAGTGTGACTCGATCGTTCGCCAATTCGGCAATAGACAATTGTATCCTTCTCCGGACCGACTCCGCATTGATCGAAATAGATTTTTGCCAGTTCCGAAGCTGGCTTAAATGTGGCGTCATCGTTCGTGGCGGTCTTCCACGGCATGCTCTTTGCCCCCGGAACGTGGCCGCCGCGCAGCACGCCTTCCTGCGGATACTCCGGCATATGCGTGATCTCGCCTCTGTATTCGCCCGGCGAGCGCACGTCTACCAATGGTTTTCCGCTCTTGCTTTGCGCCAGCGCTTCGTCGAAAAAAGCGCGAATCTCCTTGTCGAACCGTTTCTTCGGTACCGGATAATTTGTCTCTGCATATTTTGGAACGTCACGCGTCATGGGACGATGTTCCGCTTTCCATTTGTCGCGGCCGCCATTGAGAATTTTTACCTTCTCGTGTCCGAAGAGGCGAAACGCCCACAGGGCGTAGCAAGCCCACCAGTTCGCTTTATCCCCGTAAAAAATGCAGGTGGTGTCTGGAGTGATGCCGTTCCGACTGCAAAGCTCGGCGAATTTTTCCGGCGAAATGTAGTCGCGGATCAAGGGGTCCTGGAGATCAGCCCGCCAATCGATATGCACGGCGCCGGGGATGTGGCCGGTGTCGTAAAGAAGCACGTCTTCATTCGACTCAACTATCCGGATTCCATCGTCCTTGAGATGTTTCTCCAGCCAATCCGTCTCCACGAGCGCTTCCGGATGCGCGTATTGTGTTGGGTAAGTAGCCATAGGAACGAAAACTTCAGGCTGGTCCCACTACCGAGCAAGAGATTTTCCCCTCGTGGCGCCGTAATGATGGCGGTATTAATGTCAGCGTATATCGCCCGGCAGCCGTGGTGACGCGAGCAACTCCTCAAACTCGCGCCAGCGCTGCTTCGGCTGTTGCTCGGTGCCGCCACGTTTCTCGATGTAATTGCGCACCGTGTCTTCGCCAAGATTGTAGTTGATGACGTAGCTGCGGTATTTCTCGATAAACTTCGTCGCCTGTTTCGCCCGCTTCTCGTCCATGAGCGCGTATTTTTGCAACCAAGTCGCAGCCGCGTTCGTGTCGATCTCGCCATTCACGTACTGCCGGGCCGCTTCATTCGTGGCATAAGTCAGTTTCTTCACTAAGTCCTGCACGGTATAGAATTCCTCCGCACGTGATGGGTCGATCCCCGCGGCCGGCCAGAGCACTTCCTTTTCGAACGCCATCCGCTCCGTTTTCGTAAATACAACCTCTCTGCCGAAGTTCGCTGTGCCTTCGGCAATGAGTGATTGGGGCGAGAAGAGCGGATAGACCGAGAACTCAACCCAGCCACGATCCCGGACGAGATTTTTCTCAAGCAACGCGTTGTAGACGTGATGCCCTGGATAACCCTCATGTGCAGCTAGATCAATTGCACGATCGATGTAGATCGGCAGATCGGTATTCACCTGAATAACACTGCGATAATTTCCTTTGTACCAATTGTACCCGCCCCATGGCTTATTTGTGACATATTCGACGGTAAAATTTTCGCCGGGCGGCAGCTTAATGTGCACCAGTGTGCGTTCGCGACAGGCCTTGATCGCGAGCTGAAACACCGTGTCCAGCTTGTCTTTGGGAATCACGAACGCGCGCCGCCAATTCTCGTAGCGCTGCAACAGCGGTCCCTCACCGGGAAGTTTCGGCTCGAGCTTGGCGAGGATTTCCTGGAAATGCGACTCGGGAAACTTGGGCGCAACGGCGTCATAAAGCGCGTGCGATTCCTCATCGAACTTCAAATGTTCGCCCTTTAAGATCCGGACTCGTGCCTGCAATGCGGATAGTTGTTTTGTTAGATCCGCGCGGCGCAACCGTTCCATTTCGTCCGCCGGCATGGAAATCTTCGCCAACTGGTCTCGTAATTGCGTGGCCTCAAGCGCGATTGCATCCAGCGGTTTCTTCTTCTCCGACTGTTTTTTCCATTCCGGCGGCCCGTAATACGCGTCAACATAATCCGGATCATGCTGCCCCATTGCGAGCACGAGTTTCACATAAGCTTCTGCGATCTCGTTGACGCTTATCACCATTACTGGTGTCGGCGAGGCAGTGGCGCCTTGCGTGGTCAATGCAGCAAGCAGTAGTGACAAAACGCAGACAAGCGACGCATACTTCATAAAAGGTTTTCCGCTCGGCGATCAGCGTGGAATGGAATCAGCCTGATAAAGCACGCCATTCTTGATCACTGTGTCGATGTCGGAGCTATTCTTTGTGTCATCCAACGGATTCGAATTCAGAATGACAAGATCGGCGAAATAGCCATTTTCAATCTTACCGATACGCGCGCTGGTTTCGCCGCCGAAAAGTTTCGCCGCATTAGCCGTGGCGCACTGCAAAATCTGCATCGGCGTTAGCCCCGCTTCTTTCATCAATTGAAATTCACGAAAGAGCGCTGGTCCATGAATCGTTCCGACATTTCCCGCATCAGTGCCTGCGGCGATCGTCACACCCGCGTCCTGCAGTTTTTTCAAATTCGGCAGTGCGACTTCATAGGTTTTGTTGATTTTATCGAGAGCGGCTTTTGGATCGGCCAGCGCGGCCTTGACCCGATCCGGTAATTTGTCTTGCGGAATTTTTGTGACATCGAGTGACGCGATCACTTCCGGGTTGCCCCACTTTTGTTCTTCGGGAGTGAGATTCAGCTGGTGTGAAAACGTGCGACCGTAACGCTCGAAGACCACGAGCGTCGGACACAAAATGATATGTCGATCTTTCAATAGCTTTACGAACGCGCCATCCACGGGTTTATCGACGATGCTATGGCCGAGCACGTCTGCGCCTTCTTCAACCGCAGCACGCGCGGTTTCCAGCTCGGTCGCGTGTACTGCGACACGGATATTGTGCGCGTGACTCTCTTCGATCGTCGCGCGCACAATCGGTCGGAAACTGTCAACGGGATGATCTTTGTCCACGATGTACCAGATCTTCACCAAATCCGGTTTCTGTTCGGCGAGCTTTCGTACGAACTCGCGCGCCTGCTCCGGACTGTCGATCTTCACGATCGGCGGATCGCCGAGATCGAGTTTCTCGCGCGACACGCTGGAGATTAACGGTCCGGCGACCGCCACACGCGGCGCTTTCTCCGTCGCGTTCGCCTTTTTGCGCACCTCGAAATTCCACATTGGGCCACCGACATCGACGACGCTCGTGATCCCGCAACGGATGTAACGGGCAAATACATCGTCGAGGTGCGATTTGATCCATGCGACCTCGTCCTTATAGGGCCGGACACTGTTGAAGTCCGCGCCGTCCGGTCGCGTGAACAGGTCCGCCGATTGAAAGAAATGAATGTGCGTGTCGATGTAACCAGGCAAAATGAATTTGCCGACGCACGCGATTTGCTTCCCGAGCGTTGCCGCGTCCTGTTTGCCCATCGCGACGCGCTCAATTTTGTCGCCGTTAATCACCACCGTCGCGTTTGGCATGACCTTGCCGTCGGCCGGATTAATCACGGTCGCACCGACAAGCGAGATTCTTTCCGCGTGAACGGCAACCACGCCGATGAAGAGAAAAAGAGCAGCAATCGTTTTCATATTCCAAGCGTTGTAGCGGTGCTTGTATCAAGCACCGAACCGAATCACAAGGCGCTTGACACAATCGTCTCTACAACTTCTGACTGTTTTTAGCTTTTTGGTTCGTCGGCAATTTTCAAAACAATTTTGCCGCGCGTGTGATGCGTTGCGGCCTGCGCGTCAGCTTTGGCCGCGTCGGCCAACGGTAAGACTTGTGAAACGATCGGTTTGATTTTTCCGTCGTCGATTAACTTCGTAATCTCCGCGAGCTCCGTCGCATCCGGGTGCGACGATAGCGACGCGCCGCGAATTTCGTGTTTCTTAAGTTCAGCTTCGTCGCAGCGGGAAACAAGCGTCACAACGATGCCGCCTTTCTTTACCACACCGTACGATCGAGCAAGGGTATCGCGGCCAACTGGATCCAGTACAAGATCGACATTGTGCACGATCTCTTCGAATTTTTGTTTCGTGTAATCAGTCGCCACATCTGCGCCGAGTTGTTTCAGCAAATCCTGATTGGCGGTTGAAGCCGTGGCGATGACACGGGCGTCACGCGCCTTTGCAATTTGAATAGCAAAACTTCCGACACCCCCCGAGCCGCCATGAATCAATACAGTTTGCCCACTTTGGATTTTTCCTATGTCGACCAACGCCTGCCACGCCGTTAACGCTGCCAGCGGAACTGACGCTGCTTCCGTGAAACTCAGCGACTTAGGCTTGATCGCCGATTCGCCTTCATTCGAGATGCAATATTCGGCCCAGCCGCCGCCCCAGAGGAGATACGCGTAAACCGGATCGCCGACCTTCAATTTCGTAATCTTCGCGCCCGTTTTCACCACAACGCCGACCATGTCGTAACCGAGAATGAGCGGCAGGTGCGTCCCGAATTCTTTCGCGTATTTGCCATTCAGAATCAGCGGATCGGCTGGATTTACGCCGCTCGCGATCGCGCGCACGAGAATTTCGTCATCCTTCGCTTCGGGCAGCGGAACATCTTCGTACTTCAACACTTCCGGTCCGCCGTATTCGTGCGCCACGACCGCCTTCATCGTCTTCGGCAAATCGGCGGCTGAAAGCGAACTTGAGATGATCGAGGCGAAAAAGACGAAGACGAACCTTCGTCTCGCGTTGAGAGATGTGGATCGCAACAATGTTACTCCTTCGATTCGGGAACGGCCTTCTCGGCAGCTTGAAAACCAATCTTGGAATGTGTCCCGTCGCAAAACGGTTTCTCCGTTGACGCACCGCAGCGGCAGAGTGCCATTCGCTTTTCCACAGGGTATTTGTTTCCGTCCGCGTCGATCAATTCCACTTCGCCGGTTACGATGTAAGGACCGTTCTTGATTGTCTCGATTGTTACTTGAGCCATAGCCGCAATACTAAAGCACCAAATCCCAAGCACCAAGCACCAGACATAAAGCGGCAACGCCGCGGAAATCCGGGGAGCACACGCGTCTCGCGTGTTGGCGAGTGCGTCTTCGCGATCGCGAACTTAAAAAGATTGTTTCGGCGGGACGCCAAAACCAACACGCCAGAGGCGTATGCTCCCCAGAGACAGAGCTTGCGCGCACAATTTTTCAGCGAGAGTTTTGCGGCTCATGAAAATATTTCCCGCCGTCTTTCTCGTGCTCGCGACATCAGTGCTCGCGCAAAATCCGAAGCATCCGTTCACATTCGAAGACATGATGGCGCTGAAGCGCGTGGGCGCGCCTGTGCCGTCTCCGGACGGCAAATGGGTCGTGTTCGATTGCGTCGATGTCGATCTCGCGGCAAACACGAAGATTTCGCATTTGTGGATCGTGCCGGCCAGCGGCGGTGAATCGCGGCGCTTAAATCCAACGCCGAATCACGAAGAACGCCCGCGCTTTTCTCCGGACGGCAAACACTTGATCTGGACCTCGAAGGCAACTGATCCGACGCAAATCTGGATGTGCGATTTCGACTCCGGAAGCGGAGCGATGGTCGGGAAGCCGCATCAAGTTACTTCGATTTCCACTGGCGCGGACGGCGCGATCTGGACGCCGGATGGAAAAAATATCGTGTTCGTGTCGTCAGTACATCCCGATTGCAAAGATGATGCGTGCAACAAGCAACGGGACGAAGAGCTGAAGAAGAGCAAAGTGAAAGCGAAAATCTTCACGCGTTTGTTCTATCGGCATTGGAACGCGTTCACCGAATTCAAGCGCAGCCATTTGTTTGTCCTCGATGCGAACGCGCGCGCCGACGCGGCTGATCGGAAGTCCGGCGTCTCGCCGGACTCGGCTGATGGGCTTCCAGCCCATCGATCTGCAGACGCGCAGGCTGGAAGCCTGCCTGCCGAGACAAGCGAGCCGCATGTCTTCCAACCGCGGGATCTCACGCCGGGCGATCACGATGTGCCACCGTTCTCGTTAGGCGGGCAGGATATGTATGCGATTTCACCCGACGGCCAGGAAGTCGCGTACACAAGCAACATCGACGAAGTCGAAGCGACGAGCACGAACAACGAAATTTTTATTGTGCCGATTGCTGCAGAGTCCGCTGTCCCCAGCGGACAATCCCCTGATGCGCTGAGGACAGCGCACGCTACAGCCCCTAAGCCGAAGAAAATTTCCAACAGTCCCGGCGCCGACACGACGCCGCTGTATTCGCCGGACGGAAAATATCTCGCGTGGCGCTCACAAGCGCGTGCCGGCTTCGAAGCCGATAAATGGCGGCTCTTCGTGCAAGATCGACAATCTGGGAAAATTGAGGACATAACGAAGGACCCTCCTGGTGGTTTTGATGTATCGGTTGGCAGTTTCGCTTGGACTCCTGATTCTCGGCACATCGTATTCGCTGCTGAGCATTGGGGTGACACATTCGTTATTTGGCTAGCCCCAGCTTCGGAACAACACACAGTGGACGTTCGAGGCGCCAGTGGCCACGTAGATGATCTTGTTTGCCAAGGTCAACGACTGTGGTTCTCGAAGGCATCTGCGAAGCAGCCGAACGAGATCTGGAGAGCTGACGTTAGTGACGACGTGCGCTCTCACCAGTCATGGACTGCGGTCACTCACATGAATGACGCGCTGTTGTCGCAAATCGACATGCAACCGCTCGAAATGTTTTGGTTCAAAGGTGCCGATTCCAAATCTAAATCACTTGAACCAGATCCGATGCTGCAACCGGAGGAGGAACACGTTCAAGGATTTTTGGTCAAGCCGCCGGGATTCGATCCGAACAAGAAATATCCACTGAAATTTTTGATCCACGGCGGGCCGCAAGGGGCATGGGGAAACGAGTGGACGTATCGTTGGAACGCAGAGTTGTTTGCGGCGACGGGAAATTACGTGGTCGTGATGATCAATTTCCACGGCTCGACCGGTTACGGGCAGAAGTTTACCGACTCGATCACCGGCGATTGGGGCGGCAAACCGTTCGTCGACCTCATGAAAGGGCTCGATTACGTCGAGAAAACGTATCCGTTCATCGACAAGAACCGCGAGGCGGCGCTGGGCGCGAGCTACGGCGGTTATATGGCCAACTGGTTGTTAGGTCACACGAATCGTTTCAAATGCATCGTGTCACACGACGGAATGTTCAATGCGGAGTCGGCTTATGGCATGACTGAGGAATTGTGGTTTCCGAACTGGGAATTCGGGGGTCCGCCATGGAAAAAACGGGACGTCTATCGGAAATGGTCACCGCACCAATACGCACAGAATTTCAAAACACCGACTCTGGTCGTGCACGGCCAAAACGATTACCGGCTCGATGTTTCGCAGGGCTTCGATCTTTTCACGACGCTGCAGATACTGAAAGTTCCGTCGAAGATGTTGTATTTCCCGGACGAGGGTCACTGGGTGCTCAAGCCGCAGAACTCGCGGCTGTGGTATAAAACGGTAAACGACTGGGTGGACCAGTGGTGTAAGTAAATGACACGTTGTGAAAACGCGTGCGTTGTAGAGGCGCTTGTGCCAAGCGCCTGGGCGTTTGACACAAACGCCCCTACAACATCGCGGCTCTACCGCGGTCTTTCACCGCGATCGCACTGCCCCGCTTGACTTTTTGCGCGGCTTGCGCATTAAGAACGGCGTCGAAATTCTATGCATCGATCGTTCCTTCGGTATTTGCAGGCAATTTTTTCTCTTGGTCTCGTTTTACTCGTCACGGGTTGCGGCGAAGACCCGCGTTATTCCGCCAGAACGCAGTATTTGGGTGGTGGCGCTTACGGAGGCGGTGAGGGTGGTCCGCCGCGGGACACTGTCTCCTATTGGGACGGAGATAGCGTTAACGGAAGTCCTTCTGTGAAGATCAGCCTGGGAGAACAGCGCGCCTATTTTTACAAGGGCGGCGTGCTGGTTGGCGTTTCGCAATTATCAACGGGCCGGGAGGGACTAAACTCTCCTACTGGGCAGTTTAAAATTATCCAAAAGGACAAAGACCACGTCTCCAGCTTATTCGGTGACTACGTCGATTCGGCAGGGAATGTTGTCGTGCCCAACGTCGATGTGAAAAAGGATCCGAAACCGCCGGGCGCTCACTTCAGAGGCACGCCAATGCCGTACTTCATGCGGATCGTGTCAGGGACGGGCATGCACGCGGGTTATTTGCCGGGATATCCGGCGTCACACGGTTGTATCCGCATGCCTGAATTCATGGCCGAAAATTTCTTTAGATCAGTCTCCGTCGGAACGCCTGTCACGATCACGAATTAGGACTTAACAGGTCCCGGGCGTTCATTATTCAGTTCAGCTGAGAAGCGGATCTGGAAGTCAGCCAGCTTGGCTGACTCGGCCGACAGGCTGCCAGTCTGTCGAATTGCTGTGCGATGGCGGGCTGGCAGCCTGACATCCACACGATTACCTCCTTTTTTTGGAAGTATCTGGGCTTGCAGAAAATTTCTGACCACGGCATTCTGATGATCCCGCCGCCAAAAAAATGATCGTCATCGCGCAACCAAACGCCACTGAGGAACAGATCCAGCGGATCGTTACGCGCGTACGCGAGTTTGGGCTTGAGGCACAAATCAGCCGTGGCGCATCGCGCGTGATCATCGGCGTAATTGGGCCGGAGGCGCTCCTGCGCGAAAAGCCGATTGCCGCAATGGCGGGCGTGGAAGCAATCATCCCGGTGTTAAAGCCATACAAACTTGCCGCGCGCGATTCGCGGGGGTCCTCCTGTGTGGCAATTGGCGACGTGCGCCTGGGCGAACACGAGGATGTTGTCCTTATTTGCGGTCCGTGCTCAGTTGAAAGTAGAGAACAAATTCAGTCGATCGCGACGATCGTGAAAGAATCTGGCGCAAAGATTTTGCGCGGCGGCGCGTTTAAACCGCGGACTTCCCCATATAGTTTTCAGGGGTTACGCGAAGAGGGACTTCGCTTCCTCGCCGAAGCGCGCGCGAAGACGGGCTTGCCCGTGGTTACTGAAGTCATGGACCCTCGCGATCTCTCCATGATCGAGAAGTACGCAGACTGCCTGCAGGTGGGCACCCGGAACATGCACAATTTTTCTCTCTTGAAAGAAGTCGGCCGCAGCACACTTCCCGTGCTGCTCAAGCGCGGATTCAGCGCCACTGTTTATGATCTGATCATGAGCGCGGAATACATTCTAAACGAAGGTAACCCTAACGTTGTGCTCTGCGAGCGAGGGATTCGCACGTTTGAGACGGCCGCCCGCTACACGCTCGATCTTAGCGCTGTGCCAATCTTGAAGTCCAAAACGCATCTGCCAGTCATCGTCGATCCGACGCATGCGCTCGGTCTGCGCGAATTTGTCCCGCAGATGTGTCTCGCCGCAGTCGCTGCTGGCGCCGACGCGCTCATGATCGAGGTGCACGATTCCCCGGAAATGGCCAAGAGCGACGGCAACCAGGCGCTCACGCCGGAAATTTTCGCCGGGCTCGTTCCACGCCTTCGCGCCGTCGCCGCAGCCATCGGGCGCGCGCTGTAGCCGGGATCGGTGATCCCGGTCGACGCAAAGCGTGTTTGAAGCACGCGCGCCTCGCGTCTCATAGAGCCGCGGCTACAAGTCTGCGATAAATCGGCGTAATATTCGTCGTGGAAAAATCCGTCGGCATAAAGCTCCTGGAAAGCGTCGCAGCGAGCGAACCGATCGCGCGCAAACTTGGCGCGATACGAGAGGCTCAGTGGCCAGTAGAGTTTTCGCACGTTATAGAGCCGGCACAGGCGTTTTTGGTCGCCGTAATCGCGCACGCGTGCCATGGACGTCCACCCGATGGCCGGCACGCTGCCGAGTCCACGATCTGGGTCCTCTGTCCCAGCGTTCATTCTCAAGAACTGCTTTACGAGAGCTTGCTGAACTGGCAGCCGGACGCGCTTTTCCTGCCGGAAGCCGAGCTTGTCGCGGTAGAAAATGTTTTACCCGATCCGGAAATCGCCGCTGAACGACTGGCGCAGCTGATGGAAATCGAGCGCGACAGTGCTCCGCGTATCATCGTCGCGACGCGTGCAAGTCTCGATCAACCAGCGCCAAAGCGCGGCGCGCTCCAATCTGCTGTTAGCCAACTGCGACGCGGCGCAAACGCAAAGATGGAACAGCTCCTCGATCAACTCATTGCCAGCGGTTACGAGCGCGTCGCCCAAGTAACAACTCGGGGACAGTTCGCCGTCCGCGGCGGCATTGTCGATCTCTATTCATGGCACGCGCCATTGCCCTTCCGGTTGGAATTTTTCGGCGACCAAATCGAATCGCTACGCGAGTTCGATATCGACAGTCAAACCTCCGTGCGCGATTTAGCTTCAGTCGACATTTTGCTCGGTCAAGGAGCGGCGGCTTCTGAGCCGCCGGGGCGATCTGGAGATCGCTCTTCCTTGGTAGATGATCAGAGCGGTTTCGTTCGCGATTACGTTGCTCCGAATCATCTCATAATCGCGATTGAACCCGACATGGAGGGCGGAGCTCCTGCGACGCCGGGCTCGCTCGAGTTCGCCGCTTCAAACATCCAGATCAGCGAAGGCTGGATTCAAACCGGTACGGAAGATTTCAGCGGGGCGTTCGAAGACTGCGACATCGGCGAGTTTGCGGCTGGTGATCTCGCGCTCGCCGAGGCGAAACGGGCGCAGTTTATCGAACGTTTAAAAGAATGGCGCGCAAACAGCACGCGAGTCGTCATTTATTTTCAGACCGAAGGAGAGATTGAGCGCTTTCGGGAAATCATGGCAGGCACAACTGAAGGCGTCGATTTTGTCGAAGGAACCCTCCGGCGCGGCTTTTGTTTCCCCGCAGCCAATCTCGTCGTCCTGTCAGCCGCAGAATTATTTGGGCGATTCGCGGTCCATGCGCGCAGGCATTTGCGGCGTGCCGAGCGCAATCGCGCGCAAATCGATTTCAGCGAACTGAACGAAGGCGATTTGATTGTGCACCTCGAGCACGGCATCGGGAAATTTCTCGGGCTCATAAAAATCCCTCGTAGCACAGGCTTCCAGCCTGTGGGGCCGGGGGGCGTTTCTCCTTCTGATTCAGCCCCGAACGCTTTCGGGGCTGGCCCCACAGACAAGATGTCTGCGCTACATGAAGAGCAGGAAGTTCTCGCACTCGAATTTGCAGATGAAGCGAAGCTCTACGTGCCCCTCGAGCAAGCGTACCTCGTTTCCCGCTATGTCGGCGCGGGGAAAAAATCGCCGCCGCTAAGCTCGCTCGGGGACGGGAAATGGGCCCGCGCCAAAATAAAAGCTGCAGCTTCCATTTTCGATTACGCCGGCAAAATGTTGGCGATTCAAGCGGAGCGGCAAATGCACCCAGGCTACGCATTCGCCCCGGACACAAAATGGCAGGCGGAATTTGAGCGCTCATTTCCGTTTCGCGAAACGCCGGATCAAATGAAGGCCATCATTGATGCGAAAATCGACATGGAACGTCCGCGACCGATGGATCGCCTGATATGTGGCGACGTTGGCTTCGGGAAAACCGAAGTGGCCGTGCGCGCCGCGTTCAAGGCGGTCATGGCCGGCAAACAAGTAGCCGTGCTGGCGCCGACCACGGTTCTGGCTCAACAACATTTCGAAGTGTTCCGGCAGCGCATGCTCGATTACCCGGTGCGCATCGAAATGCTGAGCCGCTTTCGTTCGCAATCCGAACAGAAGAAAGTGCTACAACTGTTACGCGAAGGCGGCGTCGATATCGTCATTGGCACTCATCGGCTCATCTCCGGCGACGTAGTATTCAAGGAGCTTGGCCTGGTGGTCATCGATGAGGAACAACGCTTCGGAGTTCTGCACAAGGAGAAGTTCAAAGAGCTCTTCAAACTGGTGGATGTGCTGACACTTTCGGCCACGCCGATTCCGCGCACTCTGTACCTTTCGCTTGTGGGCGTAAAAGATATGTCCACGATTGAGACGCCGCCGCTCAATCGCCTGCCGGTAGAAACCGTGGTGTCAGCCTACGATGAACGGATCATTCGGACCGCAATTGATCGCGAACTCGAACGCCAGGGCCAGGTGTTCTTTTTGCACAATCGCGTAGCGACGATCGAGCGCGCGCGTGACCGGATTGTCCATCTTTGTTCCCAAGCCAGAGTTGAGATAGGCCATGGCCAGATGGACGCGGACGAACTTGAAGCGGTGATGGCCCGTTTCATTGGCGGCAAAACCGACGTGCTCGTTTGCACTACGATCATCGAAAGCGGCCTCGATATCCCCAACGCAAACACCATCATCATCGATCGCGCGGATCAGTTTGGTCTGGCCGACTTGTATCAATTACGCGGACGGGTCGGTCGAGCCGAGCACAAGGCATACGCCTATCTGCTCCTTCCCCGCGAGATGATGACAATCGGCGCTGCGCGCAAGCGAATCAGCGCCATCAAACAGTACAGCTCGCTCGGCGCGGGTTTTCGCATCGCCATGCGCGATTTGGAGATTCGCGGCGCAGGCAGCATTCTGGGCACGGCTCAGAGCGGCCACATCGTAGCGGTTGGTTTCGATTTGTATTGCCAGTTGCTCAAGCAGGCAGTGACGCAGCTCAAGGGCGAGAAACCGCGGCTCCGGTTGGATGTCGATTTACAGCTCGATTTTGTCGTCACAAATGAAGCAGAGTTCGTTCCGGCCACAAAAACAAGGAGCGGCGGTCTCCAGTCCGCCGAAGCGCTTGGAAAAGCGCCTCTCCTCGAGCGAATTCCCGCTTTCATTCCAGTCGCCTATGTCAGCGATCCCGCCCTGCGAATACGAGCCTATCGCAATGTCGCGGAGGTCACTTCACATGAGCAATTGGATCGTCTGCGACGCGATTGGCGTGACCGGTTTGGCCCGTTCCCTCCAGCAGTTGACAATTTATTTGCTCTCATCAAAATCAAGCTCGCCGCAGCGGAATCAGGAGTGAGTCGGGTAGAAGTACGCGAGCGCAAATTGATGTTGACGCGGCATGGAGATTTTATACTTGTCGCGGGCAAATTTCCCCGTTTAGTTGCAGCCAAAATCGATCAGTACCCCCGGGAAATTCTGGAACTGATTAAAAAATTATGAGGAATCTCATACATCCATTTGCCGCCATTTTGCTGGCTGGCTGCGGCCTTGCTCTATGGCCTTTTCATTGCACTGCTTTTGCTCAGGAGCCCCAGGTTGTGGACGGCATTGCCGCGGTTGTGAATGGCGAGGTCATAACCTTCTCGCAAGTACGCGCTTTGTCCGCGCCGCGTGAAAAACTGCTGCGGTCGCAGTTCACCGGCAAGGATCTGGAAAAGAAGCTGATCGAACTGCGCGAGCTTGCTTTAAAAGATTTGATTGACCGACGCCTTGTGATCCAGGCGTTCAAAAAGGAAAGCTACCAAATCCCGGATCACATTGTCGACGAGCGGGTGCATCAGATCATCCGAGAATCCTTTGGCGGCGATCGCAACACGTTTATCAAGACGCTCGAGGCGCAGAATTACACATTGGGCGAGTTCAAAGAGAAGGAACTGGAAAGAATAATGGTGCAGGCCATGCGCAGTCATAACGTCAAGACGAACTCGATTATTTCGCCCACGAAAATCGAAGATTACTACAGGAAGCATCACGAAGAATTCACAAGCAAGGAACAGATCAAGCTGCGAATGATCATGATTCCTGGCCAAAAGGACACTGCGAGCGCCCCCGCGCAGAAGGCGCTGGCGGAAGAAGTGCTCGGTAAACTGGCCGGCGGCGCAGAGTTCGATCGCACAGCGCAGGTCTATTCCGAGGACAGCACCCGCGACAATGGCGGCGACTGGGGGTGGATCGAGCGCAACACTCTGGCTGCCCCGCTCGAAAAATTCGCATTCAATATGCCAGTCGGCCGAATCAGCAACATCATCGATTACGCCGGCAATTATTATATTATCAAAGTCGAAGATAAACGCGGAGGCACTACGCGTTCACTTGCCGAAGCGCGGGACGATATCGAGAAGAGACTGATTCAGGAGGAAGCACAGGGTATACAGGAACGCTGGATCGCCGGCCTGCGCGCAAAGGCTTACATCAAGACTTTCTGACGCGCATTCTGCTCTTCCTCTTCCGCTTAACCTCAGTCTGCTATCCCGCCCTCTTAATCCTGCTCGTGCTCGATTGAGCAAATTCGATTACGATCACGAGCAGGCGTTGGCTCACACACGAAATGCATTTGGTGTGTGAGCCGCCAGCTTCGCTGGCAGGAGCGGAGCGACAACACCGGGTAGGGACGAGGCATCCTGCCCGACTTGAGCGCGAGCGAATAGCTGCATTAGTATCCTCTGTTCCTCGCTCCACTCGCGCCTGTTCCGGCTGGCCGTCCGCTCGCTCCTCACGGAGTCTCGCTATACCATTGGCGGCCAGCCTCCAGCAGCCGAGGGCGGCTGCCACTCCACACTCCGTGTATGCTTGCCTCTTAACAGAGGATATTAATGTAGGCGCATGAGCACAACAAAATCGCGCATTGGCATTACGCTGGGCGATTGCGCCGGAATCGGACCGGAGATTGTCGAGACTGCATTGAAATCTGGTCGAGTCCCGAAATCAGCCGATTACAAAACCATTGGTAAATATCCTGACTGCACGCCCGGACATCCCACGGCGGAAACTGCGCGTGCCGCTGCGGCTGCACTCGAAGAAGCCGTTATACTCGGCAGACGCGGCGAGCTTGATGCAATCGTAACAGGGCCGATTCACAAAGCCCGGATGTACGACGTTGGTTTCAAGTTCCCAGGGCAAACGGAATTTTTCGCGGAGCGTTGCGGCGTCAAAAATTTTGCGATGTGCTTGACGGGCGGAAAAATCACGGTCGCGCTCGTCACAACGCACATTCCATTGAGCGAAGTTCCACGCGCGCTTAAGCAATCGGAGATTGTCCGCGTCGGTCTGTTGCTTGCGGATTTTTTGTCACGGCGCAGGTCGCCGCGGCGATCGAAGACGGATCGATCGAGTCCTGCAGCGCGAGGACCGCGCATCGCCGTTGCCGGATTAAATCCGCACGCCGGCGAATCAGGCAAAATCGGAAGCGAAGAAATTGATATCATTGCGCCAGCAGTGGAGGAACTGACCCGATCACTGATCACGGATCACCCGTCTCTGTTTTCTGGTCCACACTCGCCAGATACGGTTTTTCACCGCGCCATTGAAGGCGAATTCGAAGCGGTACTTTGTATGTATCACGATCAAGGATTGATCCCACTGAAGCTGCATGCGTTTCACGAAGGCGTAAACGTCACCTTGGGACTCCCATTTCCTCGAACCAGCCCTGATCACGGCACTGCGTTTGATATTGCCGGCAAGGGACTCGCGCGACCCGACAGCATGATCGCAGCGATCAATCTCGCTGTGCAACTGACCGGCAGGTCATCCTGAGCGGAGTCGAAGGATCCTGCAGAATTAGCTGAAGGTTTTACCACGGGATTGCTACGTTTCAGCTTCACGCTATTAACGTAGCGAGCGGCTCATTGGCATGAGCCTTCAGCCCTCGACTTCGCTCAGAATGACGGGAGGTTCTTAGATATGCCATCACGAGTAATTGTCGTGCTCATGCTCGTAATCCTGCTCGTGCCTGACATTGCTTCATTTCGATTTCGATTACGATTACCAGCACGAGCATGAGCATGAGTAGGATCGGCAAA
>Ga0222622_10000206_pt1 | contig 21257 bp, 18 predicted proteins | sample PLM2_5_b1metaG_FD_177335 | JGI IMG/M metagenome (GOLD analysis project Ga0222622, IMG submission 177335) | Groundwater sediment microbial communities from an aquifer in East River, Colorado, USA - PLM2_5_b1 | ecosystem: Environmental > Terrestrial > Soil > Riparian zone | place: USA: East...
CGTGCCCCCCGCGCGCGCGTTAGGTGGCCGGTCGCCGGCGTCCTCCCGCCACGGGAGCGACGATCGGAGCGGCTGCCGCCGTCTTCGCGCGCTCCTTCGACAGCAGCCACTGCTGCGGCAGGGTGACGATGTTCTGAACCGTGTAGTAGAGGTTCAGCCCCGACGGGAAGCGGAAGAAGATGGCCGTCATGACGATCGGCATGACGTAGGCCATCATCTTCGCCTGCGGGTTCGGCGGCGCGTTGCGCATGCCGATCCACGAGAGGACGAACATCGAGAGTCCCATCATCACGGGGAGGATGTAGTACGGATCCCGAATGGAGATGTCCGGCAGCCAGAGGAATGGCACGCCGCGGAACTCGATCGTGTTCTGAAAGACGAAGAAGAGCGCGAACAGAACCGGCATCGGAATCAGCATCGGCATGCATCCGGACAGCGAGCTGAATGGGCTCATTCCATGTTGCTTGTAGAGCTTCATCATCTCTTCGTTCAACCGTTGCGGATCCTTCTTGTAGCGCCGCTGGATCTCGGCGAGCTCCGGTTGGATGCGCTGCATCTTGAGACTCGTCCGCATCGCGCTCTGGTTGAGCGGCCAGGTCAGCAGGCGGATCGCCACGCCGAACAGGACGAGCACCCAGCCGTAGCTGAGCTTCATCTTCTCGTGCATCCACAGCAGCACGCGCATGACGACGGTCGCGAACGGCTGTACGACCGGCTGAAGAAATCCGCCATACGGGTTTGCCGTATCGAGCTCGTGGCCCATGGCGCGAAGGCGTCTCCACTCTTGTGGGCCGGCGTAGACATCGAACGCGAAGGCGCCGTCCTTGAGCGGAACGCTGAGTATGCCGGTCATGTGGGTCGCCTGTTTCGTCAGGCGAGGACCACCGGTGAGAACGAGATCGCCGAACGCCGACGCGCTGTCCGGCGCAACGACCGCGACGAGAAAATACTTGCTCTTCGTGACCGCCCATTCGATCGGGCCGCGTACGAGTTGTCGCTCGCTGGCGTCGATGCTGTGGAACGCCACACCCTTCGCGTCGTCAGGCGCTCGCTTGTAGGCGATCGCCAGATGATTGACGTCGTCGCTCGTGTCGGCCTCCGCGGAGCGAAGTCCTGGCGGCAGCGTGACGAGCAGCGAGGTGCCAGGTGGCGCTCCCTTCACGCTGCCCATGACGTGCGTGACGTAGCTGCCGGGCTCCAGCGCATATCGAATGGTCACGTCACCCACCGAGCTGGGTGCCGAGTATTCGACGACCGATGTGTTGCCGGGCGTCGCTGGACGCTGCAGCGTGAACGGCAGCGCGTCGAGTCGCACCGTGTCGCGTGGGGTGGCCAACTGATACGACAGCAGCGGCTCCCGCGGCCTCGCCAGCTCGACGTGTGAGCTGTCGCCTTTTCGTCGGGAGTGGAACTGCGTCAGCGTTACGTTCGCGAACGATGCCCCGACGGAACTGAACCGCGCCTGGACCACCGAATCCGCGACGACCGTCGTCTCCGCGCGCACGGGCGGCGCGGCCGCGGTACTCGAGTGGACGCTATCGCCGGCGCGGGAACCGGTCGCAGTACCTGTCGTGCCGGCTGTGCCGTTAGGTGTCGCCGTAGCCGCCGCCGATGGACCTGCGGCCGTGCCGGCAGCTGTGTCGCGAACGACAGGCTTTGGCGGAACGGGGAACAAGCGCGGCGATAGCCACAGAACAACGCCCATCAGCAGGGCGGCAATCAGAATGCGTCGAGTCATGCGGGAGCGGCAGCGCTACGGAACCGGATCGTAGCCGCCAGGTCGAAAGGGGTGACAGCGGAGAATTCGTCGCGCGGCCAGCCAGCTCCCGCGCAGTGCCCCGTGGCGCTCGAGTGCTTCGATTGCATACGCGGAGCAGCTCGGCGTGTACCGGCAGCTCGGCGGAAACAGAGGAGAAAGAGCCACCTGATAGCCACGAACGAGGAGGATGAACAGCGTGCGCACGTGCGCAATCTACACGGACGGCGGGTCGTCTGACGATACAGGCTGGTCTGCGCCCGGCGAATCCTTCGACGCCGATAAACGCTCCGCCAGACGCGGGAGCTGTCCCGTCAGGTGTCGGATGATTTTTTCCAACTCGTCGAATGTGACACGATAGGCTGATGGCCGTGCGTGAATCACGACATCGAGTGGTGGCGCGTCCGGAAGCATCAGCGTTCGGCAGAGTTCACGAAGCCGTCGTTTCAGACGATTTCGATCGACGGCGGATCTGCCGTGTTTCGGGACGACGAGACCGATACGAGCGTGCTCGAGACGAGAAAGGGAAGCGACAGCCCGAACATCGAAGTGTTCGGTTCGGAGTCGCTTCCCTGTTCGTGCGATGCTGCGCAGATGCGCGCCACGCGTGATGCGGCGTCCGCGCTCAAACGTCTCGGGCTTACGCGCCGGCGTACTTGCTCGGGAGCTGCACGGTAAGCCGCCGGCGGCCCTTCTTGCGGCGACGCGCGAGAACCTCGCGTCCCCACTTGTCGGCCATTCGGGTACGGAACCCGTGGGTCCTCAGACGGCGCTTGTTGCGCGGGCGGTACGTGGGCTTGCCCATGAAATGCCTCTCGAAGTCTCAAGTACGGAACAGAGCTGTAAGCCTAGTCTGCTCTGAGAGATGCGTCAAGTGACGGAGTGCCGTGATTTCACTGTGCGGTCGACGTCGATTGACTTATCCACAGGTGCGCCATAGCTTCGCCTCCCCTCAAGTTTTCCACAGAGCCTAATGTCCCTGACAGCGCGCGAAGTCTGGTCCCGTCTGCTTGATCGCGCTAAACAGGAACTTCCGGAACAAACGTTTCGGACGTGGCTCGAACCGACGGAGCCGTTGTCGCTGGACGGTGGAACGCTCTTCGTCGGTGCTCCGGATCAGTTCGCTGCCGACTGGAACGAGTCGAAGCACGCTGAGCTGCTGGCTGGCTTGGCACCCATCGCGCTGGGACATCCGCTCAAGGTCGCGTTCCGGGTAAACGAGGAGCGAAAGACTCGTCCCCAGATGGATCTCTTCGTTGCTCCTCCGAGCTCGGAGCAGAAATCGGACGCACAAACACGCCAGAAACAGAATACCTTCGCGCCACTAAGCGACAGGTACACCTTCGATCATTTCGTGATCGGGAAGTCGAACGAGCTCGCGGCGGCGGCCGCTCATGCTGTCTCCCAATCGCCAGGAAAGGTCTACAATCCGCTCTTCCTCTATGGCGACACCGGACTCGGCAAGACACATCTCATGCAGGCTGTCGCCCATGAGATTCTCATCCGCCGGCCCGAGACTCGGATTGCTTTCGTGGGAACGGAGCAGTTCACCAACGACCTCGTCGGCGCGATCCAGGGGCGCACGACACAGGATTTTCGACGTCGATACCGGGAGCTCGACCTCCTGCTGATCGACGACGTGCACTTCCTCAAAGGCAAGGAAGCGACTCAGGAGGAATTCTTTCACACCTTCAACGCCCTCTACGAAGCCGGGAGGCAGATTGTCCTGACCAGCGATCGGCCCCCGTCCGAAATCCCCGGTCTCGAGTCACGATTGATCAGCCGCTTTCAATGGGGAATGGTTGCGGACATCGAGCTGCCTGACGTCGAACACCGAATCGCGATTCTCCGGCATAAGGCGGAACTCGATCATCTCGAGCTGACGATTCCAGAAGATGTCATTCGGTTCATCGCTGAGCACATTCGATCGAGTGTTCGCGAGCTCGAAGGATCCATCATCAAGCTGCTTGCATACGCCTCCCTCAGGCATCGTGAAGTCACGGTCGATCTCGCGCGTGAGGCACTCCGCGATAAGCTTCGTGCAGCCGGTGAAGCAGACCAGGACTCACAAGACGGCAAACTGGATGTCAGCACCATTCAACAGATGGTTGCCCGTGAATGGGGGGTGACACCAGATGGTCTGAAGTCAAAGACCCGAACGAAAACGCTGACCACTCCACGCCAGGTCGGAATGTTTCTCGCCAGAGAGCTTCTCGGCACTCCGCTCGTCGAGCTTGGGCAAGCCTTCGGTGGGCGTGACCACTCAACTGTCATCCACAGCATCGACCGCGTGAACCATGGCCTCGGTACCGATCCTGCTTTCGCCTTACGTGTGCAGAAGCTCCGATCCAGTCTACAGTCCTTGCTCTAAACACCCCCAATTACATTTGCTCCTCCACAGAATCGCCGTCGCGTAGCTGAGTAATCACCGGCACTCTACATTGGTGCACATGGAATTCACTCTAGGTGGTATGTTCTAAGTACTCTAGAGGCTGTACGTTGAGAGCTCTGTCCACAGTTGCACAGCCCCTACTGCTACTACTATCTGAGCTTTAAAGCATCTAGTACAGATAGAGCAGCCGAACGATCAACAAACCAGGAGCCGGAATGCGCTTCACGATCACGCGTGAGAAGCTTCAGGAGGGTCTCACCGCGGTTGCCGCCAGCATCCCAGCAAAGACGACGCTCCCAGTGCTCGCGAATATTCTTCTCGAGACTACAGAGAAGGGAATCCGTCTTTCCGGGACCGATCTCGATATTGCTGTGAGCACTGAGGTTGCAGCAGACGTCGAGACCAGTGGAGCCATAACAATTCCGGCAAAGAAACTGTCGGAGATTGCCCGCGAGCTACCGCCGTCCCCCGTCAAGATGGCAAGCTCCGGGGAGCAACGCGTGACGCTGGATTGCGGCCGTTCTCATTTTCGACTGCTCGGATTACCGAAAGACGAGTTTCCCTCGTTTCCGAATATCAAATTCAACGAAAGCTGGCGTGTACGATCAGGAGAGCTGCAGAAGCTGATTTCACACACGTCGTTTGCTGTATCGACGGAAGAGAGCAGACCGATCCTGAACGGTGTACTGTGGGAATTACGTCCGGAGCAGATGCGGATGGTTGCCACTAACGGGCACCGCTTGGCGAAGATGCAGGTGCCGATCAAGTCCAGTGGCATGCCTTCGGCAGATCTCATCGTTCCCCCAAAGGCGCTCGAGCAGATCCGCCGCTTATTCCCCGCTGATGAAGAGCTCGAGATCGCTCGCGGTGAAAACCATCTCGGCTTTCGCAGTCCATTCACTGCCGTGTATACACGATTGATAGAGGGACCATACCCGAACTACGAACAAGTCATCCCGAAAGACAACGACAAATACGCGATTGCAGACAAGGGAGCGCTGATCAGCGCTCTCAAGCGTATGTCAGTCATTGCTTCGGATCAGACGCATAGAATTCGCATGTCATTCAATGCGGGAATGGTCAAGTTCAGTGTACAGACCCCCGACCTGGGAGACGCGCAGGACGAGCTGCCAGTTCGCTACGAGGGAGACCAGCTCGATATTGGCTTCAACGCAAGCTATCTGCTCGAGATACTCCGCTTTATGCCGACGGATGAAATTCGACTTACGTTCCGCGCACCGGAGCGCGCGGCTACGCTGGAGCCAGAGCAGTGGAACGATCCGGCTCAGTATCTCTGCCTTGTGATGCCGCTACGCCTGGTTGACTAACTGTCAAAGACGCTGGTTGATCGACTGTCGAGGACGCGATCCGGAGCACGCAATGAATTCCTTTGCCACACTGGCGCAAGCGCTCGGAATCGCCTATGCGACGGGCATCAACCTGTATGCAACCGTCGCGATCGTCGGTCTCGCTGAGCGGCTGGGCTGGATAGGACCGCTACCTGGTAGTCTTTCCGTCGTCGCCAATCCCGTTATCATCGGGTTGGCGGCGGTTTTGTATCTGTTCGAGTTTCTGGCGACGCTCATTCCAGGAGTGGCCTCGGCGTGGGAGACGTTTCACAGTCTCATACGGCCACCAGCCGCGGCAGGTCTTGCCGCGGCGACGGCATGGCACGGTGATGCTGTCCTCGTGCTTGCGGCGGCGCTTCTCGGTGGTAGCCTCGCGGTCGTGACGCACACGACGAAACTTGGACTTCGCTATGCGATCGATACGTCGCCGGAGCCCCTCACGAACGGCGCATCCAACATCGCCGAGCTGGGTCTCGTCGCGACAGTGAGCCTGCTGATCTGGCAACACCCCTGGGCGACACTCGCCCTCGCGCTCGCGATCCTCATCCTGCTGATTCTCACCGTACGCCTGATCTGGCGAGCGTTGGTGAAGGTGTTCTCCGGCCACTGGATGCCGGGCCGCGGACTCCTGCAGAATGCTCGCTGTTCGGCGGCCCATCCTCCCTCCCGGTTGCCTCCGGAAGACTGACCCGCCGCCGTTAGGCTGGCACCGCTGATAGCCGGCGCCGCCGAGCCTCAGCGCAACAGCGTGATGCGCTGCCGGAGTTGCTGGATGAACTCCTGGCGCTGTGTTCCGGTGTCGACGATCAGTCGCGTCGTCGCGTCCCCCACTCCGCCGAGCAGGATTCCGGACAGTGGGCTCACGTAGAGCGCACTCGTCGTCGAGCTGGTGCCGGTCACCAGCACCTGCCGGCCTGCGGCCTGCCCCTCCCCGGACAGCGATCCAGTCGTGGTTCTGAGAATGCGATAGCCGACCTGTCCCGACGACGCGGCGATCTCCAATGGAACGACGACCCATGCAGCTCGCGCAACCCGTTCAGCGCGACTCATCACCGGCACCATCGCGCGGCATGTTGCGGAGGCCGTCGAGTCCTGCCACTCGGCGCCGTCGGACAGCGGCACGCGCACCATCGGCAAGAGATCGTGGGCGACAACGATGAGTGTACTCATCGGTGCGCCGCAGACGCTTGCCGAATCAACTCCCGCCAGGGGCGCCACTCCCGACGACGACGCCGTAAACCGGAACGGAATAGGCTGCGCCAACGGAGGCACGGCCGCGACGTGTCCGCCGACCACCGTGAAGGTGTCGATCGTTCCCTGCACGTCGAGTGAGTCGTTCTGCAATCGCTCGAGACGGTAGGTGATGATCGTACGGGTCACCACCGAATCGACGCGCTCGTCCCCGACCGCCCCGATCGTCGCCTCGTTCCGGACCTCATAACGGTAAGTGCCGGGCGCGTATGCAAATGCCCTCGCCGACGGTGCTCGAGTAGGTGGCTGTACGACTGGGGGCAGATTCGACACAGGTGGCGCAGGAACCGGTGCCGGTCGAGTCAATGGACGCGACCCACACGCCACGACCAGTGAGCCTGCGAGCAGGCGCGTGCACGAACGGACTGCAAAGGAGGTCTTCATCGTGTGTGCATTGGGGTCCGATGGCGCAGCAGCCCGGCGCGTCGAGCTGCGCCGGGCTGCTGGGAAGCACGCGAACGGCCTATAAGCCGGGTTCTGTCGGGCGACGAATCGCCCTGACGGTCATTCCTCTTGGAATGCGGTCGCCCGCACCCTCTAGCAGCCTACCCGCGGCGTCTTGGTCGAGGAGGACAGCCTCTCGCCGCCTATTTGGCCTTGCTCCGACTGGGGTTTGCCGTGCCGTCATCGTTGCCGCTGACGCGGTGGGCTCTTACCCCACCTTTTCACCCTTACCCGCACGAATGCAGGCGGTCTGTTTTCTGTGGCACTTTCCGTCACGTTTACGCAGAGGCGCGCTCGTGCCCAGGCGTTACCTGGCAGTCTGTCCAAGGAGCCCGGACTTTCCTCGGTAATGCCGGCAAGCCGGTACTACCGCGACCGTCCAGCCGCTCGCGTACGACACCCAAATCTAGCGCAAAACGCTCCAGAGTACGAGAGCAATGCCTGCGGCTGCCACTCCGAGGCAGCCGGACCGCTTCTTCGTAGGCACAACCACAGAGACTGGAATCGGCTCCAGAGCCTCGCGAAAGCGCGCCGCATTCGGCCATCGATCATCGGGGTCCCGTTCGATCGCACGCAGGATTGCCGACCGCAACAGACCGGTTCGAGTCTCCTCTCTCGGCTGTCCATCGTCGGCGAGCACCGCCGCCATGACCGTGGATGTCGTGCGGCCACCAAATGGCGGCCTGCCCGTCAGAGCCTCGTATAGCGTGGCGCCAAGCGAGAACACATCGCTGCGCACACTCTCCTTGTCGCCCGTAACGAGCTCCGGCGCGAGATAACTGCCGAACTCGAGGTGGCGGGCGATATCCGTCGCTGACAGGCCCGCAGCGCGGAGCGCCGCAAACAAGCCGCCCCACCTCAGAACGACGACGCCAGTTGTGCCGAGAACGACGGTATGCGGCATGACCAGGCCATGGCAGCCATCGGCGCCGCAATGCTCCTCCAGACGCGACACACTTCGGGTGGCGATGTGAAGCAGATCCGATGACGAGATGCTTCCCTCGCGCGCCAAACGCTCCGCCAGCGTTTCTCCAGCTACACGTCCGGCGACAACGAAGACACCACCAGCCGGAGTTACTCCGGCGCCAAGGAGCCCGCCTGGTGAGCCCACCGCGGTGTGAGAGCGCGAGCCGAGCAGTCGGACGAATGCATCCACATCCCGCATCGGCTCGACGATCCGGTCGTGCAACCGAATGATGGTAACGCTGGTGCCGTCATGGACCGTCGCGCTGAACTCGGTGCCGAGCACACCACCGGATCCGGTGCCATCCAGAAGATAGGGAGCATCGAGCGACCGAAGAGCATGAGCGAAATCTTCGTGCGACATGAAGGCCGGGTGCAGTGGAGTGCGTGCGGTCAGCTCGTAAGGTGTGGCGCCGCCCGCAGGAAATCGCCACCTGCAAGAAATACCGGAGAGGCCATCTCCCGCAACGAGAGGGTGCCGCGGTAGCGCACGCCTTGGAGCGTGACCCCGAAATGACCGCAGAGCGAAGATTGCCGTCACGAAGCCCGCTCAGGCATATGGCCAACCATCACATCATCGAGGCTCGCCGTGGCGAACATCCTTACCTCCCCCACCCACGTCGCTCCGGCGCCGGCCATCTTGCCGGTCGTGACGACGATGCTCGATCCCGGCGAGCGTGCACGGGTCGATGCGGCAGGAGTTGGACTCTACCGCGCGTATCATCGCGAGTCTCTGGACGACATTCTTCGTGACCTCCGAGAGCGGCCGATCGGTGCGGTACTGCTGTCAGTCGCGCGCTGCATGGAGCGTGACGCGGCGCGCCTGGCGACGATGGTGCGCGAATTCCCGCGCGTGCCCGCGGTCGCCCTTCTCTCTCAACTCGAGCAACAAACGCCGCGTGCCGTGCTGGCACTCGGCCGCAGCGGCGTTCGCACGCTGGTCGACGTCCGGCAGCCGACAGGATGGCGCGAGCTGCGGACCGTACTGCTCGAGGGGCGAGCCGACGACATCCAGCGACTGGCGCTCGCGGCGCTGGCTACCGATCTGCCGGACGCGCACGACGAGTGCCGGCGCTTCTTCGAGACGCTCTTCCGGCCCGGCAGCATCGCGACGGTTCGTGTCCTGGCACGAGCGTTAGGCATTCTTCCGAGTACGATGATGAGCCGCTTTTTCCGCGCACGACTGCCTGCCCCGAAGCGCTATCTGGCGATGGCGCGCCTGGTGCGTGCCGCGCGACTGCTGGAAAACGCCGGGTTGTCCGTCGCCAACGTCTCCAACCACCTGGACTACTCGTCGCCGCAGAGCTTCGGACGTCATGTGCGGACGATGCTCGGGCTCACCGCGGTCGAATTCCGTCAACGTTATGACGGCGAAGGCATGTTGCGGCGCTTTCGGGAGGACCTCGTCATTCCGCACGTGGCCGTTCTGCGGCGGTTCACTCCGCTGTCCGGACCGCCTGCCTGGCTCGTCAGGCACTAAGTTAGGTGTGTCATGAGGCGTGGAACGCCTTCGTGTCGGGCTGCGTATCCGTGGAATGGATGCTGCACTTGAGAGCGCACACCCTGGTGCGACGCCTTCTCTGGTGCCGGCCGCCCTTCCATCACGATGACCGCAGACACAGGACACCGCATCAATCGCGTGCTGAAGATCGACCGCGCCGTCGCTCGCCGCCTCAACGAACACCTTACCGTTGCCCTTCAGGGTGAGGCTGGCGCGCTTGCGTTGCGATGGCGAGCGCAGGGCCGCAGGATCGCCCCAGGCTCTCCGGTACTGGAGCCGGATGCGGAACGTGCGACCGAAGTGCTCCGGGCGATCGATGCGATCGCGCGGAGCCTCGTCGGGGATGCTCACTGGCAGGACGATCTCATTCGCGCCGGATGGACGGTCGGAGCGGAGGAATTCCGACTCGGGGCCTCGCTCCACGCGTTGTTGAAGCAGCTCGATCTGCTCGAGGCGATGATCCTCTATGTGGTCGAGAGCGCCGCGTCGTCGCCTGCGGGAGATGGGTTGACGAGTAGCGACGGCATCGCGACCGCACGAAGAATCCAGCGTGCGCGTTCGCTGCTCTCGTTGGCTGCGGTGAAGGGGTTCACCGAAGCCTATCTGGACGAAGTCCGAGCCCGACACCGGATGCTGCGCCACGACCTTCGGAACCCGCTCGGCACGATCCGCACGGCCGTGTCGCTCATGGAAGACGAATCGATTCCCGCCGACATGCGCGCCAATCCGCGCTTCCGCACGATGGTCAAGCGCAATGCGACGACGATCGACAGCATGATCGGCATTCGTCTCTCCGACGACACGACGCAAGAGGAAGCATTTGCATGGCATGACGTATCCCTGGCTGATGTCGCGCGCGCGGTGCGGCGCGACCTGCGCGAAGACGCAACCGAGGCAGGGTGTGAGATCGTGGTCGACGAAGCGCTGCCCACGCTCCGGATGGACGCGATGGGCGTGGAATTGGTCCTTCGCGCGATCGTCAGCGCCGTCCTGCGGGGCGCAGAACCGCAGACGTCGATCACCATCGGCCCGGCGAAGATCGCGGAATCATCGGTCGCAATCGCGGTGCGGGCTGATACGCCCGTGCACACCATCGTGCACGCATCACAGCTCGCGCTGGCAGAGCAGATCGCGAAGCGCATTGCGGGCCGCGTCTGGATCGAGGACGCAGTCCACCTCGAGCTACCGTTTTCAGTCGCGCACGAGCGGGAGAACGTCGCTAGCGCGCACGAGTGACCGCACTGAATAGCCCGCGGCCTCGATCGCCTCGCGTCCACCCTCTTCGCGGTCGACCAGCGCCAGAATGCCGAGTACCCGTCCTCCGGCGGCGATGACCGCCGCCGCCGCCTTCAGCGCGGACCCTCCCGTCGTGACGACGTCCTCGATGATCACGACGCGGTCGCCGCTGCGAAACGGTCCTTCGACCAGCTTTCCGGTACCGTGGCCTTTCGGCTCTTTGCGAACGGTGAACGCCCGTACTGGATGCGCGGTCGATGCGCTCGCGTAGCTGATTGCGTAACTGATCGGATCCGCGCCAAGCGTCAGCCCACCGACGCTATCGGCGTCCCAGTGCGCATCGGCGATCGCTTGTAGCGCTGCAGGACCAATCAGGGCGAGTCCCTCCGGACTCATAGTCGTCAGGCGCGCGTCCACGTAGAAGTTGGACTCGCGGCCGGAAGCGAGCGTGAACTGCCCGCGTTTGGCGGAGCGCTCAGCGAGCAAGGCGGCCAGGTGGCGTCGGTCAGAAGCGGACATGGTGGCGGAGCATAGATGCGGCCAGCGCGTCCGTCAACGCACCTCGCGCGGGCTTCCCCGTGCGCGCGCCGCGCCGTACCATGGGACCAACCCTCCGTCCCCCCGTGGCCTTCGCGACTCGTTCCGGCTTCAGGCTCTCCTCGCTCGTCATGGGCGGGGTGATCGTGTTCGTGCTCGCCGGTCTGTACGCGACCGACCGGGTGCTCACCCAGGCATCGCGCGAACGGCTCCGGCTCGACGCTGCCGAGTCGGCGACGCTCGTCGAGAGCTACCTCGCGCAACGGGCCGACGCGCTGATGGCGTTGCGCGCCCTGTACTCGGAAGGCACGACCAGCGATCGCAGGTCGATGCTCTCGACGTATGCCGCAGCGCTCGGCGACTTTCTTCCCGGCATCAAGCGGATCTGGGTCGCCGATACGTCGGGCTTGATCGTCGACGATGTCGTGGCCGCAGGTGGTGGGCCGCGTCTGCCGCGGATCGACATGGATACGGTCACGACGCTGGGGCTGAGTCAGCTCGTCGCACGGGCGCGCGCATCGCCGAACCCCGTGCTCTCTCGTCCCGGCCGGTTCCTGAACGATGAGCACAGCATGGTCATGCTCGTGCCGCTCTGTATCGCGAAGCAACCCGACTGCCATGGCTTCGTCGCCGCGCTGCTCTCCACTGACGCACTGCTGGAGCGCATCACACGGCGCCTTCGTCGCGACCCGACACGGATCGCGATCCTCTCGGGCACCGACACCGTTACCGTACGCGACGATGCGGTCGCCGCTCCGCTCGAGCAGGAGAGCATGGCGGTGGCGACGCCCGATGGCGGGCGATGGCGGGTGGTCATGACGCGCAGCTCGACGGCGGGCGCGACGCGCATCCTGCTCTGGACGTTAGGCCTGACGGCGCTGACGGCGCTCGCGCTGGGCATGGTGCGAGAGCGCCGCGAGAGCTCCCGCGCAGCGGAGCGCTCGCGCGAGCTCGAGCGTTTGTCCACGGAGCTGCTGCGCGCGAATCGCGCGAAGAGCGAATTCCTCGCCAACGTGTCGCACGAGCTGCGAACACCACTCAACGCAATCGTCGGCTTCGTGGACCTGCTGCGCGACGGAGTCTACGGTGCGCTCGGTCCACGCCAGATCGCCCCGGTCGACCGCATCGCGGCCTCGGCGACGCATTTGCGTCATCTCGTCGACCAGGTGCTGGACATCGCGAAGATCGCGGCTGGACGGCTGGACGTGCACCATGAGATCGTCGATCTGCGGCCGTTCGTGCTCGACGTCGCAACCGAGGTCGAACCACTCGTCTCCGAGAAGGACCTCAGCATCTCGATCGCCGTGCCGGCGTCGCTCCCGCGCGTTCGCACTGATCCGGCGCATCTGCGACAGATTCTGATGAACCTGTTCGGGAACGCCGTGAAGTACACGCTCACGGGCAGCATCGGCGTGCGCGGGCGATTCATCGACACCCCGTCGCCCGATGGACACGACACACCGTCCTATCCGGAACTGCGGACGCGGGTCCCCGACGCGTCCAAGCCGTGGGTCGCGCTTCAGGTGTCGGACACGGGGATCGGGATCGCACCGGCGGACCACGCGCGGATCTTCGAGGAATTCGAGCAGGTGAATGCCAGTTCGCGGGGCGACTCGATGAACCGCGGCACCGGACTCGGTCTCGCGATCTCGCGCCGCCTGGCGCGGCTGCTCGGCGGTGAGGTCACGCTGCAGAGCGAGCTGGGAAAGGGCTCGACGTTCACGCTCTGGCTGCCGGTGAACCGGGCCGACATCCGGCCAGGCGACACCCGGCACACACCGTCAGGCACGCGCGTCGTCGGCGTCGAGCCGGAGCAACGTTAGGCGCGCAGCGCGCGCTCAGGTCTTGCGACGGCCGCGGAAGAGCGCGCGCGCGCGCGCGAGCAGGGTCTCGTCGTCCTCGCCGGTCGGCGCCCCGTCTGCGGCGGCCGACGCCGCGTGCCGCGCCGCCTCGCGCAGTGCGGACGCGAACTCACGAACGCCGGCAAAGCGCTTCGTCGGATCGCGCATCAATCCGCGCATGACGACCGCTTCGACGCCGGGATCGATCTTGAGACCGACCTTGGCCTGGCCGAGGGGCGTCGGCGGATGGCCGAGCAGCTTCGTGAACATCTCGCGCGGGGTCTTCGCTGCGTACGGATGGCAGCTCGACAGCAGGTAATAAGCGATCGTCGCGAGGCTCCACTGATCGGCAGCGGGCGTCACCAGCTCGCCCGACAGCGCCTCGGGCGCGACGTAGAGCAGCGTGCCGACGAAGAAACCAGCTCGCGTCAGTCGCTCTTCGGCGTCCATCTCGGTGTCGGCGGCGATGCCGAAGTCGAGCAGCTTGACGCGGCGCGTCTCCGGCTCGTACATCACGTTGTCAGGCTTGAGATCCCGGTGAACGATGCCGGCCAAGTGCGCGGCGTGCACGCCGTCGGCGATCTGCTCGGTGATCTGCACCACTTCATCGAGAGGGAGCGGGCTCTTCCGACGAGCGTATCGCTCGAGCAACTCGCCTTCGGCCCACTCGGTGGCGAGGAAATGAAGGCCGGGTTCCGCTTCGCCGATCTCGATGGTGCGGACCACATTGGCATGCTGCACGCGCGCGCCGTAGCGTGCCTCGCGAACGAAGCGTGCGACCGCGGTCTTGTCCTGGCGCAGTTTTTCCCTCAGCACCTTCACGGCGACGGTACCGTGCGTGGCATGCGTCGACCGATAGACGGCGGACGTGCCCCCTTCTCCCACCAACGCCGTGAGCGTATAGCCTGCGAGGGTCTGTCCAACGAGCGACTGGTGCGACACGCGGCGAACCTAATCTCGCCGCAAGACCGTGGCAAGCGACATGAACGAGCGCTAGTGTAACATGAGCAGCGCGTGGGTGTAACACGAGCAGCACGACCGATGTCATCATCTCCGAAATGAAAGACGAGAACGAGCATGTCTGAGACGAATGTGTGGAACCGTACGATTGTGCGTGTCGCTGGTCGAGCAGCGGCGATGGTGATGATGGCATCGGCGCTCGCGGGATGCAGCCCACGAAAGCCCGTGCAACGAACGGGGCCGGCGAGCGGCCCGAGCGCGCGCAACATTCCGTCGGCGCTCGACGTCGTGCGACTCTACCGCGAGATCGGGCTGATCGCGGAGTCGACGCCGGTGCCGTTCGTCGGCACGACGCACGCGCTCGCGACCGCGACGCCCGACAGCACACTCGAACTGGTGACGCTCTCGCTGCCCAATCGCGCACTCACGTTCGCGCGCGAGGGCGATCACTACCGCGCCGCGTACGACGTCATTCTCGACGTTCGCCAGGGCGCAGCGTCGGTGAAGCAGGTACAGGGCCGTCAGGCGGTACGCGTCGCGGCGTACAAGGAGACGAGTCGTGGCGACGAGAGCTTGATCTTCCAGCAATACGTTCGACTCGCCCCGGGCTCGTACACCTTCGCGCTCACGATCCGCGATGCGGAAAGCGGCCGCACGACGCTGAAGGAGACTCCAGTCACCGTGCCGCGCTTCGGCGCGCACGGCATATCCTCGCCGATTCCCGTCTACCAGGCAGAGTTGCGAGTGAAGCGCGACACGCTGCCGATCCTCGTCCCGAACCCGCGTGCGACGGCGATCTTCGGCCAGGACAGCGCGTTGCTGATCTACGTCGAACAGTACGGGCCGCCCGGCCGGCTGCAGGTGGCGGTTCGCGACGTCAACAATGAAACGACGTGGCGCGATTCGGTCGACCTTCCACGAAGCGCGACGACGGGCAGCGGAAAGATCGCGCTTCCGCTGACCCGGCTCGGGCCCGGCGTTGCGTCGTTTCTCGCGTGGAACGGCACCGACACATCGCGCACGCCACTCGTGATCAGCTTCGGTGAAGGACTCGCGATCACGTCCTTCGACGAGATGCTCTCCTATCTGCGCTACTACGGATTGCCGGAGGATCTCAACGCACTCCGCAACGCCCCCGTGAACGATCGCGGGCGCGCATGGCTCGCATTTCTCCGCGCGACGGATCCGAACCCCGCGACACCGGAGCACGAAGGGCTCCGTGACTACTTCGTGCGCGTCGAGCAGGCAAACCTCCGCTATCGTGAGGAAGGCGGGCCTGGCTGGCTCACGGATCGCGGCAGAGTGTTCATCGCGCTTGGCGATCCGGATCAGATCTACGAGCAGGGACAAGGGGACCTCTCGCAGCGGAACCGCGTGCTCGTATGGGATTACGCACAGTACCGGGTGCAGCTCGTGTTCGTGGATCAATCCGGGTTCGGACGCTATCGGCTGACGTCTACGAGCGAAGTCGAATTCCAATCGCTCATGCGGCGCGTGCACCAGCGCTGACGCGCGCTCGCCGCTCCCTTGTGAGGAACGATAGCGCAGACGGCGACGCACGCGCTGCCGTCACTCGAGAAGCCGCGCGCAAAGGCATCCACCTCACGTCGGCCGCGGTGCCCCTGGCTCTCGCGCTCGGCGTCGCGCGCAACATCGTCGTCGTCGGACTCGCGGTGTTGTTCGCGATCGCGCTCGTCGTCGAGATCGCCCGGCACGCATCGGTTACGACGGCGTCGCGCTTCATGCGTTTGTTCGCACCAGTGCTGCGCGCGCACGAAGCTCACAGCGCCACCGGCGCGACGTGGCTGCTCGGCGCGATGCTCGCCGCCGTCGCGATTCTCCCCCGAGATGCGGCGATCGCCGCGACATGGGCAGTGGCGGTCGGCGACGCCAGTGCGGCGCTGATCGGCGTCCGGTTCGGCCGCCATCGGGCGGGCAATTCCGGCAAATCACTCGAGGGAAGTGCTGCATGCGCCATCACGACGACGCTCGGCGCGATGCTGCTCGCGCAGCTCTCGCTCGCCGAGTCGTTGACGCTTGGCGTCATCGCCGCAGTCGCCGAACGCGCGTCGTGGCCCGCAGACGACAATGCGCGAATCGTGACGCTCGTCGGCGCGAGCGCCTGGTTGTGGTCTGTCGTGTTGTATTGACAAAATCGCCAAGTGCTCATATATAGGGCGCGCGCGCCGAGTGGCGCGTCACGTGCATCATGGCTGCAGTATCTGTTTCACCCCGCAGGAGGCAGCGTCGTATGGCCAAAGGGAAAGTGAAGTGGTTCAATGATGCCAAGGGTTATGGCTTCATCGAACAGGATGGTGGCGAAGACGTCTTCGTCCATTTCTCGGCGATCACGATGGACGGTTTCAAGACTCTCGCAGAAGGGCAGATGGTGGAGTTCGAGATTCAGTCGGGTGACAAGGGTTTGCACGCAGCGAACGTGCAGCGTCTGTAAGCCTGCCTCGACGCTCGGGCCGTATGACCCGCCTCCGCTTGCCGACCTCGGCAGGCGGTCGTGCTTTAACCCGATGCGGAACGCGAGAGCTAGGCACGTGAGTGACGGCATGTTTGTTTAGTAGCATGCCAGTTCCGCCCCCAGCACCACGCCTCTTTCTCGTCGACGGCTACGCGCTGATCTATCGCGCGTTCTTCGCACTTCTCGCCCGCCCGCTGACGACTGCTCGAGGAGAGAACACCTCCGCGGCGTGGGGCGTTGCGAACTTTCTGCAGCGGCTGCAGGCGACCCATCAACCGGACTATCTCGGTTGGGTGCTCGATGCCGGATTGTCCTTCCGACACGAGCGGTATCCCGCCTACAAGGCGACGCGCGAGAAGTTGAACGAGGAATTGCAGGACGACTTCAATCGCGGCATGGCGCGCATCTCGGCGCTGCTCGAGGCGATGCGGATTCCCGTGCTCACGTGCGATGGATACGAGGCTGATGACGTCATCGGAACGCTGGCCGCGCAGGCCGTCGCCGAGCAGGTGAATACGGTCATCGTGTCGGGCGACAAGGATTTTCAGCAACTCGTGCAGCCGGGTGTGTGGTTGCTCAACCCCGGACGCGGCGGGCCGGCGAGCGTCGAGGAGCAATGGGTCAGCGTCGAGAACGGCAGCGAGCGACTCGGCGTTCCACCGGAGCTCGTCGTCGACTATCTCGCGCTCGTCGGCGACTCCTCGGACAACATTCCCGGCGTACCCGGCATCGGAGACAAGACGGCGAGTGAGCTCGTGAATCGCTTCGGTGCGCTCGAGCGCATCCTCGAGAGCGTCGAGCAGATCACGAAGAAGCGGCCGCGCGAGGCACTGCTCGCACATCCCGACCGCGCGATCCTCTCCAAGGAACTGGTGACGATTCGCCGCGACGTACCGGTGACGCTCGATCTCGCGCGCCTGAAGGCGCGCGAGCCAGACTGGATGCGGCTGAAGACCCTCTATATCGAGCTCGAGTTCCAGGGTCTCGCCAAGCAGGCAGCCGCCCTCGCCGGCAGCGAGCCGTCGTTAGGCGCCGGCACGACGGAGACGAGCGAGGCCGCAGACGAAGGGCCGCTGCCTGACGGTGCGCTGGACTTTCCGACACCGGCGCCCGCCATCCCGGCGATTCCGACGAGCTACACGACGGTCGATACGCTGGAGGCGATGCGCGATGTGATCGCCCGTGCGCGGGCCGCGGGGACGATCGCCCTCGACACCGAGACGGTCGTCGATGCGGCGAGCCCGCAGAGGGTCGACGCGCTGCGGTCGACAGTCGTCGGTCTGACGATCGCGACGGCGCCCGGTGAGGCTTTCTATCTCCCGCTGCGGCATCGCACGCGAGATGGCGCACAGGGCGACCTGCTGCTCGACGCGTCTGGGGACCGCTCGCCGACGGACGCTCCGGAAGACCGCGGGCTCGTTCGCGGCGGGGACGAGTCAAGTCCGGCTCCGGCCAAACCAGCGAAGAAGAAAAGGCCCGCCGCCGCGGAACCGTCGAGCATCGCGGCGACGGCACTCGCGCGCGGGACGCACGTCGTGCGCAACCTGCCAGCCATCGACAGCGCGGAGATGGCACCGTTGCGCGATCTGCTCGAAGATCCGGCAGTGCGCAAGACGGCGCAGAACGCGAAATACGACGTGCTGGCGCTACGCCGCGCCGGCATCCGCGTACGCGGCGTCGACTTCGACACGATGCTCGCCAGCTACGTGCTCGATCCGGGCCGCCGGTCGCACGGTCTCGACGTCCTTGCGCTGGAGTTTCTCGACCATCGCATGACCTCGTTCGACGAGTTGTGCGGAAAGGGCCGCGCCATCATCCCGTACGATCAGGTGCCGATCGAATGCGCGCGCGACTACTCGTGTGAAGAAGCGGACATGGCATTGCGGCTCCGCGTGCTGTTCGAACCGCAGCTCGATGCGCAACAGCTCACGCCCCTCTTTCGCGACGTGGAGCTCCCACTCGTCGACGTACTCGCGGAGATGGAATGGACGGGTGTGTCGATCGACATGCCGTGGTTCGCGTCGCTCAAAACGCGCTTCCAGGCGGAGCGCGAGCGAGTCGAGCGGTCGATTCACGAAGCGGCGGGAATGGAGTTCAACATCAACTCCAATCCACAGCTGCGCGAGATTCTGTTCGACAAGCTCGGACTTCCGGTCATCAAGCGTACACCGACCGGGCCGTCGACAGATGCGAGCGTGTTGCAGGAACTGGCCGACGAGGGTCACGCGCTGCCGTCATTGCTCATGGAGTACCGTGAGCTGTCGAAGCTCGAAAGCACCTACATCGACGCCTTGCCGGCGATCGTCAATCCGCGCAGCGGACGCATTCACACGTCGTTCAATCAGACCGTGGCATCCAGCGGACGCCTCTCGTCGAGCGATCCGAACCTCCAGAACATCCCTATTCGGCGAGAGCTGGGGCGTGACATCCGGCGCGGCTTCATTCCGCGTCCGGGATGGCAATTCGTATCCGCCGACTATTCACAGATCGAGCTGCGGCTCCTCGCGCATCTGTCACACGATCCGGCGTTCATCGCCGCGTTCGTGAGCGGTGGTGACATTCACCGCCAGACGGCGTCCGCCATCTTCGAGGTTCCGCTCGAGCAGGTGACGGCGGACATGCGCGGCCGCGCGAAGACGATCAACTTCGCGACCATTTACGGCCAGGGGCCGCACGCGCTGTCGCGGCAGCTGGGGATCGCGCACGCCGAAGCGAAGGAGTTCATCGCGCGCTACTTCGAGCGATTCGAGGGCGTGCGGCGCTATCTCGACTCGATGGTGGACCTCGCGCGGTCGCAGGGATACGTGCAGACTATCTTCGGCAGACGGCGCTACATCCCGGAGCTGCGCGACCGGAACTTCAACATCCGCGCGTTCGGCGAGCGCGTCGCGACCAACTCACCCATTCAGGGCTCGGCGGCGGACCTGATCAAGATCGCGATGATTCGCATCCATCGCGCGCTGCATGCCCAGCAGCTGACGAGCGCCATGATTCTGCAGGTGCACGACGAACTGGTGTTCGAGTCACCACCGGAGGAATTGCAGGCGCTCGAGGCGCTGGTGCGGAAGGAGATGGAGCACGCCGCGGAGCTCGACGTACCGCTCGTGGTAGACATCGGAACGGGCGCAAACTGGCTCGAGACGAAGATGTAAGCCGTAGATGGCTGGCCAGTTATGTTACAGTCAGCTCCTCGTGGACGTCTGGCAACGTGCGGCAGAAGTGGCATTCGGCGCTCGTGGATGGCGCTCAGCGGTGTCGCGGAAAGTCAGTAAGTCGCTGTCCTGCAATGAGCTAGCTCCGCTGACCCAAGGGGGCACCGTGCTTGCCTTCTAAGGGGCTCAGTAGCTTCCCGCGTGCCGCCAAACGAGCGACTCGCGGAGCGAGTCGTGCGCGGGTGCGTGCGACTTTCATTCTCTCTCCCTGTCCTATGACCCGCCGCCGAAACGGATTCACGCTCGTCGAGCTGCTGATCGTCGTCGTGGTCCTCGGGATCCTGGCGGCGATAGCAATTCCCAAGTTCAAGAACACAAAGGGAAAGGGATACGCTGCTTCCGTGAAAACGGATCTGCGCAACCTGGCGACGGCGGAAGAGTCGTTCTTCTACTCGAACTCCCACTACACGACCGCGCTCGACTCTGTGCCGTTCAAGGGATCTCCAGGGGTCGTCATCACGGTGCAGGAAGCCACGACCACCGGGTGGTCGGCGGACGGGACGCACCCGCTCGCATATCCGCTGAAATGTGCGGTGTTCATGGGCAATGCGACGCCACTCGCTCCGGCGACGGCAGAGGGAGTCCTCGCCTGCCAGTGACCGCTTCACTCGCCGCCGCGGCGTGACGCGGCGCGACTCGCCCGGTTCGGAGCCTCCATATCGCGAGTTCGAGAATCGTCGCGAAGGAATGATCCACGCGATGGACGGCGGCCTCTGGCTCCACCGTCATATCTGGAAGGGCCGCGCAATGGCCCACCTCGTCTCCACCGACCGCGAACGCCTGCTTGCGTACGGTCGTGCCGTCGGACTACCGGCCGCGCGACTCCAGCATAAACCGCTGAAGGACCCCCGGACAGGGAAGCGCCGCGACGCGTGGCACTGGGACCTCGTCGGTCCGTTTCTACCGCCAGTCGCTAGCTCGGGGCGTTAGGCACCGGAGACCAGGGTCTGCACGTCACGCTCGAGCGCGACGGCCTCTTCCCGTGCGGCGGCCAGTTGCCGCAGAAGCTCGCGTTGTAGCTCGGGTTGCCGGCGAAAATGCCGGAAGGCGCGAATCCGGCGCCGCGCGCGCGCAGCCCGATCGCGAAGCCTGAAGTCCCAGCCGGCGGACACCGGCAGCGTGACGAGGAAGGCGACCGCCCACCACGGACCGGCGAAATGCCAGACGAGCGCCCCTGCGAACGCGTAGAAGGCCAGTACGAGCGCGACGCCAGAGACAACGGTGTACATCGCCGGATCGGCCCCCGAAGTGCTTCCACGACGCGCGATCGCCCGCGCGAGATGCAGTGGCAGCCAGTGCATGACGCGTCCCCACAGCGCGAGCGGACCGGCGACTGCAGTGA